>ERZ791830.314-NODE-314-length-55167-cov-4.745210_pt1 | contig 55167 bp, 47 predicted proteins | sample MGYA00509945_ERZ791830 | MGnify/ENA primary metagenome ERZ791830 (study PRJEB30046, sample SAMN00792021) | human gut metagenome | study: EMG produced TPA metagenomics assembly of the A metagenome-wide association study of gut microbiota in type 2...
CACTTGTGGAGCATTGGTGGTCGCCGGAGCGACGTTATGTGCCCGGACAGACTGAAATCACTGATGGAAAAAGTCAACAGCTAACCAAAAACAAAAAAGCACCGGCAAGCCGGTGCTTCAGGGGGATACCAAATCCCGGTGTTGATTCTCATCTTCTCCGGAGAGAGCGACTCCCGGCACGGTTTTCACGGAGTGCATGTGCCTTGTAACCCCGCCGTGTGCATAACGGGTTACCGGACCTCTCAGGGCTGTCAGCCCCACTGTGGTCAACAGGGTGATACCAGAACTCGCCCGCAATTTTAATTCAGTTTGTCTCCGACATCACCAGATTTTTGTTTATGAGAAAAATTAATTTTTCTTTTCCTGCCCCTGCTGTTTCCCTGCTCACCAGCAATTCCCCTGCAGTCGGGATAACGGGAGCATCCCCAGAAAAAACCGCTTTTTCCCTTCCGTTTCACCGTCGGACCGTTACAGAGTGGACATGAAGGACCTGATTCCACTGACAGATTAACCGTCTGGTTACGTCCGGATAATACCAGGTGCCTGATCCGCTGATGCTGTTTCTCCATAAACGCCTCCAGTGAGATTTTCCCCCGGGCAACATCATCCAGCGCCTGTTCCCATAAAGCCGTCATACCCGGATTTGTCAGAGAGTCCGGCAATGCAGCCACCAGTTCTCTTCCCAGTTGCGTGGAACGGATATGTTTTCCCGCTCTCTCAATATAGTTGCGCGCAAATAACGTTTCCAGGATCCCCGCGCGTGTGGCTTCCGTTCCCAGTCCCGCATTCTCCCTCAGGATCTTTTTCAGCGCCGGATCCGTTACACCAGACGAAGCATTCTTCATCGCAGTAATAAGACTGCCTTCAGTAAAAGGACGGGGAGGTACGGTTTTCAGCTCCTTCTGTTCAGCACCATCCAGAGCACAGAGTTCTCCCTTTATCAAAGGGGGCAATATGTTTCCACTTTCATCACTGTCAGGCTTTTCTTCATCTGCATGATTTTCCGGTGGAAATAACTGTTTCCACCCGATAATCACATTAACTCTTCCGCGGGAACGGAATAACTGCCCCCCAATCACAAATGTTGCCTCAGTAACATCAGCTTCCTGCTCCGGCAGAAACTGTGCCAGATAGTGCTGACGAATCAGTTGATATACCTTCAGTTCATCACCGTTCAGTGAGCTGAGGTCAAAAACCTGCCGGGTCGGAATAATGGCATGGTGAGCCGTAATTTTTTTATCATTCCAGATACGGGATACCCGTCCTGATTCCAGTTCAGCCAGTTGTGGAAGCACGGACGGATCTGAACGCCCGACAGCCTCAAGCACTTCAGAACTCTCCTCATGCATCGAGGCAGGCAGATAACCACAGTCTGTCCTGGGATAAGTTGTTGCTTTGTGAGTCTCATAAAGGGACTGTGCGATATCCAGAACGGTCTGAGCCCCCATGCCAAACTTCCGGGAACAGGCTTCCTGCAACGTTCCCAGCGAAAAACACAAAGGTGGCGGTGTTTTCTCCCTCTTCTGTACAACATCCTGTACAACAGCAGAGGACTGCTGACGGCACAGACCGAGAACAGCACCGGCCGCCTGCACATTCACACAACGTCCCTCATCATCGCAGTACTGCTCAGCTGCCACCCAGTTACTGCGGAAACGGAGCCCCTCCTTTTCCAGCCAGACAATCACCTGCCACCAGGAAACCGGCACAAATGTGGCGATCTCCTGATCCCGTCTGACCACCATTGCCAGCGTGGGTGTCTGCACCCGGCCCACTGACAAAACCCCAGAAATTCCACGTTCCCGTGCCTTCAGGGTATACAACCGGGTCAGATTCATCCCAGTCAGCCAGTCAGCCAGTCAGCCCGGGCACGCCCCTTACCGGCTTCACTGAGAAGCGCAGTCTGTTCGCCCGGGAGAATATTATTCAGCGCCTTCCTGATACTGGCCTCATCCAGTGCAGATAACCACAGACGCCTGACACGCCCTCTGTACTGACAGTACTCCAGCAACTCTCTGGCTATCACTTCTCCTTCACGATCGGCATCTGTGGCAATAACCACTTCAGAAGCGCGTTTTAACAGCCCCCGGATCACAATAAGTTGTTTTTTCACCTTCGGCTTCACCACCATCTGCCATTGTTCCGGTATCAGCGGCAACACATCAGAACGCCATGGGGAACCGAACTGTTCACCGTAAGCTTCCGGCTCAGCCAGTTCCAGCAGGTGTCCTATCGCCCAGGTGACAGCAATATTGTCATCTCCGATGTATCCGTCGCCCCGCTTACTGAGCGCCAGTTCACGGGCGATATCTTTCGCCTGAGAAGGTTTTTCACACAGAAAGAGTTGCATACTCACCCCGCTTTAACCGGTGGTGAATAAACAGAACGTTTCTTACCGCTCATCACGTCAGGATCCGGCTCCCCCATGCGGTTAACCGCCTCCTTTCCACGGGCTGTGCCGGACAAAATATCAGCACGTGTAACACTGACTGATTTATAATTTTGAATAATCCCGTAAATCCTGCGTACCGCATACCCTCCCTGATTCAGCAACTCATCCCGTTTTGTGCGGGAAATAAGTCCGTAATGAAATACCTGAAATACCTTCATGACCAGTCGATCATATCCGATCAGAAGCCATACACATCGATAACCGACCGGAGAACTACTGTACACGCCAATATTTACCGGCGAAGAGGATTTAATATCAGAAAGAGAGATCTGTCCCGGCAGGTTTTTAAGGATCCCGTCAAGCCACGCAAGATGCTTTTCAATTGTTTCAGTTGCCTTCGTCAGGGCATTTTCCAGCCTGACTAACATCATATCTGCATAAGGATTATCCCTGGCTGAATCTCTGGTTGCCTGACCCGCAAACGCAATAGCCCTGGGCATACTGATGATGTCAGGCCGCTTTTCCTGTTTTTCTTCCTTCTGATTATTCCTGCGTCCCTCCCAGAGACGGATCGCATATCGGGTATGAAGGGCAATAGTCAGCGATGACTGCAGAGCACCAACTTGTTCTGATTTTCTGACTTCTCCGGTTTTCTCCTGGGGCATTGTGTTTACTCCGAATGATTTCATGACCAGAAGATAGTCCGCAGGTTGCGTATTACCGACAACAAAAAAACAAATCAGGCAGAATATACATTTAACGCCGCTTATTTTTTAATCGCTGTTGCCACTGGCACCATTGGGTTATTTTTTATACTATGATGCCACTGGCACCATTGGCTATTTTTTGTACTCTGGTGCCACTGGCACCATTGGTTAGTTTTTATACTATGGTGCCACTGGCACCATTGGCTATTTTTTATACTCTGGTGCCACTGGCACCATTGGCTATTTTTTGTACTCTGGTGCCACTGGCACCATTGGCTATTTTTTGTACTCTGGTGCCACTGGCACCATTGACTATTTTCTGTACTCTGTTGCCACTGGCAACACCGCTCACTTTTTAATCACTGTTGCCACTGGCAACATGGTTAATGATGACTACTACCTTAACGTTCAGAGACAAAAACAGCATTAATGTTGTTATCCCCATCACGAGCAACTGAATGTCGGTTATATCCAGATGAGACAATGACCAGAAAATCACAAAAAATGAAAAGCATTCTGCCAGCAGACTCAGGAGGAGCATAAATTGCAGGCCCCCTCCGACTGTACTGCCTGTACGCGCTTTATAAAGACTGTATGTGATCCACAGCCAGTTACTTAACACCAGGAAAAACCACCCTGTGGCACATACGATATAACACATACTGTTATCGTACTGTTCGTGCATTGTTTTCAGCGCAGTGAGCAGGGTCTCTGTGCCTGTCACCAGTCCCCAGATAACCACCACTCCGGCAATCACGCAGGCACAAATTTTAGCGATCAACAGGCCACTTTCTTTCATGGCTGCACTCAGACTTTCCTGGTTGTATTTCTGCATGCTATTTACCACCTTGTTTCACCTGACCAGTTCCCGATTCTGTTTTCTTTTTAACCAGTCGCTGGCGGCACTGGTTGATTTTTATTCCCGCGAACATAGCCCGTATCGCAATCACTCAGGTCTCATCGCAGAACATCTGCGCAGCGAGGCCCGTAATCCAGCCACAATGCCACTCAGACGTTCTGCTGAAATCGGTTCCGTACGTTTCCCCGATGAAACTGATTGCGCAGTAGCTCGCCCCCTTTCGCCTGCCAGTACGGAGGCTGGCACAACAACACGTTGTTTCTGCTTCGGCGGATAAAAATTTCCCTCCCGGGCTCGCTTCAGCACTGCAAGCAACCAGCCCACAGGATTCTGCAGCGAGTGGCTGCCCAGCATCCCTGACAGACTTTCCAGAACCCCCTGCGCCAGTTCTTCCGGCAGCGCCTGCAACTGACTGGTCAGCATAATGGCCTCCTCCTCCCTGATTTGCCCTGTCAGCGCTTCAGGCAATACGTACGTGTTTTTAATCACACTGTGTGTGATATTACGTACGTAATGGTTCGGTTTCCGAACTCTGTGATAACCTTCTGATTTTTCTGATGGTTCGGAATCCGAACTCAGTATTTTTTGCCCCTGTTTTTCACTGAGTTCGGAATCCGAACTCAGCATTTTCAATACCGAACTCTGTGTTTCTACCCCCGGTTCGGTTTCCGAACCCGGCTGCATTCTGTCCTCAGTCACCCGCTGACGGGCCGCCATCTGTCCCGGTGTCTGGGCACTCCCTATCCGGGCTTCCAGTTGACTGATATGGCTGTGATAATGACGCATTCCCGGATCATTTTTTATTTCGCACAGAATATCCCGGGCCGTCTGACTTATGGTCCGGTTCCGGCTCATACAGGCATCTGCCACCATATCCAGATAACGTGGATCCAGTATTTCAGCATCCCGGCACGTCACCGGTTCATCGTGCTGGGCATAAATATTGCCCCGTACCCGCCCTTTCTCATCACGCACCCGTTTGCACAGACTCAGCCAGCCCGTGATCCGCAGCATCAGCAGCACCCGGCTGACAGTCTCCCTGGAGGCTTTTCCTTTCCCCGGGGAAGCCAGCTGCAGTTGCAGTTCGTCATATGTGGGGAAAACTGCACCTTCATTATTCTGTGCATACAGCCGAATCATCATCCACGCCATCTTATCCAGCGGAGAAAGTCGAGTATCCAGAAGCAGTCGACGCGGAATGGCATCATGCACATTTCCGGTAAACAGCAGTCCGCTTTGTATTTTTCCGTCCTGTTGTCGGCCTTTTTGCTCTATCCGCTCTTGCATTTTTTCCAGCGTGTACGCAATCAGGCTGTCTACGGGTAATGTCATTACACTTTTCCTTTTTGTTATACGTCAGACATCCGTCGGCTGGTCACGGGTATATCGCCCATATTCACCAGACAGTTACGCCGGAGATATGCCAGCGCTTCATCAGGAACGGTACATTCTGGTCTGGCTTTTTTCAGATTACTGATTAATCGCTTCATCAGCATTACTGGTTCATGTGCACGGATCCACCGTCCCCCTGTTTGATCGTCCAGACAGCGAATTAACATCTCAGCTGGCAAAAGAAACCCGTGGTTCTCACACTCCTTTTTCTTCTCTGCCGCAGTTAATTTCTGTTGCAATTCAACAATTGCTGCCAGCGCAGATTTAATCGTTTCACTCGTCACCCGACATGGATAAGCACGATTCCTGCCTTCTTTCAGAAGCACTGCATAACCATCAGAGCGGTAGTGATAACAGTTTGCTCCCAACCAGATTTCGTAAGTATCGCCGCGCGAGGAGATACCCGTTCTCTCTGCAATAGCCATATCTCATTCCCCTTTGATGTGAATGACAGTAGTGCTCATTCTCCTGATTTCCCGGAGCACACAAGGAACACCACCGCTTCCGACCGGATCGCGTGTACTCTTCAGGGCGACACTTGATTCCGCCCAGCTTTTTCCTGAAGGAAGTTCTTTCACACGAACAAAACCAGCTGCCCGAAGAGAGGCTCCGGATTCATCAGCCCTGGTGTATGTAATGCAACGGCGATAGCCCATATCTTTTGCCGCCCTCCAGACAGCGCCATAAAGTGCGCTGTTAGCGTTACGTTCACCAGTAGTACAGGTACGATTGACCTCCAGTGTCAGCCCATCGTCAAAGTGGCGTGCAACAGGTCTGCCGGCTGTCGCCACACCTGTCAATTCACCCGCATCATTTCTCAGACCAATACTGAATTTATGCCCCACCGGAGGTTTATTGTGTCGGTGATGTCTGGATATAAACGCCTTCGCAACACGAAGAGTGACTGGTGAAATCTGCACGCTCACTCTCCTTTAATGCGAATATTTACAGCCTGGCAAGCCTCTTTGAGCACCCAGTCAACCGCATCTTTCCATGCCCCAGTTTCAACTGGCGGATTCTCACGCTTTACCTGTTCATAAAAGCGCACTGCTTTAACCAGTCCTTCAGGCACTACCGGCACAGGTGAAGCGGTGTATAGCTGGTACGTTCCACCAGGCAGCGAGTGACTTACATACTCACCGCCCCCGTCAACACACATGCCCCCATCTTCAATAATGCATGACGCCACAGGCTCTGCTTCCAGCGATGCCAGCGCGATAAGCGCCAGCTCACGAATCTCACCGCCGTCTATATCGTCAATGTCATCGCGGCCAGAAATGTTAGCCAGCCATTGCAGTCGCTCTTTGGTAATCGTGGTCATGTGTTAGTCATCATCCACTTCAACGCCATCTTTCAGCGTGATGCCGTGCCAGTCATCAGCCCAACTGGTTAGCCCTGGCGCATCAATGCCAGGCATATAGACTCTTGCAGTGTGGTAGCCCTTATCGTTATCAATGCTGGCAACGTGCTCGCCGTTGTATGCACTCAGCGTGTCCAGGACGCTATAAAACTTTCCTCCGGCTGCCCTGAAATCCTTTACAGCCTTCACAAGGCGCTTCCACGCTTTTTCCTGTTCTGGCGTCAGGTCGATTAATTCCTGCAAAGTAGCCATGTTCACTCTCCTTTGATGCGAATGTTTACAGCCTGGCAATCCTCCTGGAGCACCCACTCAACGGCATCTTTCCACGCTCCAGCCTCAACCGGCTGGTTCTCTCGCTTCACCTGTTCAGCCTCCCGCAGTACCTGAAAGTTAATTTCGGCCATGTCATTTGTCCTTGTCATTCTGCTTTTTCCCGGTTCAGTTTCCGGCGACTGGCCGATACATCATTAACCCCCGCAGTTCCCTGATGCCATCCCCTCACTGCATGCCATACCGCCGTCAGCGGGATATTCATTTGCTCAGCTGCCAGCATCATGACATCCAGTCCGTCCGCACTCTCCACATCTGTGATGCCGCTCTTCTGCCATAAACGCCACAGCTCTGCACTTTCCTCATCACTCAGTGTGATGCCACGTCCCGGGCGAACATCAATACCGGCAATGCGACGGCGCGCCGCCACATCCACACTGGAAAGTCCAAAGTAAAACGCCATCAGTTCAATGGAGCCTCCCAGCGCCAGTGCCCGGTCAATGCGCTGCAGACGTTTCTGCTCCGTCCGGGCCTGCTGCAGCATACGCAGCAGGTTTTCATGATTAATGTCCAGCCGGATAACCGACACTTCAGAGTTTGACAGGTAATGAATTTCCTCAATGGTCAGTCCCTGCAGCATCTGCATTTCCTCCCGGGCCAGCCCCAGAGATTCGCAGCGACGCAGGTAGCCGCTCTTGAGGTCCATCACCAGTTGCATCAGCAGACCGTTGGTTGCCTGAGACAAGCTGTTATTCATGACGCCTCCCGTATCATCAGACCCGGCACCACCTGTCGGGCACTCTCCCCCACACCATGATGCAGTGAGGCATTTTTCCCGGCCTCATACCCCTGCCAGCGGGCCAGGTCACCGCCGCGACAGGCTTTCATCTCACGGGAGTCCACCGTCACCATATCCTGCTGCTCCATCCAGAGACGCATCAGCCGGCTTTCCTCTTCTGTCACACTGAATGGCATCACCACCTGACGAATCCCCTGAACCCAGCCATCACGAAACTGAGCCGCCCGGGCACGACGGGTGCTCAGTTTCAGTCTCCGGCTCTGTGTACGAAGATACGCATCCGTTGCTTCCCTTAGCTGACGGCACAGAACATCAAACGCATAAGCCGCCACCTGAGGACGTTCACTGAAACCGTAAAACGTCACACACCGGCGATACCGGCCTCCGGGCACCGCCCGCCAGTCGTAATACGCCCGGCAGCCAAATGTCTGTGTCACCACCATGACCAGACGAAACATCCACGCCGGAACTTTTTCAGCATCAGAAGGTGCCCCCTGTGATGAAGAGGTCTGCACCGAAGAAAGTCCGGCATCCTGCTCCGTGATACCGTGTTTCGCCATCAGCTGTTGCGCCCTTGCAAGCGCCAGCCCGGCCTCATGGGCATTGCTGTTATTACGGCTCAGCTCCAGCAGTTTCCTGACCCGCCTGATCAGACGTTCCTGATGCGACATATCACTCATCATTCTCATCCCCCTCATCGTCGTCGGGTAATACACTGCGCTGCAGGGCTCTCAGGCGGCGCAGCACACTCAGAAGACGCAGCAGCTTCACGGCATGGTCGTCATCCAGCAGTGGCCACGCTTCCGGTGCACTGCCCCCTGTAAGCAGGTCTTTCAGACTCACGGGGAGGACTGTCCGCGGTGCATCACCGGCCAGACCCGCCAGAAACGCCACTACAGGAGAACATTTCTCCACTGTTGCCCCGAAACCGGCAGACAGGTCGCTTTCCCTGTCCATGGCAATCTCTTCAGCACAACCGGCTGATTCAGCCAGTTCCCAGGCCAGACGGAACGCTTCATTCTGCAGATGTTCGATATCATCCCGCCCCACAGCAAAGTGCGTCACCGACGCGGGAAGAGCATCAGTGGTTCCCGGAGCAGTATCTCCTGTCATAACTGATGCCAGTACTGCTCCGGCAGCACCATCTTCCATAACATCACCACTGAAGACTGGCTTACCACCGTACATATCCGGCTGTATCTCAGGACGCAGGGCATTTTCAGCAGAAGACGCCCCACTGTCCCCCCTGCCTGCGCTCTCTTCCTGAGAAGGTCGACTGCATTTTTCAGTGCGCTCTGTGTCAGTATCAGACACGGCTTTCAGTGGCCGGGTAATACCATGTTGCTCGCGCTCAGTACCGGGGAATATGGAGACTGTGCTTTCCGGCATCGCCTCTGTATCCGTATCCGGTTGACACTCCGGTACTTCAGACCGGATCCCGGATACCGGTGCCCCGGGTTGTACCGTACTGCTGCCACGGACTGAAAGAGGCACCACCACCGGTTCCGGCTCACCAAAATGATGACGACGGTTTCGCTCTTTCGGATCCAGTTCCAGCAACCACCGGTCATAGTCCAGGGAGGGATGTGGCAGGGCCTGCAACAAATCTCCGATAAGCTCATCGCGGAACATCTCCAGTGACCACAGTTCCGGCGAATTAAACTTCCGGCAGCTTTCCCCGAACACGCGGTCAAATTCCGCATCCGTATCGGCTGCAACAGCAAACTGCCCCCATACACGTTCTGCGTCCTGACGAAGTGCGAGGAGTGCTGTAACCTGTGGACGCCCCAGTCCTGACTCCATCAGGTCGGGGATCCAGGGATACAGGTATTTCAGGGCATGCTCCATCCGGCTGATGGAGGTATGGCTGACAGGCAACCCTTCATCAGTCAATAAGGTCGCCAGTTCCCGTATCGTTACCTGACGCTGCAGAGATTCCTCATAAATAAGTCGAGCCTTGTGAATTCCCTGCGCCTTCTCAATAAAAGTCAGTTCGCCCCGTAGCTCATTTTCAGCCAGATGACCAATCACACACTGGAGTCGACCCGGCCAGGGTTTAAACAGCACATGAATACGGTAAAAACGCGGATCCCCTGTTTCTTTCCAGAGTTCCGTCAGTATCTGGTAACGGGTGTTTCCCCCGTCACTGAAGATATACACATCCGGCTCACTGTCCGGCATACGGGTGACTTTGGGCACCGTATCCAGCCCGCGGGCATGAATGGAATTTTTGATATCGTCATAACGCGGATTGCGCGTGGTGCGCGGGTTATCCGGATTCGGACGTAACTGGTCCAGCGTCAGAACCATGGGCGTTTCCCCCATTGCCACCACATTGCCGGCACCAGTGGTCTGACGACCGGGCTGCATAATAGCCGCCCCGAGATCCAGTGGTTTATGTGCCATCACGCATATCCTCCCGGCCCGTCATTCTCAGAGGGCGTAAACAGTGTGTAACGACCGTCGAACCTGACCCGTACCGTACCCGTGGGCCCCTGACGCTGCTTGCTGACAATGATTTCTGCCTCCCCCTTTGCCAGTGAGTCGGGGTTATAGACCTCGTCGCGGTAAATAAACATAATCAGGTCAGCATCCTGCTCCAGCGCCCCGGAATCACGCAGGTCACCGTTATTGGGGCGTTTATCAGCACGCTGCTCCACCTGCCGGTTAAGCTGGGAGAGGGCCAGCACCGGGCAGCCCAGCTCCTTCCCCAGCGCTTTCAGGGAACGGGAAATTTCAGCAATTTCCTGTGTGCGGTTTTCCAGCTCCGGCGCACGAATCAGTTGCAGATAATCCACCATAATCAGGGAGGGTTTACCGTACAGACGTGTATAACGACGGGCGCCTGCACGCAGTGATGAAGGCGTCTGCTCACAGCAGTCATCAATTATTATGCGCTCACCCAGAGAGCCCATTCCTCCGTCACCAAGCGCCATACCGACCGCAGATGACACCCTCAGCCAGTCCTCATCATCCATGTTGCCACTGCGCAAATGATTCAGTTCCACACTCCCCAGCATGGAAAGCATGCGCAGAATCAGTTGCTCCTTCGGCATCTCAATGCTGAATACCAGAACGCTCTCTTCCGTTCGCCGCAGTGCGGCGCTGAGACACATGGATAGCGCCAGAGAGGTTTTCCCCATTGACGGACGGGCAGCCAGCAGAACCAGGTCACCAGGCTGCAGGCCACAGGTCATTTCATCCAGACAGTCAAATCCCGTGGGGGTACCGGTAACACCACCGGAGCCGAGCACACTTTCCAGTTGCTGCAGAACGGTATCAAGCGCGGATGAAAGAGAGGCTTCCGTGCGCTCCCGGAGCGTCCTGTTCTGCGCAAGCGCAAACAGACGCCGCTCTGCAGCATCCAGCACATCCCGTGATGTGGCGTTCGGTGCCGCCACATCAGCAATCAGGGTGTTTCCGGTGGCCTGTAACTGACGCAGAACGCTTTTCTCCACCACAATGCCTGCATAGGCCATGATGTTGGCCGCAGAAGGTGTGTTCTTGCTGAGCTCGGCCAGATAAGCAAAGCCGCCCAGTACGTCCAGCCTGCCCTGATGTTCCAGGTGCTCTGACAGTGTAATCAGGTCCAGTGGCTGGCCATTCACCGCCAGTTCAGACATGGCACGGAAAATAGCCCGGTGCTGAGCCACATAAAAATCGTCAGGACTCAGCATCAGCACCACTTCATCCCAGCGTTCATTCTCCAGCATCAGACCGCCCAGAACGGCCTGCTCTGCTTCGTATGCGCAGAGAACAGACATTTCAGCCATGGCGTACCCTCCCTCTCTGACTGCCGGAAACCTGGCTACGTGAAAAAAGGGAAAAGGGTGCCGGACGTACAGTTGTCGGGAATAAAATCCCGGTAACTGTCTGTACGTTTTCAGACCGGTGAGTTTGCCGCCCCCGGTCTGAAGGTACGGACAGCATTCGTTCATTCATAACAAGTTGTTTTAAAGGAAAAAGTTTATGAATACAGAAAAACAACTGCCGTCCGGCATTGAATCTGAAGTGAAATACACCCTGCAGTTCTGGCTGCTGAGTAACGGAAAGGTCATGACGGAAAAAGACGGGCTCTGTAACCCCTTTCCCCTGAACTGTATTGAATCGGCTCATCCTTTTACTCCGTTTCAGCAGAATCAGTGGGTTGAACTGGACACTGTCGGGCCGAATGGACCGGTGAAAGCGACATTCCTTGTGCACAGCGTTCTGTATAAACTGAAACGTCAGGGTGGCTCCCTGAATGATGCCGGCCGGCCTGAATACGCCCGGTGCATTGCTCACTGGCACACTGACGTGTTTGTTGAGAAAAAAGCGCTGCCTGACTGGCTGAGAGCATTCCACACTGACGTTTCGCACTCGTAAAAACACGTTCAGCCCGACGGGTCATATTTTCCAGCCACCCGTCGGGGAAAATGTCAGCACCATCACGGGGAAACAAAATCGCTTTCCATTCAGGATATGAGCGCGGAATACCTCCGGAAGCATTCCGGCTCAGACAGCGACTCACAGTGCAGGCAGCACGGAATGCATATGTTGCGATGCTCTCATCATATGTTGCGATGTTCTCATTATTGCCTTTCTGCCGTTCCACCCGCTCTTCAGCATCAAATGCCAGTGCAGCAAGGCTTGCCCAGCACATGCAGTTCACTGAATACCCCGGAACGCTCTGCAGCTCCCGGCGCACCATGTTGACCTCAGCACTGAAAAAAGCGTTCTCATCGCCTTCAAGGGCAGCCAGATGCAGCGGAAGCCAGACCTGACTGAACCATTCGCACATCCGTTCCCGGTTACTGACGGTCATCACTGTCTCCGGGCGGGAACCGTCCTGAAAAACATGTCCGGTGCGTGGAGAACTGTATGAAACATAACCACCGTGCACCGCAATGACCGGACGACCTGACGCCGGAAGCCCCACACGACACCCACTGGCAATCCGGGTCATCAGCAGGTTCAGTTCAGCCAGCAATTCAGGGCGGGTTAACACCGCCGGAACCGGAGAATATTTCACTGAGGAAGACATACTTTCACCTCCATATCTCTCAGCCCGCCAGGTGCGTCACTTCCCCGCAGATAACCGGAAACCTGGCTATATGAAAAAAGGGAAAAGGGTGCCGGACGAACAGCTGTCGGGAATAAAATCCCGGTAACTGTCTGTACGTTTTCAGACCGGCGAGTTTGCCGCCCCCGGTCAGAAGGTACGGACAGCATCTTTGCGCTCATAACTGTACCGACCGGGATATGCATTACAAAGACTGTCATACCGCCCCCTCCGTCTTTCGCTGTTTGCAGGAAAGACCACATGAAAAAAGCTGGTCATGCCGCTGACGACGCTGGCGTTCCTGCAAAAGAAAGGCGTCACAACCGGAACACAGCCCCAGACCACTCTCAGGATTCACCTTCACCCAGACCAGAGCATTCTTACCGGCACCATCCCGTACCCCGGAATAACCACAGCCCACGCACACCGTCCACTTCTGCAGTACGATGAGTGCAGTTTCGAGTGATGCGCGGAGACGCCGGGAGGCAATAAGGAGCAACGGCTCATGGTCATAAAAACCCCCGCCGTTACCCCCTCCGGATTCAAGCAGCGGGAGTCCTGCAGGCTCCCGGGGACCTGTTGACATTTCCCGTAATTCGTTTTCATTCCACATATTGTGGAAAGTTATCCGGTTCACTGAACAACGCCATTCCTCCGCCAGACGCTGATACAAATGCTTTTTCGCTTCTGCGCGGTCAGATGCATCAACAAACACATGCACTTCCTCGTGTCCGGGTGCTGAAGCCACGGCACGCCATATCAGTTTTCTGCCCACAGGCTTTTCCCTCCGTTTTCCAGCAGAGCATCAAAAAACTCACGCCACTCCGGCAACAGTTCACAGGCCAGACTGTGCATGGTGACCAGCGCAGAATCGCTGCAACGGGCAGACACTTTTTCCAGACGATGCACCGGCTGACCGGCTGCGTGCCCCTGTTTATAAATATTCAGGTCGTAAATCTGTGTTGAAAGAAGGGTGACCGCACCTTCAGGCAGCACTTTGCTGTAGCGACCGGCGTTGATAATGCCTGTCAGCTCTGCCAGTGTCTGTCTGGCCAGCGCCGTATAATCCATGCAGTTAACCAGGGTGCGGACTTTCGGCAGGGGAATACCCAGTTCACGGTAGGGCATAAGGTTTTCCATGACATTGACCGTGCCGCGGATGAACTCACGCACATCCGGCAGAACCGGATTCACCATCCCCACCACAGACTCCGTGGCGGACAGCACAATCATTTCCAGCATGACAGAACGTGCGCCCTGTGAATCCACCACAATGACGTCATAGGTCTGAAAAAGCGGATGCTGAAGCACATTACGCAGACGAAGGCGACCATCCGGCGCATGAAGCATGGCCGTTTTCAGTTGCTCATGGGGGTCGTTGGAGACGATGAGGTCAAGCCCCCTGACAGCCGTACGGGAAATGATGTTGTCAGGATGACTGAGGTCAGCCGTGCGCATCAGTAATTCAAAAAGACCGGCCGGCGCTTCATACGTCAGCGGAAAGATATTGCTTGCCGTGGGCTGTGCATGGTCTCCGTCTATCAGCAGAGTACGGAGGCCGGCATCTGCCAGAAAACCGGCAAGATTAGCAGACTGGGTTGATTTTCCTTCGCCACCTTTAGTGGATATAACCGGTAAAATTTTCATATAGCACACTCTTTAAAGTATGCAACCAATCACTTACACTACGGAAACCAGCCAGAATATTCACTTCACTACCTGAATACTCGCAACACGGGGATTGAAAATCCCCGTGTCCTTGGTTCGATTCCGAGTCCGGGCACCAAATTCATATAAACGGACCTCCACGGAGGTCCGTTTTTCGTTTCAGGACGCCACGATTTAAGCGTTCTGCCTCCAAATCAATTCTCCCGAACTCAACCAGATTCTCCCCTCATCACCAGCAATTTGCGGGCATATCCCAATTCGGGAAAATTTGTTCCTGAGCGATAGCACTAACTGACGTGAAATGTCGTGCGGCCCCGTGATGTTGTTGAACGTCAAATGACGTCATCAGGAGCGTAACGCATCCATAAAGCACAACACCGGTCTGAACGCCGACTGATGAGATTTTCTGAATGAGAACAAAGAGAAATGTATCAGTCCGCTTGCTCATGCAAAGACTAACAATCCATTAAAATAGTAAGCGCTCCGGACAATTTTCCATGGATTATTTTCTGAACATTTTTCTTTGGCAAAGATGATGAATTTTGATGGTAAGGAATATTACTTCTGGTTCTCAGTAAAATCCTTTCGTAATACTATGTAATCAAGAAGTTTATGGCTGGTAAAAATAACGTCTTACATTCACCAATAATATGTAAATAAACCCATCTATAGATGGTAAAAATAGGTTGTGGCAATTATCATTGCATCATTCCCTTTTCGAATGAGTTTCTATTATGCAACAACCTGTAGTTCGCGTTGGCGAATGGCTTGTTACTCCGTCCATAAACCAAATTAGCCGCAATGGGCGTCAACTTACCCTTGAGCCGAGATTAATCGATCTTCTGGTTTTCTTTGCTCAACACAGTGGCGAAGTACTTAGCAGGGATGAACTTATCGATAATGTCTGGAAGAGAAGTATTGTCACCAATCATGTTGTGACGCAGAGTATCTCAGAACTACGTAAGTCATTAAAAGATAATGATGAAGATAGTCCTGTCTATATCGCTACTGTACCAAAGCGCGGCTATAAATTAATGGTGCCGGTTATCTGGTACAGCGAAGAAGAGGGAGAGGAAATAATGCTATCTTCGCCTCCCCCTATACCAGAGGCGGTTCCTGCCACAGATTCTCCCTCCCACAGTCTTAACATTCAAAACACCGCAACGCCACCTGAACAATCCCCAGTTAAAAGCAAACGATTCACTACCTTTTGGGTATGGTTTTTTTTCCTGTTGTCGTTAGGTATCTGTGTAGCACTGGTAGCGTTTTCAACTCTTGATACACGTCTTCCGATGAGCAAATCGCGTATTTTGCTCAATCCACGCGATATTGACATTAATATGGTAAATAAAAGTTGTAACAGCTGGAGTTCCCCGTATCAGCTCTCTTACGCGATAGGCGTGGGTAATTTGGTGGCGACATCACTTAACACCTTCTCCACCTTTATGGTGCATGACAAAATCAACTACAACATTGATGAACCGAGCAGTTCCGGTAAAACATTATCTATTGCGTTTGTTAATCAGCGCCAATACCGTGCTCAACAATGCTTTATGTCGATAAAATTGGTAGACAATGCAGATGGTTCAACCATGCTGGATAAACGTTATGTCATCACTAACGGTAATCAGCTGGCGATTCAAAATGATTTACTGGAGAGTTTATCAAAAGCGTTAAACCAACCGTGGCCACAACGAATGCAGGAGACGCTCCAGCAAATTTTGCCTCATCGTGGTGCGTTATTAACTAATTTTTATCAGGCACATGATTATTTACTGCATGGCGATGATAAATCATTGAACCGTGCCAGTGAATTATTAGGTGAGATTGTTCAATCATCCCCAGAATTTACCTACGCGAGAGCAGAAAAAGCATTAGTTGATATCGTGCGCCATTCTCAACATCCTTTAGATGAAAAACAATTAGCAGCACTGAACACAGAAATAGACAACATTGTTACACTGCCGGAATTGAATAATCTGTCCATTATATATCAAATAAAAGCGGTCAGTGCTCTGGTAAAAGGTAAAACAGATGAGTCTTACCAGGCGATAAATACTGGCATTGATCTTGAAATGTCCTGGCTAAATTATGTGTTGCTTGGCAAGGTTTATGAAATGAAGGGGATGAACCGGGAAGCGGCTGATGCATATCTCACCGCCTTTAATTTACGCCCAGGGGCAAACACCCTTTACTGGATTGAAAATGGTATATTCCAGACTTCTGTTCCTTATGTTGTACCTTATCTCGACAAATTTCTCGCTTCAGAATAAGTAACTCCCGGGTTGATTTATGCTCGGGAATATTTGTTGTTGAGTTTTTGTATGTTTCTGTTGGTATAATATGTTGCGGCAATTTATTTGCCGCATAATTTTTATTACATAAATTTAACCAGAGAATATCCCGCAATCCATTGTAAACATTGAATGTTTATCTTTTCATGATATCAACTTGCGATCCTGATGTGTTAATAAAAAACCTCAAGTTCTCACTTACAGAAACTTTTGTATTATTTCACCTAATCTTTAGGATTAATCCTTTTTTCGTGAGTATTCTTAGCGCCAGTTTGGTCTGGTCAGGAAATAGTTATACATCATGACCCGGACTCCAAATTCAAAAATGAAATTAGGAGAAGAGCATGAGTTCTGCCAAGAAGATCGGGCTATTTGCCTGTACCGGTGTTGTTGCCGGTAATATGATGGGGAGCGGTATTGCATTATTACCTGCGAACCTAGCAAGTATCGGTGGTATTGCTATCTGGGGTTGGATTATCTCTATTATTGGTGCAATGTCGCTGGCGTATGTATATGCCCGACTGGCAACAAAAAACCCGCAACAAGGTGGCCCAATTGCTTATGCCGGAGAAATTTCCCCTGCATTTGGTTTTCAGACAGGTGTTCTTTATTACCATGCTAACTGGATTGGTAACCTGGCGATTGGTATTACCGCGGTATCTTATCTTTCCACCTTCTTCCCAGTATTAAATGATCCTGTTCCGGCGGGTATCGCCTGTATTGCTATCGTCTGGGTATTTACCTTTGTAAATATGCTCGGCGGTACTTGGGTAAGCCGTTTAACCACTATTGGTCTGGTGCTGGTTCTTATTCCTGTGGTGATGACTGCTATTGTTGGCTGGCATTGGTTTGATGCGGCAACTTATGCAGCTAACTGGAATACTGCGGATACCACTGATGGTCATGCGATCATTAAAAGTATTCTGCTCTGCCTGTGGGCCTTCGTGGGTGTTGAATCCGCAGCAGTAAGTACTGGTATGGTTAAAAACCCGAAACGTACCGTTCCGCTGGCAACCATGCTGGGTACTGGTTTAGCAGGTATTGTTTACATCGCTGCGACTCAGGTGCTTTCCGGTATGTATCCATCTTCTGTAATGGCAGCTTCCGGTGCTCCGTTTGCAATCAGTGCTTCAACCATCCTCGGTAACTGGGCTGCGCCGCTGGTTTCTGCATTCACCGCCTTTGCGTGCCTGACTTCTCTGGGCTCCTGGATGATGTTGGTAGGCCAGGCAGGTGTACGTGCCGCTAACGACGGTAACTTCCCGAAAGTTTATGGTGAAGTCGACAGCAACGGTATTCCGAAAAAAGGTCTGCTGCTGGCTGCAGTGAAAATGACTGCCCTGATGATCCTCATCACTCTGATGAACTCTGCCGGTGGTAAAGCATCTGACCTGTTCGGTGAACTGACCGGTATCGCAGTACTGCTGACTATGCTGCCGTACTTCTACTCTTGCGTTGACCTGATTCGTTTTGAAGGCGTTAACATCCGCAACTTTGTCAGCCTGATCTGCTCTGTACTGGGTTGCGTGTTCTGCTTCATCGCGCTGATGGGCGCAAGCTCCTTCGAGCTGGCAGGTACCTTCATCGTCAGCCTGATTATCCTGATGTTCTACGCTCGCAAAATGCACGAGCGCCAGAGCCACTCAATGGATAACCACACCGCGTCTAACGCACATTAATTAAAAGTATTTTCCGAGGCTCCTCCTTTCATTTTGTCCCATGTGTTGGGAGGGGCCTTTTTTACCTGGAGATATGACTATGAACGTTATTGCAATATTGAATCACATGGGGGTTTATTTTAAAGAAGAACCCATCCGTGAACTTCATCGCGCGCTTGAACGTCTGAACTTCCAGATTGTTTACCCGAACGACCGTGACGACTTATTAAAACTGATCGAAAACAATGCGCGTCTGTGCGGCGTTATTTTTGACTGGGATAAATATAATCTCGAGCTGTGCGAAGAAATTAGCAAAATGAACGAGAACCTGCCGTTGTACGCGTTCGCTAATACGTATTCCACTCTCGATGTAAGCCTGAATGACCTGCGTTTACAGATTAGCTTCTTTGAATATGCGCTGGGTGCTGCTGAAGATATTGCTAATAAGATCAAGCAGACCACTGACGAATATATCAACACTATTCTGCCTCCGCTGACTAAAGCACTGTTTAAATATGTTCGTGAAGGTAAATATACTTTCTGTACTCCTGGTCACATGGGCGGTACTGCATTCCAGAAAAGCCCGGTAGGTAGCCTGTTCTATGATTTCTTTGGTCCGAATACCATGAAATCTGATATTTCCATTTCAGTATCTGAACTGGGTTCTCTGCTGGATCACAGTGGTCCACACAAAGAAGCAGAACAGTATATCGCTCGCGTCTTTAACGCAGACCGCAGCTACATGGTGACCAACGGTACTTCCACTGCGAACAAAATTGTTGGCATGTACTCTGCTCCGGCAGGCAGCACCATTCTGATTGACCGTAACTGCCACAAATCGCTGACCCACCTGATAATGATGAGCGATGTTACGCCAATCTATTTCCGCCCGACCCGTAACGCTTACGGTATTCTTGGTGGTATCCCACAGAGTGAATTCCAGCACGCTACCATTGCTAAGCGCGTGAAAGAAACACCAAACGCAACCTGGCCGGTACATGCTGTAATTACCAACTCTACCTATGATGGTCTGCTGTACAACACCGACTTCATCAAGAAAACACTGGATGTGAAATCCATCCACTTTGACTCCGCGTGGGTGCCTTACACCAACTTCTCACCGATTTACGAAGGTAAATGCGGTATGAGCGGTGGCCGTGTAGAAGGGAAAGTGATTTACGAAACCCAGTCCACTCACAAACTGCTGGCGGCGTTCTCTCAGGCTTCCATGATCCACGTTAAAGGTGACGTAAACGAAGAAACCTTTAACGAAGCCTACATGATGCACACCACCACTTCTCCGCACTACGGTATCGTGGCGTCCACTGAAACCGCTGCGGCGATGATGAAAGGCAATGCAGGTAAACGTCTGATCAACGGTTCCATTGAACGTGCGATCAAATTCCGTAAAGAGATCAAACGTCTGAGAACGGAATCTGATGGCTGGTTCTTTGATGTATGGCAGCCGGATCATATCGATACGACTGAATGCTGGCCGCTGCGTTCTGACAGCACCTGGCACGGCTTCAAAAACATCGATAACGAGCACATGTATCTTGACCCGATCAAAGTCACCCTGCTGACTCCGGGGATGGAAAAAGACGGCACCATGAGCGACTTTGGTATTCCGGCCAGCATCGTGGCGAAATACCTCGACGAACATGGCATCGTTGTTGAGAAAACCGGTCCGTATAACCTGCTGTTCCTGTTCAGCATCGGTATCGATAAGACCAAAGCACTGAGCCTGCTGCGTGCTCTGACTGACTTCAAACGTGCGTTCGACCTGAACCTGCGTGTGAAAAACATGCTGCCGTCTCTGTATCGTGAAGATCCTGAATTCTATGAAAACATGCGTATTCAGGAACTGGCTCAGAATATCCACAAACTGATTGTTCACCACAATCTGCCGGATCTGATGTACCGCGCATTTGAAGTGCTGCCGACGATGGTAATGACTCCGTATGCTGCATTCCAGAAAGAGCTGCACGGTATGACCGAAGAAGTTTACCTCGACGAAATGGTAGGTCGTATTAACGCCAATATGATCCTTCCGTATCCGCCGGGAGTTCCTCTGGTAATGCCGGGTGAAATGATCACCGAAGAAAGCCGTCCGGTTCTGGAGTTCCTGCAGATGCTGTGTGAAATCGGCGCTCACTATCCGGGCTTTGAAACCGATATTCACGGTGCATACCGTCAGGCTGATGGCCGCTATACCGTTAAGGTATTGAAAGAAGAAAGCAAAAAATAATTAGCTCGTACAAGGGAAGTGGCTTGCCACTTCCCTTTTTTGCTCATAAGGAGAACACATGAAAACACCCTCACAGCCGCGCGCGATATACTATATCGTGGCGATCCAAATCTGGGAGTACTTCAGTTTTTACGGCATGCGTGCCTTACTCATTCTCTATCTCACCCATCAGCTTGGTTTTGATGATAACCATGCCATCAGCCTGTTCAGCGCATATGCTTCTCTGGTTTACGTTACCCCTATTCTCGGCGGCTGGCTTGCCGACCGCCTGCTCGGCAACCGCACTGCAGTGATTGCCGGCGCGCTGTTAATGACCCTTGGCCATGTGGTGCTGGGCATTGATACAAATTCAACCTTTAGCCTGTATCTGGCGCTGGCAATCATTATTTGTGGCTACGGTTTATTCAAATCAAACATCAGCTGTTTGCTTGGCGAGCTCTACGACGAGAACGATCATCGACGTGATGGCGGTTTTTCGCTGCTGTATGCTGCAGGCAATATCGGTTCTATCGCCGCCCCAATCGCCTGCGGCCTGGCTGCTCAGTGGTATGGATGGCATGTTGGCTTTGCCCTTGCGGGTGGCGGCATGTTTATCGGTTTGTTGATTTTCTTAAGCGGGCATCGTCATTTCCAGTCCACGCGTAGTATGGATAAAAAAGCGCTCACTAGCGTGAAATTTGCCTTACCAGTATGGAGCTGGTTAGTGGTGATGCTCTGTTTAGCCCCAGTATTTTTTACCCTGCTGCTGGAGAACGACTGGTCGGGATATTTGCTGGCGATCGTTTGCCTCATTGCCGCACAAATCATTGCCCGCATGATGATCAAATTCCCCGAACATCGCCGTGCTCTTTGGCAAATTGTATTGTTGATGTTTGTCGGGACATTGTTCTGGGTACTGGCACAACAGGGCGGCAGTACCATCAGCTTGTTTATCGATCGCTTTGTGAATCGTCAGGCATTCAATATTGAAGTACCTACAGCACTATTCCAGTCGGTGAATGCAATTGCGGTGATGCTCGCTGGGGTTGTACTGGCCTGGCTGGCGTCGCCAGAAAGCCGCGGCAACTCAACATTGCGCGTCTGGCTGAAGTTTGCCTTTGGCTTACTGCTGATGGCTTGTGGCTTTATGTTGTTGGCATTTGATGCCCGACATGCAGCGGCTGACGGTCAAGCGTCAATGGGCGTGATGATATCCGGGCTGGCGCTAATGGGCTTTGCCGAACTCTTTATTGACCCGGTGGCGATTGCGCAAATCACGCGTCTGAAAATGTCTGGCGTATTAACCGGGATTTATATGCTGGCAACAGGCGCGGTCGCCAACTGGCTGGCAGGCGTCGTGGCACAGCAGACGACAGAGTCGCAAATTAGCGGTATGGCAATTGCAGCTTACCAGCGATTCTTTTCTCAGATGGGAGAGTGGACGTTGGCTTGTGTCGCGATCATCGTCGTATTGGCCTTTGCTACCCGTTTTCTGTTTAGCACGCCGACGAATATGATACAGGAGAGCAACGATTAACTGTCGTAAAAACAATTGGTTATGAATAAATTAACTTTCAGTTTATAACACTAACAAATCGAGATTAATAAGTCATTTAAACCATTTTGATGGTTATTTATTAGTGATATCAACTTGAGGTAAGCGTTAGTTTCGATAAGATAAACTGAGTTACTAATAGTCGAGGCAGATAATACAGTGTACCGATCTGTCTCTTTATCTACGCTAAATTGAAAGCTGGATTTAGAGGAACCAAAATGTCTGAACAAGAAACACGGGGAGCCAATGAGGCTATTGATTTTAACGATGAACTGAGAAATCGCCGCGAAAAACTGGCGGCACTACGTCAGCAAGGTGTGGCGTTTCCCAATGATTTTCGCCGCGACCATACCTCTGACCAGTTGCACGAAGAGTTTGATGCGAAGGATAACCAGGAACTGGAATCCTTAAACATTGAAGTCTCGGTTGCTGGCCGAATGATGACCCGTCGTATCATGGGGAAAGCCTCCTTTGTAACGTTGCAGGATGTCGGTGGCCGTATTCAACTGTACGTTGCAAGAGATAGCCTGCCAGAAGGTGTTTATAACGATCAGTTTAAAAAATGGGATCTGGGTGACATTATCGGTGCCCGCGGTACGCTGTTTAAGACGCAAACCGGTGAGCTTTCCATTCACTGTACTGAGTTGCGCCTGCTGACAAAAGCACTACGTCCTTTACCAGATAAATTCCATGGTCTGCAGGATCAGGAAGTCCGTTATCGTCAACGTTATCTGGACCTCATCGCTAACGATAAATCCCGTCAAACGTTTGTTGTCCGTTCAAAAATTCTGGCCGCTATCCGCCAGTTCATGGTCGCGCGCGGCTTTATGGAAGTAGAAACCCCGATGATGCAGGTAATTCCAGGTGGGGCATCTGCTCGCCCGTTTATTACCCATCATAACGCTCTGGATTTAGATATGTACCTGCGTATCGCGCCGGAGCTGTATCTGAAACGTCTGGTTGTAGGCGGTTTTGAACGGGTATTCGAAATCAACCGTAACTTCCGTAATGAAGGTATTTCTGTTCGCCATAATCCTGAGTTCACAATGATGGAACTCTACATGGCGTATGCGGATTACCACGATTTGATTGAACTGACAGAGTCCCTGTTCCGCACCCTGGCACAAGAGGTTCTGGGTACCACTAAAGTCACTTATGGCGAGCATGTGTTTGATTTCGGCAAACCGTTTGAAAAACTCACCATGCGCGAAGCAATCAAAAAATATCGTCCAGAAACCGATATGGCCGACCTGGATAATTTTGATGCTGCTAAAGCATTAGCTGAATCTATCGGAATTACGGTAGAGAAAAGCTGGGGGCTGGGACGTATTGTCACGGAGATCTTTGATGAAGTGGCAGAAGCACATCTGATTCAGCCAACCTTTATTACGGAATATCCGGCAGAAGTGTCACCGCTGGCGCGCCGTAATGATGTTAACCCGGAAATCACCGACCGTTTTGAATTCTTCATCGGTGGTCGTGAAATCGGTAATGGTTTTAGCGAATTAAACGACGCAGAAGATCAGGCTGAACGTTTCCAGGAACAGGTTAACGCTAAAGCTGCAGGTGACGACGAAGCCATGTTCTATGACGAAGATTACGTGACTGCGCTGGAATATGGTCTGCCGCCAACCGCTGGTCTGGGTATTGGTATCGACCGAATGATTATGCTGTTTACAAACAGTCATACTATTCGCGACGTTATTCTCTTCCCGGCGATGCGCCCACAGAAATAAATTTCACTTTAATGAACGAAGCAGTCAGGCGACTGCTTCGTTCGTCGTTCCGCAAATCCAGTTTTGAGGAGAGACGCTTCGTTTCACGATAACCAGCGGGTCCACTCAACTACAGCTCCTAAAAGAGAGAAAAAAGTAATGCCACAGGCAGACTCATTGGCCAGGTTATTCCGACCAGGAATGCACTAAGTAAACGAATATGTGTTTTCTCATGTGAGATAAACCAGATAATGACAAAGGATATGTTCACACCAATCACATAAAAAATTAATATTTTAGAGAATAGTGCCATTTTTTATGTTCTTCTTATCCTTCCTGGCTACTTGTAAAACTGACGGAAATAGTCATCAACTGTCATAATGTTGAGGTCAAAATCAATATCCGGTAAGTCTAAGCATTTAAGCCTGATTAAATCTTCGATTTCACTTGCGGCTAACGATGTCGTTATTGCGAAAGAATTTTCATTCAATTGTCGTGGTATCCCATATTCATCAGCCACGATAGAAGAGAAATTCATATCATACATCAATGATCTTAACCTTAAGAACACTGAGGAATAAGATGATGGATAATCAAAAGAAACAACATAAGTATTGAACTTGTTTTTACCTTCCATAATATGACTCCTATCAATATTGAATGCTCTGGGGACGCAAAAATTATTAACCCCGATTGATGATTCTCATATAGGAGATATTCTTTTTTTTGCTCAGTAAAGGGGATGACTTGGGACAAAAAAACGCGCTCTCTGCCCATTCTTTGTGCATCCCCCTACCCTTCAGATGCTCTCCTGCATCACTCCGCGGAGAGCATGAAAAATATCGTGACTCTGTACTCTCCCATCAACTGCGAATATCATCATACTCCCGCGTTTTATCAAATTCGTGTTTCGCAAATGGGCATAGTGGGATAATTTTTCGTTTTTCCCGACGCATTTTTTCCACGACTTTCGCAACCAGCTGTTTACCAATCCCCTGCCCTTTCAGGCTTTCATCGACATCGGTATGTTCGATAATCGCTAAATTCTCTCCGGTCGGCACAAAGACAATTTCAGCGATTTGCTTGCCCTGTTCGTCATTAATGTAAAATTTATTGTGGCCTTCGCGTATTTCCATTTTACCCTCGCTTATTTATGACGGTATTTCAGCGCACCACTCGGGCACGTATCAATCACTTTCACCACAGTGGCAACGTCGACTTCATCCGGCATGATCCACGGCTTTCGTTTGAGATTAAATAACTTGCCGTTGCCACGTACGCAATTGCCAGAATGCTGACATATCGCAGTGTTGAAATAGACATCGATCTTTTCGCCGGTATAACAGCGATAACCCTCGTCCAGTAGCGCCTGATCCATGACTTTCCCTCTCTCATCAGTATGATTATCGCTATAAGCATAGCCCTGGAATCTTCATACAGCACTGGCAGTTTCCGTTGCCAGAGTCTCTTCCCCTATATAGCCAATCATTCTTACTCCCTTTGAATTACCCGCCTCATCAGAGATAATGCTTAAGAAATTTGTCACACAAGGAAGCTGATGAGACATTCATTGCCCTACCGCATGTTACGCAAACGTCCGATGAAATTGAGTACCACAGTGATCTTAATGGTCAGCGCGGTACTGTTCTCGGTGCTATTGGTGGTGCATCTGATTTACTTCTCGCAAATCAGTGATATGACGCGAGACGGGCTGGCCAACAAGGCACTGGCAATGGCGCGTACCCTCGCCGACTCGCCGGAAATCCGTCAGGGCTTGCAGAAAAAACCGCAGGAGAGCGGAATCCAGGCCATCGCGGAAGCCGTGCGCAAACGCAACGATCTGCTGTTTATTGTCGTTACCGATATGCAAAGTCTTCGCTACTCGCATCCTGAAGCCCAGCGTATTGGTCAGCCATTTAAAGGTGATGACATCCTTAAAGCGCTGAATGGCAAAGAAAATGTCGCTATCAATCGCGGTTTTCTGGCACAGGCTTTACGCGTATTTACCCCCATCTACGATGAAAATCATAAACAAATTGGCGTGGTGGCGATCGGCCTTGAGTTAAGCCGCGTGACCCAACAAATCAATGACAGTCGCTGGAGCATTATCTGGTCGGTATTATTTGGCATGCTGGTCGGACTGATTGGCACCTGCATTCTGGTTAAGGTACTGAAAAAAATCCTTTTCGGCCTGGAACCCTACGAAATCTCCACGCTGTTTGAGCAACGCCAGGCCATGTTGCAGTCTATCAAAGAAGGCGTCGTTGCCGTGGACGATCGCGGCGAGGTCACGCTGATCAACGATGCCGCACAAGAATTGCTGAATTACCGTAAGTCGCAGGACGATGAGAAACTGTCGACGCTAAGCCACTCATGGTCACAGGTGGTAGATGTCTCGGAAGTGTTACGCGACGGTACGCCGCGCCGCGACGAAGAGATTACGATTAAAGACCGGCTATTACTGATCAACACCGTTCCGGTGCGCAGTAATGGCGTTATCATCGGTGCCATTTCAACCTTCAGGGACAAAACTGAAGTTCGTAAACTGATGCAGCGACTCGACGGTCTGGTCAACTATGCTGATGCACTTCGTGAACGATCCCACGAATTTATGAATAAATTGCATGTGATTCTCGGATTATTGCATCTGAAGAGTTATAAGCAGTTGGAAGATTACATTCTCAAAACAGCCAATAACTATCAGGAAGAGATTGGCTCTCTGCTGGGTAAGATCAAATCTCCGGTTATCGCTGGTTTTTTAATCAGCAAGATTAACCGCGCGACCGATTTAGGCCATACGCTGATTTTAAACAGTGAAAGCCAGCTGCCAGACAGCGGCAGTGAGGACCAGGTCGCGACGCTGATTACCACATTGGGAAATCTGATAGAAAACGCGCTGGAAGCATTAGGGCCGGAACCCGGTGGCGAAATTAGCGTAACATTGCACTACCGTCACGGCTGGCTGCACTGCGAAGTTAACGATGATGGACCGGGGATCGCACCCGACAAAATCGATCACATTTTTGACAAAGGTGTCTCGACAAAAGGAAGCGAGCGAGGCGTCGGTTTAGCACTTGTCAAACAACAGGTAGAAAATCTCGGCGGCAGCATCGCCGTGGAATCGGAACCCGGGATTTTCACACAATTTTTTGTCCAGATACCCTGGGACGGGGAGAGGTCGAACAGATGATCAATGTATTAATTATCGATGACGACGCAATGGTCGCGGAGCTGAATCGCCGATACGTAGCACAAATCCCAGGCTTTCAATGCTGTGGAACAGCCTCGACGCTGGAGAAAGCCAAAGAGATTATCTTCAATAGCGATACGCCTATCGACCTGATATTGCTCGATATCTATATGCAAAAAGAGAACGGGCTCGATTTACTGCCTGTCCTGCATAACGCGCGTTGCAAAAGTGATGTGATTGTCATCTCCTCCGCAGCCGATGCGGCAACCATTAAAGATTCGCTGCATTACGGTGTCGTGGATTACCTGATCAAACCCTTCCAGGCTTCCCGCTTTGAAGAGGCGCTCACCGGCTGGCGGCAAAAGAAAATGGCGCTGGAAAAACATCAGTATTATGACCAGGCCGAGCTTGATCAGCTAATCCACGGCAGCAGCTCCAACGAACAGGATCCTCGTCGCTTGCCAAAAGGCTTAACGCCGCAGACGTTACGCACGCTGTGCCAGTGGATTGACGCGCATCAGGACTATGAGTTTTCAACCGACGAGCTGGCTAACGAGGTTAACATCTCGCGTGTTTCCTGCCGAAAATACCTCATCTGGCTGGTCAACTGCCACATCTTGTTCACCAGTATCCATTATGGCGTCACGGGGCGTCCGGTTTACCGTTACCGTATTCAGGCAGAACACTACTCACTGCTGAAACAATATTGCCAATAACGGATCGCTGGTTATCTGTAAGTAATAATTATTACCGTAATGCAAAATACCCCTGGCACAAGTTACATCCTTCATCAGTAAAACTTGTGCCAGATCAAATATAATTATCCCTCCATCATCGCTAAAAATTAATATCTCTTCAGGTGAACGGTGTTTTTAATTTCAAAACGCTAACAAAAGTTAATTAACTATTATGTCACCCGCATTATGTGTATTTTTACCCACAAATGGGTAGATCAGATTAATCTTTAAACCTAATGATATCTGCCCTGAGAACAAAAAATAGACCGATAAATATCAATAAGATAACAGCAAACAAAACATTAACATCTGCGCAGTACAAACTATAAACCCATCGCCAGAGAGTTTTTCTCTCTGAAAAAGCCGCTTATCACAGTGCATAAATTTGCCGCTGCTTTAATCAGCCAATATTTACTGTGAGGTATTTGCTAAAGCCGGTAACGACCAAACGGATATTTAGTCAGGCTCTGAAAACAGTTCATACAAAACAGAACGTGACTGTGATCTATTCAGCAAAAATTTAAATAGGATTATCGCGAGGGTTCACACATGTTATTTACTATCCAACTTATCATAATACTGATATGTCTGTTTTATGGTGCCAGAAAGGGTGGTATCGCGCTGGGTTTATTAGGCGGTATCGGTCTGGTCATTCTGGTCTTCGTCTTCCACCTTCAGCCAGGTAAACCACCAGTTGATGTCATGCTGGTTATCATTGCGGTGGTGGCGGCATCGGCGACCTTGCAAGCTTCGGGCGGTCTTGATGTCATGCTGCAAATTGCCGAGAAGTTGCTGCGCCGCAACCCGAAATATGTCTCAATTGTCGCGCCGTTTGTGACCTGTACACTGACCATTCTTTGCGGTACGGGTCATGTGGTTTACACCATTCTGCCGATCATCTACGACGTCGCCATTAAGAACAACATCCGTCCGGAACGTCCGATGGCGGCAAGTTCTATCGGTGCACAGATGGGGATTATCGCCAGTCCGGTGTCGGTTGCGGTCGTGTCTCTGGTTGCAATGCTGGGTAATGTCACCTTTGATGGTCGCCATCTTGAGTTCCTCGACCTGCTGGCAATCACCATTCCATCGACGTTAATCGGTATCCTGGCGATCGGTATCTTCAGCTGGTTCCGCGGTAAAGATCTGGATAAAGACGAAGAGTTCCAGAAATTCATCTCCGTACCGGAAAACCGTGAGTATGTTTACGGTGATACCGCGACGCTGCTCGATAAAAAACTGCCGAAAAGCAACTGGCTGGCAATGTGGATTTTCCTCGGTGCAATCGCTGTAGTCGCCCTTCTTGGTGCTGATTCGGACCTGCGTCCATCCTTCGGCGGCAAACCGCTGTCGATGGTACTGGTTATTCAGATGTTTATGCTGCTGACCGGGGCGCTGATTATTATCCTGACCAAAACCAATCCCGCGTCTATCTCAAAAAACGAAGTCTTCCGTTCCGGTATGATCGCCATCGTGGCGGTGTACGGTATCGCATGGATGGCAGAAACCATGTTCGGTGCGCATATGTCTGAAATTCAGGGCGTACTGGGTGAAATGGTGAAAGAGTATCCGTGGGCCTATGCCATTGTTCTGCTGCTGGTTTCCAAGTTTGTAAACTCTCAGGCTGCGGCGCTGGCGGCGATTGTTCCGGTCGCGCTGGCGATCGGCGTTGATCCGGCATACATCGTGGCTTCAGCACCGGCTTGCTACGGTTATTACATCCTGCCGACTTATCCGAGCGATCTGGCAGCGATTCAGTTTGACCGTTCCGGCACCACCCACATCGGTCGCTTCGTCATCAACCACAGCTTTATTCTGCCGGGGTTGATTGGTGTGAGCGTATCGTGCGTCTTCGGCTGGATCTTCGCCGCGATGTACGGGTTCTTATAAATGCACTTTGCGTGCCGCCCGTGACTACGCGGCACGCCATTTTCGAATAACAAATACAGAGTTACAGGCTGGAAGCTATGTCAAACAAACCCTTTATCTACCAGGCACCTTTCCCGATGGGGAAAGACAATACCGAATACTATCTACTCACTTCCGATTACGTTAGCGTTGCCGACTTCGACGGCGAAACCATCCTGAAAGTGGAACCAGAAGCCCTGACCCTGCTGGCGCAGCAAGCCTTTCACGACGCTTCTTTTATGCTCCGCCCGGCACACCAGAAACAGGTTGCGGCTATTCTTCACGATCCAGAAGCCAGCGAAAACGACAAGTACGTGGCGCTGCAATTCTTAAGAAACTCCGAAATCGCCGCCAAAGGCGTGCTGCCGACCTGCCAGGATACCGGCACCGCGATCATCGTCGGTAAAAAAGGCCAGCGCGTGTGGACCGGCGGCGGTGATGAAGAAGCGCTGTCGAAAGGCGTCTATAACACCTATATCGAAGATAACCTGCGCTATTCACAGAATGCGGCGCTGGACATGTACAAAGAGGTCAACACCGGCACTAACCTGCCTGCGCAAATCGACCTGTACGCGGTAGATGGCGATGAGTACAAATTCCTTTGCGTTGCGAAAGGCGGCGGCTCTGCCAACAAAACGTATCTCTACCAGGAAACCAAAGCCCTGCTGACTCCCGGCAAACTGAAAAACTTCCTCGTCGAGAAAATGCGTACCCTCGGTACTGCAGCCTGCCCGCCGTACCATATCGCGTTTGTGATTGGCGGTACGTCTGCGGAAACCAACCTGAAAACCGTCAAGTTAGCAAGCGCTCACTATTACGATGAACTGCCGACGGAAGGGAACGAACATGGTCAGGCGTTCCGCGATGTCCAGCTGGAACAGGAACTGCTGGAAGAGGCCCAGAAACTCGGTCTTGGCGCGCAGTTTGGCGGTAAATACTTCGCGCACGACATTCGCGTTATCCGTCTGCCACGTCACGGCGCATCCTGCCCGGTCGGCATGGGCGTCTCCTGCTCCGCTGACCGTAACATTAAAGCGAAAATCAACCGCGAAGGTATCTGGATCGAAAAACTGGAACACAACCCAGGCCAGTACATTCCACAAGAACTGCGCCAGGCCGGTGAAGGCGAAGCGGTGAAAGTTGACCTTAACCGCCCGATGAAAGAGATCCTCGCCCAGCTTTCGCAATACCCGGTATCCACTCGTTTGTCGCTCACCGGCACCATTATCGTGGGCCGAGATATTGCACACGCCAAGCTGAAAGAGCTGATTGACGCCGGTAAAGAACTTCCGCAGTACATCAAAGATCACCCGATCTACTACGCGGGTCCGGCGAAAACCCCTGCCGGTTATCCATCAGGTTCACTTGGCCCAACCACCGCAGGCCGTATGGACTCCTACGTGGATCTGCTGCAATCCCACGGCGGCAGCATGATCATGCTGGCGAAAGGTAACCGCAGTCAGCAGGTTACCGACGCGTGTCATAAACACGGCGGCTTCTACCTCGGTAGCATCGGCGGTCCGGCGGCGGTACTGGCGCAGCAGAGCATCAAGCATCTGGAATGCGTCGCTTATCCGGAGCTGGGTATGGAAGCTATCTGGAAAATCGAAGTAGAAGATTTCCCGGCGTTTATCCTGGTCGATGACAAAGGTAACGACTTCTTCCAGCAGATCGTCAACAAACAGTGCGCGAACTGCACTAAGTAACCTCTTCGGCCCAGCGCCTGGCAGCATGCTGCCAGGTGATCCCCCTGGGCCACCTCTTTTGCGATTGTAATTTCACGCTTGCTGGTGAATAGTCAGTATTTTCCCTGACTTGCGAACTCACCATGACCCGCACACTCAAGCCGTTAATTCTTAACACCGGCGCACTGGCGCTAACGTTAATCCTGATTTATACCGGCATTTCGGCCCATGACAAACTCACCTGGCTGATGGAAGTGACACCGGTGATTATTGTCGTGCCGCTACTCCTTGCCACCGCGAAACGTTATCCGTTAACGCCGCTGCTCTATACGCTCATTTTCTTTCACGCCATCATCCTGATGGTCGGCGGACAATACACCTACGCGAAAGTCCCCGTTGGTTTTGAGGTGCAGGAATGGTTAGGGTTGAGCCGTAATCCGTATGACAAGCTGGGGCATTTTTTCCAGGGGCTGGTGCCTGCACTGGTGGCACGAGAAATTCTCGTTCGCGGGATGTACGTGCGCGGACGTAAAATGGTGGCGTTCCTGGTCTGCTGCGTGGCGCTGGCGATAAGCGCGATGTATGAATTAATCGAGTGGTGGGCGGCGCTGGCAATGGGCCAGGGAGCGGATGATTTTCTCGGCACCCAGGGCGACCAGTGGGACACGCAATCCGATATGTTCTGCGCGCTGCTTGGCGCATTAACGACGGTGATATTCCTCGCTCGCTTTCATTGCCGCCAGCTACGGCGCTTTGGCTTGATAACCGGATAACAACGTGCGCTTTGTTGATGCCGGATGCGGCGTGAATTCCTTATCCGGTCTACAAAATTTGCAAATCCAAAGCATTACATTAAGACGTGGCCTGATAAACATATCGCATCAGGCCATTTTCGTTAGCTATTGTCCACGTCAGGCTTTCACATCACTCACTGCACCGACCGGAATATCAGCATGAACAGGCTCGGGCGGTACTTTGCGATATTTATCCAGCAGATGAATCTGGATCCTGCGCAGCGTGTCGCCATTGAGGCGATAGAAACGGAAGTAGAGAATCAGCGTTACCATGAAAAACAGAGTTGGTAGAGCAATCATAATAAACTGCATACCTAATAGGGCTTGCGTAGACTGTTCAACATTCGGTACATAGCCAATCATCCCTAACACAACCGCAATGAAAAAAGCCGCAAAGGCTGAACCGCCCTTCACCACCATAGTCTGCACGGAGTAAGCGATACTTTCACAGCGTACGTGCAGTTTATATTCACCGTAATCAACGGTATCTGCCACCATGATGACCTGTAATACCCAGAAAAGCGCCGTTCCCACATTCAGCAAAATACCCGCAATCACAATGAGGACGACGTTGTGATAGCTCATTAATGCCATTAACAGGAGAACACCACAGCTTAACACCGGAAGAATAGATGCTCCGGCCCATAAAATGCGTCGGGATAATGATTTAACTAAGCGTGGGAAGAATACTAACGTCACCAGGTTAGCAGCTCCCGCATACGACAGATAATAGGGGAACAAATCCGCATCACCGATAACATATGAGAAATAATAGATAGCAAATCCGGTAATAATGTTGCTGGCTACATTATAAGCAAGAGCCATACCCAAGAGGCATGAAAGCTGATCGTTTTTATAAATTAGCGCAACGATGGCTTTAAGTGTCAGATGGCTTCCTTCAGCAGACGGTTGATTGTCTGACGAAAAGACTTCATGCACATTGCGCAGAGTGATGATGGTTGAAACAATAAAAAAGGCGATTAGTACCAGAGTGAACATCTGAAAGCCAAATCCCCGATCGCCACCGCCGACATAATTAACAAATGGTAGCGTCACACCTGCCGTAACAAAGCCTGCCAGACTGGCAAAAAAACGCGGATAAGGAACCAGTTGTTCGCGCTCACGTTTATCGAGCGTGATGGTTGGAACCAGCGACCAGAAGGGAATATCCATAATGGTGTAAGTCATGCCCCAGAGGATGTAGGTCACGCAAACAAAGACAATCTGAGTAGTACCTTCAAACAGATGCGCACTAAAGAGGAGAAATAAGATTACAGAGTTTGCCAACGTACCGATCAGGATCCAGGGTTTGAACTTACCCCATCGCGATCGCGTAGCATTTACAATCCATCCCATAATCGGATCGTTAATAGCATCCCAGATCCTCGCCACCAGAAACAAAGTACCGACCAAACCCACAGACAGCCCAACGACATCGGTGTAGTAATACATGAGGTACATATACACAATGCCGATCGCAAAATCCTTCCCGAACGCTCCAAATCCATAACTGAGTTTTGTAGTCATTGAAATGCTCATAGGGTATCGGGTCGCTGTTACCAACGCCCGCCTTCTGTTATTGGTATCGTCAGAGGTGTGCGCCGGAATAAATCCCCCGGCGCAGTAGCGTTTAGTCGCGTTTTAACGGTGCAACCAGCCTGGCAGCCAGTCGCCGTGGGCGGCAATCAGGTCGTCAACAAGAGCATATATTTCATCAATGCCCAGCACGGCAGCAGTATGCGGGTCCATCATCGCGGCGTGGTAAACACGGTCGCGATTTTCCGTAAGAATAGCTTCGGTCAGCAGCGTCTGTACGTTGATGTTGGTTTGCATCAGGGCGGCCAGATGCGAAGGTAGCGTACCGACTTTGGTCGGCTGAATGCCATTAGCATCAACCAGACAGGCTACTTCCACGCAACATCCTTGTGGCAGGTTATCAATCAAACCATCGTTACGGACGTTGCCGTAAATCACACTCGGCTCGCCAGTCCAGATAGCGTTCATGATTGTGCTGGCATATTCCCGTGACGGTTTAATATCAATCCGGGAGGCGTTTTTATACTCCTCCAGCTCTTTATGCCAGTTCGCCAGCTGCTCGACGCAGCGTTTCGGGTACTCATCCAGCGGTACTTTATAACGCTCAATCAAATCCTCACGACCTGGCTTAATAAACCACGGTGTGTACTCAGCAAAATGTTCTGACGATTCCGTGACGAAGTAGCCCAGCTTTTTGAACATTTCGTAGCGCACAATATTCTGGCAGCGAGTATTGCCATGAATATTCGGCTTCGGTGCCTGCCCTGCTTCATAAGCCGCCAGCAGTTCCGGGTAGAGATTCACATAACTGCCGTCGGCGGTTTTGCGCTCCAGCTCCAGGTAAAACGCCATATGGTTGATACCTGCGCAACGGTAACGCAGCGTAGCTGGGTCGATATTGAGGTCACGCGCCAGCTCTTCCGCCGTTCCCTGCACCGAATGGCACAGCCCGACCTGTTTGATATGCGGATAGCGGGCATACATCGCCCAGGTATTCATCGCCATTGGGTTAACATAGTTGAGCATGGTGGCATCGGGGCAGACTTCCGTCATGTCCTCGCAAATTTGCCACAGATGCGGAATGGTACGTAGCGCGCGCATAATACCGCCCGGCCCCAACGTATCGGCAATGGTTTGTTCCAGACCATGCCGCTTACAGACCTCGAAATCAGTCACCGTGCAAGGTTCATAACCGCCAATCTGAAATGCCACCACGACAAAATCGGCATCCTGTAAGGCTTCTTTCTGTTGGGTGTGGCAGGTGATTTTGCCGCTGGCCCCTGCTGAATCCATAAGCTTACGCACCACAATATGCGACTCTTCCAGGCGGGTAGGATCAATGTCCATCAGGGCAATATGCGCCGTTTTCAGCGCCTCGCGATGGAACACATCACCAAGAATATTTTTAACGAAAATCGTCGAACCAGCGCCGATAAATGTAATTTTGGGTGCAGTCATCATGCAGATCTCCTGGCTTGCTTGAATAACTTCATCATGGCAGGCGAATCTGCAGAAAACCTCCGGCTTCCAGGTTGAGCATTCCCATAAACTCAGATCCTGCGTGAAGCAGCAGTAAATCTGAGTTTATGGTAATAAGTTACCTGAAAAGCAGAGTTTTCGGCCTCATGATGCTCGGACGCTCCCCTCGCCTCTCTGGGAAGAGGGTGAAAACCGTGCTCCCACTCGCAGTCATCCTCCCTCACTCCTGCCATAATTCTGATATTCCAGGAAAGAGAGCCATCCATGAATACAGATACGTTTATGTGCAGCAGCGACGAAAAACAGACCCGCAGCCCGCTGTCGCTGTATTCGGAATACCAGCGGATGGAGATTGAGTTTCGCGCACCGCATATCATGCCCACCAGCCACTGGCATGGTCAGGTCGAAGTGAATGTGCCTTTCGATGGCGATGTGGAATACCTGATCAACAATGAAAAAGTGAATATCAATCAGGGTCATATCACGCTGTTCTGGGCCTGTACACCGCACCAACTAACAGATACCGGAACCTGTCAGAGCATGGCGATTTTTAATCTGCCGATGCATCTGTTTCTCTCCTGGCCGCTGGATAAAGACCTGATTAACCACGTCACTCACGGCATGGTGATCAAATCACTGGCCACACAGCAACTTAGCCCGTTTGAAGTGCGCCGCTGGCAGCAGGAATTAAACAGTCCGAACGAGCAAATTCGCCAGCTCGCCATTGATGAAATTGGCCTGATGCTCAAGCGATTTAGCCTCTCTGGCTGGGAACCGATTCTGGTCAATAAAACCTCGCGCACACACAAAAACAGCGTCTCGCGCCATGCGCAATTTTATGTTAGCCAGATGCTGGGCTTTATTGCCGAAAACTATGATCAGGCGCTGACCATCAACGATGTGGCTGAGCACGTCAAACTTAACGCCAACTATGCAATGGGGATATTCCAGCGGGTCATGCAATTGACGATGAAACAGTACATTACCGCGATGCGCATCAACCACGTTCGCGCGTTACTGAGCGATACCGATAAAAGTATTCTCGATATTGCCCTGACGGCAGGCTTTCGTTCAAGTAGTCGTTTTTACAGCACGTTCGGCAAATATGTCGGCATGTCGCCGCAACAATACCGCAAACTTAGCCAACAGCGCCGCCAGACGTTTCCCGGCTAAAGACGATATCAGTATCAGCCAAAAAAATAGTTTAGCCGTCGATAATAAGCAGTGAAAATAATTTAAAATAATCACATAACGCATTGTTTATAAAAATAAATATTTCAAAAATGTTTGTTTTTCACGCGCTTTACAGCCCGAAAAGGCCGGAAGATACTTGCCCGCAACGAAGATTCCTTCATAACCGGGTAAGCAATGATGAAAGTATTAATTGTTGAAAGCGAGTTTCTCCATCAAGACACCTGGGTCGGTAACGCCGTTGAGCGTCTGGCAGATGCTTTAAGCCAGCAAAATGTTACCGTGATTAAATCCACCTCCTTTGATGATGGTTTTGCCATTCTCTCTTCAAACGAAGCCATTGACTGCCTGATGTTCAGTTATCAAATGGAACATCCGGACGAACATCAAAACGTCAGACAATTGATCGGTAAGCTTCATGAGCGCCAACAAAACGTGCCGGTCTTCCTGTTGGGCGATCGGGAAAAAGCCCTCGCCGCAATGGATCGCGACCTGCTGGAGCTTGTCGATGAATTCGCCTGGATTCTGGAAGATACCGCCGACTTTATCGCCGGACGCGCTGTTGCCGCGATGACCCGCTACCGCCAGCAGCTGTTGCCGCCACTGTTCAGCGCGCTGATGAAATATAGCGACATCCATGAATATTCCTGGGCAGCGCCAGGCCACCAGGGCGGCGTTGGTTTTACCAAAACACCCGCCGGACGTTTCTACCATGACTACTATGGAGAAAATCTGTTCCGCACCGATATGGGCATCGAACGAACTTCCCTCGGTTCTTTGCTTGACCATACTGGCGCATTTGGCGAAAGCGAAAAATATGCCGCACGCGTATTTGGTGCCGATCGCTCCTGGTCGGTAGTCGTCGGTACTTCCGGCTCTAACCGCACCATCATGCAGGCTTGCATGACCGATAACGATGTCGTGGTCGTTGACCGTAATTGCCATAAATCCATCGAACAAGGCTTGATGCTGACAGGCGCGAAACCAGTCTACATGGTGCCAAGCCGCAACCGCTACGGCATTATCGGGCCAATCTATCCGCAGGAAATGCAACCTGAAACCTTGCAGAAGAAAATCAGTGAAAGCCCGCTGACTAAAGACAAAGCTGGGCAAAAACCGTCTTACTGCGTGGTGACCAACTGCACCTATGACGGCGTGTGTTATAACGCTAAAGAAGCGCAGGATCTGCTGGAAAAAACCTCCGATCGTCTGCACTTTGACGAAGCCTGGTACGGCTATGCACGTTTCAACCCGATCTATGCCGATCACTATGCCATGCGCGGCGAACCTGGCGATCACAACGGTCCTACCGTTTTCGCCACCCACTCCACCCACAAACTGCTGAATGCGCTTTCACAGGCTTCTTATATTCATGTACGTGAAGGTCGTGGGGCGATTAACTTCTCCCGCTTTAACCAGGCCTACATGATGCATGCCACCACCTCCCCGCTGTATGCCATCTGCGCATCCAACGACGTGGCGGTGTCGATGATGGACGGCAACAGCGGCCTGTCACTGACGCAGGAAGTGATCGACGAAGCGGTTGATTTCCGTCAGGCGATGGCGCGGCTGTATAAAGAGTTCACCGCTGACGGTAGCTGGTTCTTCAAACCGTGGAACAAAGAAGTCGTCACCGACCCACAAACCGGCAAAACCTATGACTTTGCTGACGCACCAACCAAACTGCTGACCACCGTTCAGGACTGCTGGGTAATGCATCCGGGCGAAAGCTGGCACGGCTTCAAAGATATTCCGGATAACTGGAGTATGCTCGACCCGATTAAAGTCAGCATCCTTGCTCCGGGAATGGGTGAAGATGGTGAACTGGAAGAAACCGGTGTTCCGGCGGCGCTGGTCACTGCCTGGCTTGGTCGCCACGGCATTGTGCCTACCCGCACCACTGACTTCCAAATTATGTTCCTGTTCTCTATGGGCGTAACCCGTGGGAAATGGGGGACTCTGGTTAACACCCTTTGCTCCTTCAAACGCCACTATGACGCCAACACACCGCTGGCGCAGGTGATGCCGGAACTTGTTGAACAATATCCTGACACTTACGCGAACATGGGGATTCACGATCTGGGTGACACCATGTTTGCCTGGCTGAAAGAAAACAACCCTGGCGCACGGTTGAACGAAGCCTATTCCGGCCTGCCGATGGCGGAAATCACCCCGCGTGAAGCGTACAACGCGATTGTCGACAACAATGTCGAACTGGTATCCATTGAAAATCTGCCAGGACGCATCGCGGCAAACTCAGTTATCCCGTATCCGCCAGGAATCCCGATGCTGCTGTCTGGTGAAAACTTCGGCGATAAAAACAGTCCGCAAGTAAGTTATTTACGCTCGCTGCAATCCTGGGACCACCATTTCCCTGGATTTGAACACGAAACTGAAGGGACTGAAATTATTGACGGTATTTACCACGTTATGTGCGTGAAAGCGTAACCACTATTCCGCTGAAGGCGTAATTGTTTAAATAACATTACGCCGCCTGGCCTTAGGCCTTTTGAGTATGGCAACGTTTTCATAAAAATTGCTGCAAACAAAAATGTCATACTTTTTGCGCGGCCCCACCCCGCGCTTTTTTTTGCCTGTTATTTATCCTGTAAAAAAATATGTACATGAGAAATTACTATAAAAATTTGTAATATTAGTAAAACTCGTTATTTTTATGCATGTTTATATTCATCATACAATTATATAACCATTTCCCGGTATCGCTTTGCTTTAGCGAGAACTGGTCTTTTATTTGCACTCAGGAGTACATGTATGAGGATTTGCAGCGACCAACCTTGTATTGTTTTATTGACTGAAAAAGATGTCTGGATAAGGGTGAATGGGAAAGAACCTATTAGCCTTAAAGCTAACCATATGGCGTTATTAAATTGTGAAAATAATATTATCGACGTCTCCTCTCTTAACAACACTTTGGTTGCTCATATTAGTCACGACATCATCAAAGATTACCTCCGGTTTCTGAATAAAGATCTCTCGCAAATACCAGTATGGCAACGTAGCGCTACGCCCATACTCACCCTGCCATGCCTGACGCCAGACGTCTTTCGCGTTGCCGCGCAACACAGCATGATGCCCGCAGAAACTGAGTCAGAAAAGGAACGAACACGCGCATTATTATTCACGGTGCTATCCCGTTTTCTCGACAGTAAAAAATTCCTTTCATTAATGATGTATATGTTACGTAATTGTGTAAGTGACAGCGTTTATCAAATTATTGAAAGCGATATTCACAAAGACTGGAATCTTAGTATGGTAGCCAGTTGTTTATGTCTTAGCCCAAGTCTGTTAAAGAAAAAGTTGAAAAGCGAAAACACCAGTTATAGCCAAATAATCACCACCTGCCGCATGCGTTATGCCGTAAATGAATTAATGATGGACGGTAAAAATATCTCTCAGGTATCACAGTCCTGCGGCTACAACAGTACGTCGTACTTTATTTCTGTCTTTAAAGACTTCTACGGTATGACGCCGCTGCATTATGTTAGTCAGCACAGAGAACGCACTATCGCCTGATTTTTAACCTTAACGAAGAGCTATATTAATAACGGCATCAGCGATAACCCGGTCGATAATAATTCAACTATCGAATGCAGGCGTATGATATGACGTAATTTATTGTCACGAAGCTCGCCTTCGCAGGAGTTTAATTATGTCTTCGGATGCTGATGCTCACAAAGTGGGCTTAATCCCCGTCACCCTGATGGTGTCGGGGAATATTATGGGGTCAGGTGTTTTTCTGTTACCTGCAAACCTGGCCTCTACTGGCGGGATTGCCATTTATGGATGGTTGGTGACGATTATCGGTGCACTGGGGCTCTCGATGGTATACGCCAAAATGTCGTTCCTCGACCCAAGTCCTGGTGGTTCTTACGCTTACGCCCGCCGCTGCTTTGGCCCGTTTCTCGGTTATCAAACCAACGTCCTCTACTGGCTGGCCTGCTGGATCGGCAATATCGCCATGGTGGTCATTGGCGTAGGATATTTAAGTTACTTCTTCCCGATTCTGAAAGATCCATTGGTATTAACCATCACCTGCGTCGTGGTGCTGTGGATCTTCGTCCTGCTGAACATTGTCGGTCCGAAAATGATCACCCGTGTGCAGGCAGTTGCCACCGTGCTGGCGCTGATCCCCATCGTCGGGATTGCCGTATTTGGCTGGTTCTGGTTCCGTGGTGAAACCTATATGGCGGCATGGAACGTCAGCGGCCTGGGCACCTTCGGTGCAATTCAAAGTACCCTTAACGTTACGCTGTGGTCGTTCATCGGTGTGGAAAGTGCCTCCGTTGCCGCAGGTGTGGTGAAAAACCCGAAACGCAATGTCCCTATCGCCACCATTGGTGGGGTATTGATTGCCGCCGTTTGCTATGTACTTTCTACCACCGCGATTATGGGGATGATCCCTAATGCCGCACTGCGCGTTTCTGCTTCGCCATTCGGTGATGCCGCACGGATGGCGTTGGGTGACACCGCCGGGGCCATTGTTTCCTTCTGCGCAGCTGCGGGTTGCTTAGGTTCACTGGGCGGCTGGACGTTGCTGGCGGGTCAAACGGCGAAAGCCGCTGCCGATGACGGACTGTTCCCACCAATTTTTGCCCGTGTAAATAAAGCGGGTACGCCAGTGGCGGGGCTGATTATCGTCGGTATTTTGATGGCCATCTTCCAGCTCAGCAGCATTTCACCAAACGCGACCAAAGAGTTCGGTCTGGTTTCTTCCGTCTCGGTCATCTTTACACTGGTGCCATATCTTTACACCTGTGCGGCGTTACTGCTGCTCGGACACGGTCACTTTGGTAAAGCACGCCCGGCATATCTGGCAGTTACTACCATTGCCTTCCTCTACTGCATCTGGGCCGTGGTGGGGTCCGGAGCGAAAGAGGTTATGTGGTCATTTGTCACCCTGATGGTCATCACCGCCATGTATGCGCTGAATTACAACCGGCTACATAAAAACCCGTATCCCTTAGATGCACCAATAAGCAAAGATTAATTCCCCTTAATCCAGCAAACATAAAAGCCAACCTTAAGAACTTAAGGTTGGCTTAATTTTGCTTTGCGAGCATATGCGCACTTTGTTCGATGGAAACACCGTGATGTTGAAGCGCCTACTAAAAAGACCCTCTTTGAATTTACTCGCCTGGCTATTGTTGGCCGCTTTTTATATCTCTATCTGCCTGAATATTGCCTTTTTTAAACAGGTGTTGCAGGCGCTGCCGCTGGATTCGCTGCATAACGTACTGGTTTTCTTGTCGATGCCGGTCGTCGCTTTCAGCGTGATTAATATTGTCCTGACACTAAGCTCTTTCTTATGGCTTAATCGACCACTGGCCTGCCTGTTTATTCTGGTTGGCGCGGCTGCACAATATTTCATAATGACTTACGGCATCGTCATCGACCGCTCGATGATTGCCAATATTATTGATACCACTCCGGCAGAAAGTTATGCGCTGATGACACCGCAAATGTTATTAACGCTGGGATTCAGCGGCGTGCTTGCTGCGCTGATTGCCTGCTGGATAAAAATCAAACCTGCCACCTCGCGTCTGCGCAGTGTTCTTTTCCGTGGAGCCAATATTCTGGTTTCTGTACTACTGATTTTGCTGGTCGCCGCACTGTTTTATAAAGACTACGCCTCGTTGTTCCGCAATAACAAAGAGCTGGTGAAATCCTTAAGCCCCTCTAACAGCATTGTTGCCAGCTGGTCATGGTACTCCCATCAGCGACTGGCAAATCTACCGCTGGTGCGAATTGGTGAAGACGCCCACCGCAACCCGTTAATGCAGAACGAAAAACGTAAAAATTTGACCATCCTGATTGTCGGCGAAACCTCGCGGGCGGAGAACTTCTCCCTCAACGGCTACCCGCGTGAAACTAACCCGCGGCTGGCGAAAGATAACGTGGTCTATTTCCCTAATACCGCATCTTGCGGCACGGCAACGGCAGTTTCAGTACCGTGCATGTTCTCGGATATGCCGCGTGAGCATTACAAAGAAGAGCTGGCACAGCACCAGGAAGGCGTGCTGGATATCATTCAGCGAGCGGGCATCAACGTGCTGTGGAATGACAACGATGGCGGCTGTAAAGGTGCCTGCGACCGCGTGCCTCACCAGAACGTCACCGCGCTGAATCTGCCTGGTCAGTGCATCAACGGCGAATGCTATGACGAAGTACTGTTCCACGGGCTGGAAGAGTACATCAATAACCTGCAGGGTGATGGCGTGATTGTCTTACACACCATCGGCAGCCACGGTCCGACCTATTACAACCGCTATCCGCCGCAGTTCAGGAAATTTACCCCAACCTGCGACACCAATGAGATCCAGACCTGTAGCAAAGAGCAACTGGTGAACACTTACGACAACACGCTGGTTTACGTCGACTATATTGTTGATAAAGCGATTAATCTGCTGAAAGAACATCAGGATAAATTTACCACCAGCCTGGTTTATCTTTCTGACCACGGTGAATCGTTAGGTGAAAATGGCATCTATCTGCACGGTCTGCCTTATGCCATCGCCCCGGATAGCCAAAAACAGGTGCCGATGCTGCTGTGGCTGTCGGAGGATTATCAAAAACGGTATCAGGTTGACCAGAACTGCCTGCAAAAACAGGCGCAAACGCAACACTATTCACAAGACAATTTATTCTCCACGCTATTGGGATTAACTGGCGTTGAGACGAAGTATTACCAGGCTGCGGATGATATTCTGCAAACTTGCAGGAGAGTGAGTGAATGAAAATTCTGATTGTTGAAGACGATACGCTGTTATTGCAGGGATTGATTCTGGCGGCGCAAACTGAAGGCTACGCGTGCGATGGCGTGACAACCGCGCGGATGGCGGAACAAAGCCTTGAGGCCGGTCATTACAGCCTGGTGGTACTGGATTTAGGGTTACCCGACGAAGATGGACTGCATTTTCTCGCCCGTATCCGGCAGAAAAAATATACCCTGCCGGTACTGATCCTCACCGCTCGCGATACGCTGACCGACAAAATCGCCGGGCTGGATGTCGGTGCCGATGACTATCTGGTGAAGCCTTTTGCGCTGGAAGAGTTACACGCCCGTATCCGCGCCCTGCTACGACGCCATAATAATCAGGGCGAAAGTGAGCTGATTGTTGGCAATCTAACGCTGAATATGGGTCGCCGTCAGGTATGGATGGGCGGTGAAGAGTTGATTCTGACGCCCAAAGAATATGCTCTGCTGTCACGGTTAATGCTCAAAGCAGGCAGTCCGGTGCATCGGGAAATTCTCTACAACGACATCTATAACTGGGACAATGAACCCTCGACCAACACCCTGGAAGTGCATATCCACAATCTGCGCGACAAAGTGGGCAAAGCCCGTATCCGCACCGTGCGCGGCTTTGGCTATATGCTGGTCGCGAATGAGGAAAACTAATTGAATCTGATGCATTTTCTGCGCCGACCAATATCGCTGCGCCAACGGCTGATATTGACCATCGGGGCCATTTTGTTGGTGTTTGAGCTGATCAGCGTCTTCTGGCTATGGCATGAAAGTACCGAGCAGATTCAGCTGTTTGAGCAGGCGCTACGCGACAATCGCAACAACGATCGCCACATCATGCGTGAGATCCGCGAGGCGGTCGCCAGCCTGATTGTCCCCGGCGTCTTTATGGTCAGCCTGACGCTATTTATCTGCTATCAGGCGGTACGCCGCATCACCCGCCCGCTGGCGGAGCTGCAAAAAGAGCTGGAAGCGCGCACCGCCGACAACTTAACGCCCATTGCCATTCACAGCGCCACCCTCGAAATCGAAGCGGTGGTTTCGGCGTTGAACGATCTGGTCAGTCGCCTGACCAGCACGCTGGATAACGAAAGGTTGTTTACCGCTGACGTCGCGCACGAACTGCGAACGCCACTGGCGGGGGTGCGTTTGCATCTGGAACTGCTGGCGAAAACGCATCACATTGATGTAGCACCGTTAGTGGCACGGCTTGATCAGATGATGGAGAGCGTCTCCCAGCTGCTGCAACTGGCGCGTGCCGGACAGTCATTTTCTTCCGGTAATTATCAACATGTAAAACTGCTGGAAGATGTCATTCTCCCCTCGTATGACGAACTCAGTACCATGCTCGACCAGCGACAGCAAACCCTGCTATTGCCAGAGAGCGCCGCCGACATCACCGTTCAGGGTGATGCAACCCTGCTGCGGATGTTATTGCGAAACCTGGTAGAAAACGCCCATCGTTACAGCCCGCAAGGCAGCAACATTATGATTAAGCTGCAAGAAGATGGCGGAGCGGTCATGGCAGTTGAAGATGAAGGACCAGGTATTGATGAGAGTAAATGCGGGGAGTTGAGTAAAGCGTTTGTACGTATGGACAGCCGTTATGGCGGGATTGGTCTGGGGTTAAGTATTGTCAGCCGCATTACACAGTTGCATCACGGGCAGTTTTTCCTGCAAAACCGGCAAGAGACTTCCGGCACGCGGGCCTGGGTACGGCTGAAGAAAGATCAGAACGTGGCAAACCAGATATAAAGAAAGCTGCTGACCACCAGCACGCTGAACACGGTAGTTAAACTTTCATAAACACGGTTTTTCATTGCACTCTCCTCCGTTAACCTGGAGGAGAGTATGCGCGTCAGAGATTAAGTGAACCTTAAGAGTTCAATTGGCCTGATAAGACAGCGTCACATCAGGCCATCCGTTTCAGCTTATTCATCAATTCGCGGATGTTGCTGCACCAGGCGGGTACGTTTCGCCTGCAAATCGGCAATCTCGTGGTCAATATTATCGATTTTCTGCTCGATATTATCGTAATGCTCGACGAGAATTTCCTTCGCTTCCTGTATATCTGACGCCGCCGGTGTCGCACCTTTCAACGGACGATTTGCCGTCTCTTTCATGGTTACGCCGGTGATTAAACCAATCACCGCCACTACCATCAGGTAATAGGCAGGCATCATCAGATTCTGCGAGCTTTCGACCAGCCAGGCCGCCAGTGTTGGCGTCAGACCGGCAACCAGCACCGAAATATTAAATGCCGCCGCCAGCGCGCTGTAACGGATATGCGTCGGGAACATCGCTGGCAAGGTAGAAGCCATAACGCCCGTAAAGCAGTTAAGGATCACCGCCAGCATCAGTAACCCGGCAAAAATCAGGCCGATGACGTTACTGTTAATCAGAATAAACGCCGGGATCGCCAACACAAACAGGGCAACACTACCAAGTAGCACAAACGGACGACGGCCAAAACGGTCACTCAGCAAGCCCATCACCGGCTGGACAAACAGCATACCGATCATAATGGCGATAATAATCAGCACCCCGTGGTCTTCGGAGTAATGCAGGTTATGCGACAAATAACTCGGCATATAGGTCAGCAACATGTAGTAAGTCACGTTGGTGGCAATTACCAGACCAATACATGTCAACAGGCTGCGCCAGTGTTTGGTGGCAATCTCTTTAAACGAGACTTTCGGGCCATCCTGCAAACCTTCGCGGTCGCCCTGTTCCAGTTTATCGACATGCTGCTGGAACGCCGGAGTTTCTTCCAGCGCATGGCGCAGGTAAAGCCCGATAATCCCTAACGGCAGAGCAATAAAGAACGGAATACGCCAGCCCCAGTCGAGGAAGTTCGCTTCGCCGACAATGGTCGAAATTAACACCACTACGCCAGCACCCAGCACAAACCCGGCAATAGAACCGAAGTCCAGCCAGCTGCCCATAAAGCCACGTTTACGGTCAGGTGAGTATTCCGCAACAAATATCGACGCCCCGGTATATTCACCGCCGACCGAGAAACCTTGTGCCATCTTACAGATCAACAGCAGAATCGGTGCCCAAATACCAATCGTGTCGTAGGACGGTATTAAGCCAATACAGAACGTACTGATCGACATAATCACAATAGTGATAGCGAGGATCTTCTGGCGACCATATTTATCGCCCAACATACCAAAGAAGAGCCCGCCAAGCGGTCGAATCAGAAAGGGAACGGAGAACGTGGCAAGTGCAGCAACCATCTGCACGCTGGGGTCAGCCCCCGGGAAAAAAACTTTACCTAATGCGTAAGCAACAAAACCATAAACACCAAAATCAAACCATTCCATTGCATTACCCAGTGATGCTGCGGTAATGGCTTTACGCAGTTTACCGTCATCAATAATGGTGACATCACGAAGGGTAATCGGTTTTACTTTTTTCCTTTTCAGCATAGCTTTCCTCGCAGAGTTGGCCCATTTCCGCAAACGCCAGAAAAATCAGCGCGACGGCCGCAAAAGGGGAGCGGGAATTGCAGGATGCAATCTCTGTAACAAGCGTAGCGGGTTTGCTTACACCCTCCGGTTAAGGAATGTACAATCAAACCAGTTGACGCCTGAATTGGGCAGTTAATGACCTTTTTACCCTACCAGTGTTTAAATTTGTGATCAACTTCACACATGGATTTCGTTTAGGACTCATTGATGTAACTGATTATTTACGCCAAATTTACAGAGAAGATTTCCTCGACCATTGCCCCCGCCAGACGCTGCGCTGAACAGAGTCGTGGCATCCCCAGCGCGACAGTTTGCCAGCGTTGGGTCACTGACCAGCAAACGGGTTGTTTATCTGCCGTGGTCCACTTTCCCAGCCAACTTAAAAAATCAGCATGATCCCCGCCCGTCGGAACGGTCGAAGAGGCAAACCACTGATGGTAATAGTGACGCGTGGTCGGGGCCGCATTGATACTCTCTGCCAGATGTTGTGTCGCTTTCACGCGCAAATCACCCAGCAACAACGCCACCGCTTGCGGGCTTCCCAGACGACAGGCATCGCCAAATGCCCCCCAACGCAACTCTTCGAGAACGATAAAACAGCGCCCAGGCAACGACCAGGCGTTATACGCCCCAGCACGCCAGCGGGTAAAAATTTGCTCGCTCTGATCACCTGCCTGCACCAGTAGGCCTCGTTGCGTTAACGCCTTTTCCTTCCAGCGGCAACGGGCTGAAAACCACTCATACAAGGCGGCAATTTGCTGGGGGAGCTCCGGGAAAGCAGAGTGCTGGCGGTGATCCATTTTTTGCAGCAGCGCCAGATGCTGCGCGATCTGCGTCAGCGCCAGATGACCGGGATCCAGCATCGACGCCAGTTTTTCCACCATTGTCAGTCGCAGGCTAAGCGGCGCATTTAACATGCCGCCGTTCGTCCATGTCTGAAGCTGCACGCGTGCAAGAAGTTCCTGCATCAGTCGTTCACGAAACTGCTGCTGATGGGCTTGTGGAAGGCGGGCATCATCGCCCTGCGCCAGATCCACTAAAAAGCGGGGATAAACCGACTCCAGCACGCGACCGGGGCCGTCAAGTAACGTCTTGGTCAATATCGTTCTGCCGTGAAAAGTGTTTGAATATCATCGCGTAACAGCTGGGCGTCGGTGTAAATCCAGCCGTGAGTCATCACAGTCTGCTGCAATTGCTGCTGCATCAGCCTGACCACCGATTCATTTTGTTGACGCAGAGCCAGACTTTCGCGTAAACGCGTCTGTAATTCCGTCAAACATGAAGCGAACTCAGCGAAAAAAGTATTCATGCCTGCCGTAACAGATTCATCGACCTGCTCTGCCAGAACTTTAGCCATTTGTTGGCAATAAAGATCGACTTCTGCGCTTAAAGCTCGTTGCAACACACTGTAATCAACCGTTTCTGTCGGGGATTTCTCATTTCCCCGTCCCCAGTCGGGCTGATTCAACCAGCGCGAAAAAGTCTCACGCACAACGCCTAAACGCGTGCTCTGCTCGTCCGTTGCATCCTGGCGCGAAATGACTTCACTGAACAGCTGGCGAGTGTTGAAGTGGGGAACTACGCCGTGAAAAACAGGAAAATGAAACCCAGGACGAAACCCTGACTCGCTCAATTCCATTTTGACTTGTTGCTCAATGGGCCGAATAACATCGGTTAACACCCGGCAAAGGGTGGATTCAAGCTCGGCAAAACGCAGCGTAAAGTCGCGACTGATGGTGTTCTGCGCCGTCTGTAACAGTGTCTCACAGCAGGTACGAATCTCGCTTAACGGCTCCGAATCATCCTGAAACAAGGCGGCTAACTGCGCATTCAGCGCATCTTGCTGTTGACGCAGAAAGTGGTTGGCGGAGGTCAGGGCCAGCTCGATTTCATGTTTAACCTCGCCGCTCACCTGCGCCTGATTGAGTTGCAATAGCTGCAAACTTTCTTCGACCTGATGGATATTTTGCCGCAATTGTTCACAAGCGACGTTTAACCCGTGCGCACGAAAATCCAGGTATCCCCGCGCCTGCTGCGCGTAATTCAACAGTTTGTGCGCAGCAGATCGCAGAGCATACAACGAGGCGTTAGCGTAAGCGGCATGAAGCAACGCCTGAATTGGCTGGGCGAACAGCGAATCTTCCCACAACTGATCGGCAGCATGACGAATATGTTCGAGGTCCGCCAGATCGTCATGACGCCAGCGCCTGCCGAGCGCAGCATGGGCAAAATCTTCCACCCAGCGTTGTTGCTCTGGCGCTGGTAACTTACCGTTGTTGGCTAACTCATGGCGCGCTCGATTCGCCAGGTAGCCCCACATCGACGACACCGGAAATATCTGCTGTGGCGTAATACAGCCTTTCATCAGCGTCCCGGAAATCAGTGCCCGCACCTGGTCGGCGTCGTCACTGTTACGATCCTGTTGATCGAACTTATTGACCAGCACATACAGCGGCACCGATTGCCCCACCGCCAAAATCGCCTCACGGACCTCTTCATCGGAGATCGATTTCAGTTGCGTATAATCCAGCACCGCCAGTACCGCCGAGGCGCGTGCCAGCTGCTGGTTAAGCATTTTTTGCAGATGCGGTTGCCCGGCTTCATTTGGCCCGGGGGTATCCAGTAACGTCAACTGACCGGGATAACTCTCCAGCCCCGCCAGATGGACAAACTCCACTTCAATCACGGGAATATGCTCAATGGCGGCGTAAGCAGAAAAAGGAAAATCGACGTCCAGCGCCTTCGCCAGTCGCACTAAATCATTCAAACTTTTCAGACAATGAAAAATAGGCTGGGCACCCAGATAATATTTTTCGAAAGCGACGCCATTTTCGATCCGCTGCATAAGCGCACGCATATCTTTATCTATTTCCAGCACATCGGTCAGATGCTTAATATCGCAATCACGCAGGCGCTGTTGTAATTGTTGAATTAAACAATCGATTGGCGCGACATGTGAAAAATGCAGTACCGGTTCCTTTTGCCCGGGCGTATGGCGAATAAGCGTCGGCAGCGCAGTCATTGGGCGATTACGATTAGGCAGAACCTCCGTACCAACAATGGCATTAATGGTGGTTGATTTCCCTGCTTTCATGGTACCGACAATTGCCAGCACCATTTCCAGTCGGGAAATTTTACGCAACTCATTATTCAGCATCGCGTGACGTTCGGCGATATTAGGCTGACTCCAGGGTAAAGCCAGTTGTGGCGCGTCGTCTCCGGGTACAGAGAGAGGCATTTTTTCCAGTAACTGCAACTGTTGGCGAGAAAGCTGTAACAGGCGTTCAGCCTCCTGACTTAACTCATACAGGGTCTGTGTGTACATAGAAAATTCTTCCTTAAAGCAAATTTTGTTACTTTTATTTAGCCAGATTGTTTTTGAGTTCTGTTTTCGGCTTTTATAATTACTGCAAGAAATAATTTTATATTTAGTGTGTTGTTTTTTATCAGAATAAATAACGTCTTCTGATACGTTTAAAACGTCAGAAAGATAAAAATATCATGTGAATAAAAAAAAGAACAAGTAGAGCATTAACATTATCTTAAATAATAAATAGAGGCAAAAAGATTATTTTCTTTTTGCGTTTCCTTTCAAATGAAAACGATCGTCGTCTAAAATCAGCAGTACCCCCGACAAACTCAGGGATTTTGTGTATAATTGCGGCCTTTTTCGGCAATCTGCCGTTTTTTGGCGCTTTTGCCCTGCTGACTTTTGAGGAAATCCACATGTCATTACCACACTGCCCAAAATGCAACTCCGAATACACTTACGAAGATAACGGCATGTACATCTGCCCGGAATGTGCCTACGAATGGAACGACGCAGAACCTGCACAGGAAAGCGACGAGCTGATCGTTAAAGATGCTAACGGCAATCTGCTGGCTGACGGCGACAGCGTTACCATCATTAAAGATCTGAAGGTGAAAGGTAGCTCTTCGATGCTGAAAATTGGCACCAAAGTGAAAAACATCCGCCTGGTTGAAGGCGACCATAACATCGATTGCAAAATCGACGGTTTTGGTCCGATGAAACTGAAATCTGAGTTTGTGAAAAAGAACTGATTGTATTGTGATCGGTAAGCCGGATAAGGCGCTCGCGCCGCATCCGGCAACGATGCCGACTGCCTGATGCGACGCTGACCGCGTCTTATCAGGCTTCCCTCTCATCTGTATAAATTTCGAACTACACTTAACTGGCTTCTCTTAACTGAGGTCACCATCATGCCGTTAAGTCCCTACCTCTCTTTTGCCGGTAACTGTGCCGACGCAATTGCTTATTATCAACGTACGTTGGGCGCTGAACTGCTCTATAAAATCAGCTTCGGCGAAATGCCAAAATCAGCGCAGGACAGCGCCGAGAACTGCCCTTCCGGAATGCAATTTCCCGATACCGCCATCGCTCATGCCAACGTGCGCATTGCCGGAAGCGACATCATGATGAGCGATGCCATGCCGTCAGGAAAAGCCAGCTACTCCGGCTTTACGCTGGTGCTCGATTCGCAACAGCTCGAAGAAGGAAAACGCTGGTTTGACAATCTTGCCGCTAACGGAAAAATCGAAATGGCCTGGCAGGAAACTTTCTGGGCGCATGGCTTTGGCAAAGTCACCGATAAATTTGGCGTACCGTGGATGATTAATGTCGTCAAACAACAACCAACGCAATAATCCGCCGGGAGGCCCGCCCTCCCGCACTGTCATCGAATTCCCGTTAACTCTTCATCTGTTAGTCACTTTTAATTAACCAAATCGTCACAATAATCCGCCACGATGGAGCCACTTTTTTAGGGAGGCTGCATCATGCAAACGATTATCCGTGTCGAGAAGCTCGCCAAAACCTTCAATCAGCATCAGGCGCTGCATGCGGTTGATCTGAACATTCATCACGGTGAAATGGTGGCTCTGCTTGGGCCGTCGGGTTCCGGCAAATCCACCCTTTTACGTCACTTAAGCGGTTTGATTACCGGCGATAAATCCGCCGGCAGCCATATCGAGCTGCTGGGCCGCACAGTCCAGCGCGAAGGCCGTCTGGCGCGCGATATCCGCAAAAGCCGCGCCAACACCGGCTACATCTTCCAACAATTCAACCTGGTGAACCGCCTGAGCGTACTGGAGAACGTGCTGATTGGCGCGCTCGGCAGCACGCCGTTCTGGCGCACCTGTTTTAGCTGGTTCACCGGCGAGCAGAAACAGCGCGCGTTACAGGCGCTGACCCGCGTTGGCATGGTGCATTTTGCCCATCAGCGCGTTTCCACCCTCTCCGGCGGACAGCAGCAGCGTGTGGCGATTGCCCGCGCGCTGATGCAGCAGGCGAAGGTGATTCTGGCCGATGAACCCATCGCCTCGCTGGACCCGGAATCCGCCCGCATCGTGATGGACACCCTGCGCGACATCAACCAGAACGACGGCATCACCGTGGTCGTCACGCTACATCAGGTGGATTACGCCCTGCGCTACTGCGAACGCATCGTCGCCCTGCGCCAGGGGCACGTTTTCTACGACGGCAGCAGTCAACAGTTTGATAACGAACGTTTTGACCATCTCTACCGCAGCATTAATCGCATCGAAGAGAACGCGAAAGCTGCCTGACATCCCCATCATTGAGGAAAACGAATGAACGCTAAGATAATTGCCTCGCTGGCCTTCACCAGCATGTTCAGCCTCAGCACCCTGTTAAGCCCGGCACACGCCGAAGAGCAGGAAAAGGCGCTGAATTTCGGCATTATTTCAACGGAATCACAGCAAAACCTGAAACCGCAATGGACGCCATTCTTACAGGATATGGAGAAGAAGCTGGGCGTGAAGGTGAACGCCTTCTTTGCCCCAGACTACGCAGGCATTATCCAGGGAATGCGCTTCAATAAAGTGGATATCGCCTGGTACGGCAACCTGTCGGCAATGGAAGCGGTGGATCGCGCCAACGGCCAGGTCTTCGCCCAGACCGTCGCGGCGGACGGATCGCCGGGTTACTGGAGCGTGTTGATCGTCAACAAAGATAGTCCGATCAACAACCTGAACGATCTGCTGGCGAAGCGGAAAGATCTCACCTTCGGCAATGGCGATCCTAACTCCACCTCTGGCTTCCTCGTCCCCGGCTACTACGTCTTCGCCAAAAACAATATCTCCGCCAGCGACTTCAAGCGCACCGTCAACGCCGGGCATGAAACCAACGCGCTGGCCGTCGCCAACAAGCAGGTGGATGTTGCCACTAACAACACCGAAAACCTCGACAAGCTGAAAACCTCCGCGCCGGAGAAGTTGAAAGAACTGAAAGTGATCTGGAAGTCGCCGCTGATCCCAGGCGATCCGATCGTCTGGCGTAAAAACCTTTCCGAAACCACCAAAGACAAGATCTACGACTTCTTTATGAACTACGGCAAAACGCCGGAAGAAAAAGCGGTGCTGGAACGCCTGGGCTGGGCGCCGTTCCGCGCTTCCAGCGACCTGCAACTGGTGCCGATTCGCCAGCTCGCACTGTTTAAAGAGATGCAGGGCGTAAAAAGCAATAAAGGACTGAATGAGCAGGACAAGCTGGCGAAAACCACCGAGATTCAGGCGCAGCTGGATGACCTGGACCGCCTGAACAACGCGTTAAGCGCGATGAGTTCGGTGAGTAAAGCGGTGCAGTAATGTGCTCGATCGGTCCCCTCTCCCTTGAGGGAGAGGGTTAGGGTGAGGGGGAATGCGCACGCTGATGCCCTCACCCCGGCCCTCTCCCACAGGGAGAGGGAGAAAACATTAAACGGAGCCAAACATGCAAACCATCACCATCGCCCCACCCAAGCGTAGCTGGTTCTCGCTTCTGAGCTGGGCCGTTGTTCTCGCCGTGCTGGTCGTCTCGTGGCAGGGCGCGGAAATGGCCCCGCTTACGCTGATTAAAGACGGCGGCAACATGGCAACCTTCGCTGCCGACTTCTTCCCGCCCGATTTCAGCCAGTGGCAGGATTACCTCACCGAAATGGCCGTCACGCTGCAAATCGCCGTCTGGGGCACCGCGCTGGCAGTGGTTCTCTCCATCCCCTTCGGCCTGATGAGCGCCGAAAACCTGGTGCCGTGGTGGGTTTACCAGCCCGTTCGCCGCCTGATGGACGCCTGCCGCGCCATTAACGAAATGGTCTTCGCCATGCTGTTCGTGGTCGCCGTCGGTCTCGGACCGTTCGCTGGCGTGCTGGCGCTATTTATCCACACCACCGGCGTGCTCTCCAAGCTGCTTTCCGAGGCGGTGGAAGCGATTGAACCCGGCCCGGTGGAAGGCATTCGCGCCACCGGTGCCAACAAGCTCGAAGAGATCCTCTACGGCGTGCTGCCACAGGTGATGCCGCTGCTGATCTCCTACTCCCTCTATCGCTTCGAATCCAACGTCCGCTCGGCGACCGTCGTCGGCATGGTCGGCGCAGGCGGGATCGGCGTCACCCTGTGGGAAGCGATTCGCGGTTTCCAGTTCCAACAAACCTGCGCCCTGATGGTGCTTATCATCGTCACGGTCAGCCTGCTGGATTTCCTCTCTCAACGGTTGCGTAAGCACTTTATCTGATAAGCGAGGCATTGATATCTATGCACTTGTCTACACATCCGACCAGCTACCCAACACGCTATCAGGAGATAGCCGCAAAACTTGAGCAGGAGCTTCGTCAACACTACCGCTGCGGCGACTATCTTCCCGCCGAGCAGCAACTGGCGGCGCGCTTTGAGGTGAACCGCCACACCCTGCGCCGCGCCATCGACCAACTGGTGGAAAAAGGCTGGGTACAGCGCCGTCAGGGCGTCGGCGTGCTGGTGCTGATGCGCCCGTTCGATTACCCGCTCAACGCCCAGGCGCGTTTTAGCCAGAACCTGCTGGACCAGGGTAGCCATCCCACCAGCGAAAAACTGCTGTCGGTATTGCGCCCCGCGTCCGGTCACGTCGCTGACGCGCTGGGGATTACCGAGGGCGAGAACGTTATCCATTTGCGCACCCTGCGTCGCGTCAACGGCGTCGCGCTCTGTTTAATCGACCACTACTTTGCGGACCTCACCCTTTGGCCGACGCTGCAACGCTTCGACAACGGTTCGCTGCACGATTTTCTGCGCGAGCAAACCGGAATTGCGCTGCGCCGCAGCCAGACGCGGATCAGCGCCCGTCGCGCCCAGGCCAAAGAGTGCCAGCGTCTTGAAATTCCGAATATGTCGCCGCTGCTGTGCGTGCGCACCCTTAACCACCGTGACGGTGAAAGCAGCCCGGCGGAGTACTCCGTCAGCCTGACGCGCGCCGACATGATTGAATTCACTATGGAGCACTGAATGCACGCAGATACCGCGACCCGCCAGCACTGGATGTCCGTACTGGCGCACAGCCAACCGGCTGAACTGGCAGCCCGCCTGAAAGCACTGAACATCACCGCCGACTATGAGGTTATCCGCGCCGCCGAAACCGGCCTGGTGCAGATTCAGGCGCGGATGGGCGGCACCGGCGAACGCTTTTTTGCCGGCGA
>ERZ791830.321-NODE-321-length-54582-cov-4.124562_pt1 | contig 54582 bp, 49 predicted proteins | sample MGYA00509945_ERZ791830 | MGnify/ENA primary metagenome ERZ791830 (study PRJEB30046, sample SAMN00792021) | human gut metagenome | study: EMG produced TPA metagenomics assembly of the A metagenome-wide association study of gut microbiota in type 2...
AGGCTGTGCTGTTTGAGCGAAGCGAGTTCACAGACGACAGCGAACGGAGGATGCGAAGCAGCGAAGCAGGTGCAGCCTTGATCTTTTGGCTACTTTTCCATCAAGGGAAAAGTAGGTTCAAATATTTCTATACAGGAAATTATTTTGTAACAATTCTCAGAATCTCCTTCTTTATAAAATCCGGAGCATCATATCCCCGGCTACCGTTTTCGTCGGGACGGACTTCGTAGCTGTAACCTAATAATTCATCGCCATACGAGCCGCCATGACGGGCCCTGTATTCATGGGCGAAATATTCAGGTAACCGGAAACGGACGGCTCTGCGTTTTCCCCGCTTCGTTCCCGGAATTGGGAGAGCAAAATGGAAACCACCATTCATCTCACCATCGGTAAACAGGCCATATACCCCGACCGTCACCTCGCCAAAATGACGACGGCAATCTAACCGGGCTCCCATATCGCCATACACCAACCGCACGGCCGCCAGGTCTATCTGCAAACCATAATTCGGCTCGTTATACCGTCCCCAGACGGAACCCGACACCCTTCTCCAGGTCGACACCACCCATTCCCCGCCATAGCAGGTACTCGACCCGGTCAGTCCGACATTCGCCCCCACCAACCACCGTCCCCGGGCCGGTTGATAACGGAGGGCGGCATCCACTCCCATCCGATTACCCGTGAAGTTTCCGGCCGTAAGCCGTCCCAACACACCACCCGGCAGACGAAATTCCTGCCGCAGCGTAATCACTCCCGGACGTATATATTTGCGGAAATCTGTCATATTCGTATAAACCGGCAACACGACCTGTCCCGTCAGCACCGCCCCTTTCCAAAGGTCCATCTGGATAGCCGGAGAGAAATTGACCGCTACCCCATATAATTTATCGAGCCATGAATTTTGTAAGAACAGCTCCGGATATAACACCACATCTATCCGTCCCGCCATCTTATTCCGGCGTTCTTTCCCTTTCAAGCGCCGCATCGCCTCATCCGTATCATAACTCACCTCCAATGCCGCCGTCTGCCGGGGCAGTGTCAGCAACAAACGCGGTATACGGTCGTCCAACACCACCAGCTCATACGCTGCCGCCTGTTCCGTCTCCGGCAAGCTACGCAGGGCTTCAATCACAGCCGCCAGTCCGCGATACGTCCCCCGGTATATATTATCTTCATAGGCTATCGTACAAACCGAATCGGTCTGTGCCACCCGTATCTCTTCCATGCCGAGCGAAAGCAACGTTTGTTCAGCCGCTTCAGCCACCAATCTTCCCGCCGGTTGTTGTCCCAGCAACCCAGTAACCATTCCCCAGGCCACCAGACAAACCATTCCCAAACACCTGCTTCTCATCGCTTGCCTCCCTTCTTTTTGAGCAATACCAATTCATACCGTATCCCGCCCGATACCGCTTTCAGGTCGTAACAAAACAGATGTACCGTAAAATGATTAAAAAGACGCACGCTACCACCCATATTCACCGCATTGCCATCGTACTCCGCCATCAAGGAAAGCGGACGGCAGAAGGCGGGCGAATAACTCATCCCACCAAAGACTCCGTCACGAACAGCATGCTTACGGAACGGGATATTCCATCCGAATGTAAACGCCAGGTCATGACCGCCAGACTGAAAATGCTTTGTCGCTACCCCATACACCGACGAGAAATAACGATTGCCGGTCTCCCCGCTAAACGTATTCAGTTGCCCGGTCGTCAGTGCGTCACTACTCCCCACGACCACCGACGGCCAATACCGTCCCTCTTTCAACGGACGTATCCTGAGCGACACCGAACGGTCCTGATTCCATTTACCCGTTTTAAGCCTCATCAACGTACAACGATACCCGACCTCCAGGCAAGGTAGAAATGTCACATTCAGGAAATAATTCCCGGAATTATAATCCCAGAAATCAGGAAGCATCTGTTCCGGCAGATAATTCGCCCCCACCATAAACGTCCCGTCCGCCTGCATATCTGCCGTCGGAATATTCAATAACCCCGTCACCCCCATCGAATGTTGAGCGTATAAGGATGAGCCGCCCAGCAAAAAGCCCGCAGCCAAAACAAATAGAAAACATTTCATTTATTCGGATATTATAAGAAACTGTTCATTATCAAACCGCCCCCGGCCTATCCAGCCACACCGAAACGTGGCGCAGTTGTTCCCGGCGTTCCGCCAGCTTTATAACCAGTTCGTACTGCAACTCTTCATGGTCTTCCTGTACTACCTGACGGACCAGCCGGGAAATCAGCCGGAGCAAACGAGCTTCGCTATACAGGAATAGCAGATAAGGCAGATATACATCGGACGATAACAGTTCCAGATCAGCCTGTAATTGCGTATCATATTCCCGATGCAGTTCAGCAACAATACATTGAAGCGGGGCCGACAACCCGTCCTCCGTTCCTGCCTCCTGCAGATGTTCGAAAATACGCCGATGATCCGCATCCTCAAACCTGAGATCATCCGTCTCCAGGGCCGAAGCCACCAGGTCGATAAACAGGTACTCCTCCCCTCTCAAACGAAAAGTAGCCTCCGGATACAACAGGCAAACCGTCAGCAAGGCGCACTCCGACGAATGCGGCCTGTTCTGCAACCGCCCGATCATCCGCGCAAACTCTTCCCTGCCTAACCGACGGAATAAAGAATCCGGATCTCCCCCGCCAGGAATCAACGCCGAATCGGCATCCATCCCCGCTTCCCGCAAGCGCAACACCGCTTTCTTCGAAGCCGCCTGCCCCGCCTCGTCACCGTCGAGCAACAGACAGGCACGGTTGGTATATTTCTTCAGCAAAGCAATATGGCTGTCGGTCAAAGCCGTCCCGCACAAAGCCACCGTATTGACAAACCCGGCAGCATGCATCGCAATCGCATCTTTATATCCTTCGGTAATAAACACATAATCTTCTTTCCGTATCACCGCCACCGCACGGTTGAGTCCGTACAAGGTAGCCCCTTTGTCATACCCGTCGGCTGCCGACGAGTTGATATATTTCGGAACCGAAGTATCTTCATCACGCAACCGGCGTGCTCCCATCCCGACCAGTTTTCCATACTCGTCGCGCACCGGAAAAATAATCCGGTTGCGCATCACCTTCCATTCGGCAGGCACCTGCACAGGCGACATGCCCACTTCAAAATCCAGATAAGCCGCCGAAAGCTCCGAACACCCGCAGGCATAAGGCAACAACAGTTTCATAAAAGCCGCAAAATCCTTTGCTGGCTGTTTCGCCTGTCGTTTAATAGCCAGCCGCCCTGTACCGGGCATCACGAAACCCGGCTTACCCTCAGCAAATCTGCCTGCCGCCAGTTTCCTGACCGCGTCACTCAACGTACAATGTTCCATCTTCCTGACAAACTCGAATACATCCCCATGTTCCCCGCAAGCAAAACAAGAATAAGTCTGTTTTTCGGGATTCACCATCAACGACGGATGGTGGTCCGGATGAAACGGACACAGCCCGACATAATTCTTCCCCTTAGGCTCCAAATGCTGATAACCGCCGATCACCTCCTCGATACGAACAGATGATTTTATTTGTTGAAAATCATTCTTCTTCATAACGCATCCGGTTGTCATAGTTAGTAATACGGGTAAATGACTTATTGTAACGGAAACGAGCAATCCCGGTCGATCCGTTTCGTGTTTTCAGTATATATAATTTTCCTACACCCCGCAGGCTCTCCCCAGTCGTCTCGTCCTTGAAAATACCGTAACGTTCGGGACGGTGAACGAAAAAGACACAATCCGCCACCTGTTCGATCACACCCGAATCACGCAGATCATGCAATTCAGGGACATACGCCTTTTCGACACGTTGTACACTATTACGGTTCATCTGCGACAAGACCAGCACCGGGCAATTGGCATCGACCGCCACCTGTTTCGCTCCTTCTATATTACGGCCCACCAACTGATCCATCGTCTCCCCGGCACGCCCTTTGCGTTCCATCAGATGCAGATAATCGATCACTACCAGGTCACACAGCCCCTTCTTTTTCTGTAACATCACCTGGGCACGAATATTCTCTATGCTATTGCCCGGCGTATGGTCGAAAAAGAGCGGCAGGTCTTCAAACTTTCCCGCCAACCGTTCCATGCGTTCCAGTTCAGCCGTCGTCAGTCCCTCGATACGTAAATGATCAGCATCCACACTAGCATAACCGGCAAAAAGACGGTTCATCGTCTGCATAGCCGTCATCTCCAGGCTGAAGAAACAGACCGCTTTTCCCGAAAGCGCTACATTCATGGCAATATGCATGGCGACAGCCGTTTTGCCGTCGCTCGGACGTCCACCTTCCACTAACAGTTCACCGTTGTAAAGTCCGCCCGTCACGTAATCGAACTCTTCGATCCCCGACAGGATACGCATTCTGTCATTCCCCGTACTCAACCGTTCACGATGCATCTGAAGCACCTCGTTGGCTGTACACCCGATACGTTCGAGTGGTTTACCCACCGTGCATCTCCCACGCAGTTCGAGCAACGACCGCTCCGCCTCTTCTATCAACAGTGTGTAAGAAGACTCGAACCCGGCCGCCTTTGCGCCCAGTGTCACAAAAAGAGTGTTCAACAAGCGGAGCATATACTGTCTTTTCACCTCTTCCACATAATAAGGCAAACCTGAAATATGGCGTATGCGTCCTACCAGCGAAGCCATTCGTTTAATACCGCCCCACTCCTTCCAACTCTTCTCGTCGGTCTTACGCATTTCGGTATCGACCGTGATCATATCCACCGTTTCCCCCTTGTCGTAAAGATTGCTGACTGCCTGATAGATAAATGCCAGGTCCGGACGGCTGAACATCTCCGGTTTCAAGACGGGAAAGGTGCCCACTATCGCTCCGGCATCGAGCAGCAAGGCGCTGATAACGGCTTCTTCCACCTGTTCCACACTGATGTTGTTTTCTCCTGCGAATATTTTATTTTCGATATTGTCTGTTGTCATGGTCGATTCAGTTAACGTTTTTATTTGGATATTGCTTGCTTCTTCCCCCTATCTTGGCCTCAGCCTCCGACAGGCGTGCGGCGGCATCTTCCGCCTGTTTCGCTTCGTTCGTCCGACTGGTTTTAGCAGTGTCACGCAACTTGTATTCCTTCTCCGAAGCAAAACAGAATTTATCGTATCCGTTTACGCGGATGACAAAGCCGCCCGGTACCCGGACTATCTCTATCAGTTTTCTTTTCTCCAGTTTTTCAAGCAAGCGGCTGATCGATCCGAAAGGTATTCCCGACAATCGCGACAGCTCACGATACGTGCCTACATACTCCCCTCTGTAACTCACCACCTGGTTATTTCCCAATTTCACTACCCTGTCATCGAAGTTGCATGAAATAAACAAAACCAAATGCAACCTGGCTAACATTTTTTCTTCTTTCTCCAAACTCAATACCCTAGCATATAAGACTCTGGGTACTTTTACGAATGAATGCCCCATATATTCGAGCGCCACCCGTTCATGTTCTTTGTTTTCTTGTCTCATGTGTATTACTTTAACGTGTAACATCTGAAACGCAATTTGAAACACTTTTAAAACGCTACTCATCCGGTTAACAAATAGATTTAAGCTTTTTCGAAACGCTTTTGAGACGCATTACCCTATTTTCTATATATATTAAAGAACTTCTTAAAAGAACATATAAAAAATAAACATTGATTTTCAACTTGCATTACGAAGACAAAAGTAGACGGTTCGGAAACGGATGGCAACCCGCTTTTTTCCGCATTTTATTTCTTTAGAAGGCTTTCTGACAACAGGTTATAAAATTAAAATACGTATTTTTGTGTAAATACAGTTTGTTAAACTAGTATAATCTATACTACGAATGACTCAAATGTGAACTGAGGTATTCTTTCGTACAATTCATTTCAAAAATGGTGAGCAGGGCGGCGGCCAATCTTCCGTAAGAAATATCTCCGAGTAAACCGGTTTCTCTCATTTCGAGAAACAGTTCTATCACTTTCGTCTTTCCCTTTTCATCCAATGGAATTTTTTCAAAAGCCTCGACCAGATTCGTGTATCCGAGTTGAAGCAGGATCAATTCTTTATTGTTTTCGAAAAACTGCGTTCGCAGACTATCCCAACGACTCGTGCTTTTCGTATCATTGCATGCCAGGACAGGGATGAGCATTAATATCAGACCGATTTTATCATCGTTCTTTTCGATTACTTCCTCCAAGTACGTATACGCAAGGTTTCTACCGGTCAAAGCGCCGATTCTTTTTTTACGATCTTGATCAGATCGATATGTTTTTTGATAAATAAGTTCATATGACAATTGTATTATGCTGTCAGAAAGCCTCTTTTAATTGTCAATTTCCTAACTATATAATCGCATACGGATAACTATGTAATCCGCCACGTATAACTATCTGTTTTCTCACTTACGGTTCGCCCAGAAAACGGACGATAACCTGCACCTGTATGGGTGTCAGAATCTTTTTCCCTTTCTTCCATCCGCACCGTTCCAGTTCGTCTGTCAACGAAGGGTTGACCTGTACCCATTTGCTTAATCTTTTGGTAGACGATTCGGGTGTCAGTCCCTCTCCATACAGCAATGCCAACTCCTGCCAACCATACGATCTGATCTTGAATTTTCCTTCTTCCATATTTCCTCCTCCGTTGTTTTACATGCCTTGAAGTTACAAAATTAAAACGACATAATCGACATGATTCTCAATTATTTCAAGAGGAAAAGAGTTAATTGGTAATCAAAATAAGAACAAATATTCATCGATCTTCCCGTTGAAGGACAGATAGGAATTTGCGTTTTTCGGCTGACGTACCTTTGTATTGTTATCGATAACCAACCTGTTAATCGTCAATAGCTTTCGGAGTATTTCCATTGGCATATTGGCACATTGTCAAATTAAATAATTATTTCCCATGGCTTTAAAGTATCATTTAGTACAGCGTCTTGACAAGAGTAAAGATGCTGCTGCCGGTTCAAAGCTGTATTACGGCCAGATCCGTGCCCAACAGAAACTGGAGTTTAACAAACTCTGCGAAATCATTGCTTCTTATTCTACGGCTTCACGCGGTGATGTCATGTTAGTGATCGACGGTTTGTTGTACGTCATGCGCCAACATCTGGAAAACGGCGAAGTGGTCCAGGTGGGCGATTTCGGTAACTTCCGTATGCTGGCTGGCAGCAAGGGGACAGCGGTTGCCGATGATTTCACCACGAGTCTGTTCAAAAAGGGTCGTATCGTTTTCACACCTGGTCCCATGCTGAAAGAAGTCACAGCGAAACCGAAGTTTGAGAAAATTGTACCGATCACCCCTTCCGGCAACAGCGGCTCGGGGAGTGACCGTCCTGAAATCGAGTAATGACGCACCATGAAAAAGCAAGATTTCATCAAACAGTATTTGCCTCTCGCCCAAAAGGCGGGAGTGCAATTCGGAATGAACCCGGTCATCATCCTGGCCCAGTCCGCCATCGAAACCGGCTGGGGCGAAAGTACACTTTGCAAGGAGCATAACAACTTTTTCGGTATCACGGCTTACGGCCGTCCCAACCCATTCTGGAAAGGCGACCGCACCGATTTATCTGCCGTCACCGGCCGTCCGACCTTATGGTTCCGCCGGTACGCTTCACCGGAAGACAGTTTCCTCGACTTCGCCCGTCTGATCCACTCTGCCTATCCTGTGGCAGCGACTCTCACCTTCCACCCTGCGGCTTACGCCAAAGAGATTGCCTACAGTAAATACATCAGCGAAGTGAACGGTGACAACCGTGCCGCTTACCAGCGTATGCTAGTGTCGATCTGCCGGTCGATAGAGCGGTTATCGGTCAATTAATTTTCAATTTTCAATTTATAATTTTCAATTCCCATGAATGTCCTTGAAACAATTCTCAACTTCCTCACCAGCCTTGCCCGGATCATCTTCCCCCGCAAGCGAAAACCGGCAGCCGGTGACTGCCCCTGTCCTCATCCTCTGCCTGCTCCTGCTGAGCCTCCTCTCCCTCCTGATGCGGGAGACGGAAGTAACCCTGACCTGTATCGGAGCGATACTCTCGCTCTCAAACAGGGGGACTGGGGAACCCGGCAAGAAAGCCTCCCTCCCGGAGCCGACTGGCTCGGAATGTCCGGATACAGCCTGATGCTGATGGGCGGGGTTGGGTGTTTGTATAAATGGTTTATTGCGTAAGCGATATAAGAAGAGGGAGTACACTGCCGATATGAGGGAGGTACTCCCTTCTTATTTTCTTACTTCAACAAATCGTTTTCCCCCAACGGAGTATACGGGCCGTCTTTTACTTCAAACAACACAGAGCCGCTATCCAACACCTCCAATGTATGCCATTGATTAGCCGGTATATGTACACCAAAACTTCCAGCCAAAGGATCCAACAGGGTCGACTCTGTTTCTTCTTTTTTATCATTATAAAACATTACCCGAATCTTCCCATGCAACAGCAAATAAGTCTCTGCCGTATGCGGATGGCGATGAATCGGTAAAATAGTCCCCGGCTCCAGAGCATTCAGCAAACGCTGGGCTTTCGCATCCAGGGAGTCGTGGAAATTATGATTCATGCGTAAGCGGGGAGATTCTTGGGCTTGCTTCGTTACTTCGTTTAATAAGGTTGAATTAATTAGTTGCATAACTTTGGTTTCAATATTTTTTCCAAACCATTTTATTAACGATTCCGGTATAGCTTTGTATCAGCTTGACTACCTTCACCGAAACATTCTCATCCACATAGTTGGGAACAGGGATCCCACAAGCACCATCCTTATTCATTTCGACAGCCACATCTACCGCCTGCAAAACTTGCTCGGTCGTAATGCCTGCCAGGATGAAGTTGCCTTTATCCAATGCTTCCGGCCGTTCCGTACTGGTACGGATACATACCGCCGGAATCGGATTGCCGACAGACAGGAAAAAACTGCTTTCTTCGGGAAGCGTACCCGAATCGGATACCACTGCAAAGGCATTCATCTGAAGATGATTGTAATCGTGAAATCCCAGCGGTTCATGCTGTATCACACGCGGATCGAATCTAAAACCACGTTGTTCGATATATTTCCTGGAACGGGGATGGCAGGAATAAAGAATGGGCATATCATATTTTTCTGCCATCGCATTTACCGCATTCATCAGATTGAAGAAGTTTGTTTCCGTATCGATATTCTCTTCCCTATGGGCAGACAATAAGATATACTTTCCTTTCTTCAATCCCAGACGTTCCAGTACATCACTTGCTTTGATCTGTTCCAGGTTACTATGTAATACCTCTGCCATCGGCGAACCGACTACATAAGTACGTTCTCTCGGTGTACCGGCAGCATTCAGATACCGGCGCGCATGTTCCGAATAACACATATTGACATCGGCTGTCACATCCACGATACGGCGGTTGGTTTCTTCCGGCAGACATTCGTCGAAACAACGGTTGCCCGCCTCCATGTGGAAGATAGGAATATGCAAACGCTTCGCACCGATAACAGACAGGCAGGAGTTCGTATCTCCCAAGACCAGCACGGCATCAGGCTTCACCTCCGCCATCAGTTTATACGATTTGGCAATGATATTCCCAATCGTTTCTCCCAGATCCGCACCTACGGCGTCCAGATAATAGTTAGGAGCACGAAGTCCCAAATCATCAAAGAATACCTGGTTCAGTGTATAATCGTAATTCTGTCCGGTATGGACCAAGATTTGATCGAAGTACTGATCGCATCGTTTAATAACAGCAGCCAAACGGATGATTTCCGGACGGGTACCGATGATGGTCATTAATTTCAGTTTATTCATTTCTCTTCAAATAGATTATGGAAGAGATTGATTTTCTTAGAATAATAAAGATAGAAGTTCCCTTAAATGTTGCAAGTCCTGCCTGGTATCTCTTACCAAAGCTATATAGAGAAAATCCTCTTGTATAAAATAGTAGACTTTACTTTTTTTGTTGACAACTATAAAGCGGTATTGGTGGTTTTCATCAGATAAATCCGGATCGACTTTACCCATATATGGATTAAATGTCAATAGGTCGACTTGCTTTCTAATCATTTGCCATACTTTACGGGCAGAAGCATCCCCCGTTCTCAGTCTGATATAATAGAGTGTTTCAGCAAAACTTTTTTCAGCCGGAGATGTCCAAATTACATCCATCCCATCTCCTTCCCCAACCGTTCCATCACCTCTTCAGTAGAATGAAATTCACCACGCTTATGAGCTTTAACCGCATAATCGGCCGAAGCATCCAACATTTCCTTTAAAATAAGCGTTTCTGAATTTCCTTTTGAAGCCAATTCTTTAACATACTTATAAACTTCAGATAACTTTTCTTGATCCAAGTTTATAAGCTCTTTAAAAATATCGACTCTCAATGTATCTACACTAAAGGTATTCATATCGTTTTATATTTGTAGTTCCTTTTTACAAAAGTAGTAAATCATTTAGAATAATCATTCTCTCTTCTTTATTTAACATTCACACCTCTTCAAAATAAGTATCCGGTCTATTCGGGTCGAAAGGTTCGTTGGCCCACATAAAAGTCACCAGTTCTTCCGTATCGGAAAGATTAATGATGTTGTGCGTATAACCGGGAATCATTTCCACGACCTCTATCTTTTCCCCGCTGACCTCAAAATCGATTACTTCATCCGTTCCGATCTTACGAAGCCGGATCAAGCCATGACCGCTCACCACCACGAATTTCTCATTCTTGGTATGATGCCAGTGTTGACCTTTCGTTACCCCCGGTTTGGAGATATTGACTGAAAACTGTCCCCGGTCAGGCGTACGGATAATCTCCGTAAAACTACCGCGATCATCTGTTTTCATCTGTACCGGATAGCTGAATTTCTCTTTCGGCAGATAAGACAGATAGGTCGAATACAACTTCTTCGTGAAAGGATCGCCCAAATCAGGTACACTTAAATTATTCGGCATTTCCTTAAAAGAATAAAGTAGGTCAACAATACCTCCCAATGTGACCGTATGAACCACAGGAACAACACAAAAGTCTCCCTCGTGATGCTCCCCACCCGACAAAGCAGCAATCAGTTCATCCACCACATCATCCACATACACCAGGTTCATAACCACACTCGAATCATTCACCCGGATAGGCAGATCATTGGCTATATTGTTACAGAAAGTAGCGACAGCACTATTATAGTTCGGCCTGCACCATTTTCCGAACACATTCGGAAAACGATAAACCAGAACTTTCGCTCCGGTTTCTTTTGCATACTCGAATAATAAGTTCTCTCCCGCCCTCTTTGATTCACCATACGGATTATCCAAGGCCGCCTGCGTAGACGAAGAGACCATTACAGGACAAGTATTGTTATACTTTTTCAATGTATCCAGCAAAGTAGATGCAAAGCCAAAGTTACCTTTCATAAATTCCGATTGATCTTTCGGACGGTTCACACCCGCCAGGTTAAAGACAAAATCGGCATTCTTGCAATAGACATCCAACTCAGCCGGATCACTGTCTATATCATATTCGAAAACCTTTAGTTCAGTTCCCGAAACAGGATAATTCCGGGCTTTCCCCGATTGGATATTATGGAGTTGGGAAACAAGATTTCGACCGACGAATCCTTTGGCACCGGTAACTAATATATTCATATCATTATTATTTTTTATTCGCTTCTGATTTCTCTTGGTTTTGCCCGTTCAATCAGTCCAAGATCTTCCTGAATAAAGCGTAAGCGGAGTAATAGTTTTTTCATGCCTTCCACATCCAGACGTGAGGTGTTATGGCTGTGATAGTCTTCAATCTTAGAGAGACATTCGCTTCCTTCGGTAAAGAACTTATCATAATTCAGATCGCGTGTATCGCAGGGAATACGATAATATTCACCCATATCGATCGCTTTCGCCATCTCTTCACGGGTTACCAGTGTTTCATACAGTTTCTCACCATGGCGCGTACCGATCACCTTCACTTCCGTATCCAGATACTTCGGATCGATCTGCGCATATGTCTCTTTCAATGCCTGCGCCAAAACAGACAGAGTAGCTGCCGGAGCTTTCTGCACGAACAGATCACCGTTATGACCATGTGTAAAGGCATAGATCACCAAATCAACTGCATCATCCAGGGTCATCATGAAGCGGGTCATCTCCGGATCGGTAATAGTGATCGGTTTGCCTTGTTCTATCTGTTCCACCCAAAGAGGAATTACAGAACCACGACTTGCCATTACATTCCCGTAACGGGTACAGCAGATCGTCGTCTGTGCCCCTTCGCCCAACTCACGCCCTTTGGCAATCGCCACCTTTTCCATCAACGCCTTGGAGATCCCCATTGCATTGATCGGATAAGCCGCCTTATCGGTCGAAAGGACGACTACATTCTTTACGCCATGTTCGATAGCCGAAAGCAGGACATTTTCTGTTCCTTCCACATTTGTACGGGTTGCTTCCATCGGGAAAAACTCGCAACTGGGAACCTGCTTCAATGCTGCTGCGGAAAAAACATAGTCTACACCACGCATGGCGATATCCACAGATGTTTTGTTACGTACATTCCCAATATAAAATTTCACTTTAGGATTTTGCAACTGATGACGCATATCGTCCTGTTTTTTCTCGTCACGGCTAAAGATCCGGATCTCTTTGATATCGGAATCCAGGAAACGCCGAAGGACGGCATTACCGAAAGAACCGGTGCCGCCGGTGATTAGGAGGGTTTTGTCTTTAAATACTGACATAATATATTATTCTATTAAAATTCCAATTATTTCACTTCTGAATCGCCTTCTTGATCTCTTGCACAATATAAACCACATCCTCATCCGTCACACATGGTCCACTCGGCAAACAAAGTCCTTGTTTGAACAAAGATTCACTTACACCGTTCACATAACAAGGATTATTTTTATAAACGGGTTGCAAATGCATCGGTTTCCATAGCGGACGAGATTCGATACCGGCAGCATCCAAAGCCATACGCATCGCCTCTACATTCTTGTTCGGCTCACAATCCGTATGCAAAGAAGAAGCTTCGTGTGTCACTCCGGCAGCACCACCTACAGTTCCCTGAACAACCACATCATAAGCATGTTCTTCACCTTTCACATGTAAGTCTGTATCAAGCAGGATTGTATTCAGCCAATAGTTACTATCGAACCGGGAAGATGGATTTTCATGCAGTACGATTCCCTCCACTCCGGCAAGTAACTCCTTGTAGAGACAGCAAGTGTGCTGATGATGGGCGATATGTTCTTCCAATACTGTCATCTGTCCGCGTCCGATACCGGCACAGATATTCGACATACGGTAATTATAACCGATCTCTTCATGCTGGTAATAAGGATATGACTCACGAGCCTGGGTAGCATAGAACATGATTTTCCTTTTTGCCTCTTCATCCGGGCAGATTAATGCACCGCCTCCGGAAGTCGTAATCATCTTATTCCCATTGAAAGAAAGTACCCCATACCGTCCGAACGTACCGCAAACCTGTCCGTCATACCGGCTGCCTAATCCTTCGGCTGCGTCCTCGATAACCGGAATATCATACTTATTAGCAATCGCCATAATCTCCTCAATCTTGGCAGGCATACCATACAGATAAACAGGAACGATCGCCTTCGGCTTTTTACCTGTAACCGCTATCCGGTCGACAATCGCCTTTTCCAACAGTTCCGGATCCATATTCCAGGTATCCGTCTCCGAATCGACAAAGACCGGAGTAGCTCCCAAGTAAGTTACCGGATGCGAAGAGGCACAGAAAGTAAAGCTCTGTACGATCACTTCATCGCCTGGTCCCACACCACAAGCCAACAAAGCCAGATGGACAGCTGCCGTACCGGCAGAAAGTACTACAACTTCCTTATTATTACATACAAAATGTTTCAGATCCTCTTCAAACCCATTCACATTCGGTCCCAAGGGTACAACCCAATTGGTATCAAAAGCTTCTTGAATAAAAGTCTGTTCTTTGCCGCTCATGTGGGCAAGGCAAAGGTAAATTCGTTTGTTCATTATCTATTACAAATGTTTTAATATCTTACATCTATTTCCTACAGCCAAAACCCCATCCGGAATGTCTTTGGCAACTACCGAGCCTGCACCTATTACAGACCATTTTCCGATCTTGACACCCGGTAGGACCGTCGTACCTGCACCGATCCAACAGCCTTCACCAACATGAACGTTTCCACAAAGCGTACTATGTGGAGAGATATGCACATAATCTCCTATCACACATTCATGATCAACTGACACTCCGGTATTAACAATGCAATGTTTCCCTATACAGGCACAAGACTGGACAACCGCTCCCTGCATTATAACCGATCCTTCCCGTACAATAGCATAAGGAGAGATCATCGCAGACGGGTGTATCGCCGTTCCAAACTCAACATTCAATTTATGAGCGATCATCTGACGTATTTTATTATCTCCTATACTTATTATCAGAGGTGAAATATCTTCTTTTCCATGAAAAACCGGATAACCTAAAAGTTCATTTATCTCCTGATTATCATCGACAAGACCTTCTATCTCTATATGATTCGCTTTTAATATATCAATGATCACTTTAGCATGACCACTCGCACCGTATAAATACATATCCGTTTAATTATTACCCGTAAAAAACTCCATCGTAGCCTGTCCCTCTTGTGAAATACCTTCCCGGACAAACACTTTTTTTATCGTTAAAAAGATGATCTTTACATCCAACAAGAACGAACAATGGTCCACATACCAGACATCCAGTTCGAACTTCTTCCTCCAACTGATCGCATTACGTCCGTTCACTTGTGCCCATCCGGTAATACCCGGTCGCACATCATGACGACGAGCTTGCTCTTTACTATACAATGGTAGATATTGAACCAATAAGGGACGAGGTCCGATCAACGCCATATCCCCTTTCAGAACATTTATCAGCTGGGGTAACTCATCGATTGATGTAGAACGAACAAAACGCCCTACGTTCGTCAACCGATCCGCATCAGGCTGTAAATTACCGTCAGCATCCCGTTCATCCGTCATGGTCTTGAACTTGATTACCCTGAATACTTTTCCCCCTCTACCAGGTCGTTCCTGTGTAAAGAACGTACCTGCCCCTTTGTTGGCAAAATGCAGCCACAAAGTGATAATCAACAATATCGGCCAAATCACGACTAATACACAAAAGACGATGATAAAATCAATCAATCGTTTAAAGAAACGTTTATACATAATAACTATAACTCAAATTAACAAGTTTATTTTCCAAAGTATCTCTAGTAGTTCAAAAGTATGAAGTTTGAAGGCTATTCAGCGTAAACATGATATACAAGGAAACCGTACAGTAAAGCGTTGGATTGAAAATATAGTAACTTTGACGTGTCAAACAAATCTTATTGTCCCATGAAAAAGAGCAAGAAACAGATACCACCCAAACGTTATAACCGTATCACCAAACAAAAAGGACTGTATAAAACAAGAAAATACAGGTGGCTCTGGAGATAACAAAATTTCAAGACATAATAAACTATAGCCAATAGAACTGTCAAATATATAGGCAACACTCTTTTACTCAAGAAGGTATTACTCCTCTCAATTTAAATAATTGACTGATACAAGAACACTAATCCATACTCACTAATAAACATAAAACCAAATACCGCCAAATATCCAAAAGCTGTATAAATAAGACCAAGTCCGATACTTGCTCCAATACCTGTGTGGGAGCAAACATGACAAATCACCACCATGCGCGAACACCCTTGAGGCAATCCGTATTTTCCCACGACAAATAATTTTGATTCATTTTTTATTCCAAACTAATTCTATGCATTGAATGCAAGTTATAAAAACAATGATACTCACAAAAAGAAAAACTCTTCTACGAACTCAAGGCTATGTACCTCAACATAAAGAGAAGCCCTGTTATTATAACTCAACAACTTTTGCTTTACTCCAATCTACTATTTTCTCTGCCCTCTCAAGACTTACAAAGTCTGTATTACAGATGAGTTTACACATCTTCTCAAAGGCACCACTAATACCAAGATTTGACTTAATTGAACGTTTCACTCGCTTGGTCAAAGTTCCCGGTTCACGGAAATAAGTCTCGTACATTTCTTTAGAAATGAGAAATTGATCTGACGAGCGTACCAGATCACCAATATGAAAATAGGATATGGCATAATTACTCTTGTTCATCCAACTCTTGATGAACGGTAAAGGAAAGATGCGAAAATAACCGCCTCCAGAATATACCACACGTTTTCCGAAAATATTGGTTGTACACATCGGAAATTCTTTCAATTCACAACCATTAATTTTTATAACAGTTGGTTCTTCAAAAAAAAATGAAGGAAATCCACCAAAATCACGAACAGCAGGAAAAATAGACGAATCTATCTCAATGCCATATTCAGCAAGGATTTCCAAAGCATACTTATTTTGCTCACCAATGGAGAAAGCAGGAGCTCGATAGCATCGAACCTTTTTCCCTGTAATATCCTCCAAAACAGTAATAGCATCATACGTATCTCGTCGGAGTTGTTTTGGGGTGAGTTTAGTCAACCAATCATGTACATTGGAATGGCAACCAATCTCATGCCCATGGGCTGCAATATCCTTGATCACATAAGGGAACGAATGCGCCAGTTCACCAACACACATAAAGGTTGCTTTCGTCTGCTGCTCATCCAACAGGTCGAGAATTTCTTTCAGATAATGGTCAAATTTTTGATATTGCTCTTTCCTGCCACCACGGAATTCCTTCTCTATATACCACTCCTCTATGTCAAAAGATAAAATTTTCATTATTCTGCAATTTTTCTATGTGGAATTTCCTTAACCACTTTTGCGGGACGGCCAACTGCAATAGTCCATGCAGGAATATCTTTTGAGATAAGAGAACCAGCACCAACTATAGCACCTTCACCCACAGTTACTCCAGGCATAATCATTGACTCCATTCCTATCTGACATCCTTTGCAAAGACGCACTGGCTCTACTTTGTATCCAAAATCAGCAGCATTGTCTCCTACATGATAATCTGTAAGGTCACGTTTATGTGCTAATACACGACATCCACCTGTAAGTTGTACATAATCCTCAATATATATCATATCAGCATGACCACTATCAATGCGAACATGATCACCAATGGCCACATTCTTTCCCACATGAGCCCCCATCTTTCGAACGAGCCAAGGTCGCCACTTTCGTACAGATATAGGATTCATTAAAAAAGATTCCATTAAGAATCGAGAGATAAATGCATTCCTATATGTTCGACATATTTTCGACAAAAAGAAGCCAAAAGTTACCTGTCCATACTCTTCTTCGGAATAATAAAGACCTATCATCCTTAAAAAACGATAGGTTAAACTGAATTTTTTCTTTTTCATTTATTTTATCATAGAATTAATAAGGTGCAACATATGAGTTCTTACGATAGTATGCTCAAAATTTTCTACTACAAACTTTCGTCCCTGCACACCTAATTTTTTCGCATACTTTATATCAAACATTTTCTCTAAAGCACTCTCTATGGATTTAGACGTTCTATCAATATATAAACCAGTCTCTCCATCCACTATCGTTTCTGCACATCCCGTAAAGTCTGAAACAATAGCAGGAATCCTCATAGCTTGTGCCTCTACTGAAACCATTCCGAAGCCTTCGCGATGTGTGGGCAATACAAGAACACTCATCACCATGTAATATTTGGGAATTTCAGCATAAGGGATTAATCCTGTAAAAATAATCGTATCATCCATATTCAATCGATTTAACGTGTTTTCAGGGAGACCATTCCATTTTTCTGGCGAACCTATTACGAACATTTTGATACTCTTATTCTTATACAAATATTTTAATCCATCATATGCCTCTATCAACTCAATTACGCCCTTATCACGTACCAATCGTCCACAAAAGCCTACTACAAAATCTTCTTTACTGATTCCGTATTTTTTCTTGATTTCATCAACTTCTAGTTCGGAAACGAGTTCAGGATTGAACTTATTAATAGTATCCAAACCATTACAAGATCCCTTACCAAGAAGAACACACTTTCCTGATTTATCAATATAATCTTTTCGTCTTTGCTCTATTACATAGTTGCTCACACAGACCACCTTGTCGGCCATCATAGATACAAACTTATCATTCAAAATCATCAACTTTCGCTTCAGACCTGTCATTGTTTCATAGACCACTCCATGAGCGAACACAATCTTATACTTTACACCACAAAAGTGAGCTGCCATCATTCCAAGAAGACGCCCTTTTGACTGATGAGCCACTACAATATCAATCCTATTTTTGTAGATGTATGAGCAAATTTTCCAAAAAGCTTTTATATCATCCATAAATGAAACCTGTCGGTTCATTTTAACAGGATAATAATGAACCTTGTTCTTTTTGCAGAACTCCTCTATTCCACCACCTGGCGAACATATTAAGTGCATATCGTACCCTCCTTCTTCTTTTAAGTATGCAAACTGTCCTCCAATAAAATTGATAGCTGAAGATGAAAGATTTATTATTTGCAATATTTTCATTTCTTTGGTATTATTCTTGGTTTCTACATGACACAAGTAGAACTCTACCTCATTCGTTTTTTTACAACTATTTTAGAAGTGACTAAGGGAAAATTGTAAAAACTAAAGAATATTATCTTAAGTTTTTTAGATATGATATGTGATGATAGTATTTTATTCCAGTTCTCATCAAACAAGGCTTTAACTCGTGTCTTTTCGTCAACAGTAAGCATCACATTTGAATAAAGCAAAAGAAGAGACTTGCAAAATTGAATACGTGATGCATCTTCAAGTTCTTTCTCCCCTTTCTCAATGAAAAAGTTGATACGTTCCTCATATGCTCCAAAATAACTGATGTCAGGCTTTTTATTTTTTACCCCCATAATACTATTGGGATTCTGAGTGTAATAATAGAGTGGTTGATTGGTTATCATTATCTTACTAGCTTTGTAATACAGTTTCCAAGTAACCCAATCGTCCTCATTAATCAACCCTATAGGCATTCGAATATCATCAAAGAAAGCAGCTTTAAACACTTTACCCCACATTACAATATTTGCGACCTGCTTGATAAACACAGAATGATTATCAAAACTTTCATTTTTCAGCTGAATATCAATTTTCGGAAATACGGATTCAGTTCCCCTTACAAAACCACATTGAACAATATCTGCATAATTTTTTTTTACAAAGAACATCAAAACTTCTAGATAGTCTTTGTGCCAAAAATCATCACTATCCAAGAATGTTACATATTCACCTGTCATTATATCCAATCCTGCATTACGTGCAGAAGAAAGACCACCATTCTCCTTATGGATTACTTTGATGCGGTCATCTATGCGTGCATACTCATCACAGATTTCTCCACTACGATCTGGACTACCATCATTCACTAGAATCAGTTCCCATTTAATATAACTTTGTTGCAAAATGCTTTCTATACAGGTGCATAAAAAATTTTCCACCTTATAGCATGGAACTATTATACTTACTTTCATAAAAGTATCTATCGTTTTATATCTGACTTTTGTGAACTATTTATTATCGATTCAAACATTTCACGAATTTGCTCCTGAATCTTCTCACGACTATGGTTCTCTATACCGCAATCGTATGCCTTCCGAGCATATTGTTGTATCAACTTCGGGTTGTCACAAACAATCTGTAGCTGAGGTAGAATCTCTTTATAGTCAGAAATGCAGAATGCAGCATTATGTTTCTTCAGGTATTGATATCCTGCATGTTGATTCCAACATACGGCAAGGATAGCGCAGGTAGAAGCCATTAGGTCTATTATCTTTGTTGAGAATGATACACGTGTAGCCAGTCTGTTTTTTTTGTCCATTGACTCAACATGTAAAGCAATATCTGCCTTCATATAGATTTCTACAAGTTCAACAGGAGTAACACATCCATGAATATATACAGAATTCTTTGAACTTAAAACTTTACGATATTCGGAGGTCAATTCTTCCGTTGTATAGATATCCAAAACGATACGTTCACTATTCTTATTAATAAGTTTAAGAGCCTTACCAATCTCAGCCAATGTTTTCCACCTATTACAATATAATCGACCTGCATATACCATTCGAATTGGTTCTCCAACCTTTTTTTCTACGAAAACTTCAGGAAAATCTCCGCATTTATAAAGAGTTGATGTCTCTAAAGCATATTCTTTAGCATACTCATGTACTTGATCCTCTGAGAATGTCCAATAATGTTCATAGAAATTTTGGACGTGCTTAGCGAACTTATGATGAACCCACATTCTTCTCATCCAATACAGAGGTGACCAGTTAAACTGTCGATAAGATGCTTCGTCATCAGCTGTAAAGGCAACAAAAGGAGCATCTGTTAACGTACGAACAATCTCCTCCAAACGCATCAGCGAAGGAGTGAGATAACGAGGACAAAACACTATGTCTGGATTAAAATCATCCACAAATGTCTTCAGTACAACTTTGTCATAACGTCCATAAAGCCAAATGAAGTCACGTATCGCTATCACTGGAGTATGACACCATAATGATATTTTCTTCATAAAGCCATACACACCTTTTCTCTTGGGGTTATCCATAGATAGAGACTTTGGCTCAATAGCGGAAATTTTTTCTACTATACGACCAGCTTTTATACTTGAAAAGAGGGAACATGCCATCTCTCCATCTGATATACGAAAATAGCGGTTACATATATCGTTATATGGAAAACCTGGACTGGTGTATATCTGAGCAAACTCAGCATCGAAACCCGTAAACCAATTCGTCAATACACCATTTCCAAAAACATTATTATTCCACTCTTCTGCTGTAATAAGTAAGATTCTCATATTATTCTTGTAATATTGAGGTGTATATCTCAATCAGTTTTTTATAATTTGAAGACTTATCAAATCTTTTTTTAATAAATGATATTCTAATATTCTTCAACTCCTCATTATCGAGAGATACAATTTCCCGACAAGAGTTTAGTAATTCTCCATAATCACCCGATTGAACTCGTAACCCCGAAATGCCATCAACAGTTTCACTCATTCCCGTATTATCAAAGGTAACAACTGGTGTACCACATGCTTGACATTCTACATTTATGAGGGAAAGTGATTCCTCGTATGAACAATTAGCAAACACATCCGCCATCGAATACAATTGAGCAAGTTCCTCTCGGTTGTGAGTAAAGCCATACAATTGAACCCCTTTTGGAACCTTTATATTATCTTCATCACATCCAAACAATAGTAAAACTTCATTTTCTTTCAATCTGGACGCAAATTCTTTTAGATAATGTTTACGAGAAGAATCGAGCCACTTAGTTGCTGGACCTAAAATCACAAATTTTTCCTCTAACCTTAATTGTTTACGTAAATAAGATGGTGATGGGTGGAAAACTGAAAGATCTATTCCATTGTATATTGTATAATTAGCACAACCTCGAAATACATTATTAATAGATTCATTTTTTATCCACTCTGAAACACCTATTACAGTAATGTTATTTCTTCCTTGAAAAAAACTTATCCTATCAAGTAATACACTATGTGAAGAATCAAATATTTTAATATGATTATCAATACATTTTCCACATGATTCTCGCCACTTATAACACTTTTGATTCGTATAATGAGTACATCCACCTGTGTAAAACCAACAATCATGAAGTGTAATAATAGTTTTAATATTATGAGAATTCAAATAGTTCATCAACACTGGTAAACAAATAAAGTTACTATGCAGATTGTGCAAATGAACAATATCTGGTTGCATAGCTTGTATATGTTTTAGAAAACATCGTGTTGCAAAACTAGAATAATATCCTTGTTTGCCTGTAACACGACTCATTAAAGCATGAAATTTACGTTCAAGAATATTATTTTTTATCAAATATACTCCTGAAGTTTCAAAACCTGGGAAAATCTTTGAACATGCCACAGAAGACTCAATCCCCTTTAAAACACATAATTCATGAATATCTTTCACTATAGTACCCGTACTAAGGTAACCATAGATTGCATTTATATGTAATACTTTCATTTTAACTCCAATGCAAATATGGATCTTGATTCTCCTCCCAAAAAAATTTATATGGCAGTTCACTAGACATAGAGAGAAGCATCAAAACAAAAGTCAATAGTATAAAGACAGTTCTTTTGTCATAAGGAAAACGTACCACAATTAACTTAGGAATAAGCATGACAAAAAATAATTGAAAATACATAGTAACACGCATCATCGATCCGTTGGAATAAATCAATGGTGTAAATAAGGTAGTGAGAATGACTATCGCATAATAAAGTTTTAATTTGTGATCACTCTCTTGACACCTATTCAGAGCAACAGTAGCAAACAAAGATAATCCTATTGATAATATTATATACGTTAATGCCCCACCAGCTACAGCATTTTCACCATAACCTACATATTTATCACTCTTAATAAAAGTACCCATAAATATGATAATTGTATTTACTTTAAACAGAATGACAGGAACAAAACAAAAACCCAACCATATTATTTTTTTATAAACCTTGATTGAAATGAACGGAGCTGCAAACATTATCAAAAATAGCAACGTAGTATGGTGTATTGTATAACCTACGACTATGCATAATAAAGCTTTATAAAATTTTTTATCCACAATAAATATGTAAGCCCATACGCAGAAACCGAGTGCATAAACTTGTCTAGCATTAGCCATTGGAAGTCCAGAAAACAAGGCATTCAACAACATGTAAGAGAGTAATAATTCTCTTATGCTCTTATTTTCTTTGTACATCATTACTCCTAATGGGAAATAGTACAAAATAGATTGTACTCCAAAAGTATACAGATTAAAATTCGACACAAATGAACTAAATAACTTTTCTATAAAACGATATCCACTCTCAACATCATTTATACCTGATTCGTATCTTAATGCGTAAAAGATCTCTTGCCAACTTCTACTCATAGATTCATAAAAGTATCCAGCATAATGTGATGTATCAGTCCCTACAGAGACACTTCTAAGCGCGGACTTCAATACTAGTATTAAACTACAAAATATTATAAAATGAAGTCTACTCTTATCAGTATCTTTATTAGATAAGACTACAAATCCTATGAGAAAGAGAATGTATACAATAATATTTATTGACATAATTATATGAAATGCTATTCTTGTTAAGCCCGAGTAAGTCTATTAAATACTCCTATAAATATTCCCTTTTCATTCTCATTCATTGCAAAGGACCACATAACGATAGAATAAGTAATAATGAAGACTATGCAGTCACAAATAAATCCCCATATACCGTCTATAGATATAAACCATGAAATAAAAAAACCTAATATTAATGATACGAGAAGAGCGGGAGTCATCTTACCATAGGATTCTATAAAAAATTTCCAAATATCAATTCTTAGTTGCTTACATAATATATAATCCAAACCTATTGTCCTAAACAAATAAGCAACAAAAATAGAGCTACAGAGTCCAACTGCTCCATATTTTGGAGTTAAAAGGACTGCCCCTAACAAATTTAAAATAGCCATACCTAGATAGACAAAGGCTTGCTGCTTCACCTTGTTTTGAGCAATAATCGCCTGCATACCTATTTCCTGAGGTAGTTGTAATAAAGATGGCAATATAATTAATACTGCGCATAAATAACTTGTATTAAAATTCTCACCCACCCAAAGTGAAATAAAATCCTTACCCAAACAAACAAATCCCCATATTATAAGAGATGTTATCAGTATTTGAATACGTCCCACTTTTATCATTAAAGGCAATAAATTTCCATCACCTGCGACAATTCTTGAAACCTTAGGAAGAAACAGTCCATTAAGTGCATTAGCAAAAGTATATGTATAACCTTCTAATGTAATAGCTATTCCCAAAATAGCAATAGCAGTAGATCCTGACAATACTCCTAATATACTAGGTGCTATATTAAAAATACAACGCTGCGCTAGTGATGCGATAGTAATCCAACCAGAATAACAAGTAATCTCCTTTAGTTCGGTCTTATTCCAATAACCCCAATTAATTACTTGTGGGGTGAAGTATCTAACACAACATAATTTAAGGACTATCATCACCACACCTGCGAATACATTAACTAAAACTAACGCATAAAGTCCATATCCAAGCATTAAACAAACAGACATTGTACCAACCATTATAACTTTGTGTACAACATCACAAAGTTTAAGTTGAACAAACTTCTCATGCGCAATTAAAACTCCATTAACAGGAATAAAGGGAAAAGATAATACACTATAGAAAGCCGCTATTACATAAACAATCTTAAAACGCCCAATTTCATCAGGAGTAAGTTCCTGATAAATCTGTGGTATAAAGAAAAATACTACAGTCAACACCAGAAAAAGGAAAACATCAATACCAAAGTAAAGGCGATATACCAATCCAAGACACTGGTTTGCTTTGTATTCTCGACTCTCTGCCAAATACTTCGTTATAAAACGGGTTACAGCAGAGCTGAGACCAAAGTCGAACAAGAAAAGTCCTATGACAGACATTGCTAAAGTGTAAAGACCGAAATTTTCTAACCCAATAGAATTAATCATCCATGGCGTATAAAACAAACCAGCGATAATGTTTACCGCTATGGAAAAATATGAAAGCAAAGCTCCTAGTTTGATCTGACTATTTGAATTCATAGAAAATCGTCTACGCTTAATGATTATTAATGTATTTCAAACTGCTTATCTTTCTCAAAACGTGTTACCCATTTTCCGATCGCAGGGAAAAACATATAGATTATGTGTTCTAATTTATTAATCCTGAAGGTACGAACAAACCAATTACCGTGAACCTGTCTTTTTACAAGAGCCCAATGATGATAGTCTGATTGTATGTATTCAGGATGCCTTAATGGAAATTCTAATTCATATGTTTTCATAAAGAGTTGGCGTCTTGTTGATAATGGCAACTTATGATATTCAGTGGAATGAGTACTCTCAAGACCAACTCCACAATTACATGTCATATTCTTAGTAGGTACAATGTTAACAACATTATTCAAATATCCACAAACACCCAAAATACTCTCGTAATGTTCACAACCTGTTGCAAGGTGCTTAGTACAGTTAACATACAAAGCATCAGACAACTCTTTTCCATGTTCCGAATATAAGCATTGCTTGATATACTTATTATCAAGGAACTTATATTGTGAATCCCAACTATCTACAACTCTTTTCCATGTAGCCCATCCCCAAATAGCACCGCCTAATCGACTAAAAAAATAATCGTATGGGCAATCTTCATACACACCAAGATGGTTCATACCACATATAATATTAATACGCGTATCATTTTCATACCTATCAAGAAGTTCCTTACAAAAACGAAAAAATGAAACAGACATTACATCATCATCCTCAATAATAATACCTTTTACTTCAGTTTCAAACATCCACTTTTGTGACACATATTCAGAAGGATCACATCCCTGATTATCTTCCTGATAGAACTTATGAACATCACATTCCCAGTCTATCATATTCTCTACAACCTTTCGACACTCAGCTATATTTTCGACATCGTTTTTTCTTCCAAACCGCGGACCATCCTGATAGAGATATAAACGTGATGGACGTGCTTTACGAATCTGCTCAAAAGTTCTCTTTGTGATTTCTGTACGCGTAAAAAAAAGCAAAAGGACAGCAACATCTACTCTACTGGGATATTGACCATCAATATGTAAAATCTCTTTCATTTTATAAGAAGCTTTTGATTTTAAACTATTACTACTAAATATGATATTGATAAATCAAGCCTGCATAAACTTCATTACTCATTTTTTTAGTCTTTTCATTCTTTTTGGCGAAAACCGTTCATCTACGTTTCATATTCTATTATAATAAGAATATTGACTTGAGATTATTTTTAAAATCCTTATCTAACTTATCTAATAAATTTCTTTGAGATACATTGTAATCACATTGCATTATAGCATCAGCAAGCGATTTTCCTAATGGTATATCATAAAATGATAATGAATCGACTATAGAAGCTTGCTCCAACACCGGTATCCTAATACTCACTACAGAAAGGCCATTAGCCATATAAGTAAGTATTTTAGAAGGGAATGAAGTATCGTTATATTCTCCTTCTGGTTTTTGAGTACTAAGACCTATATGACATTTTTGTAAGAACTCAATAAATTCATTACCTTTCTTTAATCCTTCGTAGGTAATGGTTGCTCGTGCCTTTGATGACATTTCTGCAATTTGTTGCTTCACCTGTTTTATCTCTTCTGAATTTCCAAATCCACAGATATGAACATGATAATTCTCTGGTAAGAATTCAGCAGCAGAAATTGCAATTTGAGCTCCAGCTTTATTGGGATCAAATGTTCCTGCATATACTACATGAATATTTCTATCATCGTACTTATCTACTCGTTTTTGCTCTAATTGATAAGTTCCGTAGATAACGACAGAGGGCTTATGATACTTATTGATTTTAGCATCCAACAAATCATTGGATAGAATGAAGGCATCAGCAATTTCAAACATCTTAAACTCAAGATTTCTCCAATAGGATGACATATGAGATACGTCTGAGTATACCTCCTCAACCTCAAGGATCAATTTAAATTTACGAATATTCTTTGTCCAACGAACAATATCAAAATAACCAAGCGAATGGTAGACTACAACTACATCCGACTTACCACAATAAAACAAAAGATAAAAGAACATATTTACCAAATGCCATAAGACCTTAATTTTTCTCAATACTCCTTTATTACCACCCCATGAAAAAGGTAATTTCAAACTAACACCTTCTGCTATCTGCTTCTTTTTAGAAGAGTAGATTTTGAATCGTTCTTCTTGTACCTGCGAAATAGAAACAATATCAACCTCTTTTCCTATTGAAACAATCGCTTTTGCAATATACTCTATTTTATTGGAAGCAGATGTTACATAGTTCCTCTTTACCACAGAATCTTGAGTATCAAAGAAAGATATATATTTTATTGTTTTTTTAGACATTTGCTTTTATTAAATTTGCCTATGTTATATGCGGATTCTATTCCATGTAACATCATTCTTTACAATTTTAGCAGGAATACCAGCAGCAACGCTATTAGATGTATTGTTTTGGTAACTACTGAATGACTCGCTACAACAGAATCTGATTCTATCACTACCCCCTTATTGACTTTCACGCAATATCCCAACCATACATGATTTCCAATTACAATATTCTGAGCAAGATTTGTCCGCAGACCAGACTCAAGTGAAATTATAGAATGTGAATCTGTTGTTGCAATATGAATTCCTCTAGAAAACATACAATCTTCTCCTATTGTCAATTTCGTTCCATTTTCTGCAACTGCTAGGTTTGCTTCTTCGATAGTTGTACCTGCACCAATTCTAATTTCGCAATCATGATCTTCAAACCAGATAACACCCTTCTTGAAAACAATATTTTCTTCAATCAAAAGTCTATGATTATTACCATATACAACGATTTGCACATCTTTTGGCAATCGGCTTCTAATGACTATTGTATTGTTACGACCATTGATCTCAAAGTTACACATCCTACGTAAAAAACTGACACCCTGTATATTATTACTTTTCCCACCAATTTTATAGTAGATTCGTTTCAAACGAATAGTAATTGATTTGATGATTCTATTCATATCAACAATTTAGTAATTTGATTACTTGCAAATTATTAATCTCTCTGAAAAATATTTCTTGTATATACTTTCTCCTTCATATCATCCAAATAGTTGTCACAACGATTAACAATAATAGTCTAACTATTTTATTTAAACTTATCTAAATCATTCATGAATTCGCAACCAAAGAAAGTTAGATCATTCCCCAACGTAGGCTCATAAATAATCACAGTTGTTCCCTTCGCCTTAATTCATTTCATGATACCTTGAATGGCACTCTGATGGGAGTTGTCAGAATTGGCCTTTATAGTCAAGAAGTATACATTAATTACACAGAGTTTTTCATTCTCTTTGGCTTAATGGTTCTGTTCGCTATAATATCCAGCTTTCGCCAATACCTGATCGACGATAAAGTCTTTACGAGTACGGTTACTCTCTACAATAGCTATCATCATGTTTTGAGACACATCCTAATAGCTGTTTCGTGCCTTTCGGTAGACAATAACCACCATAACCAAAACTAGGATAATTAATAGTGAGTTCCAATACGAGGATCAAGACCTACTCCCTGAATGAATGACATCGACAGCCAACACTTGATGATGCTGCGCCAAAAATGTGGCTATACTAAGACCGACATAACCTGTTCCTGCAATTGCTATTTTCTTTATAAAATAGATTAATTTATTATTCCTTTCCAAACTACCACATTATAGTTGCTATAAGATGTTTCCGGAGAATAGCATTCACGACCTTTCAGCGAATCCGAATAGAAAACGTAATCAATCCGCCAGAGTTTGGTATAACTGCCGGAAAGTATATTTGATACCCACTCCCACAATCAGGGAAACCATCTGCCAAATCTTTTCGAGCCCGATTATTCAACCTTATCCAACACCTCATACTCCGAATTCTTACTCTTGAACTCCGGTACAATCCCTTTCATCATTTGGACTGTCCCCATTTTATCCACTTTAATCGCCAAAGCAATCAGCGGGCTCATAACCGAGCAAATATCATTGTAATCATATTCTCTCACCTGGGCGCAATATATTTTGGCATTATTTGTAGGGAGGGTATTTTCTTTAGTTGCCAAAAGTTCCTCATACAGCTTTTCCCCCGGGCGAAGACCCGTATATTGGATTTCGATATCCTCGCCGGGGACAAGACCTGCCAGTTCGATCATACGACGAGCCAGATCAGCAATCTTTACAGGAGTTCCCATATCGAATACAAAGATTTCATTACCCTTGCCCATAAATGCTGCTTCGAGTACCAAACGACACGCTTCCGGGATTGTCATAAAGTAGCGGATGATGTCGGGATGAGTTACTGTCAAAGGGCCACCTTTTGCTAATTGTTCACGGAAACGGGGAATAACAGAACCGTTACTTCCTAAAACATTACCAAAACGAGTTGTGATAAAACGGGTTTTACCCGGATGCAAGCCTTTGCTGATAGCGATACTTAAACTTTGTACATAGATTTCTGCCAGGCGTTTGGAAGCTCCCATTACGTTAGTCGGATTAACCGCCTTATCGGTAGAAATCATTATGAATTTATCTACATTGTATTTGACAGCCATATCCGCCACATTACGGGTTCCATATACATTCGTATGGACTGCTTCACAAGGATTTTCCTCCATCAAAGGTACGTGCTTATAAGCAGCCGCATGAAATACATATTGAGGTTGGAAACGCAAGAAAAGGGACTCTATACGGTCGATCATCCGGATATCTCCCATTACGGCAGCAAATTCTACCTGAGGAAATTTTTCTTCCAGTTCCAAACGTATGTTGTGCATAGGTGTTTCTGCACTGTCGAACAAGATCAATTGCTTCAGATTGAATGTACATAGTTGACGGCATAATTCGCTACCGATAGAACCGGCGGCTCCGGTTACCAAAACAACTTTGCCTTTCAAGGAAGTGGCGATTTCAGTCATATTGATACAGATTTCCTCACGACCTAATAAATCTTCTATATGTACTTCAGGGAGATTACGGAAATTAACCTTACCCTTCTTCAATTCATCGACAGAAGGAAGCATCAACATACGAACTTTCTTCTTTTCACAATAACGGACTAAACGCTCACTCTCTTCTTTTACCAAATGATAGTCCGTAAACAATACTGCTTTAATATTTTTCCTATTAACCAAATGGTTAAAGTCTACCTGCTTTTTAATTGAATAAATTCTGTATTTTCCTACACGTAAACAGGTATGATCTCCAAAGCGCAGGAAACCACAAACTTTATACAATAGTTTGTCACTCAGGGAAGCATCAAACAAGAAAGTTCCGGATTTATCACCTTGATAAATCAATAGTTTTCCTTGATTCAAAGATACACTATTGACTATAATTGAATAGAAAACGATCATGAAAACACGGAGTATTGTCAAAAGGAAGAAGGTAAGGAACAAGTCTACTACAGCTCCTAAGGCTAATTCACGAGGAGATTGAATCGTCGTAGTCAGGTAGACCAAAACGACGATGAAAAGTACCTTTATTAATGAGGATAAAGCAAGACGTCCAGCTTCTGTAAATGCAGAATGCCGGATCACACCTTTATAGGTCTGGCACAAAAAGAAACTCACCAGACTGCTGCAGAAAGAAATGGATAATATATGAAATAGAGAATCGTCCACAAGCTCTGTTCCAAGGATATACCATAGGAATGACAGAGAAGTAGCAGTAGCTAGAATTGATAGAAATAAGTCAATAAATAGGACGATCCAACGGTTAAAAAATTTAACGCGTGATAATACTAGTGCAAAACCATTGATATTCATAAGTTGTAAATTAAGGATATTATGTAAAAAAGTTCGTCAGTCCCAAGTGGCCAACCTACATAAATCATTGTAATTCTTATACTTAAAGGTCATTGGTGTGACTAAAAAAAACGATCGTTTTTTCTAGTCACTATATTTGCCTAATTTTTGTTAACCTATGATTGGAGCGGCTTTTTGAAAAAAATCGAATTAAAACATTGAGGAACAAATAGATAATTTCTCAGAAACTCTTTGTATTTCAATAAATATCACTTACATTTGCAGCACAAAAAAATGACTAGAAAAAACGATCGTTTTTTCTAGTCATTTTGAATTATCCCCCTTTCATCTTTTCAAAAGATTTTACATTCAGTAACAAGCTCGCCTATCAATCTCTACACTCATAATACAGTTTCCTAAATACAAAAAGCCCTGAGAAGTTCATTACTCCCCAGGGCTCCCTTACGATAATTTATTTTTCTTACTTATGCGTATCTTCCAAAATAAATTTGAGCGTTCCGGCATTTACCAATTCTTCCTGAGAAATGGTATAGCCTTTTAGCTTCTTTCCGTCGGCTGTTACTTCTTTAATATAGATGTCTTCCGGATTGTTATGCATGGATTCGATTACTAACTCACCTTTTGGATAGAATTTCTTATTCAAATCGATGGTAACCTTATTGAAGGTCGGCGAAGTCAGTACATAATCCATATCACCGGGACAAGCCGGGTAGAATCCCATCATAGAGAAAACGGCCCAGGTTGACATGGTTCCGGTATCGTCATTGCCGGGAAGACCGTTCGGTGCATTATGATAGTATTTACTTAACAATTCACGAACGAGCTTCTGTGTACGCCAGGCTTCACCTTTGAAGTAACTGAACAGGTAGGCATAGGCGATATCCGGTTCGTTTGCCATATCGTAATGGCCTTCGTCGAATACCATCTGCAATTTGTCTACAAATTTCTTCTGGCCTCCCATCAGCTTAACCAGACCGGGGATATCGTGGGGAACATAGAAAGTATAGTTCCAGGCGCTTCCTTCATGGAAACCGGGATTGGGTTCGAAGTTTTCACCTTGTTTAGGGTTGAAGGGAGAATAGAATGTTCCATCGGGCAGAATCGGACGAAGCGTACCGAATTCTTTACTGTAATAATGCTTATAGCCCATCGAGCGGTCATAGAAGAGTTTTGCATCTTCCTTCTTTCCCAATGCTTTAGCAAACTGGGACAGGTTCCAGTCGGCTATATAATATTCCAAAGCATGGGATACGGAGTTGTCGTATTGTTCACGAAGCGGAACATATCCTTTGCTCATATAATCGTTATTGTCCGGACGAAGCAGGTTGAACTCACCCGGTGTAGTAGCTCCTTTACGCATCGCTTCGTAAGCTGTTTCTACATCGAAATCACGAAGGCCGCGCATCCAGGCATCTACTATATAAGGTATGGAAGGATCACCTTCCATCGTGAGGGTTTCACGTCCGTATAGTTCCCACTTAGGCAACCAGCCGCTTTCCTTATACATATCGACCATGGTACGGATGATATCGAGCTGACGTTCGGGGAAAAGCAAGGTCATCAAAGTACTTACGTTACGATAGGTATCCCACAAAGAGAATACGGTGTAACGGTTTCCGGTAGTATGACCTACTTTCAGGCTTTCCATCATCGGGTATTCACCGTTCACATCCTGAATAATGTTCGGATGAATCAGCAGGTGATATAAAGCGGTATAGAAAATTGTCTTGTCGTCTTTGCTACCGCCTTCTACCTTTACACGAGACAGATCGCTGTTCCACATATTGCTGGCGGTTGTCCTGACTTTATCGAAATCGAAACCGGGTTGTTCCGTATTCATGTTGAGACGGGCGTTTTCGATACTGACAAATGAGACACCCATCTTAACTTCGATGGCTTCGTTTTCTTCCGTATCATAGGTGAACCATACACCGACATCGTCGCCGCTCATTTCACGGTTATACTTGGTATATAGTTTGTATTTGCCTGAATAGACATCCCATTCGGCTTCCACACCTTTCATTTCACGCTGTTTCTTCCAGTATCCCATCGACTTGGGAGCCTTGCTGACCTTCATTACGAAATAGATCGGAAAAACGGCCTGCGGGTTATAACAGAAAGTTCCCAGCAACTTGCTTCCTTCAATCTCGGTTTCGTTGACGATACGAACGGTTGCTCCGGTTTCGTTGGTCAATCCTTCTCCCAGGTTCAGCAGGATATTGCCTTGCCCTTTCGGGAAGGTGAAACGGCTAAGGCCGGTACGCATACTGGCTGTCGCTTCGGTCTTGATACCATATTTTGTCAGGACATTGCTATAATAGCCGGGATGAGCTACTTCATCCTTATATTTGCTACCATATTCCCGGTAATCGACTTTCAGTTCGCCGGCGGTCGGCATCAATAACAGACTACCTAATTCGGGACAACCTACCCCACTCAGGTTTACATGGGCAAAACCTGTCATGTAGTCATTGTCGGCGGAGTATGGAGTGGACCACCATTGGCTGTCTTTATCGAAGCGGTTGCTCTCCGATCCCATCACATTGAATGGAGTGACACTCATCATACCCTGGGGACAGATGGCTCCGGGATTAGTAGTCCCGTAGTTGCTGGTCCCGATAAAAGGGTTTACATAATCTACCGGCTGTTGTGCTGCCGCCATCAGGCTACCACACAGCAGGAGGCTCATTACTTGCTTCTTCATTCTCGATTTATTTAGTTAATTAATAATATGCTAATTTGAAAATGTGCCAATATGCCAATGAGATACATATGCATTCATTCTTAGAATCGGCACATTGGCATATTTACCACATTGGTCCATTATCCTTCTTACCATACGACGATCTCATCCACAAAGATGAACCCCTTATTCGCTTCATCAGCTTTCAGACGGACATAGCGGGCTTTCCAGTCTCCCTGGAAGAGATATTCCTGGAAAGAAAGTTCGGGATCTTTATTGGAGATGGTGGTCGGGATAATTCCCTGTGAAGTGAAATTCGTTCCATCTTCGGATGTCAATAACTCGACTGTAGCCGGTTGGAAAACTCCCGGCCCGATCAGTTGCATGAAACGGGCGGATACTTTGTGAATATCGGTAACTTCTTCCATATCGATCACACAATCAAGATCGTTCAGGTAGCCCTGCCAACGACCATCCAGATAGGTCAGTCCTCCCCGATAACCATCGAGCAGCGCATTCATACCGCCTGCCATATAACCGGGATACAACTTACTATTATAATGTATAGGCTTGTTGATGGCGCGGTGGTAATCGACTTTCTTCTCGGTCGGGGTTCCCTGCAACTGACCATTACTGAAAATGGCTGCTTTGATATAAGCTGAATCCTTCACCTGAATCATCCCGTCGTAAACTGTGGAGGAGGCTGTCGGGACAGTACCGTCCGTCGTATAACGGATTTCTGCCGGATACTTTTCGGCATCCAGGTAGACTTCAATCTGTTTGCTGACCGTATCGACCTTCATCGTTACTTCCAGTTCGTCGGAAAGAGTAAATGTATTGATGCCCATCTGCTGTAATTTTGAAATATGAGCATTCATACGGGGTTTGAAGTCATTCCATTCACGCTTTTCCTGAGGCGACCAGGCTATTTCAGCCAAAGCCAAAGCACGAGGAAACATCATATATTCCAGATGTTGTTCGTTCGGAATATATTCTGTCCAGGTATTGGCCTGTACTCCCATGATGTGTTTACTTTCTTCGGCAGTCAGTGAGTCGACCGGAATCGGATTATAACTATACACTTTCTTGATCGGAGTATATCCGCCGATAGCATAAGGTTGTGTTTTAGGATCAGCCTGGTAGAAGTCAAAATACATATAATTACCCGGTGTCATCACCACGTCATGTCCCATACGGGCAGACTTGATGCCACCACTTTCGCCACGCCAGGACATAACGGTAGCCTCCGGAGCAAGGCCACCTTCCAGTATCTCATCCCAGCCGATCAGCTTACGGCCTTTAGAGATCAGATGTTCCTCTGCCTTATGTATCATATAACTTTGCAGTTCATCCACGCTTTTCATGCCATTCTTTTTCATCAAAGCCTGACATTTAGGACAGGTTTTCCAAGCACCTTTACCGGCTTCGTCCCCTCCTATATGAATATACTCGGATGGAAAAAGTTCGATCACTTCATCCAGTACGTCTTCCATAAAGGTAAATGATTTCGGATTACCGATACAGAAATCTCCATTCTTATAAGGCTGACCGGAACAACTTAACTCCGGATAAGCAAACAGGACCTCTTCCGAATGACCGGGAAATTCGATTTCCGGCAATACATTAATATGTTTAGATGCTGCATAGGCAACGATCGCACGTATATCGTCTTTGGTGTAATAACCGCCATAGGCTTCCGGAGTTCCTTCAGGAAGATATTTGCGGTCTTTTCCATCCCACCACTTCCGCCAGTCGGATTCGGTACGGAAAGCGGCATCCGTAGTCAGTTTAGGATATTTATCCATCTGGATACGCCATCCTCCTGCATCCGTCAGGTGAAGGTGCAGATTATTCAGCTTATAAAAGGACATCACGTCCAGCAACTTGAATACTTCTTCTTTGGGAAAGAAATGACGCGACACATCCAGGTGCATCCCTCGGTACTTGAACCGAGGCTCATCCTGTATGGTGACATAAGGGACTCCCTGGGGAGAAAACAGCTGACGGAGTGTCTGTTCGCCATAGAACAGACCTGTCCCGGTGGCTGCTTTCAGGTCGATACCCTTTTCATTCACTACAAGCTGGTATCCTTCCGGATTCCCACCTATTGACTCATCCACGATAAAGCGGACATTTGCAGGCTTTGCTGTAGAAAAAACAGCAGCACTGTCGACTTTCAAAAAGCCTCCTGAAGCACTAACCTGTGCAGGTAGCGGGATTACATTCAGTTGCACAGTCTCTTTCGGAGAACAGGCAACAAGAAGCAAAGAGCATACTACAGTAACACCCGTCATCGCTATGCGCGATTGTTTTGGCAGTAACATAATAATCAGTTTTTGTGTATTTATTCTTGGTGCGGTAAATATACAAAAAAAAAGGGAAAATCCCGTAAGAGATTTTCCCTTTATATGAGAAGAAAGCCGCACCGTAGATATGAACAAACTCCGTATGACAGGATTTGAGTGCTTTGCCACCTTTGTAATCCGCTGTGCGATGCATGCCCCGAAGGGTGCGGCCCGCCATTAGCGACAAGAGCTTTGTCTCGGAATTAAAAAAAACTGATGAGTTTCCCAATCGAACAAGTGCGGCTAACTCATTTTTCTTATCACAAAGATATGTAAAGCCTTTGAATCTTCCAAACAAAATGTCAACAATTTCCCCTTAAATAATGAATAAAAAAGTAAAGTCTCAGTGTTTCAGAAGGTATGAATTGCAAAAAGCTAACAAAAAAAGGGTCCCGAAACCGGAACCCTTCTCTTATTGACATTTATATATCAATTTACTTTACTTTTGCAACGATAGCTTTGAAAGCTTCCGGATGGTTCATAGCCAGGTCGGCCAACACCTTACGGTTGATTTCAATTCCTGCAGCATGCAAAGCTCCCATCAAACGAGAGTAAGACATACCTTCCAGGCGAGCAGCAGCGTTGATACGCTGGATCCACAATGCGCGGAAGTTACGTTTCTTGTTACGACGGTCACGGAATGCATAAGTCAAACCTTTTTCCCAGGTATTCTTTGCAACGGTCCACACATTCTTACGTGCACCATAATAACCTCTGGTAAGTTTTAAAATCCGTTTTCTTTTTGCTCTTGAAGCAACATGATTTACTGATCTAGGCATAATTCTAATCTGTTTTGAATGTTAGCGTCATCTCTTAGGATGAACTTGATTGCTAAATGCATTCGGTTAATAAAAATCGTTATAAAACTCGCTTAATGAATAAAGATTACTTCATGCAAAGCATCTGCTTTACGTTGCTTACGTCAACACTAGCTACCAAACCCGTGTGAGTAAGATTTCTCTTTTGCTTCTTAGTCTTCTTTGTTAAGATATGACTCTTAAAAGCGTGTTTTCTTTTGATCTTTCCTGATCCGGTAAGGGCGAACCTCTTTTTGGCACCGGAATTAGTCTTCATCTTAGGCATTTTCCAATTATTTTTAATTATTAAACTTAACCTCCCTTCTATCAGGGACGGATTTTATTCTTCTGTTTTCTTATCACCCTCGCTTTTAGGCTTAGGTGTCGTGATCACTTTCTTTACAACTTTCGGAGCTGCGGCCGCAGCCGGGGCTGAGCCAGTGCCCGCTTTCTTCGGAGTAAGCATGATAATCATACGTTTTCCCTCCAATACCGGCAACTGCTCTACTTTTCCATAATCCTCCAAATCGTTGGCAAAACGAAGCAGCAGGACTTCTCCCTGTTCCTTGAAAAGGATAGAACGGCCTTTAAAGAACACGTAGGCTTTGACCTTCGAACCTTCCTCCAAAAATCCCTTAGCGTGCTTCAATTTAAAATTGTAATCATGATCATCTGTCTGAGGCCCGAAACGAATCTCCTTCACGACCACTTTCACAGATTTCGCTTTTTGCTCTTTCTGACGCTTTTTTTGCTGATAGAGGAATTTCTGGTAGTCGATTACTCTACAAACGGGGGGCGCAGCATTTGGTGAAATCTCGACTAGATCCATCCCCTGCTCTTCCGCTATTTTCAGCGCTTGAGCGATCGGATAAACACCCGTTTCAATATTGTCACCTACTAAACGAACTTCACGAACACGAATACGTTCGTTGATTCTATACTGTTCTTTCAGATTGTCATTCTTCATTCAAAAAGATTTATTCTCCTCGTTATTAGTTATTTAATCATTACTTTTTTGCCAGCGATTCATCATTTCCTCTACCTCGCCATTCAAAAGCGCTGCAAAGGTAGCAATTTTCATCGAACCTTTATCACCTTCGCCCTGTTTTCTTACAGAAACTTCATTATTTTCTGCTTCTTTTTCTCCGACGATGAGCATATAAGGAATACGTTTCAATTCATTGTCACGAATCTTACGACCGATTTTTTCATTTCTGTCATCTACCAGAACACGAATATCCTGTTCTTCCAGCTGACGGGCGATGTCCCATGCATATTCATTGAACTTCTCACTGATAGGCATGATACATACCTGATCCGGAGTCAGCCACAACGGGAATTTACCTCCTGTATGTTCGATCAGCACGGCAACGAAACGTTCCATTGAGCCGAACGGTGCACGGTGAATCATTACCGGACGGTGTTTTTTGTTATCTTCACCTGTATATTCCAGCTCGAAACGTTCCGGCAGGTTATAATCTACCTGGATAGTTCCCAACTGCCAACGGCGACCGATAGCATCTTTCACCATAAAGTCGAGTTTCGGACCATAGAAAGCAGCTTCACCATATTCGATCTTCGCTTTCAGGCCTTTTTCCTGACAGGCTTCGATGATAGCGGTTTCAGCTTTTTCCCAGTTCTCTTCCGAACCGATGTATTTATCTCTGTTCACTTTATCACGTAAAGAGATCTGGGCTTCGAAGTTTTCGAAATCAAGCGCTTTAAAAATGATAAAGATAATATCCATTACTTTCAGGAATTCATCCTTCAACTGATCCGGACGGCAGAACAGGTGGGCGTCATCCTGCGTAAAGCCACGTACTCTCGTCAAACCGTGTAACTCACCGCTCTGTTCATAACGGTAAACCGTACCGAACTCTGCGAAACGCAAAGGCAGGTCTTTGTATGAACGTGGGAATGCCTTGAATATCTCACAATGGTGAGGACAGTTCATCGGTTTCAACAGGAATTCTTCGCCTTCCTGCGGAGTATGGATCGGCTGGAATGAATCCTTGCCATATTTTGCATAGTGACCTGATGTTACATACAGTTGTTTGCCTCCGATATGCGGAGTCATTACCTGCTGGTAACCGTATTTCTTCTGGATACGTTTCAGGAAATCTTCCAGTTTCAAACGCAACTGAGTACCACGGGGCAACCACAATGGCAGACCTGCTCCTACTGCGGTAGAGAATGTGAATAACTCCAGTTCTTTACCAATCTTCCGGTGGTCACGTTTTTTGGCTTCTTCCAGTAATGCCAGATATTCATCCAACATTTTCTTTTTCGGGAAAGTGATACCATACAGACGAACCAGCTGTTTGCGTTTTTCATCACCACGCCAGTAAGCACCGGCCACGCTCAGAATCTTTACAGCTTTCAGGTAAGATGTGTTAGGTAAATGCGGACCACGACACAAATCTGTGAAAGAGCCTTGTGTATAGGTTGTGATCGTACCGTCTTCCAGTTCACTGATCAACTCAGTTTTATATTCTTCACCTCTGTCACCGAACATTTTCATGGCATCAGCCTTGGTAATGTCCTGACGTTTGATTTCTTCTTTTTTAGCTACCAGTTCCAGCATCTTTGCTTCGATTGCTGCGAAATCACCTTCTTTGATTGTAGCTTCACCCGGATCTACGTCATAGTAGAATCCATTCTCGATAGCCGGACCGATACCGAACTTGATGCCAGGATAAAGTTCCTGCAGTGCTTCAGCCATCAGGTGAGCACTTGAGTGCCAGAAAGCATGTTTGCCTTCTTCATCATCCCACTTCAGCAGCTTCACAGTTGAATCCTGCATAATCGGACGAGACAGGTCCCATGTTTCTCCGTTCACACTTGCGGCCAAAACTTCCTGAGCCAAACGGGAACTGATGCTTTCTGCGATCTGCATAGCAGTTGTTCCTTCGGCGTATTCTCTTACGGAATCATCCGGAAATGTAATCTTTATCATAATCTGTTCTCTATAATTCTTTAATTAGCATGCAAATTTAGCATTCTTTTTCGTAAAATGATCTTTTTAGGTCAAAAGATATATGCTTTAAACCCAAAACAGACATGTTTTGTTGGGAAACATGCCTGTTTTGAATCTAAAAAAGCTTATTCAGATCAATTGCTTGTCATACGTTTGATGATACTATAGGCATTGATAATACCTAATTCGCCTGCCTTACTCAGGTCTGCAATACCTTGATTGGCATCACCCAGGGAGAGATGAGCCAGTCCGCGGTTAAAATAAGCCTCTGCAAAATCAGGGTCACGTTTGATCGCCTCATCATAATCCTGTATGGCCGCCCGGAAGTCACGCTGCACACAACGTAAGTTTCCACGGTTGAAGTAAGCATACACAAATCCGGGATTCAAACGGATAACCATATCGTAATCACGTGTAATCAATTCATGTTCGTAAGCCTTCCTTTTATCCTTCACTTCGGCCGATCTAGGATCAGAAGGAGCTTTCGGCTGTGTCGGACTCTGCCCCATCTTAAAGTTCATACTACCCATAGAGGCTGACAAGTCATCGGTTGTAGTAGTCTGGGACATATCATAAACCAATTGTTTGTAACGTACCACTGCACGGTTGAAATAAGCCATCGTATAGGTCGGATCAAGTTCGATAACCTTATTGAAATCTTTGATAGCTTCCGTAAAGTCTTGTACAAGCATATAATCTACTGCACGGCCAAACCACGCATCCGCATTTCCCGGCTGGACTTCTATCTTCGCGGAATAATCATTGATCGAGGCAAAGTGAACCGAAATCTGATCTTCCGTGAGGGCAGCCTCTTCATTGGTTATACGCAGTTTGCGCGATAAAACCATACGGGCATTATATTCTTCGATCGTCTTGTCGTAATAGACAATTTTCTTGATCGGATCAATCTTTTCGTAATAAGTCAGGACAAACTGAGGTTCGATATCTACGCGGACATTACGATCCTGCACACGTCCGCGGACATCACTCTGGTATTTATTCCTACGTTCCTCTTCCTTGTCATACACCACCAGGCGATTGAATTTACTGATGTTTTTATCTGATTTCTCACGTGTATTTTCACCTTTGTCATCCGAAGAAGAAGCATTACTATCCTGTCCTGTCGTATTAGTAGAGGCCATGGCATTTCCACCCTGCGCAGACTGGCGGTCTTTCTTCGAATTGTTTTCCATTTCGATAGCGGTCCAGTAGTCGCGATCGGCACCTACCTGGTCATTCATTTTACGCTTAGCTTCGGAACGGCTGTAATAACCCGGAGTAAAATTTGGATATTGACCTAAAACAACATCGAAGTCCTGAACAGAACCACGGTAGTCACCTGTTTCAAAACGCAGGAGAGCACGGTTATAATAAGCCATATAGTTATCCGGTTCCTGCTGGATCACCACATCGAAGTCTTCGATAGCACGGTTGTTATCGCCTACCTGATAGCGGAGCAGTCCCCGGTTAAAGCGGGCAATCAGATTATTTTTATCCATACCGATTACCTGATCGTAATCATCCATCGCACCACGGAGGTCATTCATCTGGTAACGTACCAAACCACGATTGATATAATAGCCACTTTCACGGGTATTCAAGCGGATGGCCTCGTTCAGATCCGCCAAAGCACCTTTCAGATCATTTGTCTGATAAAGCAGGATCGCACGGTTACCATAGGACGGAGCATAATAGGGGTCCATTTCAATAGCCTTATTATAATCGGCAAGCGCTTTTACCGTATCGCCTTTCTCGGTGTACATAGCACCACGGGTCAGGTAATTCATCGAATATTTAGGATGCGCTTTCATCAGCACATCGAAAGTCTTTTCGGCATCATCATAGTCTTTCCGTTGGATATTGGCTACGGCTTTATTAACAAGCATCTGGCGGTCTTCGGGTTTAAATTCAAGACCTTTGTCGTAGTCGGCAATCGCTTCGGCATATTTTTCCTGGCTCTGGCGGGCAATACCGCGGGCATAATAAGCCTGAACCAGAAATGGATTCCGCTGGAGACATAGCGTACAGTCTTCTTCCGCTCCCTTATAATCGTCCAGATTGATCTTGGCAACAGCGCGGTAGAAATAGGGTTCCGCGATCCAAGGTTTCGCTTTAATGACTTGATTGAAATATTGTATCGACAATACGTAATCTTCAAAATACAAGGCATTACGTCCGATAGCCAGAACACGATCCGTATTGATCTGCGCTGACATCGCTAACGAATATGCTACAAACATCAAAAAGAGGAATATTTTTTTCATCAGATTGCCTTAAGTGTTAAAAAGAGGCATGCCAAAAGGTTTCAACAGACTTTTGACACCCCTCTTTATTCAGCGAACAAAAATAAGCAATTCATGTGAATGTTAAAACGGTTCGTAGCAAAAATAATTCTCAACAAACCGTAATCAAGCCAAAAAACTTAAATTGAATGTAAAATGTATCAAATAAAAAGGTTGCACCAGTGTATAAACACTACTGGCACAACCTTTTCGCACGTATTATGAAATAACCAAATTTTACTTCGGCTGTATTTTTACCATCAAATGATCTTTTGCGATCTTATCTCCTTCGGTTACATCCAACTCGGTAATCACTCCGGATACCGGAGCGACGATCCGATTGTACATCTTCATCGCCTGATGAATGAGGAGCAACTGGCCGGCTTCAACTTCCTGCCCTTTTTCCACATAAATCTTCACGACAGTTCCCGGAAGAGTCGAAATCACATCACCGACGAAGGGCTTATGCCACATCTTACGGTTCTTATATTTCTCTGTCAGCAGTGTTTTGTATTTACGGGCGGTAACTACAAAATCTACATATTCGTTTTCTTTATTTTCCATATTTTCAAAAAGTATATGTACGGATTTAATTAGAACGGAGGGATTCCGTGCTTTTTAGCCGGTCTGTATTCCTCTTTCAAAATAGAAAGTTTCAGAGCGTGAAGCAACAACGCACGTGTTTCTTTCGGCTCGATAACAGAATCGATAAATCCTTTCGAAGCTGCCACATAAGGATTAGCGAACTTCTCGATATACTCTTTCACTTTTTCCTGACGCATTGCATTCTGGTCTTCAGCTTCCATGATTTCCTTACGGAAAATAATGTTGGCTGCACCTTCCGGTCCCATAACGGCAATCTCTGCGCTCGGCCATGCAAACATAAAGTCGGCACCCAGGTGACGCGAGTTCATCGCAATGTAACCACCACCGTAAGCCTTACGCAAGATTACTGTGATCTTAGGCACAGTTGCTTCCGAATAAGCATACAATACTTTTGCCCCGTGACGGATCACACCGGCATGCTCCTGGTCTACGCCCGGCAGGTAACCCGGCATATCTTCCAAGGTAATAATAGGAATATTGAATGAGTCGCAGAAACGAATGAAACGGGCTGCTTTGTCGGCACTGTCGCAATCGAGTACGCCGGCCAGCACCATCGGCTGGTTAGCAACGAAACCGACTGTTTCGCCTGCCATACGACCGAAACCGATCACGATATTGGCAGCCCACAGTTCCTGAATTTCCAGGAAGTCGGAATCATCGACGATGCATTTGATAACGTCACGAACATCGTACGGCTGTTTCGGATCAGCAGGAACAACTTCTTCAATGTTCAGCATCGCTGTCGGTTCTTTTGGCTCAGTAGTCTTGGCACGCTGCTGGTTATTCCAGGGGATAAAGCTGACCAGACGTTTAACCTGTTCGAAACAATCCTGTTCGCTCAAGGCATAGAAATGAGCATTACCTGTTGTTTCCGCATGAACACGGGCACCGCCCAGGTCTTCCATAGAGATGTCTTCACCTAAAACAGTCTTGATCACATTCGGACCGGTGATAAACATCTTGGAGATATTTTCAACCACGAACACGAAGTCTGTCAAAGCTGGTGAATAAACAGCACCACCGGCACACGGACCCAGAATCAATGAGATCTGAGGGATAACGCCTGATGCGATTGTATTTCTATAGAATATTTCACCATATCCGGCCAAAGCACCAACACCTTCCTGAATACGTGCACCACCCGAGTCGTTGATACCGATAATCGGACATTTCATCTTCAATGCATGATCCATGATCTTAGTGATCTTACGAGCATGTTGCAAACCCAATGAACCACCGGCTACAGTAAAGTCCTGTGCGTAGATACATACCGGAGCACCGAAAATAGTACCTGTACCTGTAACTACACCATCACCCGGAAAATCTTTCTTATCCATTCCGAAGTCACGGCCATCGTGCTTTACAAACAAATCGTACTCATGAAAAGAGTTCTTGTCCAGCAAGGAAAGAATACGATCACGGGCAGTAAGTTTACCCATTGCGATCTGCTTTTCGATAGCAGCTTCGCCTCCACCCATCTCAACGACGGCTTTCTTTTCCCTGAGGGCCTGAATGTTTTTACTTAAATCTGTCATATTATTTAATAGATTTTTATTATTTACCGACAGCTTTTGCTCTGTATGAACAACGAGCAGTCCCTTTAATAATACTATTTAGTTTTCCTTTATTCAACTGGCGACGGATAGCCGAAACATTGTCGATGAACACGTGACCTTCCAGATGCTCGCATTCGTGCTGTACCACACGGGCAGCAAAACCATCTACCACCTCGTCATGTTCCTCCCAGTTTTCATCAAAATATTTCACCCGGATCTTGCTGGCACGGGACACTTTCTCATGTACGCCAGGAAGGCTCAAACAACCTTCTTCCATAGAAATCTCTTCTTCACTGCTTTCAACGATATCCGGATTAACCATCGCACGCTTGAATCCTTTACATTCAGGGAAATCATCTCCCATCACATCAGCATCGATCACAAGCAAACGAATCGACAACCCAACCTGGGGAGCGGCCAAGCCTACTCCATCGGCATTGTACATCGTATCGAACATATTAGCTACTAACTGCTTTAATTCCGGATAATCCCTGGGTACATCTTCAGCCTCTTTTCTTAACACAGGCTGACCGTATAAGTATACTGGTAAAATCATAAACTATAACTGATATTTTTTATTTTCTAAATATGATTGAAGGATAATAACTGCACTGATCTCATCCACCAGGCCTTTATCCTGTCTTTTTTTCTTCTTCAAACCTCCATCGAGCATTGCCTTGTGCGCCAGAACAGACGTGAAACGCTCATCATAATATTCAACCGGAATATCCGGAATGGTCCGTTTCAGATGTGTCACGAAAGCCTCTACATACTTCATATTTTCTGAAGGCTCGTTATTCATCTGCTTCGGCAAACCGACCACGAATAAATCCACCGGTTCTTTTGCCACATAGGCAGATAACCAGGAGACCAATTCCCCACTCGGCACCGTTGTCAGACCGTTTGCAATCATCTGCAAATTGTCTGTAGCTGCTAACCCGGTCCGTTTTCGGCCATAATCAATTGCTAGTATCCTTCCCATCGGCTGCAAAGATAGCACAAATATGCATTTGTATTACACAAATACACAAAAAGTGTGCAATTTATAAGTTTAATAGGCATTCTTTTCACCTTTAGACATGTTCAGAATCGTCACCACGATGATCTTCAGATCCAGGAAGAACGACCAGTTCTCAATGTACCACACATCCCGTTTCACACGTCCTTCCATCTGTTCGAGCGTCTTGGTTTCTCCCCGATAACCGGTTACCTGTGCCCATCCCGTCACTCCGGGTTTTACCAGATGGCGTACCATATATTTATCGATAAGAGCCGAATATTGCTCAGTGTGTTTCAGCATATGAGGACGAGGGCCTACTACCGACATCTCTCCTCTTAATACATTGATAAATTGAGGGAACTCATCCAGATTCGTACGCCGAAGGAAATCTCCGATACGGGTTTTACGCGGATCATCTTTTGCTGCCTGCAATTTATCGGCATCTGCATTGACCCGCATTGTCCGGAATTTATAACACTCAAATTCCTGCCCGTACAAACCGGTACGCTTTTGCTTGAAAAATATAGGTCCCGGAGATGTTGCTTTTATCAATATTCCTATAACGACATAAAGTATCGGATAAATGGTCAGTAAAATACCCAAAGAAAAAAGAATATCAAAAGTTCTCTTTAATGCCCGGTTGTAAGCAGCCTGCAAAGGTTCACGGCGAACTGCCAATAATGGAATCGACTCCATTATTTCCATAACAAGACTCTTCTTTATATTCCTGTAAAACTCCGGAACAATATAGAAACGGATCATATGCTTTTCAGCAAAATTCATTATCCGCAATATCTTCTCGTCCTGCGTTCCAGGCAAAGTACAATAGATTTCGTCTATATCATTGGCCAATACATACTTCTCCACTTCATGCGTCATACCCAGGTAATTCGGCAACACACTTTGCAAAGACAGATTATCATCAAAAAAACCCATGATACTGAATCCATAGGAAAGATCATCCTTCATAACCCGGTACAATTCCATACCATTCTTACCTGCTCCTACAATAATAATTCTTTTAAAATTATGTCCTTTTCTACGGTACATCTTTAGTGTAACGCGAACAAACACTCTCCAAAGAGCAAAAATTATAACTGTTACAGCAAAATAAACCAGCAGAAATGTAGCCAAGGCATCCCCTATATTCAGAAAGATAAGACAAGTAGCGAACAGAAAAACAAATATAGAGACCAACGCAAAGGCACGCTGTACAATTTTGTCAATAAAAACAACAGCCACATGCAATTGCATGGGAACAAAATAAAGGGCAAAGAAATAACAGAAATTCAATAAGAGAACAACCTCTCTCAAACTATAGGATATAGCTTTTGTATAAAATTCCCCCAACCCATAATAGACAGCGAAGAACAATAGATTTAATACAACTAAATCTCCCATTCCTATCAGCCACTGGATAAGGTAACCATGTTTTTTGTCGAATTCCATAACTGTGTTCTAAAATTCCACAAAAGTAATGAATATTCTGTGCAAAAAAAAGGCCGCACAATAGAATGTGCAGCCTTTTTCAGATATAATTAAAAATAAATTAATTATTAGCAGACATGATAACAACACGGTTCCAGTTGTTTTCGCTGTACGGCTGTTCGTCAGAACCTCTCCATTCGATAGTAATCTGGTTAGAGTTGATACCGTATTTATCGATCAATTCTTTAGCAACGGCTTTAGCACGTTTTTCAGAAAGACCCATGTTGTATTTAGAAGTACCTGTGTTCTTATCAGCATAACCGATAACCTTGATCGGAGCATTGTTTGCCTTCATGAATTCAGCAGTGTTGTAAATACTGATCTGCTGGTTCTTATCGATCTTAGAACTATTCAGACGGAAGTATACTACATTGTCAACATAGTTGTTTACAACATTAGTTACAACTTCTTCGCATTCAGGACAAGATTCCGGACGTTTGCTCAATTCATCGTTAGCAGCACGCAATGAGTTGATCTGATTGTTCAGGTCGTTCAACAAAGCGTAATCCATCGGTTCCAATACTTCGAAATCAGTTTTACCCAGTTTGAATGTCAAACCAGCGCTCAGCTGAGCGATACCGTCTGTCAAGTGGAACATGTTAATACGGTTGAACTGTTCGTTCAGCAAAGAACCCTGAACTTCCACGTTCAAATCAACACGTTTGCTCAAACGGAAAGCAGTAAGGATACCAGCATTTAATGTAGGAGATTCTGTTCTAGCATATCCCTGATTTTCGAAACGCTGTGCATAACCGAAACCGACCCAAGGAATCAAGCGGAATACTCTTTTTTCATTATAAACTCCCCAGAAATTGGTAACATCCCATAACAAGTCTACATGAGCAGCTGCATATTTGTTGTGCTGCATGATCTCTGCGTTGTCACCTACAAATCCGTGTAAAATACCACCGTTCAACTGAGTACGGAAAGCCAGATACGGGTTGAACCACTTACCAAACGAGAACTGAGGCGCAAAATTCAGACGGTTGCCAAAATCTGCTTTATTATTCTGGTCACCCAATAACATACTTGCACCACCGGCAACAGAAATAAACCAATTATCGCCAGCTTTGTTTTTCTTGAAATTTGTCTTATAACCTTTTTCAGTACTAAAACCAACTTGTGGTTTAAATTCCTGTGCTGACACAGAGAAAACAAAACCTGACAATAAAGCTAAAAGTAATACTTTAGTCTTCATATTCATCAACTTTTTAATTAAACAATCAATTACCTTAAATAACGCTCAAATTTAGAGCAAAATTAAATCTTTTTTTAACTAAAACAAAATAAATCTATGTTTTGTTCTTAATTTATTCAAAATAATTCAGAATTTTATATCCACCTTCTTTCAGATAGGATTCTTTTTTCATCAGCTTGATATCATTCTGCATCATATCCTGAATAAGAGTATCAAGGGTGTATTTCGGTTCCCACCCCAAACGGGTACGGGCCTTCGTAGCATCCCCGATAAGTAAGTCAACCTCGGTCGGACGGAAGTACTGAGGGTCAATACCAACCACTTCTTCACCTATCCGTTCTTTAAAATTTTCGAGATAAGCCTCACCTACTTTCTCTATAAACATTTTTTCGTCAATATAGTTTAATACTGCGACCTCATTAACATTTTCGCCTTTAAAAATGACTTCTACTCCTATTTCTTTAAATGCTTTACTGATAAAATCGCGAATAGTCGTCGTTATTCCGGTAGCAATAACATAATCAGAAGGTTCGTCCTGCTGAAGAATCGCATACATGGCACGGACATAATCCTTAGCATGGCCCCAGTCACGTTTGGAAGATAAATTTCCCATATAAACTTTTTCCTGCATACCCAAAGCAATGCGCGAAACGGCACGGGTTACTTTACGGGTAACAAACGTTTCTCCGCGAAGCGGCGACTCATGATTAAACAGAATACCGTTGGAAGCATGCATTTTATAGGCTTCACGATAGTTTACCGTAATCCAGTAACCATATAGTTTAGCAACAGCATACGGACTTCGGGGATAGAAAGGAGTCGTTTCCTTTTGAGGCACTTCCTGAACCAATCCATATAATTCGGATGTAGAAGCCTGGTAAATACGGGTTTTAGGGATCAGGTTCAGCAGACGTACCGCTTCAAGGATACGCAACACACCCAGACCATCGGCATTCGCCGTATATTCAGGAGTATCGAAACTTACTTTCACATGGCTCATAGCTGCCAGGTTATATATTTCGTCAGGCTGCACCTCACCGATGATACGGGTAAGGTTCAGGCTGTCGGTCAGGTCGCCATAATGAAGGATCAGGTTCCGGTTCTCCACATGAGGGTCCTGATAAAGATGATCGATACGGTCTGTGTTGAACATGGATGAACGACGTTTGATACCATGCACCGTATATCCTTTTTTTACAAGATATTCTGCCAGATAAGCGCCATCCTGTCCTGTGATACCTGTTATTAAAGCTACTTTACTCATTTATATGAATTTATTATTGTTTGTCTAAATACCAGTTGTATAAAAGTTCCACACCTTCGGCAACCTCTATTTTATGATGCCATCCCAAAGCATGCAGTTTACTGACATCCGTCAGTTTGCGTAATGTTCCGTCGGGTTTGGAAGCATCAAAAGCCAGTTCGCCATCGAAACCGATCTTTTCCTGAATCAGCGTAGCGACTTCTTTAATAGATAACTCTTTTCCCGTACCTATATTTATATGTGTGTTGCGCACTTCATTTCCCTCCGGACGCACATCCGGGAAATCGATATGTTCCATAATATAAACGGAAGCATCTGCCATTTCTTCGCTCCAAAGGAATTCACGGAGCGGTTTCCCTGTTCCCCACAGCTGTACTTTTCCCGGATAAATACCGTATTTCGCTAAAATAGACAGTATTTCATTATCCGTTGCATTCCCGGTCACTCCTTCTACAGGACGTGCATTCAAATCTTTGCGCAAAGCCTCCCAATTATCGGTATGAAGACATTTGCCCAAATGAATCTTACGGATCATCGCCGGAAGCACATGCGAAGTCTCCAGATTGAAATTATCGTTCGGACCATACAAATTAGTGGGCATCACTGCGATATAGTTCGTCCCGTATTGCAGGTTATAGCTTTCACACATCTTTATCCCGGCAATCTTTGCGATGGCATAGGGTTCATTGGTATATTCCAACGGAGAAGTGAGCAGACAATCTTCCGGCATCGGCTGCGGCGCTTCGCCCGGATAAATACAGGTACTGCCTAAAAACAGTAATTTCTTTACATTATTAATATAGGAAGCATGGATCACATTATTCTGGATCATCAGATTTATGTAAATGAAATCCGCACGATACCGGCTGTTTGCCATAATACCACCCACATGGGCGGCAGCTAAAAAGACATATTCCGGTTTTTCCGTCGCAAAGAATTCATTGACTGCATACTGATCGGTCAGGTCCAGCTCTGCATGGGTACGCAAAACAAAGTTTGTGTATCCTTTCTGCTGCAAATTCTTCAGGATAGCAGAACCGACCAGGCCACGATGACCGGCTACAAATATTTTACTGTCTTTATTCATTCCTTTATCAACTTCAATAAATATTGACCGTACTGGTTCTTTATCATCGGAGTAGCTACTTCTTTCAGTTTCTCGTCATCAATCCAACCTTTCCGGTAAGCGATTTCCTCCAGACAAGCCACTTTCAGTCCCTGTCGTTTTTCAATCACCTCCACAAAAGTAGAAGCCTCCGAAAGCGAATCATGCGTACCGGTATCGAGCCAGGCAAAACCGCGTCCTAATAACTGAACTTTCAACTCTCCGTCTTTCAGGAACTCCTGGTTTACGGTTGTGATCTCCAGTTCTCCACGTGCCGACGGCTTGATTTGTTTTGCCACTTCGACCACTTTATTCGGATAAAAATAGAGTCCGACAACCGCGTAATTCGACTTGGGATTCTTCGGCTTTTCTTCAATGCTCAGCACGTTTCCGTCCGTGTCAAATTCAGCAACGCCATAGCGTTCCGGATCGTTTACGTAGTAACCGAAGACGGTTGCTTTTTGTTCGTTCTCCACATTGTTAACGGCCTCTTTTAACATAGCCGTAAAGCTCTGCCCGTAAAAGATATTGTCGCCCAACACAAGGCAAACCGAGTCATTACCAATGAATTTATCCCCTATGATAAAAGCCTGTGCCAGACCATCGGGCGAAGGTTGTTCGGCATATTCAAAATGCACGCCATAATCCGAACCGTCTCCCAGCAACCGCCGGAACCCGGGTAAGTCCTGCGGGGTAGAAATGATCAGGATTTCCCTTATCCCGGCAAGCATCAATACAGACACGGGATAATAGATCATCGGTTTATCATAAATAGGCAACAATTGCTTGGATACTCCTTTGGTTATTGGATACAAACGGGTTCCGGAACCTCCGGCCAGTACAATTCCTTTCATAAAACAGACTTTTAATTTTACTTAATACGGGGCAAATGTATATAAAATATTTCATTTTGAAGGCATGGAGGAAATACAATTGGCACCCTTAATTTACTTAATCGTGAAACCTTTCTTTCTTACGGTTTGTTACAGTAGAAATAATTTTTAAAGGTAACTTGATATGAATACATTTGACGAAAGAATCAGTTCCGCTGTAAAGAACTGGTGGGTTTCACTTTTACTGGGATTATTATATATCCTGATCGCAATATGCCTGATGTTCACACCGATGGCAAGTTATGTGGCTTTAAGCCTTCTATTCAGCGTCGCCATGTTCGTAAGCGGTACGCTTGAAATCCTTTTTGCCGTGTCGAACCGGAAGCACATTTCGAGTTGGGGCTGGTATCTGGCCGGCGGTATTATCGACCTGATACTGGGTATTTACCTCATGGCCAGTCCGGGACTGAGTATGACCGTACTGCCGTTTATCCTGGCATTCTGGTTGATGTTCAGAGGCTTTTCTTCCACAGGTTATGCTATGGACCTGAAACGGTTCGGAACCGGAAACTGGGGTTGGTATATGGCTTTCGGTATCCTGGCAATCATCTGTAGCATCGCTATCATCTGGCAACCGGGACTGGGCGTATTCACCCTTGTTTATATGATTGCTTATGCACTTCTTATCATCGGCATCTTCCGTGTAATGCTTTCTTTCGAACTAAGAAGCCTGCACAAAAAAGCGACAACTCCCCTACAGTAAAGTTTTTTCCCCACTTGAATGGGGCTTTTTCCCCACACATATGGGGCATTTTCCCCACCTATGTCAAAAAGGTGGGGATTTTGTTTCGCTAAATATCCCTGTCTGTCATTCTTCCAGCCTTAATCATTTGTTCAATTAAAAAAATAACGTAGTTTTGTAACGCTATAGATACAGAAAAACACATTTGGGATTAAATCTAACTAAAAATAATACTCACAGTGAAAAAGGAAGATGAAGAAAAGGTAAGCGGGCTACCCGAAAATGCCTACAGAGAACTCAAAGAAGGAGAAGTATTTAACCCGATTATGTCACCTCAAAAACAATACAGGGAAGTAACTCCCTGGTCTGTATTCTGGGGACTTGTCATGGCTGTCATATTCAGCGCGGCTGCCGCCTATCTGGGATTGAAGGTCGGACAGGTGTTTGAAGCAGCTATCCCGATTGCCATCATAGCTGTCGGACTGTCAAGCGGTTTCAAACGAAAAAATGCATTGGGAGAAAATGTGATTATCCAATCTATCGGAGCCTGTAGCGGTGTAATCGTAGCCGGGGCGATTTTTACTCTTCCTGCCCTATATATCCTTCAGGATAAATATCCGGAAATTACCATCAACTTTTTTGAAGTATTCATGAGTTCGCTGCTGGGCGGCATACTCGGTATTCTTCTGTTAATCCCATTCCGGAAATATTTCGTTTCGGATATGCATGGCAAATATCCGTTCCCGGAAGCAACGGCAACCACCCAGGTGCTTGTTTCGGGCGAGAAAGGCGGAAGCCAGGCGAAACCGCTTATTCTGGCAGGTTTGATCGGAGGTTTATACGATTTTATTATTGCCACTTTCGGTTGGTGGAGCGAAACTGTCAGCACACGCATTGTCGGAGTTGGTGAAATGCTGGCCGACAAAGCAAAAGTCGTACTGAAAGTCAATACAGGAGCCGCCGTACTGGGACTCGGTTATATCATCGGATTGAAATATTCCATGATTATCTGTGCCGGTTCATTCCTTGTTTGGTTGGTCATTATCCCGCTGATGTCTGCCATCTTCGGTGCAGACGTACTGACGTTGGGCAACGATGCCATTACAGCCACAGTAGGCAGCATGAGTGCCGAACAAATCTTTACGACCTATGCCCGCCATATCGGTATCGGTGGTATCGCGACAGCCGGAGTTATCGGTATTATCAATTCATGGGGAATTATCCGCGGAGCCGTCGGACTGGCAGCCAAAGAACTGAAAGGGAAAAATACGGAAGCTGACACAGCCACAATACGCACACAGAAAGATTTATCGATGAAGATTATCTCGATTGGTATCTTCGCTACGCTGATTGTTACTTATCTGTTCTTCCATTTCGGAGTATTGGATAACTGGTATTATGCTTTAATAGGGTTGTTGATTGTCGGGATTATTGCCTTCCTGTTCACGACTGTTGCCGCAAATGCCATTGCTATTGTAGGAACAAATCCGGTGTCGGGTATGACGCTGATGACATTAATCTTATCGTCCATCATTCTGGTGGCTGCCGGACTGAAAGGAACGGCCGGTATGGTTTCGGCCCTGATTATCGGAGGTGTTGTCTGTACGGCACTTTCCATGGCAGGCGGTTTCATTACCGACCTGAAGATAGGTTACTGGCTGGGAAGTACGCCTGCTAAACAGCAGACATGGAAGTTTCTCGGCACCTTAGTCTCTGCTGCAACAGTTGGCGGTGTAATCCTTATCCTGAACCAGACGTACGGATTTACGACCGGGCAGCTGGCCGCACCGCAGGCTAATGCAATGGCAGCCGTTATCGAACCGCTGATGAGCGGTTCGGGAGCACCCTGGGTGCTGTATGGCATCGGTGCCGTACTGGCTATCGTTCTGAACTTCTGTAAAATTCCGGCACTGGCATTTGCACTGGGTATGTTTATCCCGATGGAACTGAACACTCCGCTGCTGATCGGTGGAGCCATCAGCTGGTATGTAGGAAGCCGCAGCAAAGACCAGGCATTGAATACGGCCCGTTTGGAAAAAGGAACATTACTTGCATCCGGTTTCATCGCAGGTGGTGCCTTGATGGGAGTTATCAGCGCAGCTTTACGTTTCGGTGGCATCAACCTGCTGAACGAAAAATGGTTGGAAGGAAACTTTGCCGAACCGCTGGCTGTTGTAATGTATATTGCATTGATGGCTTATCTGGCGATAAGTTCATTGAGCGCGAAAAAAGAATAAGATAAAGAATGGATGCACCGCTAGTTAATGTTGGGATTATGACGGGGAAGGCTCTCTCTTTCGTATTCAATGGAGAATATATCCATACGGAGAGCAGTTCCTTCCTGACGGGAGAACAACGCGCGTTGTTTGTAAACGGAAATATCGTGTATAACGGCAAGCTCTACAAAGAACTATTCTTTGAACCGGCTTCGCCCCAATCATCGTTCGACCTGAAAGCTGTGACAATCGGAGTGGACTTTCACTGGCAACGCCAGGAAGACCAACGCTTCAAAGGAGCACTGAACCTGGTGGCAACGAATGACGGAATTGTTGTAATCAACAGTATTGACGTTGAAGAATATCTGACAAGCGTGATTTCGTCTGAAATGAGTGCCACAGCATCAAAAGAGTTGCTGAAGGCACACGCCGTAATCTCCCGCAGCTGGCTACTGGCGCAGATAGAAAAGAATTTCCGCCTGGGTAACGCTTCGGAAAAATATGAGAGTTGCCATCGCGACAATAACCAATTAATCCGTTGGTACGACCGCGAAGATCATACCATGTTCGATGTGTGTGCCGACGACCATTGCCAGCGTTACCAAGGCATAACCCGTGCTTCTACCGCAATCGTACAGGAAGCGGTACACGAAACCCGCGGCGAGATACTGACCGATGGCGAATCCATCTGCGACGCACGTTTCTCTAAATGTTGCGGAGGTGTGACCGAGCAGTTCGAACACTGTTGGGAGCCGGTGCCCCACTCCTATCTGACAGTTGTACGGGACAGTAAAGAAACTTCTTATCCCGACCTGACCGACCCGATTGAAGCGGAAATGTGGATACGTAATTCACCTAACGCATTTTGTAACACAACAAAGAAAAAGATACTCAGCCAGGTCTTGAACAACTATGATCAGGAAACGATAAATTTCTATCGCTGGAAAGTGTCTTACACCCAGGATGAGTTGTCCGAACTGATTCATCGTAAAAGCGGCATCGACTTTGGCGAAATACAAGACCTGATTCCATTGAAAAGAGGAACTTCCGGACGTATCGAAGAGTTACAGATTGTGGGAAC
>ERZ791830.330-NODE-330-length-53719-cov-11.777411_pt1 | contig 53719 bp, 41 predicted proteins | sample MGYA00509945_ERZ791830 | MGnify/ENA primary metagenome ERZ791830 (study PRJEB30046, sample SAMN00792021) | human gut metagenome | study: EMG produced TPA metagenomics assembly of the A metagenome-wide association study of gut microbiota in type 2...
AGCGCTTCCAGCCGCCGCCATGCGCTTTCGTGGCTCGACGCGCCGCGCGTAAGGTCAATTTCGCCGCCCGGCAGACACGCCACACCCGTTTCCAGCAGCTGCTGGCCGTCCTCGGCGTCGTGCGCCGCCTTGAGGTCGTTGCCGGAAATCAGCAGCACCTTTTTGCCCGTATCGGCGCAGAGTTTTGACGCGATATACGCCGCCATTGTGTCCGGCAGCCCCGTCACGGCGATGGGCTGTTTGCTTTCCGCTGCTTTCAGCAGCTTGTCATACGCTTTCGACGCAATGCCGGATAATAATGCCTGATTCATATGCGCTCCTTGGATTGAGTCGTGGTACGAAAAATACGCCTGTGCTTACACGGTCTTATTGTATTCCTGCATGGCATGGTCAATACCGTTTTTGACCCAGTCCTCCACGCAGTCCGCCGCGCGCTCGAATGCCTGCTGCATGGCGATTTGCTCTTCGCGGATGGTGTACTTGCTCAATACCCAGTCCGCCAAGTCCCAGCCATCGGGCTTTGCGCCCACGCCGACCCGCACGCGCGGGAAATTCTGCCCCGGCGTATTGGCGATGATGGAGCGCATTCCGTTATGCGTCCCGGCACTGCCGGATTTGCGGACGCGCAGGCGGCTGGCGGGCAAATCAATATCATCATAGATGATAAGCAGATTTTCCAGCGGCACTTTATACCAATTGAGCAGTTCGCTGACGCACTCACCGGAGAGGTTCATGAACGTCTGCGGGGCGCAGAGGACGACGCGCTTGCCGTCCACGGTCGTTTCGGTCAGCAGCCCCTTGCACTTGCTCTTATTGAGCGTTACGCCCCACTTGCGGCAGAGCATTTCCAGCGTATCGAACCCCGCGTTATGGCGGGTATGGGCGTACTGCGTGCCCGGATTCCCCAGCCCAACGACGATCAGCGTTTCCTTTTCCATGGTGATTCCTCCAAAACAGGTCTTGGCGGAGAGGATTTACACCCCCTCCGCTGACATCATATACCCCCAGAGGCTCTGCCTCTGCAAGGGAGTTCCTCCCTTGACCCTTTCGCGCGATTCAGTTGGCGACATCTGCATAATGTTTTCGCGTGTTTATGCAGGGATTTCGCCTCTGCGGAGGCGACAAGGGGGCAATGGAAACAGACGAAGTCTGCGGTCGCCCCCTTGACCCCTTCGCCTGCACTCTCCCATGCAGCTTGAGCTTTATCGGAGCGTTGTTAGTTAGTGTGCCTTAGGCTTTCAGCCGTTCAACTTCCTCCTGCACCATTTCCTTCGTGCAGAAGTTCAGCGGGGAGAAACGCCCGTCCAGCGCCTTTTCCAGCTTTGCAATCGCCGCTGCCTTGTCGCCCGCTTCCAAATCATAGCGCGACAGGAACCACAGCGTGTCAATCTGCGAATCCTTCTCCGCGTGTGCCTTCTCGAACCATTCCTTCGCCTTGTCCTTCTCGCCCGTCACGCGGTAATATGCCTGACCCAAGTTGTCCAGGCACACCGGGTCTTCGTCGTCATAGTCCACCGACTCCTGAATGAAGGCGAACATTTTGTCGATGCCCTCCTGCCATTCGCGGTCAATGTCCTCCTGCGTTTTGACCTTCGGCTGCTCTTCCGCTGCTTCGGTGGATGCTTCCGTGTCGGGCATTTCCGGCGCTTCGGCGGCTTTCTCCGGCGCGGCTTCCGCAACCGGCTTTGCGCCCGAATACTTCTCGACGTACATATATCCCAGCGTCTGATAGGTCAGACCAATCGGCGCGCGGTTGTGCTGCTTTTCCAGCAGGTGAATCGCCTTGTCCAGCTCGCCCTTCTTCATCAGGCACGCCGCATAATCCACAAAAAGCTGACTCTTCTGATCGGGCGTGAGGTCAGGACACTTCTGCGCCTTGATGAGCAGGGGCATCGCCTTGTCGTAGCTGCCCTCGCGAATCAGCAGAATCGCATAGCCCAGCATCGGGCGCGCGGACATCAGCCCCTTGTCAATAGCTTCCTCATAGAGCTTCTTTGCCTGTTCCAGATCGCCTTTTCCGTGCGCGCGCATGGCCTGCTGCGCCTTGATGGTCGCCATGAATCCCATTGTCGTTTCTCCTTCAGCGGTTTTTGGCTGCCTTCTTTTTCAGGCGGTCATACCGATATTGTAGCGCATTTTGCTCCTCTTGTACAGAGGGCGGATCGAATAATGACGGCTCGGCGGACAGCGCCATCGCCCGCCGCGTCATGTCCAACGCGGACTCGTAGTCCCGCTCGTGATGCTCGTAGTGCTTCGCCAGCTCGATGTAGGGCTTCGTTCCGCCCTCGTGCCGCGCAATCATTCCCAGCCAGACCTTTACCGCCTCGTCTCGCTCGCCGCCCCGGCGGTAGCTCTGCGCAAGACGCTCCTGCCCCTGCGCATGAAGATTGCCGCTCGTCAGCTGATAGCACTTCCGCGCTTCCGGCACATGCTGAAAGCGTTCCAGTGCCACGCCCATTGAGAACACATCCTCGTCGTGCCGCACGTTTTCCGGCGCGCGGTACATTTCCACCATCGCCGTCAGCAGCACGCAGAGGCTCGCCACGTCCTGGGCGTTGTGTTCCAGCACGTCCGTCAGCAGGTCAAAATTTCCCGTCTTGAGGTAGTCGAAGAAGCGCTGCGGCACCTGTGCGCCCGGCAAATCATCAAAGCGCGGAATCCCCAGCACCGCTTCTTCCAGCTTGCCCAGATTGCACCGCTGCAGGCGCAGTTTGAACACCCGCCGCGCAATGTGCAATAGGTCAATGTGCGGCTTGTCAAGGCACGAATCATCCATACGGTTCATCAGGAAGCGGTCGCGCAGCAGCGGCACGTCGAACGTCCGTCCGTTGAAGGTGCAGATCGCATCGTAGCCCATCAGCGTATCCGCAATGGATTGCAGCAGAAACTTTTCCTCCGGATAATCGCGCATCACCAGCTGATGAATCTGGAATCCCGAATCCGTCAGGCAGCCCATGCCGACCTCGAACGCGACAGTCCCCGCGCCCATAAACCCGGTGGTTTCGGTGTCCAGATAGAGAATGTTCCGCGGGTCGAGGTCATCCGACAGCGTTTCCTGCGTCATCAGGCGAAGGGCGGACAGGTCAAGGTCAAACGCGCCGGGAAATTCGGATAACTCGCGCATTTCCCGCCCGTGGTAGCAGTCCGTGAACTGCTTTTCCGGCGCTTTCGGGGGTGATTTCGGCTTTTCAATCGCCTTGAGCTTGTCTCGCAGATTCATTCCGTCAGCGCCTCCAAGAGGGCGATAGCGGTCGCTTTGCCGTCCTCGCCGATTTCACCCACCGGCCCGACGCACCCCGGACAGCCCTGACGGCACGCGCAGTCCCGCACAACTTGCAGCGCCTGCTCCAGCAGGAGCTTCCGCATCGCATACGCCTTCTGCGCCAGCCCGATGCCGCCGGGGATGTTGTCGTACAGCAACAGCGTCGGCTTGTCCGTCAGCGGGCTTTTCACCTGATAGACGATTGCAATGTCCTGCGGCGCGCACATCAGCGACAGCGGCGCAACAATCCGCAGCAGATTCGCCACGCCCATCATGCCATTTTTCAGCGTGTCGCTCTCGAACCGTGCCGCCAGCGTATCCGGCAGCGTCCACCACATGGCGGTTGTGTGCATTTCCGTCTCCGGCAGCCGCACATGCCCGAACCCCAAGGTTTCGTGCGTATCGAATTTAATCTTCTTGAACATCGTCACCAAGGTCGATACGCGGATTTCACCCAGCGCCGTCAGCCCGCCGTCCTGCTCTTCCTCTTTTTCCTTGTCCAGCAGGGAGAGCGTCACGTTCAAGTCCGCGTCTGTGTAGTACCCCACGTCCACGCGGCGGATGAACGCTTTGCAGGCGTCGAAATCCAGCTTTTCCACCTGATACTGCTGCGCCTCGTGCATGTAAATCGCGTTTTCGTGCAGCAGCATCGGCACGGTGTAGCGGTCCATTTCGCCGATGACGCGGTGGTTCGCCGGATCGGTCGTGTCGATGATGACGAAATTCTCCTCCGCCCGCGCCGACCGCAGGGAAATCTCGCTTGCCGGAAAATCCTCCGCCGACCAGTGATACCGCCCGCCGACGTGCCGCAGGATTCCCGCTTCATCGAGGTATTCCAGCAGTTCCGGCGCACCGGGCGCATTTCCCAAGCCCTCGCCGTCCTCAAACGGCAGCTCAAACGCCGCGCACTTGAAGTGGTTGAGCAGAATATACAAATTATCCGGATTCAGCAGCGCGTTCTCCGGCGAGCGCTTCATCAGATAATCCGGATGGGACACGATGTACTGGTCAAGCGCCGCCGAGGACGCGACATAGAACACGATGGACGTTCCCTTTCGCCGCCCGGCACGCCCCGCCTGCTGCCATGCACTCGCGATTGTTCCCGGATAGCCGCACAGCACGCACGCATCCAGCGCGCCAATGTCAATGCCCAGCTCCAGCGCGTTCGTGGACACCACCGCGTCCACCCGTCCCGCGCGAAGCCCGCGTTCAATTTCGCGCCGCTCCGTCGGCAGATACCCGCCGCGATAACCGCGCACCCGCCCGGCGTTCCCCAGCGGGTCGCGCACCATGTCCTTCAGGTACTTCGTCAGCACCTCAACCGCCAGCCGCGACCGCGCGAACGTAATCGCCTGAATCCCGTTTTGCAGCAGCAGCCCCGCAATCCGCCGCGTTTCCTGAAGAACGCCCTTGCGGATGCCCAGCTGCCGATTGACCACCGGCGGATTGTAGAACACGAAGTGCCGCACGCCCATCGGCGCGCCGTTATCATCCACCAGGCTGACCTCGCGCCCCGTCAGCGTTTCCGCCAGTTCCTTCGGATTCGCAATCGTCGCGCTGCACAGGATGAACTGCGGATGACTGCCGTAGAAATCGCACAAGCGCAGCAGCCGCCGCAGCACGTTCGCCAGATTCGACCCAAACACGCCGCGATAGGTATGAATTTCATCAATCACGATATACCGCAGGTTCTCAAACAGCTTGACCCACTTCGTGTGGTGCGGCAGAATCCCGCTGTGCAGCATATCCGGGTTCGTCACGACGATATGCCCCGCCTGCCGAACCGCCTTTCGCGCCGCGCCGGGCGTATCGCCGTCATAGGTATACGTCTTGATATCAACGCCCATCGCCTCAATCAGCTCATACAGTTCGCTGACCTGATCAGCAGAGAGCGCTTTCGTCGGGAAGAGGTACAATGCCCGTGCGTCATCATTCTGCAAAATGGCAGACAGCACCGGCAGGTTATAGCACATCGTTTTGCCGGAGGCCGTCGGCGTGACAACCACAACATCCCGCCCTGCCAGCACCTCTCGGATTGCGTGCGCCTGATGGCGATACAGCTGATGCACCCCGCGTTTTTCCAGCACAGGAAGCAGCCGCGGATCGAGAGAATCCGGGAACGGCTCATACACCGCCGGACGCGCCGGAAGGACATCCCAGCGGACAACGTTTTGCATAAACATAGGGTCACTGCGGAGGGATTCCGCCAGTTGGTCAACATTCATAGGAAGCACCTCCCGACAAGGATTGCATTTCCCCCTCATGATAGCAGATTTCTGTTCGCTTGTAAAGGCGAACAGGGGGAGGGAGAATAGGGGAAAAGAAAAAAGGATAAACACGCGGGCAAAGTAGGGAAAAGCGACCAACTCAATCGCGCGAAGGGGTCAAGGGGGGGACTTCGTCCCTTTTTCTCCGCCCCTTGCGGAGTCCAGAGGCGGCGCCTCTGGTGGGGCTTGGGGCAACGCCCCAACTGTTACACCGTTAAACCTACTCAAAGAGAAAAGTCAAGCATGGCACCTTGGTCGCAGGCAGCGAAGCGTCCCTGCGCACAAACTCCCGCTCCCGCAGGAGCGGAATCCCCCAGCAACACAAAAAATCAACTATGAAAATGTGCATCCGAAGCAATCCAGAGGGCGACCGCAGACTTCGTCTGTTCTCACTGCCCTCTGGTCGCCTCCGCAGAGGCGAAACCCTCTGCAACACAAAAATCAACTTGCTTAAACCCACAAAGCCGCAAACATCATTGCCTTTTGCCCCCAAGGAGGATTTTCCCCATGCAAAAAATCCCCCGCCTGTCGCACAACAGACGGAGGAAATTGATGCAAACTCTACTTGAGAAGTGACGAAACCACCCTTGCGGACGATTACGCTTCCTCGTGGGTCTTGGGGAGCGCACGCATCACATTGCCGCTGCGCAGGCAGCGGGTGCAGACGTTCATACGCTTCGCAGAACCGTTGACCACCACGCGGACACTCTGCACGTTGGGCGCCCAGGTACGGTGGGTCTTACGGTTGGAGTGGCTGACGTTGTTGCCGTTCAGCGTACCCTTTTCGCAGATCTCGCAAAACTTACCCATGGAAATCCACCTCCTTGTTGGAGTATGCACACATCAAGCCTTGACAGTATATCATACTCTGCGGCAAAAAGCAAGGGGTTTCCTCAAAAATTCAGCATTTGGAAATCTGTGAGCATGGGATGGTGATTATCGGAGGAATGCGGGCAGAGCGGCCATGTGGTCGCGCCCATTTGGCGCGACACAGCATAGATGTTGAAAAGAGCAGCTTGGGGGCGCTCCTGCGGGAGCGCAAAGTTACTGGCAGGGACGCTTCGCTGCCTGCGCCTTTGTTGAGCGCGTTTGGCATACTGGTCGCCCGCGGAACAGTTGGGGCGTTGCCCCAAACCCCACAAGGGAGCTCCGCCCCTTGACCCCGCAAGGGGGAATTCCCCCTTGACCCCTTCGCGCGATTCAGTTGGTCTCTTTTCCCTACTTTTCCCGCGTGTTTATCCTCTTTTTTAACTTTCCCTTAAATGTCCCCCGCGATGTCGATATTTTCACCCTTCAACAGCACCGCTGCGCCCTGTTTCGCTTCCGAGCTATCCGGATGCGCCAGCAGCCACTTATTCCGCGCCCACAGCGTCTTATCCAGCTTATTCGCGCCATCCTCCGGCCGGAAATCCGTATTCGTCTGATCCGGCAGCGCCACCATCACGCGGAAGCCCTTCTTCGCATCCGCATGGCACGGGGCATAGTGCAGCGTCGTCGCGTACACTTCCACCATCACGCCCGCCGGCACCTTGAACGCCTTCACCTTCGCGGTGTCCAGCTCGCCGTCCTCCAAATCAGACAGCGTTGCCAGCAGCAGAATGAAATCGTCCGTGCCGAGGTTGAACTCGCTGTCCCGGTGGAACTCAAGGCAGTTCAGCTTCGTGTTGTGGCCGTTGCAGTAGCCCAGCTCATAGGGCATACCGCCGTACAGCCCTTCGCCGATTTTTGCGGCGTTCGGCGCGCTGTGCAGCACCTCCACGCGCGGCAGGTACACCACGCCGTCGGTGCAGGGCGTCGTCGCGAGCGCCTTGACGAGCCCTTCCGTCGGATAGCCCTCCACCACGCGGCCGTAGGGCTTGAAAGCCGAATCATAGACAGACAAAATCTCCATGAGAATATGCCTCCTGTTTTTCTCTGCGGAGGATGCTCCGCGTTTTCTTCTTCTTATATTCGCCATTTTCCGGGGAAATCCTGCTGCATCAGCGAATAATCCCGTCTTCCACTTCCGGCTGATGATACCACGCCTTCGTCAGCGTGTCCTTGTAGTACGGCAGAATGTTGTATTCATACCAATACACTTTGTCGCCCTGTGCGGTAATATCCTGCCGGACGCTGAATGAATAGCAGCGGTTGTCACGCAAGTGATCCATGTCCGCGGAAATCGCCAGCGCGAGCGCCTTCAGCACCTTCGGGTCGTTCACACGGTCGAATCCGCGCTCCTCGAAGACGAAGCGGTACACGCTGTTCATCGGCTTAAAGAGCACAATACGCACCTCGTCCCGCCGAATCAGCACGCGGTCAACGCAGCAGCGGTTCGCCGTCCGCAGCACGGGATACAGCGCGCGATACAGGTCGGTCGTCCGCGCGCGCTCCACCATTTCCTTCTCCAGTCGATTCCTGCGCCGCTGTGCGTGCAGCAAGGCGACCAGAATGAGCAGCAGCGCCGCTCCCGCCGTCACGATTCCCCAAATCATGTACTTTCGCCCCTCCGCACGATGTTTTTTTCATCATAGCAGGAATGGCGAAATTTGTCAAGTGGTTGCGCAAAAATGCACAAAGTGGGCATCAATGGCGCAAAAACGGCATCTTGCTGTAACTACTTTGAATTTCTTTCGATTTTTCGTGATTTCGCGATAACTTCATTTATTTCTGCTATTGCTTTTTCAAACCAATTGTGTTATGATATAATAATGAAAGACCACACTACTCGACGTCAAATAACAGGAGGTTGTTCCTTACTATGCTCGCGAATTTGAAGGCGCTCCGTACCGCTCAGGGTCTGAGCCAGCGCGCTCTGGCTGATTTCGTTAAGGTCAGCCAGCAGTCCATCAACCAGTATGAGAACCGCGATACCGAGCCGGACATTGCCGTTCTGACCCGCATCGCAGATTACTTCGGCGTGTCCATCGACTATCTTGTCGGTCATGACCCGGCGGCAGGCGAACTCATCCCCACGAACCTGACGGATGCAGAACTCCGCCTCATCCTGAACTTCCGCCAGCTGGATGATGACCAGCAGCGCTCAATGAACCTGCTCGTCATGCAGATGACGAAGGACAACAAGCGCAACGCCAAGCCGCAGGAGTAATTCCCGTTTTTCCGCAGCTTAAACGCAAAAGCACTCGCTTTTGCGCTTTTGCTGTGCCATTTATTCGGAATTACGATGCCGACCGCTGCTCCAGCGACAGTTTATCCGCCAGCATGGCAATGAACTCACCGTTCGTCGGCTTATCCTCCTTCGTCGCTACGCGGCAGCCGAACGCCTTGTTGAGCGTATCAATGCGTCCCCTGCTCCACGCGACCTCAATGGCGTGGCGAATGGCGCGCTCCACCTTGCTGGCGGAAGTGTTGTAGCACTTGCCGATGCTCGGATACAGCTCCTTCGTGATGCGGTTGATCATGTCCGGATTGTCCACCACCATCTTCACCGCCGTCCGCAGGAACTGGTAGCCCTTGATGTGCGCCGGAATCCCGATGGTCAGGAACAGGCTCGCCAGCTTTTCGTCGATGGACAGCGAGCGTGCGCTTGCGTTCAGCGCCGTTCCCAGCGGCACAACGCCCTGCCCGCAGCTTTCCCGGATGCGCGCCGCCAGTGACGCCATGTCAAACGGCTTGACCATGTAGAACCGTGCGCCCAGCTGCACCGCGCGCATGATGAAATCGTCGCGCCCCAGCGCCGATACGACGATAATCTGCGGCGGATTCGGCAGCTGCTGCCGCCGGACTTCCTCCATCAGCGCGAAGCCGTCCATCTGCGGCATGATGAGATCAAGCACCATCACGTCCACGCGCACCTTGCCCAGCGCTTCGAGCGCCTCCGCACCGGACGGGCATTCCGCCACCACCTTCATGCCCTCCTGCCGCGCCAGATAGTCGCGCATTCCCCGGCGAAGGTCGCCGTTGTCGTCCACCAGCATAATCCGCATATCACCCATTGTTTTTCCTGCTCCCTTCAAACGCTTTTTTTCGGGACGCTCCGGTGCGCTCCGCCATCTTTCCGGCGTCTTTCGCCTTCCGCGCGTCCTTTCGATGGCATTATAGCACGTTGATTTCCGTTTGTGGGGAATCCGACGAAAGCTCCATTCATTCTCACCATCTTTCGAATTTGATTTGTTATCTATCGTTTTTCCACAGTTTCGTTCACGTTTTCGTGATTTTGCCGGAATAATCAGTGCCTTTTCGACGCATTTTCAGGAATCCCCTGCGCTTTTTGCGGTCAACCAAACCTGTGCAGCACGCAAAAACGCTATTACGCAAGCGGATTTTCCGAAAACGTTTCGTGCATAAAAAAGCAGAAGCCTGCATCATGTCGGCTTCTGCTTTTCTTTTTTGGGAGACAGCATTCTCGTCGCCTCCGCAGGTGCGATTTTCCCCCTGCGGCAGAGCAAGTCAAAAGACAAAAGCATCCCGCCCCGCGAAGGGAACGGAAGGGCGGCCGCAAAGCCTTGCCTTACGGCTCATACGACCACCGAATCGCATCCACCGTGCCACTCGTGTTCAGCTCATAATCCAGCTGCCAAATGTGGCTGTCGCCGGTTTCGACGCGGTAGCGTATGATTTTCGTGCCATCCTCCTGCTTGTAGATTTTGCCCTTGTTGAACTCACTCTCATACAGCCCGCGGTTGCCCGACGGACTTTCCACCTGTCCGAAATCCTTGTAGACGCTGACGACTTCATCCTCCGTGCTGCCAATTTGCGTCTTGCGCGGCGCGGTGAACTCGTCCCGCGTCATGTACAGCTCCACCAGCACATTCGCTGTCCGCAGGCGCGCAAAGCACGCATAGCCCCAGTCGTAAGTGACTTTTTCCATGTCCATGCCGATGGTGTAATTGTACACGGTTTCCGTCGCCGTGCCCTCGCCGCACTTTTGCGTGAAGGCCTCCTTTGTCGTCGTGCCGAGCTTCCAGTCGCCCAATGTGTCATCCACCGTCATCATCGTTTTCATCCACGGCTTCTTGTTGAACTTGTAGCCGACTTCCTTGATGGTGCTGGATTTGCCGTACCCGTTGACAGAAATCGCCTTCAGCGTCACATTGCCGCCCGGCATTTTGATTTTCTCGCCCGTGGTGTACAGCGGGCTGTCCTCGTCGGGTGTTGAGCCGTCGATGGTGTAGTAGATGGTGATGGTCTGCGCCACTTCGTCCGTGAGCGTGGCGGCATAGCCGGGGTTCTTCTCCAGCTGGTCTTTCGTCAGCGTGCCGGGGCGCAGGGTGATGCTGATGCGCTTGTCGTATGTGTCGGGGGCAAGTGAAACCGCCGGCTGCAAGGGCGTCGGCATGTAAATCTGGTAGCTGCCCTTCATCACATCGCTGACCAAATCACCGCTGACGCTCACTGCCCGCAGCGACCAGTCGCCCTCGCCCAATTCAATCGGCCCGGTGTACAGCGTGCCTTCCTCCGGCAGCTGATTCAGGTCGTTGAACGTGTAGTACACGTCATAATCCTCCGCCACGGCAAAGGTAATCGTCTGCTTGGCGGTGTAGTAGCCCGCTGTAACGCTCGCGCCGGGTGTCGGCGGCAGAATGGATGTGCGCTGTGTGTTGAAGGTCGTTACGCCCGTGGCCTTATAGGCAACCGCCAGCAGCTCCGCCGCTTCCTTCTCGCGCCCCTGCGCCAGATAGATACGCACCTGATTGCGGTAGGCGTCCGACGCACTGGGCACAATGTCGGTGTACAGGTAGGCGTACACTTCTTCCGCCTTGTCCAGCTCGCCATTGGCCTCGTAGGCATTGCCCAGCATCAGCAGACCGGAGACGTTCGCGTTTTCCTTGCCGTCCTGCTCGTTCGCCTTCACAAAGTAATCAATCGCGCCGCTCAGATCGCCGTTGTTCATGCGTTCCTCACCAACCTGCCAGAGCGCGGCGGAGTTCGCCTCCCTGCCCATGCGCGCCATCAGCACCTGACCGGGATCTGTCTTTGTCAGGAACATGTACGCGCCAAAGGCAAGGCCAATCATCGCCACAACTGCGCAGACCAGCACAATCATCCAGTTCGTGCCTCGCTGCAAATACTTTGCGGCACGCTTCGGGCCTTTCTCGTGTACGCGCGGGGCACGCTTTCCGTAGGCAATCTCCTCCTCCGGCGCATGGCTGGGGTTGAGGATTTCGCTGTCATAGAACGGCTCATCCTCGCCATAGACGCGCTTTTCCGCGTCATGCGGGGCTGCTTCCTGGGGCGCGTCGGGCATGTCCTCCTCCATGGCACGGGAGGCGTTTCTGCGCCGCCGCTGCTGGGGTTTAGGCGGCTGCGGCGCCTGCTGGTGGGCCGCCAAATGTCTCCCCTGCCGGAAGGAGAGCAGGTCGCTGTCCTCCTGCTTCTCGCCGTCATCGGGCAGATTTACCGGCATCCCGCATCGGGGGCAGCGAACCGCGTCCGACGGCGCATAGGCGTGGCAATTGGGGCATAGCATTGTGCTTTCCTCCTTCCATCAGGGGCGATTGTTGATGGTTTGACCGTTGATAACCAAATCAAAGCTGCACTTCAGGAATGCCGCCGCCTGTTCGCACATAACGATGCGGCTCATGTAGATTTGCAGATATTCCATGACCGAGGACGATTCATCCATCGTCAATTCGTGGCGGATGATACGCTTCACCGGGTCAACAATCACGCGGTTCTCCTGAATGGAGAAGTTCACGCGGTCGTGAATGTCGTTCGGGTCGGGTTTGCCGCCGCGGACGCGCGTTTTGTGCGCATCGGACTTGTCGCCCAGCGCCAGCGCCGCCGAAACCGCACTGGAGATGAACCCGCTCTGCTCCTCGTGATTGCCCACCGCGGTGATGATTTCCATCACGTCGTCCATTGCCATGCCCGTCTCGCGCAGGATAGGCAGCAGCAGCACCGCGCCCAGCGGCCCGTGGTCATGCCGATTGACGGAGTTGCCCACGTCATGCACCCACCCGGCAATCGCCGCCAGCTCCACCTCGCGCGGCGAAAAGTTCAGCGCTGCCAGAATACCCGCCGCCGTCCGGCTGACATAGCTGACATGGCGCGGGCCGTGCTCGGTGAAGCCCATCGCCGCCAAATAGCGGTTGCCCGCGCTGATGAGCGCCTTGATGTCCTCGTTTTTCTGAATATCCGCCAGTGTTACCATGGATGCTCCTTACTGTAGGTTCGTGTCATCGTCCCCGTCGTCCATCGGGTGCAGCGCCTCGTATTCCGGGTCGTCGTAGAACTCGCGCTCCGGCGCTTCGCCACCCAGCTCCTCGATGGCGGCGCGCAGCTCGATAAAGTCCATGTAGCGGCAGTTTTCCTCGTTCGCGGCGGCAATCAGCACCGGAAGCGCGCGCGGGTCGCCCAGTTTCGCCAGATAGCTCGCGAACAGGGCGCGGCGGTTCGGGTTCTTCTCGAACAGGCGCACCGCCAGCTGGTACACGTTCTCGTGGCCGGGGAAGTTCGCCAGCACATCCAAGAGCGCTTCCTGACCGGCTTCGTTCGCCTTGTTCAGGTTTTCCAGCATCGGCTGCAAGGCTTCCTTGCCCATGTCACGCAGGCTGTCCAGCGCGTTGTCCGCCAAATCATCCTTCATTTCGCGGTTCAGCTGCCACTGGATGTAGAGCATCTTCGGCAAGGTGCTGCCCATGTCGCGAAGAAGTCCGATGGCGGTCATGCGTGCCTCCTCCGGGATGGCGTCGCTTTCGTCGCGCAGGAGGATCAGCAGGCGCTTCTCGCACGGGCGGCCCACCGCCTGAATCTGCTCCATCAGCATATCCGGCACAGGGATGTCCTTCTGGCAGTACTGCACCATCCAGTCCACCAAGTCCTTCGCGTCCTCGAACTGCGTGAAGTACGCGCCGGGCGTCACACCGTCGAGCCACTTCGCGGGCATGTTCAGGAATTCCGTGTACACGCGAGGCAGATCGTCCTCCATCTCGTCGTAGGTCTTATATTCGCCGCGGTGCTCCTTCATCCACTTCGCCGTGAAATCCGCGAACCGCTCGTCAAAATTGATGCACTTCATGCTGTATTCTCCTTATTCCCGCGTTGCTTTTTCCAGCAGCTGCTTGAGTTCCTCCGTCGTGAACTGATACTGCTGATGGCAGAAATGGCAGCCAAGCTCCGCGCCGGTATCCTCGTCGATGATGGTCTGCAATTCCTTGCGTCCCAGCGAAATAAGCGCCTTTTCCATGCGCGCGCGGCTGCATCCGCAGTGATAGCGCAGGGGCGTGCGGTCGAGGACGACCGGCTTCATGCCGCGGAACCAGTCTTCCAGCAGCTGCTCCTTGGGCGCTTCGGTCATTTCGCGGCTGATGTCGGCAAACATCGGGCTGCGGAGTTCAAGCTGCTCAAGCGTTTCCTCCTCGCACCCCGGCATCGGCTGAACGAGCAGTCCACCCGCTTTCAGCACCACGTCGCCATTCACCAGCACGCCCAGCGACACCAGCGACGGCTGCTGTTCGGACACGGTGAAATACTGCGCGAAATCAATGCCGAGTTCGCCGCTGACCAGTTCAATCGTGCCGACATACGGCTCTTTCAGTCCCAAGTCTTTGATAACGGTCATGCGCCCGGTATGCCCGATCGCTCCGCCGACGTCGAGTTTGCCATCCGCGCGCAGGGGGAGTTCGACCCGCGCATCATCCGCGCAGACCTTCACGTCGCCGTGATTCGCCACCGCCACGATGGTTCCCATCGGGCCGTCGCCGTGGACATTGACCGTCACGGACTCATTATCGCCCTTCATCATCACGCCAAGCATACTTGTCGCGGTCATCAGCCGCCCCATCGCCGCCGTGCAGACGGGCGTTGCGCCATGAATATCCGCCGCGCGCTGTGCCATCTGCGTCGTTTCGCACATCATCACGCGCACCTGACCATCCATCAGCGTCAGGCGAATCATTTCGTCCCCTTGATGCCGTTCTATCATTTCTTCACTCATAACAAGTACCTCCTACCAGAGGCGCTGCCTCTGGACTCCGGCAGGGGCGCTGCCCCTGCACCCTGCAAGGGAGTTCCTCCCTTGACCCTTTTTCGCGATTCAATTGGTGACACTTTCATGCTGTGTCCGCGTGTTTATGCAGGGGTTCACCTCCGCAGAGACGATTCCCCTTGCCACTCCGAAACCGGAGTATGTTTCAAACCTTACTCCGGCTTCCGCGCCGCGATATGCCACCGATGCTCTTCCGGCGCGGGATGCGTAAGCGCATTCGTCCCGAACACCCGCACATCCACAAAACCAATCGACTGCAAGAGCGCCACCAGCTTCTCCGCCTGATACGCGCGCTGTACCTGCTCCTCGTCAATCCGCCGATACCGCCCGTCCGGCTCCTTCACGAAGATAGCAAGGTGCATTTCCACCTGCTGGCGCTCCGGGAAATACCGGTTCTGCCACATGTACGTCACGTCCCGGCGGTCTTCGCCCATGAACTGGCTGCCCAGCAGGTGCTCCAGCTTATAAGGGGTCGACACATCGAAGAACAGCCCGCCGCCGGGCTTGATGGCATCCCATGCGGATTGGAAGAACGCCGCCGCGTCCACGTCCTGCAGGAGGTAATTCACCCCGTCGCACGTCGCCAGCACCGCGTCCACCGGGCGATGCAGCCGCAATTGCCGCATGTCCTGCCGGATGAACGGGATGCCGAACCCCGCCTTGCGCGCCTTCTGCGCCGCCTGCCAGAGCATTTCCTGCGAGAGGTCGATGCCCATCATCTCATAGCCCAGCTGCTGCAAGGGCAGTGTCAGGCCGCCCGTGCCGCACGCGCACTCGCACACCTTCGCATTGCGCGGGATGCCGTAAGCCGTCATCATCCGGGCATACATATCCGCCCATGCGCCATAATGCACGTCGTTCATCAGCGTGTCGTAAACTTCCGCAAATCCTGTATACATTCGTTTTCCTGCCTGATTATCTGTTTTTTCCGCGCATCGTACCGCCGATTCTGCCCGCTTCCTTCGCGGTCAAGCCAGCCCAGCCGACGTCGCGGAGCTTTTCTGTCAGTCCGAGGGTTTCCGCCGTCTCATACTTGCGGCGGAGCTTGCCGGGCAGGCGCCAAGGTCTTTGCATTCTCTGCTCTCCTTTCTCACATTAACAATCTGCAATGTTGCAGTGGTTTCGCCTCTGCGGAGGCGACAAGGGGGCTTTCCGTTCGCCCCCTTGACCCCTTCGGTTTCCCCTTTATTGCAGGTTGTTATAGCGTATAGCAGTAGTTTGCACACCCTGCGCCCGCTTCATGCGGATTAGCGCTTGTCCGTGTAGCCGTTTTCCCACGGCTTCAGTTCGCGCTCTTCTTCCTGCTCGTCGTCATCATCATCGTCGTCATTCTCCTGCGACAAGCCGCGGTTGACCTGCGCGCCCTCAATGCGGGAGTTGATGTACTTGTCAAACACCGCGTTGGTGAAGCTGGCGGTGATGAAGCGGCTGAACGCGAACCCGAAGATGAGGTAGTACGCGAACAGGAGCAGCAGCACCCACGGCTGAAGCGTCAGCAGGAAAATCACGGTAAACAGCGCTGTCGGGACGCAGTGCAGCAGTCGAATGCCCACGCTGCCCGGCAGCCGCCCGACTGCGAGAATAAAGCTGTTGCGGATGATGGTGCGGAAATTCATCTGATACGTCACCATCATCGGGTACATGTACGTCACCGCGAGCGCCCAAAGAATGCCCAGCATCAGAATCAGCATCTGCGGAATGACCCACACGGCGTTTCCCACCGCCATATCACCATAGAAGCGCCAGCAGATGTAGACGAGGAACGGCACGCAGCCGGTAATCGTGCTGACGAGCAGCCCCTGCTTCCAGTTCGCCTTGATGGCATCCTTGTAGTCCGCCCACGGGAAGGCGTGTTCGTCACGCGCCCAGTTGCGGGTGACGTAGCTAAGTCCCGCCGTGAACGGGCCGGTAATGGCGATGCACGGAATCAGAATCAGCAGCGTGACGAAAATCATGTCGCTGCTGGTCTGCATGGCTTCGCGGAGGGCTGTCTGGTCAATCGCGTCAATGACTGCACCCGTCTCGTCCACCTGCACCGTACCCGCCAGCGTCATAATCAGGCTGACGACACACAGCGCAATCGCAATCATCGCGGGCAACCACGCCACGAAGTACATCAGGTTCATGCGGCACAGTCCGCTCATGCGCGTGCGGAGCATCTCCATGAACAGCTGCCAGCGGTTCTTCGGCAGGTCGTCGGGCGTGTAGTCGCCCTTGCCGCTCTTGCCGTAGTAGTAGGAATTCATCAGCTTGTCAAACACCGTTTCGTCCTCCTCGTCAGGCGAATGTCATCCCCGATTTTCCACCTGCATCGAGGGATGATAAATCAGTTTCTTATTATACCATATTCCGCGCAAAAAGCAAAGAAAAACATGCCCTTCGCGAAAAATGTTACGAAATCGTCACAAAGTGACACAAAGCCCCGGTCAGCCGTTCTCTCGCTGACCGGGGCAAAAAAATCCGTATTACTGGCGTCCGCGCTTGCTGCGGCCGTAGATTTGCGCTTTCGCGTCCTCCATGGCATCGCCGTCTTCCGCCATATCGTCCGCGGTAAAGACCTGCTGCGCCTCGGCGCTTGCGGGCTTTTCGTTTGCTGCCACGTCGTCCGCCGTCTGCACTGCGTCCGCCGTTTCTGCCGTTTCAGGCTTTTCCTCGGCTTCCGGCGCATTCTCGCTTTCGTCCGCAATCATCACGCGCTCGTCTTCCGGCACTTCCTCGGTGTAATTGCGGCGTTCGCTGAGCTGCAGCTGCTCCTGCCCATCTTTCGGGCGATTCATCACGCGCCCGGCGATGCTCACTGCCAGCAGCACGGCAGAAATCACCGCCAGCACCGCGAAGATGTAGTACAGCGTCGTCAGCACACCCTGGAAGGTCGTCACGGCGGCAGGCAAGGTGTCCTCCGTGGGCAGTTCCTCCGCCACAAAGGGCTGCGGCGTGGTGACAGGCACCTGCGTCGGCACGCTCGTCGGCGCTGCCTGCTGCACCTGAATGATGTTGCCCTCGAAGGTCGTAGCCTCATCGAGTTCGTTGCGCAGGGTCGCGTCGAAGCGGAATTTGCCCACCATGTTCACCTGCACGTCGCGCATCGTCGTGAAGGACTCGCCGGGCGCAAGCAGGGCAATGTTCGCCAGTGACACGCCTGAGGACGAGACGGTGATGTTCTTCGCGTCATAATTGCCGGTGTTGGTCACGGTGGTGGTGAAGCGGATGACCGACGGCAGGGTGAACACAACATCCGTGCTGGCAGTCGTTTCCACCGTCAGGCTGGGGGCTTTCGCCGGGTCAATAGCGGTCAGCGGCAGGCGGCCCGTCGCCGTTTCAATGCCGGTCTTTCCCTCCATGCCCGTCACAGTGAACTGATATTCCGCCGTTTCGGTCATGGTGATGGTCTTTTCCAGCTTGACCGTCTTGCCCGCTTCCACCGTCACATCGGTAAACACCGTGTTCAGCGTCGGGTCAGTGACGGTGATGCCCGTGATGTTCTTCTTGCCCGTATTCTTGAGCGTCAGCGTCAGCTTGACTTCATCGCCGACATTACCGCCCTTGCGATCGGCGGTCAGCGTTGCGGTCAGGTTGACCGTGCCGTACTTGATGGCCGCATCCGCCACCTTTTCGGTGTAGCTTTTTCCGCCCGCGGAGTAGGTGACGGTCGCATTGGACGTGATGTTCTTCGTACCCATCGTCACGGTAAAGGTATGCGACTTCTTCTCGCCCGCCGGAATCGCGCCGATGCTCGCCGTGTTCGACGAAACAGCGGAGGACTCCTTGATGCGCACGCCCGTCACATCCACCGTACCGACGTTGCGGATTTCGTACACCACGCTCACTTCCTGTCCCTTGCGGGCGATACCGGGCGTGATGGTGCGGCTGACCTGAATTTCCGGTTCTGCCTGCACCTGCGAAATGCGCTTGACAAAGTTGTTGCTCGCGTTGGAAACGATGCCGTTTTCATCCTTGCGGGGATAGCGCACGCGGAACGCCAGCTGTCCGGCGTTCAAATCCGCCTGCGTCACGTTCCACGCAATCGTGCAGCTCTGGCTCGCGCCCGCGTCCAGCAGCGGCGTGCCGAACGCCTCGATGATGCTGCCGTTGGGGTCAAGCACCGACACGGGGGACGTGAACTTCTCGTCCGTTACGTTCGTCACGCGAATCGTGACGGTAATTTCCTCCGGCGCGGTAAACTGGTACTTGGAGAAATCCAGTTCCACCTTAATCGGCAGCGTGCTGGCGGTGCTTTCCGCCCCGGCGGTGCTTACCAGCCCCAGCAGCATCAGCAGAGCACAGAAAAGCGCAAAAATCCGTTTCTTCATCATATCCCCATCGGGCAGCGCACAGCCGCCCTTCCTCCTTCCGCGCCATGCGCCGGAAAAGGCGGACGCATCGAGCAGAAATCATGCCTGTCCACTTCCCTTGGAAATGGAACCACATACCCTATCCTATTTTACTCGTTAACAGCCCCTTCTGTCAAGGTGCACGTCCCTTGGAAATGTAAAATGTTCATCGAAAAGACGGTTTCTGTGGCGAAATTTTCGTTTTTTCCTGCCGGACGGTTGTTTTTTTCGCACGTCCACCTTGAAAAATCGGGCGGAGAACGGTATAATAAAGACAGCTAACCGAACGTGTTCCGCAGATTTTTTCGCTGCGGACGCGAAAAATAAGGAGGCAGTACCCCTATGGACGTCAAGACCGCTTATGAACAATGGCTGCATGATTTTGCCGCCGATGCCGATACGATTGCCGATTTGAAGGCAATTGCGAATAACCCTGCGGAAATCGAAGACCGCTTCTATACCGAGCTTTCCTTCGGTACAGCGGGGATGCGCGGCGTACTGGGCGCAGGCATGAACCGCATGAACCGCTACAACGTCCGCCGGGCAACGAAGGGCTTGGCAAAGTACCTGCTGCAGAATCCGCAGGAAGCGCAGCGTGGCGTGGTAATTGCGTATGACAGCCGCCGCTTCTCCGCTGAGTTTGCCCGCGATACGGCGCTCGTGCTGGCGCAGGAGGGCGTTCCGGCGTATCTGTTTGACGCGCTCCGTCCTGTCCCGATTCTGTCCTACGCGGTTCGCCACCTCCACGCCATCGCCGGCATCGTCATCACCGCCAGCCACAATCCGCCGCAGTACAACGGCTATAAGGTCTACGCCGAGGACGGCGCGCAGGTCGGCCCGGAAGCCGCGGACGGCATCACCGCGTTTATCCGTTCTACCCCCTACACTGACTGCAAGCTGATGGACGAAGAAGAAGCCAAGGCGAAGGGGCTGCTGAAAATCATCGGCAACAAGGAAGTCGATGACGACTACATTGCGCAGGTCAAGACGCTGTGCATCCAGCCGGAGCTGCTTGCCGAGGAAGGCAGCAAGCTTTCCATCGTCTACACGCCCATCCACGGTTCGGGCAACGTGCCGGTTCGCCGCATCCTGCGCGAAGTCGGCATCAGCAACGTCTCCGTCGTCAAGGAGCAGGAGCTGCCTGACCCGAACTTCTCCACCGTCAAGGTGCCGAACCCCGAAGACCCCGGCGCGTTCGTCCTTGCCATCAAGCTGGCGGATGAAGTCGGCGCGAAGGTCATTTTCGCCACTGACCCCGACTGCGACCGTCTGGGCGTCGCCGTCAAGACCGGCAATGGCGACTGGCAGCTGCTGACCGGCAACCAGATCGGCTGCGTGCTGCTGCACTACATCCTCTCCACCAAGCAGAAGCAGGGGACACTCCCCAAGAACGGCGCGGCGGTGAAGTCCATCGTGTCCACGTCGCTGGCGAACAAAATTGCCGCTTCCTTCGGCGTGGAGATGTTCGAGACGCTGACGGGCTTCAAGTTTATCGGCGAGAAGATTCAGCAGTTTCAAGACACCGGCTCTCACACGTTCCTCTTCGGCTTCGAGGAGAGCTACGGCTTCCTGTCCAGCACGTTCGTGCGCGACAAGGACGGCGTGAACGCCTCCCTGCTGATTGCCGAGGTCGCTTGTGCCTGCGCCGCGCAGGGCATCACGCTCTATGATTATGTGCAGTCCATCTTCCGCGAATACGGCTATTTCGTGGAAAAGGTCGTCAGCAAGACGCTTCCGGGCAAAGACGGCTTGACCCGCATGAAGGAAATCATGAAGGACCTGCGCGAGAATCCCCCGAAGGAACTCTGCGGCATGAAGGTCACGGCGGTTCGCGACTATTTGAAGGGCACGCGCACTGCGGACGGAAAGGTCGAACCGACAGGTCTGCCGAAGTCCGACGTGCTGTACTTCGAGCTGGAGAAGGGCAACTGGGTCTGCGTGCGTCCGTCCGGCACGGAGCCGAAGATCAAGCTGTACGTCAACACCAACGCCAGCGACAAGGCGGACGCGGAGAAGCTGAATGCGGATCTGCGCGTTGCGTCCGAGGCGCTGCTGGACTAAGGGCTTTGCAACTGAATAGGCAATAACGGCGCGGGTCGTGCTTCCTGATGTGGGAGGCACGACCCGCGGTTTTTTATTGCTTCATTGATGATTGACAGCTTGAAAGCAAAGTAGATTGGCGAATCAAGCATCATTTTGCCGCTGCTCTCGTCGCCTCTGCGGAGGCGAAGTTGTTACTTTCTGTTGCGACAGAAAGTAACCAAAGAACGCCCAGAGGGGGCTGAAAAGCGAAAGAGCGGGGATTTCAGCCCCCTCTGGACTCCCCCGCCACCTCAATTTCTTGCGGGAAAGAGCAGCATTTGCTTGGCAAGCTGGTCACTTTTGCATAATTGTGCATGAAAAGTACACCGATTTATCGGCTTATCGACAAGGAAGTTCCTTTCAATCTTCCGCGAAGCATTATTTTCATGACTTTTCTTGGCACAATTCGAGATACGCATCCACCGCCTTCCGAAAATCCGCTTGCAGTGCTTCGCGTGTCTCTCCTTCATACGAAATCAGACTGCGAACGCCCTGCACCTTGCCAAAGAACACGCCGTCCGCGTCGGAAAATTCGACCGAACCGACATAGCCTTTGTACGTCATCGTTTGCTTCAATTTGTCCATTGCCTGATTACTCCACCCAAAACACCGCCGCGTCATGCTTCCCCAGCGTCGCCGTCAGCCCGTCCGCCGTCTGCCGTTTCTCGCCCGTCCACAGTTCCCGCACCGCCGAGTACGTCCCTTCCAGCATTTCGCCCGTCACGCGAACCGTCCGCGTCTCTTCCGACAGGTTGAACAGCGCCACATACAGCCCCGTGCCGTCCCTGCGCGGCGCAATCCACACGCTTTCATCCTCCGTCGTCCACAGCGGATGGGCGCACGCGCTCGTCTTTTCAATCGCCAGCACATCCCCGTTCGTCAGCAGCTTCAGCGTGAAGTCGTCGTTCTTCGTCAGCTCGCCGCCCATCATCAGCGGCGAACGCATCATGCACCACAGCGTCATCATCGTCCGCTGCTCCGCCTGTGTGAAGTTGGTCCAGCCGTTCGGGTCATAGCACTGCCGCAGTGCGCCGACGGGCAGCATATCCGCATCCGGCCAATGCCCCGGCGCGGCATGGACGCACCATTTTTCCGCCCGCTCAAACATCCCCTTGAGCAGCCGCCACTCGTCCCAGAAGTCGTCCGTGATGCGCCACATGTTCGCGTATTTCTTCAAATGCTCCGCCTGTTCCAGCGGCGCGGGGCCGGGCGACAAGGACAGTACAATGTCCCGTCCGCAGGCGCGGCAGGCGTCGGAAATGACCTCGATTTCCCGCTTGCAGTGCGGATATTCGCGCGCGATGTCGTCACACTTGACGAAATCCACGCCCCATTCGGCGTACATGTGGAAGATGCTGTCATAGTACGCGCGCGCTTCGGGCATGTCGCACCGCAAGCCGTACATATCCGGATTCCACGCGCAGATGCTGTTCGGGTTCGCGACCTCGTGGCAGCCCTTCCCGCACCCCAGAATCGGCAAGTGCCGATGCGCCGCCATCCGCGGCATCCCGCGCATGATGTGGATGCCGAATTTCAGCCCCAGCGAATGCACATAATCCGCCAGTGGTTTGAAGCCTTTTCCGCCTGCCGATGACGGGAATCGCCCCGGCGCAGGCTGCAAGCGCCCGTATTCATCCATCGTCAGTTCCGCAAACGGCTCGTAGGCGTGGCTCGTCGCGGTCGGCTGATACCACTGAATGTCCACAACGACGTACTCCCAGCCGAACTCCTTCAAGTGCTCCGCCATGTACGCCGCGTTCTGCCGCACGGTTGGCTCGTCCACCGCCGCGCCGTAGCAGTCCCAGCTGTTCCATCCCATCGGGGGCGTCTGCGCAATCATGATATTTTCCTCCTACATATTATGAAATCGTGATTTGATGTCTGCTATTTTTTCAGCTCCAGATACACATTTCGATACTGGCTTGGCGTACACCCTTTCTGCGTCCGGAACACGCGGTTGAATGTCGCAATCGACCCAAAGCCAACGCGCAGCGCAACCTGCGTCACAGGCAGGTCGCTCTGGCTGAGCATCTCCGCCGCCATGTCCACCCGCCGCGCATTCAGGTACTGGATGAACGTCGCGCCTGTGTGCCGGCTGAACATGCGGCTGAGCGTGTAGCGGCTGAACCCCGCGTAGTCCGCCAGCACATCCAGCGTGATGTTTTCGGCGTAGTTTTTATTCAGGTAATCCAGCGCACGGTTGAAAGCGTCCTCGCCGGATAGTCGCTGGTGGATGTCATTCATCTCCGCGCTGTTGGCAACATTGGGCAGATACAATTCCCCCAGCGTGGCGAATACGTCCATCAGCAGCGCATAGCACCGCAAATTCCGCAGCGGCGTGTACGCCTCGTAAGCGTCCACCAGCTGCATCAGCGTTTTGCGAACGATGGGCGTCGCTTCACTTTCCGCCGTGAGATAAATCGGCTGGCGCATCATCGGGCGCAGCACAGCAAATTCCTTCATTGTAAATGCGGCGTTGTGCTCAAAGATGATAAGGTAACGCTCGTTGCCCGCCGCCATGCGCAGGGCGTGCGTCGCGTCGGAGGGAACAAACAGCACCTCCCCCGCCTGCACATGATATACCTTCCCACTTACCGCCACCTCGCATCCGCCCAGCAGCGGCACGCAGACTTCTATGGCCGAATGAAAGTGCGGCGCATAGCTGTCCGGGTTCGGCTGATGCCATACGCGGATGGTTGCGTCCCGCTGGTAGGTGATAAACTCCCTCTCGCCCTTCATCACGCGGAAGCCGGATGCCGTCAATGGTCGTTCGCGTTCCGTAATGAGCCTTCGGTTATTCATAATTTCTTCACAAACCTTTCGTGCAAGTTTGCGCATTTTTCCTTGTCTTTTTTTCCATCATACCACAAAGCGCAACGCATTTCAAGCAAATTATAACCAAAGACGGGCAAATTTTAAGAAGTTTTTTTCTCTCGTTGAATTTATAATATGGTTGAAAGCAAACCATTTTTATTCATTTGCAACGTATCGAAATTGATTCAATTCCAGTTTGAAGGAGGCACGGAAACATGGAGCGTTCCTTTGGCAGCAAGTACGGGAAGTGGATTGCTCTGACGGCGGTCGTTCTGGCGCTGGTGCTGTGGTTTGTTCTGTCCGGCGGCGTGGAGAACTACCGGGCAAAATACGAGGGTTATGACCTCTCGCAGCAGATTGGCGACATCGGGCGCAGCAGCACCTATTCGCTGTATTTGCGCGCGCATGAGGGCGCTCCGGACGCATCTTCGGACGTTTCCATTCCGCTGGTGACGGTGGATTCGGACGGCGTGACTGCACAGAAAGATGGTCTGCTGATGCAAAGCGGCTCTTCCGCAACGTTCGCCGTCACCGTACCGGAAACCGGGTTCTACAACATCCGCCTGACCTACCGCACTGAGGCGGCACGCGGCGTGGACTTGGAGCGCGAACTGCGCATCAACGGCGAAGTCCCCTTCGATGGCGCGGATACGCTGACCTTCACCCGCCTGTGGCACGACGGCGGCGAAGTGCGGCAGGACTCGCAGGGCAATGACATCCGTCCGACGCAGGTGGAGGTGTTCGGCGAACAGACCGTCTGCTGCCGCGATTCGATGGGCTACATCACCGAGCCGTACCGCTTTTATTTCGAGGCGGGGGAAAGCACCGTCACCCTGATTGCGACCAGCGAGCCGATGCTCCTGACCGCGCTTTCGCTCACCGCCCCCGAAAAAATGCCGGATTACGCCGCTTATGCCGCCGCGCAGCCACAGGAGAACAGCGTTTCTGCTGACTTTGCCCTCGTGCTGGAAGGCGAAAGCAGCACCCTGCGTTCCTCCCCGTCGCTGTACGCGCGTTATGACCGTTCTTCCCCCGCCACTTCTCCCTGCGACGTGCGCCGGACGGTGCTGAACTACATCGGCGGCGATGCCTGGCGCGACGCGGGGCAGTGGATTGAGTGGGATTTCGACGTGCCGGAAAGCGGCTGGTACAACATCGCCATCAAAGGCCGTCAGACCTACAACCGCGGCAGCGTGTCCAGCCGTATCCTCTATCTGGACGGCAAAATTCCCTTCTCCGGTATGGAGAACGTCGCCTTCCCCTACACCACGGCATGGGAAATGAACACACTGTCGGATGATTCCGGCACGCCCTACCGCTTCTACCTTTCCGCTGGACATCACACGCTTCGTCTGGAAGCGACGCTGGGCGACATGGGGCAGATTCTCTCCGACATGGAGGAAAGCATCTACCGCCTGAACCAGATGTACCGCCGTGTGCTGGTGCTGACAGGCGTGAACCCCGACCGCTACCGCGATTACCACTTGGAGCAGGTGTATCCGGAGGTCATCGAAGCGATGGCGCAGGAAAGCCGCCTGCTCTATAAGCTCGTCGATGAGACCGTTGCCATCACCGGACAGAAATCCGACCGCATTGCCGTCGCGCAGACGCTGGCGGTGCAGCTGGAATCCTTCGTCGAAGATCCGGCGAAGATTACCGAAGCCTTCACGAATTTCAAGGACAACATCACCTCCCTCGGCACGTCAATGCAGAACATGCGGCAGGTCAAGCTGGATATTGACCTGATTGCCATCACCGCGGACAGCGTGACCGTGCCGCAGCCGTCGGAAAATTTCCTCGACCGCGCGCTGCATGAGCTGAAATCCTGCGTCACGTCGTATTTCGTGGATTACAATGCCTTGGGCGATGTGTACGATGCCAGCGAGGACGTGCTGGAGGTGTGGATTCTGACCGGCCGCGACCAGTCCACCGTCCTCAAAACCATGGTTGATGACACCTTCACACCGTCTACCGGCATTCCCGTCAACGTCATGCTGGTTGACCCGAACGCGCTGCTGAACGCCGTCGTCGCAGGCAACGGCCCGGATGTCGTCATTTCAACCGACAGCTGGAACCCCGTCAACTACGCGCTTCGCCACGCGGTGGAGGATTTGACGCAGTTCGATGATTTGCAGGAAGTCCTCGACCAATTCTACCCCAGCGCCTACGCCGCGTTCAGCTTCAACGGCGGTCTGTACGCGCTGCCGGAGACGCAGCTGTGCTCGATTCTCTTCTACCGCAGCGACATTCTGGAAGAATACGGGCTGTCCGTCCCGGAAACGTGGGATGATTTGATTGCCATGCTGCCCACCATTCAGGGGGCGAACATGTCCGTCGGCATCCCCTACCCCGACATTGCCGCCCCGAATCTCTCTTCTTATTACGCCATGCTCTACCAGCTTGGCGGCGCGCTCTACAACGATTCGGCGACCCACACCACCATCAACAGCGAAGCGGGCGTGCAGGCGTTTGAGCGCTACACCAGCCTCTACAATGACTACGGTCTGCCGACCATCTTCGACTTCGTGAGCCGCTTCCGCTCCGGCGAAATGCCGCTGGGCATCTTCGATTACACGACGTTCAACACCCTGACCGTCTCCGCGCCGGAAATCCGCGGCCTGTGGGACATTGCGATTCTCCCCGGCACTTCCCGCACGGCAGAGGACGGCAGCACCTATGTGGACCACTCCGGGCATTCGCAGGGCGCCTGCTGCATGATGATTGCCACCGACAGCGAAACGACAAAACAGAATGCGTGGCAGTTCATGAAGTGGTGGACGTCCACCGACGCGCAGGTGCGTTTCGGGCGCGAGATTGAAGCCGTCCTGGGTTCGTCCGCGCGCTACGCCACCGCGAATATCGCCGCCATCGAGCAGCTTTCCTGGTCGGAAGCTCAGCTGAAAGTCATTCGCGAGCAGATGACGTGGGCAGTCGGCTTCCGCGAAGTCGCCGGCGGCTACTACACCACGCGCCACATGACCAACGCCGTGCGCAAAGTGACCAACGACAAGACCGACCCGCGCGAAACCCTGCTGGATTACGCGCGCACCATCAACGAGGAAATCAATAAGAAGCGCTTGGAGTTCGGTCTGCCGATCGACGAAGAGACGCCCTGAGCGAAAGGAGGAAGCATTCGTCATGACCGCGTTTTTCAAGAAATACGCTGCGCTGAAAAAACGCAGTGCGCGCATCGCTTGGGACAGAGCGAAGCACATGAAGTTCTGCTATGCGTTTCTGGCGCCCTACGCCCTGCTGTTTCTGACCTTCTACATCCTCCCGATGCTCATCTCCATCTACTACTCCTTCACCTACAACAACATTCTGGAGCCTGCGCGCTTCATCGGGATGGACAACTACATCACCCTGATTTTGAAGGATGATGTTTTCCTGACCGCCGTGAAAAACACGTTCCTGCTGGCGGTGATCACCGGTCCTGTCGGCTACATCATGTCATTCTGCTTCGCGTGGCTCATCAACGAATTGCCGCGCTGGGTGCGCACGATTGCCGTCGTCATCTTCTACGCGCCGTCCATTGCGGGCAATGCCTACTACATCTTCTCCATCATCTTCCGCGGCGACGCGTACGGCTACCTGAACGCCATCCTGATGAAGCTGGGCATCCTCAACGCCCCGATTCTCTGGCTGACGACGCCGGATTACATCATGCCGGTTATCATCATCGTCACGCTGTGGATGAGCATGTCCACGGGTTTCCTTTCCTTCGTCGCAGGCTTGCAGGGCGTTGACCGCTCGCAGTACGAGGCGGGCTATGTGGATGGCATCCGCAACCGCTGGCAGGAGCTGTACTACATCACCCTGCCGAACATGAAGCCGATGCTGATGTTCGGCGCGGTCATGTCCATCACATCCGCGTTCGGCGTGTGCGATGTGCCGATGGCGCTGGCGGGCTTCCCCTCCACCGATTACGCCGCACACACCGTCGTCACCCACCTGTTCGACTATGGCTTCACCCGCTTTGAAATGGGCTATGCCTCCGCCATCGCCACCTTGCTGTTCCTGGTGATGATTTTGTGCAACAAGCTGATTCAGAGCGCTCTGAGGAGGATTGGCACATGAGTACCATCAATGTCCGCAGCTACAAAGGTCCAGTCAGACCGGACGGCACGCCGATTGAGCTGCCGCAGAAGGTACTGAAGCTGACAAAGAAGTCGAACATGCGCCACAAGAAGCCGAACCGCTCCCGCGTGGGCGACTTTCTGGTGGGGCTGCTGCTGTTCCTCGTCGCGTGTGCAATGGCGTTTCCGCTGGTGTTCGCCATTTCGTCCTCGCTGAAACCGCTGGATGAGCTGTTCCGCTTCCCGCCAACGCTCTTCCCGCGCCACCCCACCATCGACAACTTTTCTGACCTTCTCGTCACGATGGGGCAGAGCTGGGTTCCCTTCTCGCGCTACATCACCAACACCGTCGTCATCACCCTCGTGGGTACATTGGGGCATCTGCTGATTGCATCCCTCGCGGCGTATGTGCTGGCGAAGTACGATTTCCCGCTCGGCAAGCAGTTTTTCGCCCTCGTCGTGACGGCGCTGATGTTCAACGGCTACGTCACCGCGATTCCGAACTACCTGACCATGACGCGCCTGAACCTTGTCGATACGCACTGGGCAGTCATCCTGCCCGCGTTCGCCGCGCCGATTGGACTGTTCCTGATGAAACAGTTCATGGAAGGGCTGCCCATGTCGCTGATTGAGTCCGCGAAAATCGACGGTGCAAAGGAATTCCGCATTTTCTGGACGATCGTCATGCCCAACGTCAAGCCCGCGTGGCTGACGCTCATCATCTTCTCCGTCCAGAACCTCTGGAACGCCAAAGCGTCCGCCGTCATCTACTCCGAGGCGCAGAAGACGCTCGTCTACGCGCTCCAGCAGATTCAGGCGGGCGGCATTGCCCGCACGGGTCAGGCGGCGGCGGTTACGGTCGTCGTCATGGCTGTGCCGATACTGATTTTCATCCTCAGCCAGAGCCAGATTCTCGAAACGATGGCGACATCCGGCCTGAAAGATTAAGAGAGGAGGACGCCGATGAACCGCATGGTTTCCCGTCTCTGCGCCTGTCTGGTAGCGTTCTCCCTCTTCGCCGCGCTCTGCGGCGGGATGGTCGCGCGCGCCGCAGACGGCTTTGACTACAATTACACCTACACCTACGATTACTGGGGCGACGAACGCCAGTCGCCGGATGCCTACCGCACCAGCGCCATGCTGTCCAGCGTCTCCCTTGGGCTGGAAACGCCGATGCGCACCCCGCGCGGGCTGACCGTCTCCGGCAATGACATCTACATCGTCGATACGGGCAACAACCGCATTCTGCAAGTCGCCCGCGACGGCGAAAACTTCACGCTGACCCGCGTGATTTCCGAAATTTCCGGCGACATCATCCCGAATACGCTCTCCGCCCCGCAGGATGTGTTCGTCATGGCAGACGGCACACTGTTCATCGCCGACACGAACAACAACCGCATCCTGAAAGCAGACCGGAATTTGAATCTGCTGAGCGTCTTCACCCGCCCGACGGACGCGACCTTCGACCAGTCGATGGCGTTTCTGCCGACGAAACTGGTCTGCGACACGACCGGACGTGTCTTCTGCCTCGCGCAGAACGTCAACCGAGGCCTCATGAAGTACGAGGCGGACGGCACGTTCACCGGCTTCATCGGCGCAAGCGAAGTGAAGTATACATGGTACGAGCTGGTGTGGCGGCTGCTCTCCACGAAGGAACAGCGCGCGCAGCAGGCATCCTTCGTTCCGACGGAATACAACAACATTGCGCTGGATTCGGAAGGCTTCTTCTTCGTCACCACGCAGACCTTCAATTCCAACGAGCTGACCTCCGGCGCAGCGAAACCTGTCCGCCGCCTGAATGCCATCGGCACGAACATCCTGATTGAGAACGGCACGAGCCACGTCATCGGCGACCTGCAGTGGGCGCGCGGCGACAAGAACATCACCAACTCCGGCCCCTCGAAGTTCGTGGATGTGACCGTGCTGGACAACGACATCTATTCCGTCATGGACAAGACGCACAACCGCATCTTCACCTACGACAAGCAGGGCAACCTGCTCTGGGCGTTCGGCGGTGTGGGCAACATGGACGGATACTTCCTGAATCCCGTCGCTTTGGAGCATCAGGGCTATGACCTGCTGGTGCTGGACAGTCAGGACTGCTGCGTGACCGTGCTGACCCCGACAGAATACGGCAAGCTGGTCTACAAGGCGACCGAGCAGTACCACGCGGGCGAATACGCCGCTTCCGCCGACACTTGGCGCGAGGTCATGAAGCGCAACGGCAACTATGACCTTGCCTACATCGGCATCGGGCGCGCGCTTTTGCAGCAGAAGCAATTCAAAGAAGCCTGTGACTATTTCGCCATGGCGCGCGACAGCCGCAACTACTCCGAAGCGTTCCGCTACTACCGCTCCGAGTGGGTAGAGCAGAACATCGGGTGGATTTTCGGCATCGTCGCGGTGCTGCTGGTCGTTCCGATGGTCGTCGGGCACATCCGCAAGATAAAGTGGGAGGTGGACAACGCATGACGCTCGCAGCAAAGCTAACCGACAAGCAGAAGTGGCAGCGTCTGCTGTCCTCCCTGCGCTATTCGCTCTACGTTATCTTCCACCCCTTCGACGGCTTCTGGGATTTGAGCCGCGAAAAGCGCGGCAGTCTCGGCGCGGCGAACATCATCGTGTTTCTGGTGCTGCTTGTCCGCCTGCTGTCCATGCAGTTCACGCCTTTCCTGTTCATGAACGTCTACTGGCCGAGCGTGAACATCATCCAGCAATGTCTCGCCGTCCTCCTGCCGCTTTTGTTCTTCGTGGCGGGCAACTGGGGGCTGACGACGCTGTTTGAGGGCAAGGGCACGTTCAAGGATGTCTACATCGCCACCTGCTACGCGCTGACGCCCTACGTCATCCTGCAAGCGGCGATGATTCTCCTCGCAAACGTCATTACCGCCAAGGAAGGCGCGTTCTACTACGTTCTGGAGGGGCTGTCGCTGGGCTGGAGCGGTGTTCTCATCATCTGCGGCATGATGCAGACGCATGACTACTCGCTGGGCAAGACGCTGCTGTTCACCATCATGACGCTGCTGGCGATGGTCGTCATCATCTTCCTGCTGCTGCTGTTTTTTTCGCTCGTTGGCGACGGCATCGGCTATTTCGTCTCCCTCTACAAAGAAGTGCTGTTCCGTCTGTACTGACGAAAGGAGAAAGTATCCATGAAACGACGCATCCTTGTGCGGGGCGTGCTGGTTCTGATTCTTCTTCTGGCACTTTATCCGCTGACGAAATTCGTCATTCTTCCGCTCTTTGACACCTCCGGCGAGCTGGAAGGGCACGACGTGCCGCTTTACGGCTACTCAGAGCCTGACACGCCGATGGTCATGGAGAATGACGCTCTCCGCTTTGAGCTTGACCCGGCGACGACCCACTTCACCCTCACCGACAAGCGCACCGGGCACGTCTGGCTGTCCTCGCCTGATAACGCGGACAGCGACCCGATTGCCCTGCCGGTGGAAAAGAACAAGCTGAACTCCACCTTGGCCCTCACCTACGCCGCCTCCACCGGCATGACCACCCAGTTCACCTCGCAGGAACACAGCATTTCAAACGGGGTCTACGAAGTGCTGATGCAGGAAGATGGCAGCGTCCGCGTGAACTACTCCGTCGGACGCGTGCAGCGGTCTTTCCTCATGCCGACTGCCATTGGCGACGCACGAATGCAGCAGTTCATGGAGAAAATGACCTCCAAGCAGAAGAAGGACATCAAAGAATACTACCGTGAATACAATATTGACAAGCTCCGCAAGACTGACGACAAGGCCGCCTTGCTCGCCGCCTACCCCGATTTGGCGGAAGAGCACGTCTGGGTGCTGCGCGACGGCACAAAGGATCACCTGAAGCAGCGCTGCGAAAGCATCTTTGCCGAAGTGGGCTACACAGCGGAGGATCTGGAATACGACAACAGCCGCATCGTGCAGGCGGGCAGCACCATCGCCAAGGCCGTTTTCAACGTCTCGATGGTATTCCGTTTGGACGGCAGCGACCTTGTTGTCGAAGTACCGCTGGATGACCTTGCTTACGACGTGGATTATCCGCTGACGAGCCTGACGCTGCTTCCGGCTTTCGGCGCGGGCGGTACGGCGGATAACGGCTTCCTGTTCGTCCCCGACGGCAGCGGCGCGATTATCCGCTTCAACAACGGCCGCGTTTCCCAGCGCGCCTACTACGCCAACCTCTACGGCTGGGACTGGGCGTCCATCCGCACGCAGGTGACGAACGAAACGCGCATCAACTTCCCGGTTTTCGGCGTTTCGGGCGACAGCGGGTCATTCATCTGCATTCTGGAGGACGGCGCGTCGTGGGCGGGCATCGGTGCGGACATTGCCGGCCGCCTGACCTCCTACAACACCGTCAACGCAACGTACACCATCGTCCACGGCGACGCCTACGACGTTTCCGAGCGCACGAACAACGCCGTCTACATGTTTGAAACGGCGCATCCGACGGGCTTCATCCGCCAGCGCTACCGTTTTCTGCCCGAATCGGGCTACATGGACATGGCGGCGTCCTACCGCGACTACCTGACCGCAAAGTACCCGAATTTTGCCACACAGACGGTGGAAGCGGACGCGCCGCTGAGCATCGAGCTGATTGGCGCGATTGACAAGGTGCAGCAGGTGGCGGGCGTGCCTACCAGCGTCCCGATTGCCATGACGACTTATGCGGAAGCGAAAGACCTCCTGCGCGAGCTTGTCACCCGCAATCTGGCGCAGAACATGTCGATTCGCTACGCCGGATGGATGAACGGCGGCATGAATCAGCAGCTGCTGTCCTCCGTCCGCCTGATTCGGCAGCTGGGAACGCAGGAGGAGCTGTTCTCCTTCGCACAGAATGCCGCGATTGCGGGTGTGCCGCTCTATCTGGACGGTTTGACGGCTTTCGCGCGCGACAGTGGCCTGCTGGAGGGCTTCATCGCCTTCCGCGACGCTGCCCGTTTCACCACGCGGGAAGAAGCGGAAATCCCCGAATACAGCCCGATTTGGTACGGCGCGAACGACGACCGCGACACCTACTACCTCGTCAAGCCCGCCATCGCCATGCGCAGCGTCAACGCCTTGGTGGACGCGGTGGCTTCCTACAGCGCAGGCGTTTCCTTCCGCGACATCGGGTACATGCTCTCCGCTGATTACGACAGCAAAAACCACACGACCCGCGAAGCCGTGCTGCATCAGCAGGCGGAAAAGCTCGCTGAACTCAAGGCATCCGAGCGCGACGTGATGATTCGTCAGGGCAACGACTACGCCGCGGTTCAGGCGACGCTCATCACCGACATGGACTTCGACGGCGGACAGTATTCCATCATCGACGAGTACATCCCCTTCTACCCGCTGGCGCTGCACAGCCGCGTATCCTACACAGGCGCATCACTGAATCTGGCGGATGACGCGGAGGAAGTCCTCCTGCGCAGCGCGGAAATGGGCGCGGGTCTGCAATACACGCTAACCGCCCAGAGCGCGCGCGTTTTGCAGGATTCCACCTACTCTGAGTTCTACGGCGCGGACGCGTCGCTCGTGCTGGATGACATCACCGCACAGGTCGCGCAGTACCGTGAGACGCTTTCGGGCATCTTTAATCAGGAAATGACAGGCCATGAACGCGTCGGGAACGTCACCATCACGACTTACGCAAACGGCACGCGCGTCTACGTCAACTTCGGCTATACCGACGCGGCGGTGGATGGCATCACCGTTCCCGCCCGCAGCTATGCAGCGCAACAGGAGGTGAGCAAATGAGCGGCAAACGCATTTCCATTCGTGCGCGCCGAGCAGTATCCGGCTATCTGTTCATTCTGCCCTTCATCATCGGCTTCCTGTGTTTCATGCTGCTGCCGCTGGTGGATTCATTCTGGATGAGCCTGTGCCGCGTGGACGTGACCGCCGGGCAGGGCTTCCAGACGACCTTCATCGGGCTGGACAACTACATCCGCGCCTTCACCATTGACCCGGAGTTCAACAAGCTGCTCAGCGAAGAAATCGGCGTGATGGTCACGCACACCATTGCGATTCTCGTCGTGTCCTTCGTCATTGCCATCGTACTGAATCAGGAATTCAAAGGGCGCGCGTTCGTCCGCGCTATCTTCTTCCTGCCCGTTATCCTCTCCAGCGGCGTTCTCATCGGCTTGGAGACGGACAACACCCTGATGGCGGGAATGCAGCAGATGATGGCGGAGTCCTCCCCGTTCACGCTGTCCGAGTCGCTGATGAAGATTCTCAAGCTCACGGGCATTGGCGGCGACGCGCTGGACATCGTCTTTTCCCTGATTGACGAAGTGTACGACATTGTAATGGCAAGCGGCATCCAGATTGTCGTTTTCCTTTCCGGTCTGCAGAACGTTCCGCGCAGCCTGTACGAAGCGGCGGATGTCGAGGGCTGCTCGAAGTGGGAAGCCTTCTGGACGATTACCTTCCCGATGGTCTCCCCCCTGCTGATTGTCAACATCATCTACACCATCATCGACTTCTTCATGAAGACAGACAGCGAAGTCATGAAGAAAATCAATGAAGAAATGACGCTGAAATACAACTACGGCTTCTCCTCCGCGATGGCTTGGGTGTATTTCGCCGTCACGATTGTCCTCATCGGCGTAAGTGCCCTGATGCTGAAAGGAGTGGTGAGCAGCGATGAGTAAGCAGACCGCGACCCACGCTCATCCCAGCAGCAGCTTCTGGGCGCGCAACCGCAAGTCCGGCGGATATCTGCTCCGCAAGACGGTGCGGCGCAAGGGCTATCAGCTGATTCGCTTCCTGCTGCTGTTCGGGCTTTGCTTCATGATTATCCAGCCCCTGCTGGACAAGCTGAGCGTCTCGTTCATGGCGGAGCGCGACCTGTACGACTCCACGGTCATCTCGATTCCGCGCCACCTGACGACGGCGAACTACTCCCTCGCCGCCAGCAAAATTCTGCTGAATTATGGCACGACGTTCCTGAACACGCTGATCGTCTCCCTCGCGGTGTCGGTGCTGCAAATTGCCGCCTGTACGCTCGTGGGCTACGGCTTTGCGCGTTTCGAGTTCCCGTTCAAGAAGTTCTGGTTCGCGGCGGTCATCATCACCGTCATCATTCCGCCGCAGACGATTTCGTCCTCGCTTTACCTGCACTTCAACTTTTTCGACATCTTCGGCATTTTCAAGGCGACGACGGGCAGCAGCCTGAATCTGCGCGGTTCGCCCATCCCCTACGCGCTCATGTCCGCAACGTGCATGGGGCTGAAGAACGGGCTGTACATCTACATGATTCGCCAGTTCTTCACCGGCATTCCGAAGTCGCTGGAGGAAGCGGCGTATGTGGACGGATGCAGCATTTTCAAGACGTTCTGGCGGGTGATTCTGCCCGACGCCGTGCCGATTCTGGTCTCCTGCTTTCTGTTCTCCTTCGTCTGGCAGTGGACGGACACGTTCTACTCCAAGCTGTTCTTGGGGAACATCAAGCTCCTGAGCCTTGAAGCCTCTACCGTCGCCGACCGTCTGAACAGCTACGTTTCCATTCAGCTGGGGCTTTCCGGCGGCGCGTCGATGGGCTATCAGCAGCAGATGGTTTCGACCGCCACGCTGATGCTCGTCGCCCCCCTGCTCGTCCTCTATCTCTTCGCCCAGCGTTCCTTTGTCGAATCCATCGCCGCGAGCGGCATCAAGGGATAATGGGGAGGCGCCAGAGGCTCTGCCTCTGGACTCCGGCAGGGCTCTGCCCTGCACCCGCGAAGGGTCTTCGACCCTCTCGACACCCTTTTCGCGATTGAGTTGGTGACACTCTCATACAGTGTCCGCGTGTTTATCCACAGGTTAGTCACACTATCCCCGGTTTCCAAGCAGCGGGCTGTGCCTGCCGCTCTCAGCCCCAAAAGCCGCGGCGCCGAAGGGGTCAAGGGGGCGACCGGAAAGCCCCCTTGTCGCCGCCGCAGCGGCGAAACTCTCGATCCTATGACCCGCAGGTCATAAAATAAAAGGAGGCAATCTCATGAAACGGTACCTTGCTCTGTTTCTCTCTCTGGTGATGATTCTCTGCGCCCTGCCGCTGGCAATCGCAGAAGACGTCGAAAACCCCTACGAGGATGACGGTATCGTCATCTACCGCGACGCGGACGGCAACGTCATCGACCTCGGCGGCATGGAAATCACCGTCTGCGACTGGTGGTCTTCCGACTGGCACGACGACGAACCCACCACGGCGGCGGGCGAAGCGACCTACGACTACCGCACTTGGCTGGAAGAGACCTACAACTTCAAGATTGTGCAGCGCAACGCCACGACTTGGAACGACTCTCCCTCCGACTTCACCAACTTCGCGACCACGGGCGGCGACGAGAACTATGTTTGGATTCTCCGCGCCGGCGCGTACCTCGCGCCCTTCAAGGCGGGTCTGTTCTATGACCTGTCCACGCTGGACTGCCTGAACTTCTCCGACGAGAAGTGGAACGGCACGGTTACCGGTCTGCTGAGCAAGGACGGCGGCATCTACGGTATGCGCCCCGAAAAGGCTGAACCCCGCAAGGGCGTGTTCTTCAACAAGCGCCTGCTCAACGATGCCGGTGTTGACCCCGAAGAGATCTACGACCTTCAGGCAAAGGGCGAATGGACGTGGGAAGCCTTTGAAGCGCTCTGCGAAAAGCTGACCCGCGACACCGACAACGACGGCGTGATTGACCGTTATGCCATGATGTCCTTCTCCTCTCACCTGATTCCCGCCGCCCTCGTTTCCAACGGCGCTGGCTTCGTTCAGGTGGATGAAAACGGCAAGTACTACAACGCGGCGGAAACCGATGCTTTCCTCGAAGCCATGAACTGGGTCATGGACATGGTGTCCAAGTACGAAATGAAGGCGCCCGAAGGTGCGGAATGGAACTACTTCGAGAGCGCGTTCATCAACGGCGAAGTCGCCCTGCAGGTGCATGAAGACTACTTCGCTGGTTCTCTGGCGAACATGGAAGACGACTACGGCTTCGTGTTCTTCCCCAAGGGCCCGCGCGCCGAGACCTACCTCTACGCGCCTTCTGACAACATCATGGTCATCCCGGCTTGCTACGACGCGGATCGCGCGTGGAAGATTGCCTTCGCTTACAACCTCTTCACCAACCCCACCCCCGGCTACACCGACAGCGACGACTGGAAGAACGGCTACTATCAGAAGTACCGCGACGAGCGCGCCGTGGACGAGACCATCACCATGATGCGTGAGCCGGAGCATCAGTTCGTCTGGTATTCCGACATGGTGACCGGCTACGATCTCGGCAGCCAGTACATCTGGGACGTGTACGCGCAGGCGACCACCCCCGCTGAAAAGGCGGAATCCATGCGCGGCACTTGGCAGGCGTACATCGACGAAGCCAACGCAAACTAACCCCGCAAAAACGGGTCGAGAGAATTGCTTCTCTCGACCCTCTTCGTTTTTTTGGGAGACCCAAGGGGCGCTGCCCCTTGACCCCGCCAAAGGGTCTTCGACCCTCTGGACTCCCGTTCGCGCGATTCAGTTGAGCGCATTTTCATGCTATGCCCGCGTGTTGATACGGGAACGACATCAGTGCCGCCCAAAGCCGCCCCCAAACCCATTCGAGTTTCCCACAACTGTGCTGCTCTGCGTCACCGTCGCGCTGTTTGAGCCAATCGTCACCGTGTACGTTTCGCCTACCACCAAATCCGCGCTGGAGAACACCACGCTGTTCGCGCTCTTCACCGTCACGCCCGTGTACAGCACATTGCCTTGGCTGTCCGTGATGGTAATCGTCTCGCCCGCGCCGAAGCTGTTCATCGTCACAAGGAACGCGCACTGCGTGGACGTGCTGCCGAAGTTCTCCGCCATGCTGCTCGCGCCCAGCGCAATCAGCGTACCGCCAGAAATGAAGCCTGCTCCGCCGTTTTCCGTGCCAATGTCCAGCGCGCCGTTGCCGCCATTGGACGGGCCGTTGACAGTAATGTCGCCGCCCTCCACGCGCAGGTCACCGTTGGAGTCCAGCCCGTCTCCATCCGCATTCACCGTGATTTTGCCGCCCGTAATCAGCAGCACCGGCTGCTTGTCGGTCGTGTCATCCGTGGTCGTGCTGTCTGCCGCGTCCTGCCCCGGCATGGTCGGCGGATTGCCGCTGGGCGCATTGCCGTCCGGCGGGGTCTGCATATTGCTGTTATCCGGCGGGGTCATGTCGCCACTATGATTGTTCGTGTCATTGCGCCGTCCGCCGAAGCTGCCGCCCATGCCGCCGCGTCCGCCGCCGAAGCCTCCACCCAATCCACCGCTGAAGCCGTCCGAGCCGCCGTTGGCATTGATGCCGTCGTCCGACGCGGTTATATCCAGTTCACCGCCTGCCAGCGTAATCTGATTCGCTTCCAGACCCTCATAGGAGGTCAGCACGGTGATTTTGCCGTCCAGCACGGTCAGGGAAAGCGCCGCATGAGCGCCATCGTCGCCCGTGCTGAGGATGCATTCGCCGCCGGAAATCGTCATATCGCCGTCAGTATGCAGGGCGTCGTCCTGCGCGTCAATCGTAATCGACCCACCGGAAATCACCAGCGCTTTGCCTGCTTTCAACCCCTTGCAGCTCGCGCTGTTATCGTCACTGGCGGAATTGTCGTAGTCCCACCAGCCGCGCATGTTGTTGGTTTTCTGCTGCGCGTTTGCGCTTCCGCCGCCGCTGATGATGGAAATCACGCCGCCCGTCACTGTCAGCGTCGTTTCCGCCGACACGCCGTCGCCCGCGCTGGTGATGATGATTTCGCCGTCCTCAATGATCACAAAGCCCTTTTCCTCGTTCTCCGTCTCGTCGCTGGTGATGCCGTCCTTGCCGGATGTCACCGTCACCGTGCCGCCGGAGACGGTCACGCTATTCTTGCCCTTGATGCCGTGCCCCAGTGCAGTCACGCTGATATTGCCGTTCTTGATTTTCAGGTCTTTCGTGCAGTGGATGCCATTGTTAAGGTAGCCCAGCACGGTCAGACTGCCCTTGCCCTTGATTTTCAGGTCAACCTTGCTTTGCAGCGCACCGCCGGATGCTTCTTCGCTCTCCGTCGCAGCGGCAATATCCACTTCTTCGCCGGATTGCAGGACGTTCGTCGTGCCTTCCGCCAGCTCAATGGTCACGTCGTCGGCGGTGGCAATTTGAATCGCCGCGCCAATAGTGTTCTTGATGCTCACGCCGCCCAGCACAAGGGTAATTTTCGCGTTCTCGGTGCTTTCGACAATGAGCGCGCCGTCGTCAAGTGTCCCGGCGATTTGGTAAGTGCCCGCTTGGGTGATGGTGACGGTCTGACCGTCGATGAGAACGGATGCGTCGGTGGATGTGCTTCCATCGGGGGAGAGGGTGATGCTGCCATCGGCGATGGCTGACCCTGCAAGCAGCAGGGTCGCGACTGCCATCATACTGATTAGCCACTTTTTCATGATGATGAACCTCCTTGTTACAGGTTTACATCCTCTAAATTGCCATTTGGTTATTGATAGCTTTTATTTGAGTTGCCTAATGTGGAATTACAGGCTGTCCTTATCCCCCGGATTCGTGAAGAGAATCGGGAGGTTGCCGTTGCGCTCGCGAAGGTCGTCCAGCAGCGCTTTCGAGGGGACGGCGCTCGGCAGATTCACCTGATAGGTTAGTTCAAACAGCGTACCCATGCTTTCGGTGCGTACCTTTTCCAGCGTCGCCGTCGCATGGTGCGCGCGGAAAACGTCGGGCAGTGCGGTTTCGTAGTCCACATCTTCCGGCACGGTGATGCGCAGGACTTTCGCGTTCTCCGGCATTGCGCCGAAGTGCAGCTTCGTCAGCACCAGCACGGCGGCAGCGGCCAGCAGGAAGAAAACCACCGCCACGCCGAGCATTCCCATGCCCATTGCAAGGCCCATCGCGGCAGCAGTGAAAATCGCCGCGATTTCACGCGCCGTACCGGGCACAGAGCGGAAGCGCACGAGCGCGAACGTCCCGGCGACCGCCAGCCCCGTGCCAATGCTGCCGTTGACCATCATAATCACCAGCGCGACCGACATTGGCAGGAGCGCCAGCGTCAGCGCGAAGGACATGGTGTGCCTGCAGCCGCGCGTGAACACCAGCGCGGTCAGGATGCCCAGCACCAGCGCCGACGCCAGACACAGCAGCAGCGCGGAAACAGTCAGGGGTGTGGGCAGAATCGAGGTCAGCAGCGAATCAAGACGCATGTTCAATTTCTCCTTCGTTGTTCCGTTTGTGCGCCATCGGGCGAATATCCGGCTTCCAGTGCGCAAGGTGGTTCAAATAGCATGTGCCGTACTTGGAGAACGACGACATGTAGATTTTGTGTCGGCTCAATAGCCGCGCCAGCCACAGCGGGGCGGCGTTTGCGAGCTTGACTTCCAGAATCACGGGGTCGTCGGGGCAAATCAGCGTCCCCGCGTCGTCCGTGAAACAGTCAAGGCGCGTTGTGCGGTAGCGCAGGTGTGTATCCAGCGTCACCCGCAGCGCCGGGTCATCCAGCCCGTACAGCGCCACGCGTTCATAGGCGAGGAACACTTTCGGGCGAATCGGATGCTCCGACAAGTACCGATGCAGCTCGCGCTGAATCTGCGGATTTTCGCCGTCCAGCGTTTCGCCGCGCAGGAAGCGCCGCATGTCGTCCGGGCTGACCGCAATCCGCCGCTTGTAGACCACGCCGCTGTACTTTTTCTTCAGTTCCGCGAAAATCAGTGAATCCTCCATCGGCGTACCATAGGCGCGAAGCCGAAATTTCACCTTGTACCTCGGCCTCTGAATCGACCTGCGGATCAGCGCATAATCATCGGTGTCATAATACAGATTGCGGATGGTATGCTGCCCATACTGGTCAACCGCCATATACCCTGCGGTCAAATCCCGCATCAACGCCTCTGCCTGCGCATGGGTGAGGACGAATTTCTTTTCCACCCGTTCAAAGGAACACTGAACGCCCGCCATCAGCGCTCACCTCCGTTCGTTTTGCTTGCAGAAATGATGATACTGCCCTTCTGTGTCCGCAAAAGGTTCGCTATGTGAAGGTTCTATGAAAAAGGCGCATGAAATCGTTGCATTCTTCCGCCTTGCGGACGGGGGAAAAGTGCGGTATACTAAAGGAAAATATGGATACAGGAGGCATCCCCATGAACAACGTATCTGCCCACCGCGCCTTTTCCTTCCTGCGCACTTACGGCTATGAGCGCGTCAGCTGTTCCAAGGAGGAGCGAACCGTCGCCGAAGCGCTGCTGAACGAATGCACGTCGCTCGGCGTTTCCGCCCAGCTGGAGGAGTTCACCGTTCCGTGCGGGTGCGTGTCTCACGCGCTGCTGCGGGTCACGTCGCCCTACGTCAAGGAGTACGAGGTCACGGGCTACGAGCGCGCTGCCTCCACCCCTGAAGGCGGTCTGGACACGGAGTTCCTGTATGTCGAGAATGCCGACGAAGTGCTGCTGGAGCAGGCGAAGGGCAAAATCGTCCTCGTGAACGGCTATCTGAACCGCGCGACCTACGAGAAGCTGCGCAAGGCGGAAGCCGCGGCAATTCTGACCTTCACCGGGCGCACGATTGACCGCGAGAACGAAAGCGACCTGAACCGCTGCAAGCTACGCGAGACGCTGACGGAGCCGTTCGGCGCGGTTCCCGTGCTGAACATGCGCGCCGCCTCCGCCGCCGAAATCGTCCGCCGCGGCGCAAAGACGGTGCATATCGAGCTGACCGGCGAATGCTACGACGGCACAAGCCAGAACGTCTGCGCAACCATTCCCGGCACGGACAAGGCGGAGGAAGTTATCACCCTCGGCGGGCATTACGACAGCGTGTATTTCTCTTCCGGTGTGCATGACAACCTGTCCGGCAGCGTCATCGTGCTGGAACTGCTGCGGTATTTCGCCGCCCATCCGCCGCGCCGGACACTGCGCTTCTGCTGGTTCGGCTCAGAAGAACAGGGGCTGCTCGGCTCGAAGGCGTATGTCAAGGCGCACGCGGATGAACTCAAGGACTGCGTCGCCATGCTCAATTTCGACGTCGCCGCGCCGACCCTTGGCTCGAACCACCTCGTCACCCTTGCCACGGATGATGCCCTGCACTACGTCGCAGGCGTTCTGCGCGAAGCAGGCTACGGTGTCCGCGCCAAGCAAGACACCTATTCCAGCGACTGCATCCCCTTCGCGGATAACGGCGTGCCCGCCATCAATCTCGCCCGCTTCGGCGCAAACGGCGCGGACTACATGCATAATCGGCATGACAGCCTGAAGAGCGGGTATCTCGATGAGCACGCGCTGGATATCACCTTGCAGCAGGGCTTTGTGCTGCTTACTCGGCTGGCAAACGCGGCTTCCTTCCCCATCAAGCGGGAAATCGCCCCCGAAATCCGCCAGAAGGTGGATGAATACCTGTTCAAGGCAAAGAAGGAGTAATCCCCCGATGATAGGACGTTTCGCGCCGACTCCCAGCGGACGGCTGCATCTGGGCAATCTGCTCTGCGCGATGCTGGCGTACCTGTCCGCACGCAGTCAAGGCGGGCAGTTTTTGCTGCGCATTGAGGATGTGGATATTCCCCGCTGCCCGCGCGCGCTGGCGCAGCAGGCGATTGATGATCTGCGCTGCCTCGGCTTCCGCTGGGATGCGCCGCCGCTGTACCAGTCAGCACGGAGCGGCGTTTATCAGGATGTACTGAACCGCCTGCGCCGCGAAGGGCATGTGTACCCGTGCTTCTGCACCCGCGCGCAGCTGCACGCGACTGTCGCGCCGAATCTGGGCGACACGCAGTTCATCTACCCCGGCACCTGCGCGCATTTGACCCCAGAGGAAGCTGCCGAGCGCGCCCAAACCCGTGCGCCCGCGATGCGTCTGCGTGTACCGGATGAGACAATCACCTTCACTGACCGCGTTTTCGGGGCGCAGGCGGAGAATCTTGCGCGCGACTGCGGGGATTTTCTCTTGCAGCGGTCGGACGGGCTGTTCGGGTATCAGTTAGCGGTGGTGGTGGACGACGCGCTGTCCGGCGTGACGGAGGTCGTGCGCGGACGAGACATCCTCAGCGCAACGCCGCGGCAGATTTACTTGCAGCATCTCCTGGGCTATCCGCAGCCTGCTTATGCGCATATTCCCCTGCTGATGGACGCGCGGGGGCGGCGGCTGGCGAAGCGCGACCGCGATTTGGATCTGTCCGCGCTCTCGAAGCGCTTTTCGCCGGAGGAGATTCTCGGCTTCCTCGCGTGGAGCGCGGGGATCCAGCCGGAAATGCGCCCGACGACGCTGGATGCGCTGATTCCGTTATTCTCGTGGGACAAAATTCCCCGCACGGATTTGCGCCTGCCCGCCGAAATCTTCCCTGAAGGAGCTTTCGCATGACGTTTGAACGGATTCCATGCCCGAATCACCCGCTGTACGCCGACGCTATGGCGCTCTACGGGATCAGCTTTCCCGCGCATGAGCAGCGCGAAACACCCTCGCAGACCGCCATTCTGACCCATCCTGACTATCACTTCACGGCGATTCTGGACGGCAGCCACTTTGTCGGCGACATGCTCTACTGGGAAACGCCGGATTTCCGCTACATCGAGCATTTCTGCATTCTCCCTGCCCTGCGCGGTCAGCGGTACGGTTCGCGCGCGCTGTCGATGCTTCCCAATGACCGCCCGGTGATTCTGGAAATAGACCCGCCCGTGGACGAAATCGCCATCCGCCGCAAGGGCTTCTACGAGCGCTGCGGCTTCACAGCGAACCCGTATCCGCATGTGCATCCGGCATACCACAAGGGCGTTCATGGGCATGATTTGGTGCTGATGTCGCGCCCCGATGGGCTGACGGATAAGCAGTGCCGCGCGTTTCATACTAATTCGATTCTAAAACATGGCATCGAGCATAGCAGATTTTTCGTTCCGGCAAAGCTGAGTGAAGCGAGGCGTACTGGAGGTACGCGCGAGCGGAACGATGCAAAGCCGGGGCGGAAAAGATGCTGTGCGAATGCCATGGTTTAGATGAGAATTCGTATCAGGCGTATTTGGCGGATGTCGTAATGCGGAATGCGTATTGACCGCAAGAGTGCAAACCAAATCAAGCGAAGTCCGCCCACGCTGTGCTATCCTATTCACAGCGAAAGGAGCGAAGGACGATGGAAAACTGGTCACAGAGCATTCAGCAGACGATTGACATCATTGACCGCTGCATCCGCCAGCAGGAGGACGAAGCGCTGACCCTGCGGGCGCTGTCCGCCGCGCTGGGGTATTCCGAATCGTATGTGTCGCGGAAGTTTCGGGCGCTGTCCGGCATGTCCCTGCGCGATTATCTGCGCTTCCGGCATCTGGCGTTTGCCCTGCGGGACGTCCGCGACACGTCGGATTCCCTGCTGGAAATTGCCGTGCGCTACGGCTTTTCCTCGCACGAGGCGTTCACCCGCGCATTCCGCGCCGCTTATGGCGTGACCCCCAGCGCGTACCGCCTGCACCCCGACTGCCGTCGTCCTCCACACCATTTTGAAGCCTTTCGACTGTTATCTGCTTGGCATAGGAGGAACGGGCATGGCAACATCCACCGACCACATCAAGACGTATTTCATCACCATTCCGGCGCACAAGTTCCTGCACATCCGCAACTACGAGAGCATCGGCTACTTCGACTTCTGGCAGAAGCAGAGCCTGATTCCGGGGCAGGACTGGGCAACCATCTGCGGCTTGCTGGAGCGCATCCCCGGCAGCCTCGATGACTTCGGCGGCAACGAGCGCAACACATCTTCGGGGCAGCTGATGGCGTACATCAACGAACCGACCGGGCGCATTTGCAGCTGGGGCATCCCGCTGGCGGAGGCTTACGGCATTCGTCTGCCCGCCGATTACACCGGCGACGTCCCCGCGCCGCTTCAGCTCATGGACGTGCCCGAAGGGGAATACGTCGTCTTTGAGCACGGGCCGTTTGATTACGAGACGGAGAACACGCAAGTTGAAACCGAAATCGAGCGCGCGATGAAGGACTTCGACTACGCCGCGCATGGGTTCAAACTGGACACGGCACAGGGGCGCGTGTTCTACTTCTACCATGACTGTGCAAGGTTTTGGAAGTATGTGAGACCGGTGAAGCGGGTGGAAGATATTTTAGGGCAATAACATTCCCAAAAACGAAGCGGCAGACCACCATTTTGCATGGTCTGCCGCTTTGCTTTTTTGATGAGGCGAATATCATTCCTCCCCCAAATGCAAGTCCTTGAAGTTCCCCAGCTCGCCGCGGCGGAAGTGCTTCCGGCACAGGCTCACATACTGCCCATTGCCGCCGAGGACGACCTGCTCGCCCTCCTGCACCACGCGGCCGTCCACCACGCGGGCGTTGCACGTCGCCTTGCGCCCGCACCAGCAGATGGTCTTGATTTCCTCAATCGTGTCCGCCCACGCCATCAGCCACTGACTGCCCTCGAAGAAATTGTTCTGGAAGTCCGCGCGCAGACCGTAGGCAATTACGGGCACGTCGTAATCATCGACCATCTCCACCAGCATTTCGACCTGCGCCTTGGTCAGGAACTGCGCTTCGTCGATGATGACGCAGCCGTAGCCCTGCGCGTCCGCCGCCGTCACGTCCTCGATGAAGCGGCAGGCGGTTTCCAGCCCGCAGCGGGAACGGACAATCACCGCCCCGTCGCGGTTTTCGAGCTTCGGTTTGAGCATCAGCACCTTCTGGCCGCGCTCTTCGTAGTTATACTGCACCATGATGGCGTTGGCGGTCTTGCTGGACCCCATGGCCCCGTAGCGGAAATATAATTTTGCCATGATTATGTAGTCTCTTCTCTTATTGTATTTGTAATTTGGGTATTGCGGCAGGGGATTTCGCCTCTGCGGAGGCGACCAGAGGGCAATGAAAACAGACGAACGTCTGCGGTCGCCCTCTGGACTCCTTCGCACTGCACTCCCATGTTTCTTGATTTTTCATGTTGCAGAGGGAATCGCGCCTGCGGGCGCGAAGGTTACAGTGCCTTCATCGTGAAGGTGAACGTGTAGGGCTTGTCTGCCGGATAGCAGAACTGCGGCAGGACGGGCGCGCCCCAGCTGTCGTCGCCGCCGATGCCTTTGCGGAACATCGCAACGTCAAGCACCGTGCGCACAGAGCCCATCAAGTCGCTCGGATGGTATGCCGCTTCCAGCTCCTCCGGCAGCCACGGCTGAACGCTCACTTCGAGGTTGTCGCCCGAAATCTCCACACCGTGACCGTCCGCATCCGTCACCGAAACGACCTGCACGCCCGTGCGGCTGCCGCTTTCCTGCGGCTTGCAGTAGCGCGTCATGCCGTCCGCGGCGTTCCAGCTGTGCCAGCCCAGGTACGCGCCCTCGCGGCGGTCGATGTAGTTCTCATCCGGGCCGTAGCCATAGCAGCGGACGCGGGTCAGGCGCGGGTCAAGCTGGAAGGACAAGCCCAGCGCGGGCATATCCGGCTGATTCGGCAAGCCGGGCCAGTCCACCGTTACGTCAAGGGCATCCTGCGAATGCACCGTGTAACGCACCGTGACCGCGAAGTCCGGCAGCATCGGCGTGGTGTAGCGGTAGACGAGCGTCGTTCTGCCCGCTTCCTGCTGGATGTCCGCGTCGCTGCACGCGCTGTGACGGCTGATAAGGTGGTACACGCCCTGCTGGATGTTGTTGCCGTTGCCGCGGTCGTTGTCAGTGGATGCGCGGAAGAGGCTCAGTTGCGGCGCGCGCAGGAGCGTCTCGCGCCCCAGCCGGTCGCGGAAGGAAATGATGCCGCCGCGCCGCGCCAGCAGCACGCCCAGCCCTTCGCCGCGGAAACCGACGTTGCAGTCGCCAATCACCGGGGCAGGCGCATTGTCCGGCGTTTCCGCCTTCTTCATCGTGCCAAACACGGTCTGTCCGTGGCTGAGCACCGTTCCCGCTTCCAGTATGCCTGTCTTTTCGCGCAGCACGAGGAAGCACGTTACCACCGTCTGCCCTTCCGGCAGCGTCCCGAACGGCAGGTCAATGTGGACTGATTCGCCCGGCGCAATGTCCGGCAGCAGCGTTTCACCCGCGCTGATGGGCTTGCGGTCGCACTCCAGCGTCCAGCGCACGTCATAGCCCGTCAGTGTCTGGAACAGGCGGCGATTCTGCACCGTCACGCCCGTTTCGTCCGGCGTCAGGAACACGTCGCGGAACAGGTACCGCACTTCCTGACACTTGCCCGTCTGCGTGCGGTCGCCCAGAATGATGCCGTTGGTGTTGAACTGCCAGTCCGTCGGCTTGTCGCCGAAATCGCCGCCATACGCCAAGCGTTCCTGCCCGTTCGGGGCTTTCACGCGCAGCGCCTGATCCACATAATCCCAGATAAAGCCGCCCTGATACATCGGGTACTTGTCCTCCAGCGCGGTGTACAGGCTCATGCCGCCGCAGCTGTTGCCCATGGCGTGGGTATATTCGCAGTTGATGAAGGGCTTGTCGGGATTGCTTTGCAGATACTCCTCGATGCTCGCGACCCTGCGGTACATGTTGGAATGCACGTCCGTCGTGTCAGGATAGCGCGGATCATTCGCCACGCCCTCGTAATGCACCAGGCGCGTCGGATCTTCCCGGCGATAATACTGGCTCAATTCGTAGAGGTCTTTGCCGCCCCAGCTTTCGTTGCCGCACGACCAGAGCAGGATGCACGGGTGATTCTTGTCACGCTCCAGCATCGCCCGGCCGCGCGCCAGCACTGCCTCCTGCCACTCCGGGCGGTTATCCGGCACCACCCAGTCGTGCATCGGCTGCCACGAGCCGTGCGTCTCGATGTTCGCTTCGTCGATGACGTACAGACCGTATTCGTCGCACAGGCGGTAAAATTCCGATGTATTCGGATAGTGGCAGGTGCGCACGGCGTTGATATTCATCGCCTTCATGTCGCGAATGTCGCGCATCAGCAGGTCATGCGTCATCACGCGCCCGCGGTCGCAGTCAAATTCGTGGCGATTGACGCCGTGGAACACGATGCGCTTGCCGTTCAGGCACATGATTTTGTCCTTCATCTCGAACTGGCGGAAGCCCACTTTCGTCCGGCAGACTTCGGTCACTTGCCCCTGCGCATTCGTCAGCACGGCGGTCAGCGTGTAGAGATTCGGCTCTTCCGCGCTCCACAGCTTCACGCCGGGGATCTCCGCGCTGACATAGCTTTCCAGCGCCATCAGCGGCTTCTCCGCCGCCCAGAGCGTCTTGCCCGCCTTGTCCGTCAGCGTCAGTTTCGCCTTGCCCAGCGACGCGCCCATCACCCGCAGGCGCGTTTCCAGCGTCGCGCGGGTGTAGTTGTCCGTCAGCGGTGTGCGGACGCGCAGGTCGTAGAGATGCGTTTCGGGGTAGAAGTGCAGGGACACGCTGCGGTGGATGCCGCTGAACCGCCAAAAGTCCTGATCCTCCATCCAGCTGCCCGTGCAGCGCTTGAACACGCGCAGCGCCAACCGATTCTCCCCGACGTGGACGTAGGGGGTCAGGTCAAAGCGGTGCGGTGTGAAGCTGTCCTCCGCATAGCCGACTTCATGCCCGTTGACGTAAACCAGCACCGCTGCTTCCACGCCCGCCAAATGCAGCACGGTACGCTGCTGCACCTGCGGCAGGGACAAAGCAAAGTGTCGGATGCATGTCACCGTCGGGTTGTAGACTTCGCTCACCTGCGGCGCTTGCAAGGCTTCGTGTCCATCCCACGGGTACTGCGTATTGACGTAGTGCGGCGGATCCCACTCCGGCGCTTCCATCTGAAATTCGCACGGCACCTGAATTTCCCGCAGCGTTTCATCCAGCGTGGCGCTCGTCAGCAGCGTGTCCGGCGCTTCCGAGGGATTCATGGCAAAATGCGCCTTCCACGCGCCATCCAGCGATTTCACCAAAGAGGACGCATCCGCGTCTGCCTCCGCCATCGTCGCATAAAAGGCATGATCGGAGCAATCCGGCAACTCATGGACGCTGAAAATTTCTGGGTTGCTCAGCCAAGCGGTTTCAAATCGTTCTCTTGCAATCTGCTTCATCCGAACTCATCCTTTCATAAGGAATCTTCTCCCTTGATTATAACGGATTGCGCGCGCCTTGTCCAGTCCCGCAAAATAAACTTTTTGCATTCGGCAAAGAACGCGCCGTTTTCCCTTGACAGAAGCATTATTTGATTGTAAAATAGGAAGTGACCGGCTGTGGCGCGTCCGAAATGTTTTTTCCAACCGCGCCCGTGCTGTTTTCGATAGACGCCTGATTGCTTTCAAGCGCCTGCGGATTTTCGCCGTTTTCGTGCGGTTTTCGCGGCGCTTCGGCTGTTTGACCAGTCAATGCGGATGGGCAGCGTGTCTGCTGATTCGCCTTTTCGGTGCTTTTCCCCGATTGGGGAGAATGCATCCTTTCCGAAACGCGCCTGTCATCACAAGTGCGCCTGTTTTCATGCGCCCTGCGATGATATTTCTGACCTCGTATTCCCTTCGTCAGAGCGTTGTTTTTCTGCCTGCTGCGACGATGTGTCGTCCTCCGGCAGTGTGTTGACTGATATGGTTTTGCCGTCTGTTCGTCCTGCCTGTCCATGCGGATGCGCGGGATGTTTTCGGACTGCGTGTGTCGAATTTGCAGCGTACAGCCGTATGGGGAAAATCGCTTCCCCGACGGCTTTTTTGCGTCGGTCGTATCAACTTCGCAACTGAATTTTCAGCAAAATTTGAAAGGGGGAAACCATTCAGTGCCAACCATCGTATGGATTCTGATTGTCCTGCTCGTCGGTGCCGGCGGCGGCTTCGCAGGCTACACCTACCGGCAGAAGATGGTCGAAGAAAAGATCAACCGCAGCGAGGAAACTGCCAAGCGCCTGTACGAGGATGCCGTCCGCAAGGCGGATGACTACAAGCGCAAAGCAGACGACTACAAAAAGGAAAAGGTGCAGGAAGCCAAGGCGGAAATTCTCAAGGCTAAGGATGAGATTGACCGCGAAAAGGCGGATAACAACCGCGAGATGAACGAAATTCGTGAACGCCGCGCCGAGGTGCAGCGGAGCGAAAATCGTCTGGTGCAGCGCGAAGCGTCGCTGGACAAGCGTTCGGACAGCCTTGATGACCGCGAGAACGACCTGAAGAAGCGCAGCGACCTGATGGAACGCAAGCAGGAGGACACTGCCCGCCTGCACGATGAGGCGGAAGCCCTTGTCACCAAGCAGAACACAGAGCTGGAACGCATCGCCTCCATGACGCAGGACGAAGCGAAGCAGATCATCATCGACCGTGTGCAGAAGGAAGCCTTCCACGACGCGGCGGCGTCCGTGCGCGACATTGAAGCGCGCGCCAAGGAAGAAGCGGAGAAAAAGGCGCGCAACATCATCGCGCTGGCGATTCAGAAGTGCGCCTCCGATCATGTGGCGGAAAGCACCGTGTCCGTCATTGCCCTGCCGAACGACGATATGAAGGGCCGCATCATCGGTCGCGAAGGCCGCAACATCCGCGCGCTGGAAACTGCGACGGGCGTGGACATCATCATCGACGATACGCCCGAAGCCGTCATTGTGTCCGCGTTTGACCCGATTCGCCGTGAAATCGCCCGCCTGACAGTCGAACGCCTGATTAACGACGGCCGCATCCACCCTGCCCGCATCGAAGAGATGGTCGAGAAGGCGAAGAAGGAAGTCGAAAACCAGATTCGCGAAGCCGGTGAAGCCGCTGTTTTCGAGACGAATCAGCACGGCATCCACCACGAGCTGGTCAAGCTGCTGGGTCGCCTGAAGTACCGCACCTCCTACGGACAGAACGTCCTGAAGCACTCCATCGAGGTCAGCCATCTGGCAGGTCTGATGGCTGCGGAACTGGGCGCGGATGTTCAGCTTGCCAAGCGCGCCGGTCTGCTGCACGACATCGGCAAGGCGGTTGACCACGAAGCGGAAGGCACGCACGTCACCCTCGGCGGCGAACTGGCCCGCAAGTACCACGAGAGCCCCGATGTCGTCCACTGCATCCTCGCCCACCACAACGACGTCGAGCCGCAGACGGTTGAAGCCGTGCTGGTTCAGGCGGCGGACGCGATTTCCGCTGCTCGTCCGGGTGCGCGCCGTGAGAGCCTCGAAAACTACATCAAGCGTCTGGAGAAGCTGGAAGAGATTGCAACCTCCTTCCCCGGCGTCGAGAAGTGCTACGCGATTCAGTCCGGCCGCGAAGTGCGCATCATGGTCAAGCCCGACGACGTGACCGACGATGGCACGAAGATTCTCGCCAAGGAAATTGCCAAGCGCATCGAGAAGGAAATGGAGTATCCGGGACAGATTCGCGTCAACGTCATTCGCGAAACGCGCTCGATGGAGTACGCCAAGTAATTGCAACGCAAAAAGCCCTTTCGTCCGATACGGCGAAGGGGCTTTTTCTAATGGCTGAATTTATCGTTGCGAATTGCTCATTATTTTCCCCCCCACGAAAAAAGGCAGGCACTCTCGCGTCTGCCTTCTGATGATTCATACTAATTCGATTCTAAAACATGGCATCGAGCATAGCAGATTTTTCGTTCCGGCAAAGCTGAGTGAAGCGAGGCGTACTGGAGGTACGCGCGAGCGGAACGAAGCAAAGCCGGGGCGGAAAAGATGCTGTGCGAATGCCATGTTTTAGATGAGAATTAGTATCACTTTATCGCTGTTCCGGCTTCGTTTTTTCCACGCTGATGGCCGAAATCGCACAGCTGAGCGTCCGCCCGGTGGACGGGAATTGCAGATAGAACGAGCGCTTCAGGCGGTCGATGATGATGTTCGCCGCGCTTTCGTCGGCGTTGGGCAGGAACATGGCAATCGTGCTTTCGTCCAGCCGGGTAATTACGTCGCCGCGGCGCAGATTCAGCAGCATAATCTTCACGAGGCCGTTCAATGCGGCTTCCCGCTTCTCACTCGCCGGGTCAAGCTCCGTCAGCGTCAGGATCCCCAGCAGCGCATGACCGCCGGTGCGTTCCATGCCGCGCCGCTGCAAACAGAACAGCGACCGAAACACGCGCCGGTCGCAGACAATCGCGCGGTTGTTGTCCTCCCCGCGCATCAATTCTTCCTTGAACTGCACCAGCCCCGTCTCTAAGGCACGGTTCGCCCGCTGGATACGGTCATAGTAATCCGCCATCATCTCGTCGCGCGCGGCGCTGTTCAGGCGCGCGGCAAGCTCCACCTGCTGGTCAGCGTCGGTATCGCGCTCGGTCTGGCGCAACCCCTCAATCAGCCGCTGCTGCAGGGCCTCGTTTGTCGGATCAGCATCAATCGCGCGCCGCACCAGCGCCACATAGCGGTGCACATACCCCGCCTGCTGCAGCTGCGCCAACCGACTATCCACCGTTTGCAGAAATTGCTGGTGCAGCCGCTCGCTGCGGTTGTAGAGCCACGCGGGCTGCGGCTGCTGATCCGCCAGCAAGCGCCCCTGATACAGCACGAGCATCCGCGTGAGCATTTCTTCCGACGGCGTGGCACCCCCCGGCAGCTTCATCCGCGCCAGCATTTCCTCGAATTCCAGCACATCCACCAACACTTCCGGCGGACACACCCAGCGATACCCGCCGCGCACCGTCACCAGACACATTGCCAGTTCGGGGGAGATTTCCCGCAGCAGCGCGCGCTGACGACTAATCAGCGTTTTGAGCGCCGTATCGGGGCTGGTTGAGTTTTCCTCCGGCCACATGACCTGCATCAGCGTCTTTGCTTCCGCCGTCTGTCGGGGCGCAAGGATCAGATACTGCATCAGCAGCATCCCTTTGGGGGAACGCGCCAGCTGCTCATCTACAGATTTCCCGTCCCGTTCCACATGGAAACTGCCAAAAAGGTTAATCTGCACATGCCCCATTGCACTTTCCCCTCCTTTTATCCCTTGTATCATACCACATTTGCGCCCTCTGTTGCAAGTATATTTTCCGCTTTTTTTCGATGAATTTTCGTTTTTTCCGCAAAAGGTTACATCTGCCGAGCGTTCGCCTTTTTCTTGGTTTTTCATGCCGCGCGTCACTTTTCTTGCAAATCACGCGTCTTTGCGTCGTCAGTCAATTTCTTCCACTTCATCTTCTGGCGGAAGATGATGTAACTCGTCGTCTATCTCCAACGTTTCTGTTTCCACGTTTTCTCCATCTGGAAGAATACCTGTTGGTTCATCCAGGTTTTCTTCTTCCGGCGAGCCGTCGATTTCCTCCACCTCGTCCTCCGGCGGGAGATGATGCAGCTCGTCGTCTATCTCCGCGTCCTCTGGCGGAATTTCGACCACCATCGGCTCTTCCCCAGGCAGCAGCGCGACGAACGTCTCCGGCTCGGCCGATTCCGTCGGCTTTTCGGGCGGAATCTCCCGCGTCCAGCGCACACCCGATGGTATCAGCAGCCCCAGCAGCATCAGCGCCAGCCCGATGCACCCCTGCTGAAAAAATCCGCCGCCAAACCAGTACGGCTCGGTCAGTGTCATGCGAAAGAGTGTCCCCGCAGGCGCTTCCCAGAGTCCGCGAATCGCTTCTGTTGGCACATACTGCACAAGCCACGCGCCCGCCAGACACCCCAGCGCCGCACACAGCGCACGCATCGGCTTTCGCGACGCAATTCCCGTCAGCGCCGTCCCCGGCGTAAAGCCGCACAGCGCCGCGCCCACGCCGAACAGCATTCCACCAGTCAGCGTTCCCGCGTGAAGCGGCAGGGGCACAATGCGGTCGATATCCATCACCGCCAGCCAGCATAGCAGCGCCATCGCCGCAAGCGCCGTGCCGAGCGCCCACAGCGCCGCCTTCAACGCATGGGATGGGCGAAAGCGCAGCGTGTCACGCAGTCCATCGGGCGATATCAGTCGTGCCGCCGAAAACGACATTCCCAGCAGCAGCCCGCACGATGCAGGGATTAGCAGCGTCCTCATGCGCGCCGCCTTCCTGCAAGCAGCGCCGTCACGCAGCCCGCAATCCATGCCATTATCACAAACCCGAACGCGCCCGTGCTGCCCTCCAGCATTGCCGATACGATGCGTCCGCTGCCCGTCAAGTGCAGCCCCATCATCATGCCGACGCCGCAGAGAAATGCCCCGGCGCACCCAAGCGCGCTCTCATGCGCCCAGTAACTGCCCCGATTCCGCAGCAGCTTCGGCACAGCGGCAATCAGC
>ERZ791830.333-NODE-333-length-53528-cov-14.721598_pt1 | contig 53528 bp, 60 predicted proteins | sample MGYA00509945_ERZ791830 | MGnify/ENA primary metagenome ERZ791830 (study PRJEB30046, sample SAMN00792021) | human gut metagenome | study: EMG produced TPA metagenomics assembly of the A metagenome-wide association study of gut microbiota in type 2...
AAAGATAGGTTCAAGTGGAGATTACGCAAAGATAGGTTCAAGTGGAGATTCCGCACAGATAGGTTCAAGTGGAGATTACGCAAAGATAACATCCAAGGGTAAACATTCAGTTGTTATGGCAGCAGGCTATCAGTCGCAGGCAAAAGCTAAAAAAGGTAGCTGGATAACACTTGCTGAATGGGTAAGAACGGATGATGAAGATGAAAAAGGCTTCTGTATTTGGATTCCTAAATACGTTAAGACCGAATACGTTGACGGAGAGCGTATCAAAGAAGATACATTCTATAAACTGGTAGATGGCGAATTTAAAGAAGTGGAGGAAAACTAATTATGGCAGAAACAACAGCAGTAGTAGAGAAGAAAGAAGAAACAGCAGTACAACATATTAACAAGGTTACAGATTTTAGTCTTGGAATTTTTGGAACATCCGATAATTTCACAATGGCTTATCAGATGGCAAAGGCATTATCGCAGTCAACATTAGTTCCAAGAGAGTATCAGAAAAGCGAGGCTAATTGTATGATAGCGATTGACCTTGCAATCAGAATGAAAACAAGTCCATTTTTAGTAATGCAGAACCTTGATGTAATACAGGGTAAACCTGGGTGGAACGCAAAAGCACTTATCGGAATGATAAATACTAGCCACAAGTATGACGGCAGTTTACATTTTGAGGAAAAAGCAGATAAAAACGGAAAGCCTTTTAGCTGTATGTGCTACGCATTTGAGAATGGAGAAAGAATTGACGGACCAGTAGTTGATATGGATATGGCAGTTGCCGAGGGCTGGGTTGGCAAGAATGGTAGCAAATGGAAAACAATGCCACAGGTAATGCTTGCATATCGTGCCGCCTCATTCTTTTCAAGAAGATACTGCCCGGAAATTTCAATGGGATTATATACATCTGATGAAATCATTGACGGAGATTTCACGGACAAGAGTTATTCGGTTGGGAATATGCAGGCAGAGGTAACGAGAGAAATATCCGATAATGCCAATTCAGTTGAGTTCAAGGAAGATGTTGATACAACAGCTACAGAAACAACGGAAGAACAGTCAGACAGCACGTTGCCACCATTTATGCAGGCAGAATAGGAGATTAGATATGACAGTATACGAATTAATACAGGAATTAAGTCAGTATAATGCAGATACAGAAGTTAGGTTCAATTTCAAGGGAAATTTTGAAAGTGATGTAAAGGCAACATTTGATAGGAGCAGTGAAGATGACGAACAGGAAGTGACCGCAGAAGTTGAGTTTGATGATGACTTAGATTATGAAGATATTAGTAATTACGAACCAAAGTACTCAAGATGGCAGAAAGACCCATTCATTGTTATTAATTTATCTTATTAGGAGTAAGCCTATGAAATCAGCAAGTTTAGAGCAGATGATGGCTGATATGAATAATGGTACTTATGACTTGACTTGTAACGGAGAATGTATTCAATGTGGCAATTGTTGTAGTAACTTACTTCCTATGACAGAAGATGAAATTACAACAATTCGCAAGTACATTAAAAAACATCATATTAAGGAACACAGACATAATTATCCGACAGCTACACCAACAACGGATATGACTTGTCCGTTCCTTAATGATGATAAGCCAAAAGAAAAATGCGAGATTTATTCAGTCAGACCAAGGATTTGTAGAGAGTTTATCTGCTGTCCGAGCAAAAGACCGCCGATTGATGATTGGGGTTACAAATTAAAGTGTAAGGTAGTTGATGTCAGAAAGGAGTTTTTTGGATGAGAGTAATTTCACAGGACGGAACATTAGATGTTCCTTATGAAATGGTAGTTATTCAGAGGTTCGAAGAAGATGTTTATTTTTTAAACCGTAATTTAACAGGAGTAGAAGACTTGTTTAGTGACATTAGGTTGGCTAAATACTCCACCGAAGCAAAGGCTATTAAGGCTATGAAAATGCTTAGAGAGCAGCACGAAAAGGTCGCTTTTCTTAAAACGATAATAAATACTAAAGAAGGTGCTTCATTCGTAAGCCATTTGTCGGAAAATGATTTTGATAAGATGACACGGAATTATTTCCAGTTCCCGAAAGATGATGAGGTGGAAGTATGATAATTAATAAAAATACTGATTCTGAACACGTTAAATTTATATCATACACAGGTAAGTATCCTAATCTTTGCAGTGGTATTTTAACACTTGAAATTGACGGAAGAACAATCAGATTTGGCAATAGGTATGTAGATAGTACAGTTGATTATCCTAAGTTTTGGGAAAGCGGCGGCAGTTGTTCATTTGACAATAATTGGAACAGCAATGTTACAGACGGAGAATGGCAGATAGATTTTAATGGGATACCTGACTGCTTTAAGAAATATGCAGAGGAAATAGACGAAATATTCAACGCTAATGTGCCTCATGGTTGCTGTGGAGGGTGCTTATGAAGCTTAAATGTATTGCGACAGGAAGTAGTGGCAACTGCTATCTGCTACAGGCAGACAACGGAGAAACACTTATCCTTGATTGCGGAGTCAGCATTAAGGAGATTAAGAAAGGCTTGAACTGGAATATTACAGGTGTTGTGGGTGCGATATGTACCCACAGCCACCAAGACCATAGCAAGTCGGTAGTTGATATTAGAAATATAGGTATTCGTGTATTTAATCCGGCACTTGATATTTTTCTTGATGTGGTGCATTTTGGTGATTTCAAAATTAGGCCTTTTGACCTAACAACAGTAGACGGCAGGTGGACACACACCAACACAGACGGAACGGAATGCCCTTGTTACGGATTTTTGATAACACATAAGGAAATGGGTAAGTTACTTTACATAACCGACACAGAGCTGATTAAGTGGCGTTTCAAAGACATAAACCACATTCTCTTAGGTGTGAATTATGACAAGGATTTAATCGACATGGATAACACAGGCAAAGCTAATCACGTTTTCAGAGGTCACTTAAGCATTGATACAGCTTGCAATTTTGTCAAGGCTAACGATTCAGACAGCCTACAAAATGTCATAATGTGCCATTTATCAAGTGAAAATGCTGATAAGGATAGTTTTATCGCAAAGATGAAAAATGCCGCAAATGGGGCGAATGTGGACGTTGCGGAACAGGGTAAGAGTTGGATTTTAAGGAAAGGAGATGAACCACCATTTTAAGTAATTGGGATGATATAAAAGAACTGATGGATTGCTTTCCATGCAGCGTTATTAACCATAATGGAGAGCTTATAGCGCATATCAAAAGTAACACATATTTTATTTTAAGAGATTGTAACAACAAGGAAGATGTTAAGTGCAAGGTTTTAGAGTGGCTTTCAAGACCTGCTTACAAAACGGAACCATACGGCACAAAGCGAAAGAATGATGAATTTCACAGTTTTATCCTTGCGGGAGTAAATGCTTACCTCGGTACAGATTTTTCAGAAAAAGACATGGAGAAGATTTATACATACCTGGGTAATGCTTGCAACCACAAAAAGACATTGAAATTCATTGAAAGCGGCTACGATATGAGCATTTTGAAAGATGATTAAGGAAAGGAGATGAATGTCCGTTTTGAGAATAGAAAAGCTAATTGAATTTCTAAAGGCGCATTTTGAAAGTGGAATACAAATGTTTGATACGCCGTCAATTATGCCAGATTTCCGAATGCCTATTTATGATAAAGATGACATACTTGTGTTGTTTGCGCCTGAATACGAATATATCGAGATATATGGCATTTCTGATGAAGAATTTGAACGAGTTATGAAAGAAGCAAACGGATATTAAAAATGTGTGTCCGCTTTAGAAAGGAGCAGTAATGGAGAGATTAACGATTAATGAGATAATTGAGCACTGCGACAGAAACACAAGGATGTACGAAAAAGCTTGTGATGTTAAGTATCTCGAAACATCAACTATGAATAATTCAATAAAGGGATACTGGGAACATAAACAAGTTGCTGAATATTTAAGAAAGCTGAAAGAATATGAGGACTTAGAAGAACAGGGCAGACTTTTCATACTGCCTTGTAAGGTTGGAGATACAGTTTGGCAGATAATGGTTGTAGGAGTACAGGGCAAAAATATTCAATATGGTATTTTTAAGGCGGTAGTCACAAAAATATCTGTTGATTATCAGATGAATTTTCTGCTTTCCACAATTACAGAAGATGAGGAAAGATATAGAAACGAAGTAACATCTACAGCAATTGGAGAGACTATGTTTTTTACAAAATCAGAAGCAGAAGCAAAACTGAAAGAATTGAGAGGTAAGAATGAATAAAAGAAAAGCAATATCTAAAAGTACAAGAACATCTGTATATCTCATGTATAACGGGCATTGTGCTTACTGTGGTACAGAAATAGCTTACAAAGATATGCAAGTAGACCATGCAACACCACTTAGGATAGGTGGAGCAGACGACATTTCAAATTACATGCCAGCTTGTAGGAGCTGCAATCACTATAAAGCCACTTTAGATGTCGAGGGATTTCGAAAGTATCTTTCAGAAATACATAAAAGGCTTATGCGTGACAGCATACCTTATCAAGTGGCGGAGCGGTTTGGAATCGTTAAGTATGTGTCTGACGATGTAAAATTCTATTTCGAAGAATTGAGAGGTGCAGAAAATGGCAATTAGAGCATTATTACACATGAACAAATTAAAAGATTTTGAAAAATGGCTTGAAAAACAGGGATATATGATTTTGCCAACATCTAAAAATCCATATGAAATTTTAAGAGCAAAAAAAGATAAAGATACAGTAATTATCTACCAAAAAGGAGACAGCAAAGAGCATTTATCAATCATGGATAAAGATTATCCTTTGATACGCAAGTTTATAACAGAAAGTAAGTCAAAGACCAATGCCGACAGGATAAGGAATATGTCAGATGAAGAGTTAGCAGAGTTTCTTATAGCTTTTAAGAACACGTTTGGCGAAGAATACGAAGGAGAAGCTAGTTGTATGGAATGGCTTCAATCAGAAGTGGAATAGGAGAGAATATGGAAGATAGATATTTATTTAAGGCAAAGAGGATTGATAATGGAGAATGGGTGAAAGGAGCTTTAGTATATGACGGTAGGGATAAGTTGTACAGGATAATTACTGAAATTAACTATTCTACAGGAACTTGCTTAACAACAGATAATGCTCCAAGAGTTGATTCATCTACAATCTGCCGATGTACAGGCTTGAAAGACAAGAATGGAAAGTTAATTTGGGAGAATGATATTCTCCATAATGGAAATTATTTTGTTGTTAAATGGAATGAATCTTGTTCAAGATTTGATATTGTATTAAATAAGTTTTGTAACATTCCAATAGGAAAATGGGAGCCAATGATTTGTGATTGGAAAACCAGTGATTTTAAAGAATATAGAAAAGCCGTTGACTATGAGGTTATAGGCAATGTGTTTGACAATCCAGAGTTGTTAGAAAGTGAGAAAAAGTAATGAACTATATTTTATTAATTTTATTATTTGTACTCATTGAGTTAGTTATCTCTTTGGTAGAAAGCTTTGTTATATCATGGATAGCTTGTATATTAGGTATTAACATAGCATTTAAGATAATTTTATTTGTGGTATTTATTGTAAATTTGTTTTTGTCTGTAAAAGGAAAGTAAGGAGGAAAAGAAATGAATCGTGTAATTTTATGCGGAAGAGTTGTTAGAGAACCGGAAATTAGATATTCGCAGACAGTAAACGGAAGTATGGCAGTTGCAAGATACACATTAGCTGTTGACAGAGCTTTTAAGAAAGAGGGCGAACAATCAACAGACTTTATTAACTGCATTGCATTTGGCAAGAACGGAGAGTTTGCAGAGAAATATTTGCACCAGGGAACCAAGATTATTGTTGAGGGCAGATGGCAGACAGGCAACTATACCAACAAGGACGGACAGAAAGTTTACACAAATGATTGTGTTGTTGAAAGGCACGAGTTCTGCGAAAGCCGTACTAATCAGCAGAGTGGCAATAATGGAATTATGGGCGGCAACAGCAGTAATGATAGCTTTATGGCTATTCCAGATGGGGTAGCGGATGAGGGATTACCATTTAATTAAGAGGTGTGAGTATGACAGAGAATGAAGCAATTAAAGAGTTTCAGCAGAATATTGATATGCCATTTGGAAGTAACATATCAAGAGAAGTGTCTAAACTTGCAATACAGGCACTTGAAGAAGTACAACAGTACCGGGAAATTGGTACACCGGAAGAATTACAGGATATGAAAAGCAATTATTTTGAAGCATTAAGTGATTGGCGCCAATATCGTAAGATTGGGACTTTGGAAGAGTGCCGGACGGCGATAGAAAAGCAGATACCAAAGAAACCTATCATGAAGCAGTATTTTGAAGATTTGGAAGAGGAGTACTTGTGCTGTCCGACATGTGGAGAAATTTTGACAGACAGAATACCGGCTGATAATAAGACTTTCTACTTTCATTGTATGAATTGTGGTCAAAAATTTGATTGGAGTGATAACAATTGAACTATCAGAACATAGCAAGAGCCAAGACAATAGAGCAGGAAAACAAAAAGCGACTATTGAAGCTGAATCCAAAGCTGAATGACAAAAGTGGGATATATTTTTTGACAAGAACTGACGAAAACAATATCTCATATTTTTATATAGGACAGGCGGTTAGGATTACACAGAGGATGTGCGGACACCTTGTAGGGTATCAGCACATAGACCTATCCCTTAAAAAAAGGGGCTTTTATAGTGATAATAACCCTTATGGGTGGAGATTGAATTTTATCAACTATCCCGAATCCGAACTAGACAAATGGGAACAGTACTGGATTTTGGAGTACACCAAAAAAGGTTATCAATGCAGATACAACAAGACAGCAGGCGGTCAAGGGGAGGGCAAAGAAAAGATAAATGAGTTTAAACCCTCTAAAGGTTATCGTGACGGCATACAGCAGGGCAGAAAGAACCTTGCAAGGGAATTATCCTCTATTGCGGAAAAGCACCTTAAAATCGAATTGAGAGCGGATAAGGCTAACAATAAGGTGTCGCAGAAACAGTATGAGAAGTTTATGGAATTATTACAGGAGGGCAATAGTAATGAATGACTATTACACAAATTACACCTGCATAAGCGGACACTGTCCTTTAATTGTCGAAGAAGAAAAATACGGAGTAAGAACTTCAACTTGTGAAGATTATTGCGGAAGTGGTTTTGGCGGTTGCAATCATTGTTACTACGAAAACAGCGAGCTTTGTGAGGAATGTGTGCATAAGGTTAATAATTCAAATACAGAGAGTAAGGATTTATTGAAAGTGGGTGATTTAGAATGAGAATTTTGAGCAGTAAAGATTATTCTTGGCTTATGGGCCGAATAGAAACTCTTTCCAATGAAAATGAAAGATTGCAGATGAAAGTTGATGAAATAACAAAAGAACAACCTAACGATTGTAAAAGCAATGAGGGAAGTCACTTTTGTAGCATTTGCGAGTTTGGCTATTTGAGAACAAGAAATCCGCTTGGAACAGATTTTTATGCTTGCAGTAAAACAGTGTCTTGTGAAGACTTCAAAAGAAAAGAAGATAACTAACTAAAAATCAAAGAAAGGAATAGGTTGTGCGCACATAAAACCGAGGTTTCCTTTTGGTAAGAGAAATGTTAGATTTTGGATATTACAACATGGATTGTATACAAGGAATGAAAGAATTTCCCGACAAATATTTTGACCTTGCGATTGTAGACCCTGCATACGGAAGAAAAGAGCATGGCGGTAAGAACAGAAGCGGATATGTTAGGCAGAAAAACGGAGGTAAAATTTTTGTAAAAGATGGACAGTACGAAAATCGAAAATGGGATAACAGACCACCTTCAGAAGAATACTTCAATGAACTTATGAGAGTTTCAAAGAATCAAATTATTTTTGGTTGCAATTACTTTAATTACCCACTAATAGGCGGTCGCATTATTTGGGATAAGTGTAATGATGGTAGCGACCAGTCAGATGCGGAAATAGCATACTGCAGTTTGAATAGCAGGGTTGGTATTTTCCGCTATATGTGGCGAGGCATGTTTCAGGGGAAATCTATTACTGAAGGAACCGTTCAGCAGGGCAACAAGAAACTAAACGAAAAACGCATACATCCCACGCAAAAACCGGTGGCATTATACGAATGGCTGTTAAGCAGATATGCAAAACCTGATGATATTATTCTTGATACTCATGTAGGCAGTGCGAGTAGCTTGATAGCTTGCTATAACACAAATCATAAATTTGTCGGGTTTGAACTTGACGAATGCTATTATAAGGCATCAAAACAAAGACTTGATTGTGAAATGGCTCAAATGAGATTAAGTGATTTTATGGGAGATACAGTATGACACAGGACGGGCAATTTGAATTAACAGACTTTTTAGGCAAGAAGATTGAGAGTAAATCTGTTATGGACTTGACAGCTTGGATAAACAGTCAAGGCAAGGCACAATATTCACAGATTGGCGAGGTTATAGAAGAAGTTTACAATCGTGAAAAGGATAGCGGAGAACTTGTTGAAAGGCTTACAAATGCCGTATCAATATATGTTCTTAATCAATCTATGGAATATATGAATTATTTGCGAAAGGAAAGTGAGTAATGACAGACGATACAAAGCAGGAAATACAAATAGTCCTAGATTTGCTAAAAGGCAGTCTTACGAGAAATGGTGTAAGTATGGCAACGGACAGAGAGGGCAACTTAATGTTCTTTGATACAGCCACTTACAACAGAAGCAAAGGCAAGGAATTTGATGGATTCAGAGTTAATATCAACGATTTAGTGAAGTAACAATGTGACAGAACTTGAAGAGGTAATTATGACAGGCAATTTTATTAAAATTGACAGAAAGATTTTAAAGTGGGAATGGTGGAGCGATATTAATACATTCAGACTTTTTATGTATATGTTGATAAGTGCCTATTGGAAAGACGGAAATTATAAAGGCAAGATAATTGAAAGAGGGTCTTTCCCATCTTCAATATCTGAATTATCAAAAGAAACTAATTTGTCTGTAATGGAAATTCGTACCTCACTAAAGCACTTACAATTAACAGGTGAAATAACAAGCAAAGCAACAAACAAATTCACGATATTTACTGTGGTTAACTACAATTTGTATCAAACGGATAACAAGCAAGATAACAAACAAATAACAAGCAACTTAACAAACAATCAACAAACAGATAACATTTTATTAACAAACTCTATATTAAAAGAAAGTAAGAATGAAAGAACGGAAGAAATTAAAAAAGACAAGAATATAGAAAAAGATATTACTAACGTAATATCCAAAAAGAAAAGTTATTATCCCGATGATGAATTGCTTGATGAAGCATTTAACGAGTATGTGACAATGCGTAAGAGGATTAAGAAGCCTATATGCACCGACAAGGCATTGCATAGGGCTATGAATGCTCTTGAAAAGTTGTCTGGTGGAGATAATGACTTAGCTGTTAAAATTCTTAATCAGTCAGTAGACCATTGCTGGCAAGGATTGTTTGAACTGAAAGAAGATAATTCTAATAAGCAGGGCAATCAAAATTTCAGTAAGGGTGCTATTGACTGGGATAATGTGTAAAGGGAGGTGACGAAAAACGGGTAGAGTAGATGATACACTCAACAAAATAAATTTTAGAAGTGATTATCCGTACAACGGAAAGGTTGAATCGCTCTTAAAAACAATCGCAATTAATAGTGCTATTATATGCGACAAATTAGATACTATTTCTAATCAATTGAAAGGAGGTAGCAATGACAAGAGAAGAAACAGTTAAAATCATCCGCATTATGTCTGATTGCTACCCAAACTACAAGCCTAACAACCTATCAGAGACAGTAGATGTGTGGCAGATGATGTTAGATGAATACAGCTACAATCAAGTGTCGATAGCTTTAAAAGCGTATGTTACATCTGATACAAGCGGATTCGCACCGAGTGTAGGAGAAATAGTTGCTAAGATACAACTTGTATCGCAACCGCAGGAACTTGACGGAATGGCGGCGTGGGGATTGGTTAGCAAGGCTTTAAGGAATGGCACTTATGGGGCAGTTGAAGAATTTAACAAACTACCGCCACTTGTAAAACAGGCTGTAGGTATGCCAGACAACCTTAAAAACTGGGCGACATCAGACTATCAGACAATAGAAACAGTTATACAATCTAATTTTTTAAGAACCTATGAAACAATTGTTAAGCGTACGAATGAAATAAATCGTATGCCGGACAATATCAAATCACTCATCGAGAAAACGAATACAAATTCGTACAAGGCTCAAATCGAGCAAAAAACCCAAAGAGATATAAATACATTACAAATTAAAGAAAATGCCCTTATCGGTCAAAATACAAACGCAGAAGAATATATTGAAGCACCCAAAGAGGTACAAGATAGAATTAACAGAATGCGAGGTTGATTTTTAGTGGAAACAACGCCAATTAGTCCACAAATGAGAATGTACTATAAGCGGAAAGAGGCAGGATTATGTGTTGAATGTGGGAAGCCACTTAATGGAGAAAAACTTAAATGCAAAGATTGCCGAGAAAGAATTAATGCAAACAGAAAAGAACTTGCACACTGGTATCAAGATAATGGCATATGCCCTGAATGTCGGCAGAATAACCTTATGGGAGATGAAAGGGTTTGCCCTGAATGTTCTGCAAAGAGATATTCTCAAAGAATCGCTAGATATAACACTAATCCTGAAGAGTTCAAGGCAAGAGATAGGCTTGAACAGAAGAAAATCAGAACAAGACGAGCCGAAAAGGGAATGTGTGTTAAATGTGGTAAAGTTGAGGCAGATGATGGGTATAAAACTTGTACAAAATGCCGCATTAAAGCAAGGGATGTGAAACGTAATAAGCAAAAAGATTGTAAGGTTGAACAACAACGAGAATGGGTTGCCAATGGCAGATGTTGGTTATGTGGCAAGCCTGCATTTAATCATACTAAATTATGTAAAATACATTACAATAAATCCCTTGAATATGTCAGAAAAAGTGTAGAAGTGAGGCGTAAAAATGAGCAAGCTAGAGCAAAGAAGATTTCAAGAACAAATGATGAGAGTTCAATTAAACAGACAGAAGAACAAAGAAAATAAAGAAATGTTTGGTAACGCCTTGATAATTCTGCTATGGGTACTGCATGACAAGTTTGGATTCGGTAATAAGCGACTAGAGCGTCTTATTGACGAAATCAATAAATTTAATGAAGATTTCAATGCAGGGCTTATAGACCCAAAAGAGCTTATTGAACAGTTGGAAGAAGAAACGAAAATTAAAATTAAATATTAAGGAGTGTGGCTTTATGAAATTTTCAGATTTTACAAAGCCAGAACTTGAAAAAATAATTGAAAATGCCAACTTTACCGAGGAAGAAGATAGGATATTCATGCTTCTTTCTCGGAATTTTGCACAAAAGGAGATAGCGCACAGATTGTCAATGTCTACAAGAACGCTAGAAAGACGGGTGAGGAATATTAAGAATAAGATTGAGAGGGTGGTAAATGAGTGGAACTAACAGACAAGGAATTGTTGAATTATGTACTAGAGAATGATATTATCTCTCGTGATGATATCCAAAAAAGAATCGAAATGAACGAAAGGAAAAAATATTTAAAAGAACATGCCTACGAGATATGGCAAGGAAAAGATAGTAAGTGGTATACATATCTGCCAAGTGAAACTGCTTCAAATGGGAGAAAGTTATTGAAGCGGTCAACATTAGATTCACTTAATGACGGAATAGTGGAACATTACAAGAAATTAGAGAATGAACCGCTGATCAGGAATGTTTTTCAAGAATGGATCGACTGTAAACTTGATTATCACGAAATCAAGAAACAGTCATACGATAAGTATACTAATAATTTTACTAGGTTTTTTGATTGCGAAGCATATCCATTGGCAGACAAGAAAATTAAGTACATTACAACTGATGAATTGGAAAAATTCATCAAGACAATCATTGCTGAATGTAGTCTCTCGCAGAAAGCATATTCTGATATGCGCATTCTTGTCAACGGCATTTTTAAGTATGCCAAAAAGAAAGGCTATACAAATATCAGTATCACACAGTTTATGGGAGACTTAGATTTATCGCGTCGGTCATTTACCAAGAAAGTGAAAGATATGGGGAATGAGATTTATTTTGAAGATGAAATCCCTGTGATTGCTGAATACTTGTGGCAGAGATACGATATCAGAAGTCTGGGACTTCTACTTATGTTTGAGACAGGGCTAAGAGCCGGAGAACTAGCTTCACTTAAATTTTCAGATGTTCGCAGTACAAAACTAAAAGACGGAACTGTAAAGAATTTTATTTCTGTGTCAAGGACAGAGATAAAAATTAAAAATGAAAATGGAAAGTGGGTTGAACCTGTTAGCGATTATCCAAAATCCGACGCAGGCATAAGAGATGTAATAATTACAGATAAAGCACTTAGAACTGTTAAAGCCATTCGCAGACTAAATCCATTTGGAGAATACATGTTTATGGAAAAGGGCGAACGGATCAAGAGCAAGGCGTTTAATCGCAAACTAGAGAGGGTTTGTAAAGCCTTAAATATTAATTATCGTTCAGCACACAAGATAAGGCGTGCTTATGGCACAACACTTTATGATAACGCAGCAAATGATTCTGTAATATGTGAAATGCTAGGGCATAGCAATATCGAGACAACAAGAAAGTATTACATATACAGCAATAAGACAAGTAAATCCAAAATTGAGCAAGTCAGTAAGGCTATCAATTTCTGATTTTGGTTACAAAGTAATCAAAGTAATCAAAGGCTAAAGGCGTAAAGCTAGAAAACAAGCGGAATACAGGATTGGTCAATCGAGTTCGATTCTCTCATCCCCTGCTGTTTAAAGGATTTAAGTTGAATTTCAGCTTGAATCCTTTTTTTGCATTTAAAAACTTTAATTATAAAGCTAATTAAGCGAAATAAAATAATGATGAGGAGATAATCATGAATGAATCTAAATATGAGCATATAGTACACCCATTTCCACCCCTGTATAACAGTGAATCAAGAATACTTATACTTGGGAGCCTGCCTTCAGTTAAGTCAAGAGAGCAGATGTTTTTTTATGGACATCCGCAGAACAGATTCTGGAAAATGATTAGTGGAGTATTTGAAGAGGCAGTTCCGCAGACGATAGAAGAAAAGAAGGCATTTATGTTAAAGCATAATATTGCAATGTGGGATACGATATACAGCTGTGACATAATTGGTTCTAGTGACAGTAGTATTAAGAATGTTGTGCCAACAGATTTAAAAAGCATTATAGATAATTCTAAGATTGAAAAAGTAATATGTAATGGGAAAACATCAGGAAAATATTATGAAAAATATCAGATGAAATATCTGGGAATTAAACCAGACATTCTTCCATCAACAAGTCCTGCAAATGCTGCATATTCATTGGGGAAACTTGTTGAGATATGGAAGAAGTCTATAATATATTAGATTTTAACTTATTTTTCAGGTTTAACAACATTAAGAGGCATCATAAGATGATCTATGAGGATGCTATAAGCTTTATCACCATTACCAGCTTTGAGATAATCAAAGTATTTCTTGTGTTCATCTAATGTACCAGTAATACGTCCATCAACCTCAAGAGCTGACTGAGAAGTAAGTTTTATCAGATACATTAGTCTTTGAAAAATGTGATTGACTTCATCATTGTTTATGTATTTTACTAAGAGCAGATGAAACTGATGATCGTAACTGATGAAATCTTCATAATTGTCATTATCTGGATGATCTTCAATAGTTTTATATTGAAGGTCAAGAATATTGCCAAGTTCTCTGATAGTTTTCTGACCTCTTGCAGTATTGATATCATTTGCAAGACAATGAGTACAGAAACCTTCTATGGCACATCTTATCTGAATAGTTTCTTTCATGTCCTTCTGATTAAGCTGTCTGATACGAAATCCTTTGCTTGGTATAACATCTATATATCCGTCCTGACTTAAACATTGTAGTGCTTCACGCATAGGAGTTCTGGATATTCCAAGTTCTTTTGATAATTTTGTTTCTGAATACAGACTGTTTACATCAAGTCTGTTGGTAAGAATTAAATCTTTAATATAATTATAAGCTTCCTGCTGAAGTGATGACATAAGCTGCATGATATTAAATTCCCTTCAAATACATTTTTATTAATAAAATAATAAACAAAAAAATACAATTGGTCAATAATTAATTAAAAATCTGTATACCGGTATACTGGATTTGTTGAAAATGTACAATGATATTGTGAAAAGTTTGACTAATTTTAATAATTGATTCTTAACCGGTATACTGGTATACTGCAATCAACAAGAAAACAACAAATCATTTTTCAGGAGGAAAAAGAATGAACACAACATTTGAATTAGGAAATTTAAAAGTAATTGATTTAACAAAGCCACTTGATCCAAAGACTGAATCAAGAAGATGTCACCTTATCAGATACAACACAGGTGGTCCAATTCCTGATTTCCATACTGCAATGGATCTTACAAGCCACCTTGGAACACATTGTGAGTGTCCTTATCATCATGATGATAACTGGCCATCAGTTGCTGAACTTCCACTTACAACATTTATGGGAAGAGCAATCTATGTTGATTTTAAGGATACATTACCTCATAGAAAGCACATAAGTGCAGCAGACCTTGACAAAGCAACAGAAGGATGGGTAAAAGAAGGTGATATTCTTATCATTGATTCTTCTTACAAGATTGACCCATTTACTCCAGATACTAATACAGACAAGGATCAGAGATTACTTGTTAACGGTGAGACAGCACAGTGGTGTGTAGATCACAAGATTAAATGTGTTGGTTTCGGTGACGGAGTTTCAATTGAAAACTGCAACGAAGATGTTAAGCCATTCCATGATATCTGTATGGCAGAGAACATTGTATTCCTTGAAGTATTAAAGAACTTAGACAAGCTTACACAGGATACATTCTTCATGTCATATTCACCACTTCCAATTTACGGACTTGATTCTTGTCCTATCCGTGCTTATGCTATTGAGGGACTTGCTGAATTTGCAAGATAATTAGTTAGAATAATAAGGAGATACAGTTATGAAGATTGCAGTTCTTGGTGCAGGAGCCATGGGTTCAATATATGGAGGACATCTTTCATTACACAATGATGTCTATATGATTGATAAGAAGCAGGAAATTGTTGACAAAATCAATGCTGACGGACTTAAGCTTTTTGAGAATGATAAAGATGTAATTTACAGACCTGAGGCAATGACAGACAGTGCTAATCTTGGAGAAGTTGACCTTGTAATACTTTTTGTTAAAGCACTTTTTTCTAAAGCAGCACTTGAAGAAAACAGACATATTATAGGAGAACATACATATGTAATGACTCTTCAGAACGGAGCAGGTCATGAGGATATTCTTTCAGAGTTTGTTCCTAAGGAAAGAATTATCATAGGTACAACAGAGGATAACGGAGCAGTTCTTGATTTCGGCTATGTAAGAAGAGGCGGAAAAGGAAAGACTAATATCGGAATGCTCGTACCTGACAGCAACGGAATGCTTGGAAAGATTAAGGAAAGCTTTGACTCATGTGGATTTGATACACATATTTATGATAATATCCAGCAGCTTATATGGGATAAGCTCTTTACAAATGTGTCTCTTTCAGCTCTTACAGGGGTTCTTCAGGTTCCAATCGGTTTTATTGCAGCAGATGAATATGCATGGAGCATGACTGTAACTCTTATTAAAGAAGCACTGGCAGTTGCCAAAGCTTTAGGACTTGAGTTTGATGAGCAGGAAATTATTGAAAGAGTAAGAAATACTTCTATTAGTTCACCAGAAGGAAAGACTTCTATATATGCAGACCTCAAGGCAGGAAGACGCACAGAGGTTAATACAATAAGTGGAGCTGTTGTAAGAGCCGGAGAAAAGACCGGAGTAGATGTTCCAACACATAGAATGATTGTCAATATGGTTCATGCTATGGAAGACAGAGACAGAAAGGAGACGAAATAATGATATTTTCATCTATTAATTCAAAGGATGATTTTAGCAGTTATCCAAAGGCAGTACAGAGAGCAATTAAGTATTTGAAGGAAAATGATTTTGTTAATATGGAACCGGGAGTTTATGAACTTGAAGGAAAGCTTATGTACGCGCAGGTATTTGATGCAGAGACTGGTTCTGTAAATGAGAAAAGACCAGAGGTTCATGAGAAGTACCTTGATGTACAGTTCTTAGCTTCAGGTAGAGAAAAGTTAGGATTTACTCCTGATACTGGCAATTATGAGATTGATGAAAAATTTGATGAAAGAGATCTTATTTTCTACAAATCAGTAGAGAATGAAGGCTTTATTACATCAACACCAGGATGCTTCTGTGTATTCTTCCCAACAGATGTTCACAGACCAGCATGTGCTGATGGAGAGCCTATGACAGTAAGAAAAGTAGTAGTTAAGGTAAGTACTGAATTATTGAAATAATTTCAGGGAGGTTTTTATGGGTAAAAAGTTTATTGCATTATTTTTATGCATGAGTTTATTAGTCTGTTCTGCATTAACGGGGTGTAGCACTAACACTACAGCAGATGGACATGAAGTTAAGATTATAAGAGTTGCATTCAATCAGAATGAGGATCACCCTCAGTATAAGGCAATGAGAGAACTTGGAGATAAGTTCGAAGAAGCAACTAACGGAAGATATAAGATGGTTATTTATCCTAACGGTGTGTTAGGAGAACAGGGGTCTATGGCAGAGTTTATAAGAACCGGAGCACTTGATATGGCTATTGTTCCATGTTCAGTTCCAGAAGGATACGATTCGGATTTTGCTATCGTAGGCGCACCTTATCTTTATGATGATATGGATCATTTAAGAAGAACTACATTATCAGGTGCATTTGATGAGCTTTTCAAGTCAACAAGAAAGTTTAATTTCGAAGTTCTTACTGTATATACAGCAGGTGAGAGAAATATTTATGCAAACAAGCCAATCAATACACCAGATGACCTTAAAGGTATGATTGTACGAGTTAACGATTCAACAACATATCTTAACATGGTTAAGTATATGGGTGGTGTGGGTACAGCAATGTCTCAGTCAGAGGTATATACAGCACTTCAGCAGGGCGTTATCGATGCCGGTGAGAACAGTGAGAGAGTATACACAGATTTTAAGCATTACGAAGTTGCAAAGTATTATTCATACACAAAGCATATTGTTCATCCTGATGTAGTTATAGCAAGTACTAACTTCCTTGACAGTATGTCAGCTGCTGATAAGGAAATATTTGACAAGCTTGTTGCAGATTCAACAGATTATGAATTTGATGCATTTGCAGAATCAGTACAGGAAGCAAAGAAGGATGCTGAAGCGAACGGTGCAATCTTTGTGTATCCTGATACAGAATTATTCAGAGAAAAATGCCAGCCACTTCTTGACAGTATTTCAGGACAGTCAGAGGTTACCAAGAAAATATACGATAAAGTACAGGCTTTAAGAGAGGAGAAATAATATGACAGCAGCTAAAAAAGTATTAGACAAGATTACATCATATTCAAGTGTTGTAATATTTATTGCAATGGTACTTATGGTAACATATCAGGTCATAGCAAGATATTTCTTCAAAAGCCCAAGCAGCGTTACTGAAGTACTCACAAGATACTGTTTCGTATGGCTGATTATAATATCAGCAACATATATGTTCGGACAGAGAGAGCATATTAATATATCAGTTATCAAGGATAAGTTACCTAAAACACCTAAGATGATAGTCAGCATAATTATTGAGCTTGTTACAATCTGCTTTGCTGGACTTGTAATGGTATATGGTGGTTTTACAATCACAAAAATGAATCTTGTACAGTTAGATACAATTCTTCATATTCCAACAGGTGTCATCTATTCAATTATTCCAATATGTGGTGTGATTATAATCTTCTACAGCATCTATAATATTGGACTTGAACTCAAAGCAAATAAGCAATAATTATGAGGAGGACTTTCGCATGAGTATAGCATTACAGGTAGCCTTAGTAATGGTTACAATATTAGTTATATTGCTGATAATCGGCGCTCCTATCGGTGTAGCAATCGGTCTTTCATCAGCAGTTTCAATGATATGCATGATTCCGGCAAATGTTTCTTTTGCAACTTCAGCACAGAGAATATTCGCGGGTTCGAATTCATTTTCACTTATAGCCATTCCGTTCTTTATCCTTGCAGGTAATATAATGAACAATGGCGGTATCGCAACAAGACTTGTTAATTGTGCCAAGGTTATAGCCGGTAGAATGCCGGGAGCACTTGCACAGTCAAATGTAGTTGCTAACATGTTATTTGGAGCCATCAGTGGTTCAGGTGCAGCTGCAGCTGCAGCTATGGGAAGCACAATCGGACCATTAGAGGATAAGGAAGGTTATGATAAGAACTACAGCGTAGCTGTAAATACAGCTTCAGCTCCAGTTGGAATGCTTATTCCACCAAGTAATACAATGATTGTATATTCAAGTATCGCAGGTAGTGTTTCTATCGCAGCACTTTTCATGGCTGGTTATATTCCAGGCCTTCTCTGGGGTGCAGCAGTTATGGTTCTTGCAGGTATCATGGCTAAGAGACGTGGATATCAGGCAGAAGAAAGAGTAACATTAAAGATAGCTTTAAAGACATTCTGGCAGGCAATCCCAAGCCTTTTACTTATCGTAATCGTAATCGGCGGTATCCTTGCAGGTGTGTTCACAGCTACAGAGGGTTCAGCAATCGCTGTAGTATATGCAACAGTTCTTTCACTTATTTATAAGTCATTTAAGTTAAAGGACATTCCAAGAATTGTTCTTGAGTCAGCAAAGACAACAGGTATCATTACATTTATGATTGGTCTTTCATCTATCATGTCATGGGCTATGGCTTTCACAGAAATCCCTGATATGATTGCAACAGCAATCCTTGGTCTTACAGACAACAAGATACTTATTCTTCTTTTAATAAATGTGCTGTTACTTGTAGTAGGAACATTTATGGATGTAACACCGGCAATTCTTATCTTTACACCTATTTTACTTCCTATATGTACAGCATTTGGCATGAGCCCAATACAGTTTGGTATTCTGCTCTGCTTCAACTTATCAATCGGAACAATTACTCCTCCGGTTGGAACAATCCTGTTCACAGCGTGCAGGGTTGGCGGAACTACTATTGAGAGTGTTATTAAGACATTGTTACCATACTTTGCAGTCATTCTCATAGCATTATTACTGGTTACATACATCCCTGCGATTTCTATGTTCTTACCTAAGATTCTGGGATTGGTGTAATAAATATCTTTTTTCCTAATATAATGTGCACATAGGAAAAGTAAGCGTCTGCAGAGCAGACATTTACTTTTCCTGTGCCATTAACGAACGAACGGCCATGCGAAGCAGGGCGAAAGAGTGCGAAAGCACGGGTTCGTGAGTGTACGTTAAAAAATGAATAAATTATAATAAGAAAGGCGCGGACTGCTCTTAGTGGTAGTCCGCGTCTTTTGATTTGCCAATAAATAAATACTATGATATCATTAATTATTATGTGGAAAAGGAATGATTAATATGGAAAATGTTGTTATAAGAAACATGAAAGAAGAGGATTCAGCTGAAGTCCTTGAGATGATGAAGGTGTTTTATGCATCACCGGCACTGCTTTCAGATCCTTCAGAGGAAGTAATGAAAAGGGATATAGAGGACTGTCTTGGGGATAATCCATTTATAGAGTGCTTTGTGTTTGAAGATGGCACAGGTGTTATCATGGGTTATTCAATGGTTGCACACAGTTATTCTACTGAATGTGGTGGTAATTGTGTGTGGGTTGAAGATATATATATTAAGCCGGATTACAGAGGAAAGAGTATAGCAGGAGTGTTCTTTGAACATCTTGATAATATGTATGGAAAAGAAGCTGTCAGGTTCAGACTTGAGGTTGAAGAGGAGAATGAAAGGGCAGTGAAAGCATATAAGAAGGCTGGATTTGAGAAGCTTGGTTATGTGCAGATGGCTAAGGATTATTAATTGGAGTTGATATGAATAATAGTTATAATGAAAGAAGCATGAAGATAATTGACCTTAAGAAAACTATCTTAGAGGACAATGACGCTGATGCTGACAGATTAAGAGAAGAGTTAAAGAAGAAAAATATATTCTATATGAATGTCATGTCAAGTCCCGGTTCGGGGAAGACTACAACTATTGTTGGTACAATTGAAAGACTTAAGGAACATTTTAATATAGGTGTAATGGAAGCAGATATTGATTCTGATGTTGACGCACTTACTGTTGCTAAGGCAGGAGTGCCAGCAGTACAGTTGCATACAGGAGGAATGTGTCATCTTGATGCTGATATGTCAAGACAGGGAATGGCTGCGTTAGAAGCTGAAGCAGATAATACACTTGATTTTATTATACTCGAGAACGTTGGTAATCTTGTGTGTCCGGCTGAGTTTGATACAGGCGCATGTCTTAATGTGGCAATTCTTTCAGTTCCGGAAGGAGATGATAAACCGCTTAAGTATCCACTTATGTTTGAGAAGTGTCAGGTTGTGATTATTAATAAGATTGATTCCATGCCGGCATTTGATTTTGATATGGATAGGGTTAAGGATAATATTGCAATGAGAAATCCGGAAGCAGTAATTTTCCCTATTTCTGCAAGAACAGGAGAAGGAATGGATGCATGGTGCGAATGGCTAAAAGACAATGCAGCACAATATTTAGGAGAGAACCAGAATGGGTAATGTAAGAGTAATTGATGTGCATCAGAGCGTGTACGCAGTTAATGATGAAATAGCTGCTAAGACAAGGGTAAGACTTAAGGAAGAGAAAACATTTATGGTTAATCTTATGTCAAGTCCGGGAGCAGGTAAGACTACGACTCTGATAAGAACAGCTAATATGTTAGGAGACAGATACCGTATAGGAGTCATGGAAGCAGATATTGATTCTTCTGTTGATGCTGAGAAGATGGCGGCAGCAGGGGTTGCTTCAATTCAGGTGCATACAGGCGGAGAATGTGCGATGGACGCTCATATGACTATGCAGGCACTTGACGAATTTGACACAGAGGGGCTTGACCTTCTTGTTATGGAGAATGTCGGTAATCTTGTATGTCCGGCTGAGACAGATACAGGTGCATCATGCAATGTTGTTATTCTTTCGTATCCTGAGGGTGATGATAAGCCACTTAAGTATCCTCTTATGTTCGAGGTGTGTCATGTAGTTCTTATCAATAAAATAGATACTAAAGAGTATTTTGATTTTGATGACAAAGCAGTTGTTGAAAGAATTCACGAAAGAAATCCATTAGCAAAGGTATTTTTCGTATCAGCTAAGACTGGCGAAGGCTTTGAAGAATGGATAAGCTGGCTTGACAATAATATTAAGGAATGGATTGGAGGTACAGTCTGATGGTAGACAGTCGTAATTTTAAAAAACAGAATCAGAAAGGACAGGGATTAAAGAAGCATAAGTGGATTCCGCTTGTTGTTATCGTAGTGCTTGCACTTGTACTTATTCTTATACAGTATTTTATGATTGATATACTTATGGCAGTCAACACAAAATAGTTCATATATTCATGAATTTGGAAAGATTTAATAATCCCCAGCCCTGCAGATTATCTGGCAGGGCTTTTTTAGTACAGCATGAATGGAGCCTTTTCTTTATCTCTTTAGGAGACATGTCTTTTTTTATCAGAACATCTGCAATTGCACCTGAAACAACCGGGGCAGACATGGAAGTTCCACTTTTTACAGAATATCCGCTAACGGAATTATTGCACGACCTGATATATGAACCATTTACAATAAGCTCTGGTTTTACTATACATTCACTGGTTGGACCTCTTCCTGAATAGAAATCTTTGCCATCCGGGGAACCGACTGTGATAATTTTTTTGCAGGTTCCGGGGATTGCAACAGTCTGTCGTCCAGGCCCTTCATTTCCAGCGGCTGCGACAACAATTATATTATTGTCCCAAAGCTTTTCAATTGCTTTTTCAAGAGCAATGAGATTTTCCTTTTCGCCAAATGTGGTTGCACCGAAGGATATATTGACAACTCTTATATTCAAATCTTTCTGATGGGAGATTATCCAGCCAGCAGCATCTAAAACATTTTCTATCCTGCCATTACCAAGTCTGTCTAATACCTTGATTCCGGCAAGGCAGGCAGAAGGACAGATGCCTCTTATTCTGCCGTGGCTTGCATAACCGCTGCCAGCGATAATTCCACTTACATGGGTGCCATGTCCACAGTCGTCATAAGCATTTTTTCTGCCATTGACAAAGTCCTTGAAAGCTACTATACGGTTTTTGAAATCTATATGAGGATATATTCCTGAATCTATTACAGCAACAGTGATTAATTTATTCATAATAATTATTTTCAGAACATAATATATATATTTTAGTATATTCAGATTAGGTGGTTTAGTGCGGTTATATTACAGGGATTAGATGTGACTGATTATTCATTTACTTTCTTATAAATAATTGATATAATTTAAATATAAAAATTATGGAGGTACTTTAATGAAACAGTTAAATGAAAAAGTTGCTATTGTAACAGGAGCAGGCCAGGGAATAGGTAAAGGAATTGCTCTTTGTCTTGCAAAAAGAGGGGTTAAGGTTATTGCAACGGGACGTAGAGTAGAGCCAATTGAGCAGACAATTGCAGAAATTAAGGAATTAGGAGGAGAAGGCTTCGCCATGACATGTGATTCAGCAGACAGAGCAAGAGTTGAAGAGGTTGTTAAGGCTGCTGCAGAAAAGTATGGAACAGTTGATGTTGTAGTAAATAACGCACAGGCTATTGTTCCTTCTGCTCCAGTTGAAGAAACTTCTTATGATAATATGCTTAAGGCATGGCAGAGTGGTGTAATTGGTTCGCTTAACTATATGCAGGCTGCATTCCCTTATATGAAGGAACAGCATGAAGGAAGAATTATTAACTTCGCTTCTGCAACAGGTATGTTTGGTATTGCAGGACAGTTAGCTTATGGTTCTAACAAGGAAGCATTAAGAGGTATGACTAAGATTGCAGCTAAGGAATGGGGACAGTATGGTATATGTGTCAATATCGTTCTTCCAGGAGCGGAATCACCAGCAGCTAAGGCATGGGCTGAGAAATTTCCAGAGGAATATGCGAAGCAGGTTAACCTTAATCCTATGAAGCGTTTTGGTGATCCAGAGACAGATATTGCTCCAGTCATTGCATTTTTAGCAGGTCCGGATTCATGCTATTTTTCAGGACAGAGTGTGATTGTTGATGGTGCTAATTCTATAATGCCATAATGACTATATACATATTGAAATAATTTGCTTTTTGGCGGTTCATGGAATATAATATTTACATCAATAATAATCGTGTATGAGAGGTTTATGTTATGGATAATAAGAGAATTGTAGTTGCCTTAGGAAGAAATGCATTTGGAGAAACATTTCCAGAGCAGCAGCAGAATGTTAAGAAAGCAGCAGTGGCAATAGCTGATCTTGTAGAAGCTAAGTATCAGGTTGTTATTACACACAGTAATGGACCACAGGTCGGTATGATTCAGACAGCAATGACTGAGTTTGCAAGACTTGAGCCTGATGACAGAACAGTTGCTCCTATGTCTGTATGCGGAGCCATGAGTGAAGGTTATATTGGATATGATCTTCAGAATGCCATAAGAGAAGAGCTTATTAACAGAGGAATATATAAGACGGTTTCAACTATTATTACTCAGGTAAGGGTTGATCCTTTTGATATTGCTTTCAGTGAACCATCTAAGGTTATTGGTAGATATATGTCTAAAGAAGAAGCTGATGCTGAAGAAGAGAAGGGAAATTATGTAGTTGAAGAAGAGCCAGGTAAGTTCAGAAGAATAATTGCTTCACCTATGCCTATTGATATATATGAGATTGATGCTGTCAAGGCATTACTTGATGCAGATCAGGTTGTTATTGCAGCGGGCGGTGGTGGAATTCCTGTATTACAGCAAGGTTCACATCTTAAGGGTGCAAGTGCTATTATTGAAAAGGATTATACAGCTGCCAAGTTAGCAGAGCTTGTTGGAGCGGGAACATTACTTTTCCTTACAGCATATGATAAGCTTACTATAGGAAAGGGAACACCAGAGGAGAAGGTATTTGATACAGTTTCTGCAACAGATCTTCACCAGTATATTAAGGATGGTCACTTCCCAGCAGTTACAACTTTCCCTAAGGTTGACGCATCTATTAGATTCGTAACAGCAGATAAGGAAAGAAAGGCTGTTATTGCTAATCTTGAGAAGGCTAAGGAAGGTCTTGCTGGAAAGACAGGAACAACAATTACAGCGTAATATTTTACTCATAATATCAAATAAGGCACGGACATGAATGTCCGTGCCTTATTTGCAAATACAAATTTAAATATTAAGCAGCTTCTTTAACTCCGTTGCCGAAGAAATCTTCATACCATACAAGGAACATGTAAATTGTCCATATCTTACGTGAATTATCGGCCTTACCTTCTTTGTGGTCATCAAGGTATTTAACAATCTCATCAGTGTTAAAATACTTTTCAGCAGCTTCACTTGTGAAAGCCTTTTTAATCATATTGTAGTACTTCTCATCCTTGAGCCAGATTCTGATAGGAACAGGGAATCCAAGTTTCTTCTTCTCAGCAACCATGTCTGGAAGATGTCTATGGGCAGCCTGTCTCATGGCATACTTGGTATTACTCTTGTTAACCTTGTACTTAGTTGGAATAGTACGGGCAACATTGAATACTTCCTTATCAAGGAAAGGAACTCTTACCTCAAGAGAATGAGCCATACTCATCTTGTCAGCCTTAAGTAAGATATCGCCTATCAGCCAGAAATTGATATCAATATATTGCATCTTAGTAACATCATCCTTATCAGCAACCTTATCATAGAAAGGCTTTGTAAGTTCCTTATGGTCATACTTGCCGGTAGGATTCTTTAATATCCTGGCACGCTCTTTTTCATTGAACATGAAAGCATTACCTATGAATCTTTCTTCAACTGTCTTGCTTGCTCTGTTCAAGAAGCTTTTTCCCTTGAATTTGAATGGGATAGCGTTGGCAATATTGGCAAGTCCTTTTCTTAAGCCCTTAGGGAGCTTCTGAAATTCTGCAAGGTCAAGTGGTTCTCTGTAAATGTTATATCCACCGAAGAACTCGTCAGCACCTTCACCTGACATGGCAACCTTTACATGCTTGGCTGCTGTCTGGCTTACAAAGTAAAGTGCAATGGCAGCAGGGTCAGCTAAAGGCTCGTCCATATGATACTGGATTTTAGGAATTGCAGCCCAGTATTCTTCACTTGAAACAAGCTTTGAATAATTGTCAATCTTAATCTTGTCAGATAAAGCTTTGGCATAGTCAATCTCGTTGTATTTTTCATAATCAAATCCAACAGTAAATGTTTTGTCACCGTTAAATGTAGCAGCAACATAGCTTGAATCAACACCGCTTGAGAGAAATGAACCAACCTCAACATCACTGATCTTATGGTGTTCAACTGAATCATGCATGACATCGTCGATTTCATCAACAAATTCATCTAAAGACTTGCTCTCATCAGCATCAAATGTTGGCTCCCAGTATCTTTCAATGTTAAGCTCGCCTTTGTGGAATGTAAAGCAGTGACCAGGCATCAACTTGAATATTCCTTTGAAAAATGTTTCATCAAGTACTGAGTACTGGAATGTGAGATAATTCTCAAGTGCAACAGGATTAACCTCTTTCTTATAAGCAGGATGCTCTAAGATACTTTTAATCTCTGAACCATATATCATGTTGCCGTCTGCAACTGTGTAGTAGAAAGGCTTGATTCCGAAGAAGTCTCTTGCTCCAAAAAGAGTTTCTTTTTCACTGTCCCAGATTACGAATGCAAACATTCCACGAAGCTTGTTAAGCATGTCCTTGCCATACTCCTCGTATGAGTGAATGAGAACTTCAGTATCTGAATTGTTAGCAAATACATGACCTTTCTCAATAAGGTCTTTTCTTAAATCCTGATAGTTATATATCTCACCGTTAAATGTTATTACTATCTTCTTATTTTCGTTAAACATAGGCTGGCTTCCGTTATCAAGGTCAATGATAGAAAGTCTTCTAAAACCCATGTATGCTTTATCATCAATGTATTTACCAGCACTGTCAGGGCCTCTGTGAATAATTTTGTTCATCATGCGTTCAAGAACAGCATCACCATCAGCCAAGTATCCAGTAAAACCTGCGAATCCACACATGTATCTGTACCTCCATAATTATGACTGCACAATCTGTGCATTGTTAAATGTAGTGTGTAAAAATTACTTATGAATTATAACAAAGTAATCAGGCTAATACAAGTCAGTTTCTGTTTACAAAATATTTGAAATAAATTATAATAATTAATCAAGTAAGAAAAAGAAAGAGAGGTTCTTTATATTATGGACAAAATTAAGATGACAACTCCACTTGTAGAGATGGACGGAGATGAGATGACAAGAGTATTGTGGAAGCTTATCAAGGACGAGCTGCTCACTCCTTTTATTGATCTTAACACAGAATATTATGATTTAGGTCTTGTACATAGAAATGAGACTAATGATCAGGTGACTATAGATTCAGCAGAAGCTACTAAGAAGTATGGTGTTGCAGTAAAGTGTGCAACAATTACGCCTAATGCAGCAAGAATGACAGAATATAACCTTAAAGAGATGTATAAGAGCCCTAATGGAACAATAAGAGCCATGCTTGATGGTACAGTATTCAGAGCTCCTATTATCGTTAAGGGTATTGAGCCATATGTTAAGACATGGAAGAAGCCTATCACAATTGCAAGACATGCGTATGGTGATGTGTATAAGGCATCTGAGATGAAGGTTTCTGAGGCTGGTAAGGCAGAGCTTGTATTTACTAATGAGGCTGGTGAAGAGACAAGAGAGCTTATTCATAACTTTAAGGGCGCAGGAGTTCTTCAGGGAATGCATAATCTCAACGATTCTATCGAGAGCTTTGCAAGAAGCTGCTTTAATTTTGCGCTTGAGACAAAGCAGGATCTCTGGTTTGCAACTAAGGATACAATCTCTAAAAAGTATGACCATACATTTAAGGACATATTTCAGGAGATATTCGATGCTGAGTATAAGGATAAGTTTGAAGAAGCTGGCATAACATACTTCTATACTCTTATAGATGATGCAGTAGCAAGAGTTATCCGTTCAGAGGGTGGATATATCTGGGCTTGCAAGAACTATGATGGAGATGTTATGAGTGATATGGTAGCCACAGCATTTGGTTCACTTTCAATGATGACTTCTGTTCTTGTATCACCTAATGGATACTATGAGTATGAAGCTGCACACGGAACAGTACAGAGACATTATTATAAGCATCTTAAGGGTGAAGAAACATCTACTAACCCTATTGCTACTATATTCGCATGGACAGGTGCTTTAAGAAAAAGAGGAGAGCTGGATAATATTCCTGAGCTTGGAAAATTTGCTGATACTCTTGAGCGTGCATGCATTAAGACTATTGAAGATGGAAAGATGACAAAGGATCTTGCACTTATTACAACAATGGAGAATCCTGTAACACTTAATACACAGGATTTCATCAGTGCAATAAGAAAGACTCTTGAGGAGCTCCTTTAATTAAGGGGAGAATTTTCCATTTAATGATGGAGGGTACATTATGTCACATATAATGGGTATAACATTTAGAAGTATGAATATAAGCCAGCTTGTTATATGGTTTTTTATATACAGCTTTCTTGGATGGTGTATGGAATGTGTGGTTATCAGAAAGCAGCTTGGTTACTGGGAAAACAGGGGCTTTGCCAAGCTGCCGTTCTGTGTAATATATGGTTTCGGGACACTGATTGCTTTTAATATTTTTAAGCCAATAGAGCATAATTATATTGCACTATATATTTTTGGATGTATATGTGCTACAGCATTTGAGTACCTTACAGCACAGGTTATGTTAAAACTGTTTGGTGAAGTGTGGTGGAATTATGATCATCTTAAGTTTAATTACAAAGGCATCATATGCTTACAGTCAACACTTGCCTGGGGGTTTGTTGCCGTATTTATATTCGGATTTTTGAATAAATTTGTGGAGCGTTTTGTATTCTCAATCGATTACAGGATTGCCAGTGTTATGGCAATGATTCTTGTCTTTTCATATACTGCGGATTTTATGCAGAGTTTTTCGGAAAGTCTTAATATGCAGAATATGGATATCAGAGCGGAGATGAGAAAGTTTATTAAGATGTTTCACAGATAATCAGCATCTTATTGACAATTGATTCGGGGATAATTATATGATTTTTAAAAAGTTACGAAACAATTTTAGTCTTTTAATTGACAGCAGCAGGCATGTATGGACATTTGAACTGGCATACAAGCTTGTTGCTTTTGCTGTTATATTCCCTATTGTTTTATTTGCAATTAATTTTCTTATGAAGATAGCAGGAGTGAACTATCTTACTAATGAATATATTCAGAGAGCAATGACTCACCCTGTAGTCATATTTGCAATTTTTCTTGCTGTGGGTATATTTGTATTCTATTGCACTTATGAGATGACATATCTTTCAGTCTGTTTCGAGACAAAGAGAACATCATGTAATGCATCTGTTGTTGATATATTTTATAATTCTTATAAGGTTTTTAAAAATGTTTTTAAGCCAAGGCATGTAGGTCTGAGTATATTTTACTTCATATCAATTCTGGCTTCCAATGTAACTGTATGGTTTAATGTCTTATACAGTGAGACTAATACTAACTTAATTAAAATGTATATCATTAGGAATCACTGGTATATTAAGGCTGAAGTTATATTTATGTTTGTCATTATATACGCAATTGTAATTCCTGGAATATATGCAATGAATATATGCATGATGGAAGGACTGGGATTTAGGGAAGCATATAAGAAAAGTGCCCGTATGGTTAAGAAGCATCCAATGGGAACAATATCAGCACTTGTTGTGTATAATCTGGTTATGCTTGCAATTATTGGAATAACTTATGTGCTTATATCAGTATTTCTTGTTGCAGGTGTTAAGATTCTTAATATGGCATATCTTGGAAATGCTATATTTCTGTCTGCATTAAGGACAGAAAGACTAATTATAAAATGTATTCTTGTATGTGTAGCAATACCACTGTCTTTTTCGGCTATTTCACATATGTATTACAAATATACTGATGTAGACGATATTACATTTGAGTTCATAGATATACAGGAAGGTCCTGCAAAAAGAAGAAAGATAATATATAGTATTGTTTTAACTGCTGCTGTTGTTGCAGATGCATTTTATCTAATAATGACATTTAACAATAATCCATTTGAAAATGTAGCTATCTTTCATGAGACTAAGGTTATGGCTCACAGGGGGGCTTCAACAGAGACACCTGAGAATACGATGGCCGCATTCCAGAAAGCTATAGATGATATGGCAGATTATATTGAACTTGATGTACAGCTTACAAGTGATGGAGAAGTCATAGTGATGCATGATTCTAATGCATATCGTACAACAGGTGTGGATGAAAATATTGTAAATATGACATATAAAGAGGTTAGAAGGCTGGATGCAGGTTCATGGTATTCAGATGAATATAAAGGTGAGAAAGTACCAGGACTTAGAGAAGTACTAGAACTTGCACAGGGAAAGATAAAGCTTAATATAGAATTAAAGCCTGCTGATAATGGAGAAGAACTTGCAAGGAAAACGGTCGCTCTTATTGAAAAATATAATATGGAGAATGATTGCGTAATAACATCATTTAGCAGTTCAGCTTTATTGTCAGCAAAATCATGTGATGAAAATATTAGAGTAGGATATATATTATCAGCGGCGTATGGCGATTATTATGATATGAAGAATATAGATTTCTTCAGTGTTAATGCAGCGTATTTATCAAAGAGAACTATTGATGCAATTCATAATTCAGGTAAGCAGGTCTATGCGTGGACAGTTAATAATAAAGATTCTATCAAGAACCTGACTAACAAAGGCGTTGACGGCGTTATCACAGATAATCCGGTTCTTGCAAGGGAAACAATATATTCAAGAGATACATCAGAAACTATTGTTAACATGATAAGGTATGTGTTTAATCAGTAGAATGGGGGCATATGTATGGAAAGAGGAATAGGAACTTCAAGAGGAATTGGAATAGGACATGTTCTTATTGTTTATAATGCCAGTGCTGTTGTAAACAGGGGAACGCATTATAACGCAGAAGAAGAGAAGAAAAGATTCTTTGAGGCAAGAAAAACATTTATAGAGCAGACGGAAGAATTATTATCTGAACTGGAGAAAAAACTTGGTGAGTCTGACAAGGATGCACTGGTGCTTAAGAATCAGATATATCTTGCAAGAGATATAACAACAGAGAATGAAGTCGTTGCTGCAATTGATAATAGTCACATATGTGCAGAAGCAGCTTTTGATGATGTGTGTAATAAGCTGATTCAATTGTTTTCTTCAATGGATAATCCTGATATGCAGCAACGTGTTACTGATATTCAGGATATGAGAGAAAGAATGATACAGATATTGCAGGGAACGAAAGCGTTTGACCTTACTAATCTTCCAGATAATACTGTTATTGTTGCAGATGAGATTAAGCCATCTATGACAGCTTCCATGGACATAGCACATGTTGCAGGTATTGTTGCAGAAAAAGGCGGCGATACGGCACATGCTTCAATTCTTGCAAGAGCACTTGAGATTCCGGCAGTACTTAGTGTGAAGGGAATACTTCAGAAAGTAAAAAATGGAGATTCTATAATAATAGACGGAGCTTATGGAGAAGTTTTTATTAATCCAACACAGCGTACATTTTCTATATATGAAAAGAAAAAGAAGAAATATGAAGAACACATTGAGGAATTGAAGACATTTATTAATAAAAGCACAGAGACAGCTGATGGAAAAAAGGTTATGCTTGCTGCCAATATTGGTGGAGCTGATGAAGCAGCTAAGGCTGTTAAGGCTGGAGCTGAAGGTGTGGGACTTTTCAGGACTGAGTTTCTTTTTCTTAATAAGAATGCGCTGCCGACAGAGGAAGAACAGTTTGAGGAATATAAGAAGGCGGCAGTGCTGACAAAAGGTATGCCGCTTACAATAAGAACACTTGATATTGGTGGAGATAAGGATATTCCGTACATGGGACTTACGAAAGAAACCAATCCTTTTTTAGGATACCGTGCAATAAGATTCTGCCTTGACAGAGTTGATATATTCACAACACAACTCCGTGCGATATTAAGAGCCAGTGCATATGGCTCTATAAGAATTATGATACCTATGATTACGTCAGTTAATGAAGTGAGACAGGTTAAAGATATGATTAAGAAAATATGCAGCGACCTTGACCATAATGGAATTAGTTATGACAAGAATATCCAGATAGGCGTTATGATTGAGACTCCGGCAGCAGCTATTATGGCAGATGCTATAGCACAGGAGGTTGATTTCTTTTCAATTGGTACTAATGATCTTACACAGTATACAATTGCAGTAGACAGATGCAATGAAAATGTAGCATATCTGTATTCTGCATTTAATCCGGCAGTGTTAAGACTTATAAGAAGGATAATAGAATGTGCTCATAATGCAGGTATTGAAGCCGGAATGTGTGGAGAGGCAGCTGCAAATGCTTTAATGGCACCGATATTGTTATCATTTGGTCTGGATGAATTCTCAGTATCAACAGGAAAGGTATTAGAGACAAGAAAGACAATTGCAGACTGGTCACTTAAAGAAGCCGGACTTGTAACAGATAAGGTTATGTCAATGGCAACTGAGAAGGAAGTAACAGACTATCTTAGTGATTATTTATCAGAAAGAAATAAAAAATAAAAGGAAATATATATATGACAGTTTATGAAACAGATGAGATTATTGAGAGAGTTATTCTGGTTGGAGTAGCATTTGATACAGATGACGACACAGAGCGCTCTCTTGATGAGCTTGGAGAGCTTGCCAAGACAGCAGGTGCACAGACCGTGGGAAGGATGATTCAGACAAGAGATAACTTTCACCCTGCAACATATATTGGCAAGGGTAAGATTGAAGAATTAAGACTTATGATTGATGAGCTTGATGCTACGGGAATTATATGTGATGACGAATTAAGCCCTGCCCAGTTTAAGAATCTTGAGGATGAACTTGGTGTTAAAGTTATGGACAGAACAATGGTTATTCTTGACATATTTGCGGCAAGAGCTACATCAAGTGAAGGTAAGATTCAGGTTGAGATGGCACAGTTAAAGTACCGTTCAATAAGACTTGCGGGTTTTGGAACATCAATGTCAAGACTTGGTGGCGGAATAGGAACAAGAGGTCCCGGAGAGAAAAAGATTGAGACAGACAGACGACTTATAAGAGACAGAATATCAAAGCTCTCAGCAGACCTTAAGGATATGAAGGAGCACAGAGATGTCCAGAGAAGCAAAAGAGCTAAGACCTTAACACCTGTTGCGGCTATAGTTGGATATACCAATGCCGGCAAATCAACGCTTCTTAACAAGCTTACTGATGCAGGTGTGTTGTCGGAGGACAAGCTTTTTGCAACACTTGACCCTACAACAAGAAGTATGGAACTTCCTAATGGTGAAAAAGTTCTGCTTACAGATACCGTCGGATTTATAAGAAAGCTTCCACATAATCTTATTGAAGCATTCAAAAGTACTCTTGAAGAGGCAAAGTATGCAGACATTATAGTGCATGTTGTTGATGTATCCAACCCGAACTATGAACAGCAGATGTCAACAGTATATGCAACACTTAAGCAGTTAGGTGTTGAAGGAAAGCCTGTTGTTACATTATTTAATAAATGTGATGTTTTAACGGAGAAGCCGGCAGCTAAGGATTTACATGCAGACTATACATACAATATATCTGCCATAAGAGGCAATGACCTTGAAGCATTTAAAGAGTGCATACAGGAAATTATTCTTAAGAGCAGAATAAGAATTGAAAGAGTATTTCCTTACAGTGAAGCAGGCAAGATACAGCTTATAAGACAGTTTGGACAGCTTGAAAGTGAAGAGTACACAGAAGATGGAATTAAGGTGCTTGCCTATGTTCCTAAGGAGATAGAAGGGAAGTTGTAATTATGAATCTGATAGCAACAGTAGATAAGAACTGGGCAATAGGAAAACAGGGACATCTTCTTGTTAATATTCCGGAAGATATTAAGCTTTTCCGAATGGAAACAGCTGGAAAAGCTGCAATAATGGGAAGAAAGACATATGAGCAGATTACGGACAGAACAGCTCTTATAGACAGATATAATGTAGTGCTTACCAGTGATTTGTCATATAAGAAGGATGGAGTTGTTGTAGTACATTCAGTAGAAGAGGCACTTGAAAAGGTTGCATCATATAAGTCAGAGGATATATATGTAATCGGTGGAGAATCTGTATTTGAACAGTTTCTTCCATATTGCGATGTGGCACACATAACGAGTGTTGATTATAAGTATGATGCAGATGCACATTTTCCTAATCTGGATAAGATGCCAGAATGGAAAGTTACACAGATGAGTGAGGAACACACATACTTTGATTTGTGCTACGAATTTAAAAAGTACTGTAAAATGTAAATTATGCTTTGAATCGTGCAGAAACGGATATGATAGAAAAGTTTCTGGCATATTTTCTTCATTGAAAATATACATTTTATTTGATACTATAATAAAAAAACAAGAGAGGGGAGAAATGTTATGTTTTGCACAAAATGCGGATATAATGCAGGGACAGCTAAGTTTTGTCCAAAGTGTGGAAATCCTTTAAATCCACAGCCAGTACAGGAAACACCTGTACAGAACGAACCAGTTGCACAGACGGTACAGAGTGAGCCGGTTGAACAGCAGCAGTTTGGAACACAGCCACAGTTTAATGAGACAGTACAGCAGCAGTTCGGAACACAGCCACAGTCAGGGGCAGTTCCACCAGTGAATGCAGATGTACCAAGATATCAGGAAGCACCTCCTATGCAGCCACAGCCTAAGAAGAAAAAGAAGAAGTGGCCAATAGTAGTTGCTATAATAGCAGTTATTGCTGCAGCGGCAGCAGTACTCGGATTTGTAGTACTTCCTAATGTATTGTCACCAGATAAGCATGCAATAGCAGCTATCAAGAAGCTTGGAACAGGTCTTGAGGATACAGCAAGCAGTGCATTTGATAATATGTCACTTACATCTGTATCAGACAAGAATCAGATAACAGGTACATTAAAGATTGATACTGCAACAATTGATGGCGAGAAGTATTCAGATTATATCAAGGCTGATACAGTTACATATGATATTCAGATGGATGCTTCAACAGAGAAGATGGCAGGAGAGATTAAGCTACAGAATGGATCAGCTACAGCACTTACAGTTACATTTTATTCAGATGGCAATAATATGTATTTCAAAGTGCCTGAGTTATTCTCAGAGTCATTCGTAATCTCACTGGCACAGTTTGAGGATGAAATTGATTCGGGATTTTCTTATGGAAGTTTGGGTAGTATTTCAAAGTATTTCTCAGCAATAGATACAAGCAATATTGAATTATACAGAGAACCTGTTAATGCAGCAGTTAAATGTGTAGTTAAGGGGATTAACACATTTGCAGAAGAATGTGAATACAAGAAGGGTGATAAATTTACATATAATTCGGATAACGGAGATATCAAGGTTTCTGAGTATAGCATTACAATAACTAAGGAGACTGTTATTAAGGCATGCGAAACAGTTATTGATGAATTATATGCAAGTAAAGATCTTTCTTCTTATATGACAATTCTTACAATGGCAGGCGTTTCACAGACAACTATCAAGAGCAGTATTGAGAGTTCATTAAGTGATATGCAGCCAGTTACATTGTCAATGTATATTAATAAGAATGATGAGATTGTAAGACTTGCAATTGATGCAGCAGATTATAATACAAGCGAAAAAGGATTTGTTGCGATCTCATTTCTTGGTAATGACAATCCATTTGAATATGTTGTTATCGAAGCTGATGTTGATGATATTAATATGAAGTATACAGTAAAGACACAGGATGATAAGGCTGCACTGGCATTAGAGATGACTCAGAATAAAGAGTATATCAAAGCAGGAGCAGAACTTAGTTCATCAGGAACAACAGTTAAGATTGATAATCTTTATGTGAACAGCAATATTGATGACAGCAATATAGATATGAAACTTTCAGGTGAAGCAATACAGAAAGAATTCAGCAAGTTAAAATATTCTGCATCAGATTATTCAGGTGCTTACAATCTTGCTAATCTTACAGAGACCCAGAGCACAACACTGGCATATGAGCTTATGAAGAATTTAAATGTTTTATCTAATGTTTTCAGTGATAAGTTATATAATGAATTGTTTAATGGAAAGAGTTCTTCTGGTAGTGCAAGACTTGGGTTTTAATGGCAGTTATTAACTAATGAGTAATTAGAAAGATGAGGGTATATAATATGGAATTGGCAATTATTATTGGGGTAGTTGTGATTTTATTTGTTGTGTTTATTCTTGCAAGTTATATTAAAGCACCAACAGACAGGGCATTGATTGTTTCTGGTTTAAGAAAGAATCCTAAGTTTGTTATTGGTAAGTCAGCGTTAAGAATTCCATTCTTACAGAGAGTTGATAAACTTGAACTTAAGATGATTTCTGTTGATGTTAAGACTAAGGAATCAGTTCCGACTAACGAATATATCAATGTCAACATTGATTCTGCTGTAAAGATTAAGGTTGGTTCTTCTAAGGAAATGCTTGAGAAAGCAGCAAGCAACTTCCTTAACAAGAACGAAGATTATATCAGAAACTCAGTAGGAGATGTATTAGAGGGTAATGTTCGTGAGATTATAGGACAGATGAGGCTGGAAGATATTGTTCAGGACAGAAAGATGTTTGCTGAGAAGGTACAGGAAAATGCTGCTCCGGATATGGCAAGAATGGGTCTTGAAATTGTAAGCTTTAATGTCCAGAATGTTACTGATGAAGGTAATGTTATTGAGAATCTTGGTATTGACAGGGTTGTAAGTATCAGTAAATCAGCACAGATATCAAGAGCAGAATCAGAAAGGGATATTGCAGTTGCCAAAGCTAATGCAACAAAGCAGGCAAATGATGCAAGAATCGAAGCTGAGACTGCTATTGCAGAAAGAAATAATGAACTTGAGATTAAGAAACAGGAATTAAAGAGAGCAGCAGATGTTAAGAAAGCTGAGGCTGATGCTGCATACGAAATACAACAGCAGGAACAGAGAAAAACAATCGAAATTACAACTGCTGATGCTAATATAGCAAAGCAGGAGAAAGAGATTGAGTTAAGAGAGAAAGAGATTGCTGTTAAGGAAAAAACACTTGATGCAGATATCCGTAAACAGGCAGAAGCAGAGAAATACGCAACACAGCAGAAGGCTGATGCACAGCTTTACCAGAGACAGAAGGAAGCAGAAGCAAAGCAGTTTGAAATTCAGAAACAGGCAGAGGCTAAGAAAGCACAGGCAGAAGCAGACAGATTTGCAAAAGAGCAGGAAGCTGAAGCTGTTAAGGCACAGGGAATTGCTGAAGCAGAAAGCATTAAGGCAAAAGGTCTTGCAGATGCAGAAAGTATTAAAGCCAGAGGTCTTGCTGAGGCTGAGGCTATGGAAAAGAAAGCGGAGGCAATGGCTAAGTATGGTAAGGCTGCCATGACAGAGATGATTATTAAAGTTCTTCCACAGATGGCAGAAGCAATTGCAAAGCCGCTTGAAAGCATTGATAAGGTTACTATTATTGATGGAGGTTCAGGAGAGAACGGAGTAGGAACTTTCAGTGGTAATGTACCGTCAGTTCTTGCTAAGACAATTGAAAGTATCAAGGAAACTACAGGCTTTGATCTTACAGAAGTCATGAAGGCTAATACATATGATGCCAAGACTACTAAGAACGTTAATTTCACAGGTCTTCCAGAAGAGATGAGTGCAGCAGCTAAAGAGCCTGAAACTTACGGTAAAACAGAATAATACTGATTAATTAAGAATCTAAACGTAAAATGTATATGCTGGTATCAGATATTGGAAACTATATCTGGTATCAGCATTTTTATAGTTTATAGTAAGAGCCGGTTTTACAGGTTGACTATATAAATTGATGTGAGTTATAATTATATGATTAAAATTTAAGGAGAATAGCATTTGAATAATACAAGTGCATGTGAACAATGATTAAACACAGATATTTTGCAGGAAGAGTTCTTGTATATGGATTGATAAGTGTTGCAGTTATGTTATCTGCAGCAGTGACAGGATGTAACAACAAGAATAATATTTCCGAAGGAAGTATTAAGACAGAAGCTGTCCAGCCAGAAGGAAATAATCAGTCAGAAGAGGGCAGTGAGTCAGATGTTAATGAGCAGTCGTCAGATATTCATGTTGAGCCACCTGTAATTCATGGTATATCAGATAAGACATATTATATAGGCAGTAAAGTTTCATATATGACAGATGTGTATGCAACAGATTTCTCAGGGCAGGAGATTGATGTTGAGGTTGATAAATCACAGGTTAATACTTCACAGCCGGGAAGTTATATTGTTTATTATAAAGCAGTAGATTCAGATGGTAATGAGACTATAGAAGAAGCGACATTTACTTTTATTGAAGAGGAGACACAGGAAGTTAAAGTAAACAGTAGTTATTCAACTTTTGATGAGGTTGTAGCTGCAGTTCTTCAGGATATTACAGATAATTCAATGTCTAAAGGACAGAAAGCAAGGGCAATATATAAGTATGCACATACTAAGATTGGATATGCAGGAAACAGTTATACACAGAGTTCACAATGGCAGGATGAAGCATTTGAGGCATTAAAAGTGATTAAGAAGAATGGATATGTGTCGGGTGACTGTTTCACATATGCTTCTGTTGACAGAGCGCTCCTTGAAGGGATAGGAGCTGAGTGCATATGGGTTGATAATCAGGGCGCAAGGTCTGGAGATCATAGCTGGGTTTTATGTAATCTTGGAACAGGCTGGTATCATTTTGATTCAACAAGAATGTATGATGGATTTGAATGTTTTATGCTGACAGATTCACAGGTGCAGGATTATATTAACAGAGGAAATTCAATATATAGAAGAGATATGTCCGCGTATCCGGCAACTCCTTCAGAAGAGTTTTCATATTAGGGAGGAGTAAGATAAATGTTATTTACATCTTATCAGTTTATTTTATTTGTTCTGGTTGCACTTATTTTATATTATGTTGTTCCTAAACGTATTCAGTGGATAGTACTGTTATGTATGAATATGTTATTCTATGTGTATGCCGGATTAAGCGGAATAATATTCATAGTAACAACTATCGTAACAACGTATGCAGGTGCAAGGCTTATATACAGGGAGAAAGACAGGTATGTACGCTTCATAGAGGAACATAAAGGTGATATATCCAGAGATGAAAAGAAAAAGCTTAAGAACATTTCTTTAAGAAAACAGAAAATGTTTCTTACTATTGTTCTGTTTATTAATTTGGGAATACTTGCTGTACTTAAATACACCAATATGTTTATAGTCACATTTACAACATTTAATACGGTTGATTTTATACTTCCGATGGGAATTTCATTTTATACATTCCAGTCTACCGGATATATGATTGATGTGTATCGCGGTGTTGCAGATGCAGAGAAGAATCCGTTCAGATATGCACTGTTTGTGTCCTTTTTCCCACAGCTTGTACAGGGACCTATAAGCAGATGGAATGATCTGAAGAAAAGCCTGTTTGAAAGTCATGCTTTCTCGTGGGTTAATATACAGTATGGTTTTGAGAGAATTCTGTGGGGATATTTTAAGAAGATGGTAATCGCAGACAGGGCAGCAATCGGACTTGCAACAATACAGTCGGATGTTTCAGTGTATTATGGTGCATATGCATTTGTAGGAATGTTGCTGTATGCAATTGATTTGTATGCAGATTTCACAGGCGGCATAGATATTACAATTGGTGTTGCACAGATGTTTGGAATTACTCTTCCAGAGAATTTCAGAAGACCATTCTTTTCAAAGAGCATTGCGGAGTATTGGAGAAGATGGCATATTACGTTGTGTGCATGGTTTAAGGATTATCTTTTCTATCCGTTATCAATGTCTAAATGGATGAATAAGGTATCAAGGTGGCTTAAGAAGCATGTAGGAAAGCCGGTAGGTTCAAGATTTCCGGTGTATTTTTCAAGTCTTACTGTGTGGTTTGTGACAGGAATATGGCATGGTGCAAGCTGGAACTTCGTAGTGTGGGGACTTTTGAACAGCATAATTATGCTTGTTTCTCAGGAACTTAAGCCGTTATATGAGAAGGCAGATAACAGGTTAGGTTACAGAAAGTTAAAATACTACAAAGTATTTGAGATAATAAGAACTACTGCTATAGTATGCTGTCTGCAGATGCTTGATTACTACAGAAATATTGCAGAGGCATTCCGTATGTTTTTCTCAATGTTTAGAGGTGGTAATTATGCGGCTGTATTCACTAAGGGAATGTGGAGTATTGGTTTATCAGCAGCTGATTATATAGTACTTTTTGCAGGTGTGGTTATAATGTTTGTGGTAAGCCTGCTTGAGAGAAGATGTCCGGTCAGAGAGCAGCTTGCACAGAAAAATTATATTATAAGGTATATAGTATTTCTTGTGATTTTTCTGCTTATAGCTGTGTTGGGAATCTATGGAACCGGATACGAGTCAAGTCAGTTTATATATAATCAGTTTTAGAAAGCATTTTCTAAGGAATGGAGACAGTTTTGAGAAAGAAAATATGTACAGGTATTGCAGTTATCATAATACCGATAGTATGTCTGTATCTTTTACAGTGTCTGTTAGTTCCTAAATATGCATCAGATATTAAAGAAGGTGCAATGATTGAGGAATATTACAACAGTGAAAAGAATCACGATGTGCTTATTCTTGGTGACTGTGAAGTATATGAGAATATATCCCCGGTTACAATGTGGGAGAATTACGGGATATCAAGTTATATCCGTGGAAGTGCGGAACAGCTTATATGGCAGTCGTATTATCTGCTCGAAGATACGCTTAAGTATGAGAAACCGCAGGTTGTTATTGTAAATGTACTTGCAATGACACAAAGAGATGCCAAAAGCGAGGCTTATAACAGAATGACACTGGATGGCATGAAGCTTTCCAAGTATAAGATAGCTTCTATAAGGGAGTCAATGACAGAAGATGAGAATATAGCCAGCTATATATTTCCACTGTTGAGATATCACTCAAGATGGAGTGAATTGTCATCAGAGGATTTCAGATATATGTGGAAAACACCATCCGTCACAACTAACGGTTATCTTATGCAGAAGGGAGTAAGACCAGTTACGACTATACCAAAAGCTGCTCCACTTGCTAATTATACATTCAGTGACAGGAACATGGAGTATCTTGATAAGATATATTCACTTTGTAAAGATAATGGTATTAATCTTGTGCTTATGAAGGCACCAAGTGTATTTCCTCACTGGTATGATGAATGGGATAAGCAGGTGAATGATTATGCGGATGAGCATGGAATATTGTATCTTAATACAATTAATGAGGCTGAAAATATAGGTATAGACTATACTACTGATACATTTGATTATGGACAGCATCTTAATGTGGAAGGAGCTGAGAAGCTGTCGTTATATCTTGGGGAACAGCTTGTGAAGAAATTCGGGCTTACAGATCACAGACAGGATGAATCATATAAGAATGTATGGCAGACAATAGTTAATAAATATTACGAAGAGAAACAGGGAGATTGATTATGAGAAAGAAGAGTTTAATGTTAGCGGCAGTACTTGCAGCAGGAGTTATGATGGCAGCATGTGGAAGAACATCAACACTGCCAGATAATAGTCAGGACAAGCCGGTTGCATCACAGCAGACGGAAAGTAAGTATTCATTTGAATTAAAAGGCATAGAGTTAAAGACAGATGGCGATCTTACAGAATATACATCTAAGCTTGGAGAACCTTCTGGTGGTTACTATGAAGCTAAAAGCTGTGCATTTGAAGGAATGGACAAATTCTATTACTATGATAGCGTAACACTACAGGGATATCAGAAGGACGGAAATGATAAGCTTTATTCTATAACACTTATGGATGATGCTGTTAAGACTAAAGAAGGTGTCCGTATTGGCGATAAGAAGGATAAGGTTGTATCAGCATATGGAAGTGATTATACAGAAGCTGACGGACAGCTTCTGTATGAATCAGGTAACACCAGACTTTCGTTCGTTATGAAGGATGATGAAGTACAGAGCATAATATACAGTGTTAAATAATTCAATGGAGCAGCGTATATTTATGAGTATACAATATATGTGTTGTATCGGAATTTACGCAGCTTCTGCTCCATTTTAATGGCGTTGGAAAGCTGTCTGAAAGCACCGACCTGAACTTTATAATAGTCATTTTCATATATAATAAAAGCCGGGAAGCCTTCAATAAGCAGAGAATTAAGCATGCGGTCTGCATTATTTTTATTGCGGTAGGCACCAACCTGAACACGATAAAGTGGCTCAGGAGAGAGGTCGTCATCACAGTTACATGCTGGTTTAGCAGGAGATGCAGACTTTTTTTCGCATGCAGCAGGCATGATTTCAGCGGATTTGGCAGAATCTGATTTCACTGATGAGACTTCACCTGAAGCAGCCTGTGCAGTAGTATTATTTGTCTTTGGTTTAATTCCAAGGGTCTTAAGAATACCATCTGCGATTCCATTTGCAATCTGGTTAAAGTTCTTATCAAATGTTTCATTATCTTTATCGTTGTTAATAAAGCCGGCTTCTACAAGTACGGCAGGCATTTTTGTCCGTTTGAGTACAACAAGGTTAGGACGTTCGGTAATTCCAAGATTTTTAAAGCCAGCCTTTTCCAGCTCAGAATTGATATTGGCAGCCATCTGTGATTTAATACCGGAATTATTGTAAACAAGAGTTTCCACGCCTGTGTACTGGTTAGGAGTAGGGGATGAATTTCTGTGGATTGAAACAAAATAATCAGCCTTAGCATCGTTGGCATCAGTCGCTTTTTTAAAAGGTGTCTCATATTCATCAGTAGTACGGGTGTACACAACGTCAATACCATTTTTTTCTAATATATCACCTACGGCAAGAGCGAGCTTTAAGTTGTCATCTTTCTCAGCCCTGCCATTATATGTTGCACCATAGTCGCTACCGCCGTGTCCGGCATCTACAGCAATCTTATATTGAGCCATAATATCTCCAATAACATTAATCATATTATTGTATGCAAAAGACATAATAAGCGTACCTGTCACATATATTTATCTTAAGATGAGAAAGAGGACAGATTATGAACGTTGGATATGTACATACATTTGAAGTGCCAGAAAATAATATTGATAAAGGCCGATTGAAGGTAAGTGTTGTCAATGAAGAAAATGTGCCAATTAAAGGAGCGGCTGTAAGACTGTCGTATACAGGAAATCCTGATAATATAATAGGAGAAAGTGGTACAGATGGAGACGGGATAAGTATATTTAACGACTTAAGAACACCTCCAATTGAATATAGCATGGAACCGGGGAACAGGCAGCCATTTTCAGAGTATGACATAGCTGTAAGTGCGCCAGGATTTGATAATGTAAATATATCAGGCAGTGATATGTTTTCGGGGGAGCTAAGCATTCAGAATGTAAAGATGTCTGCAAGGGATAATTCACAGAATAATATAGTCATACCTGTTAACACATTATATGGAGATTACCCACCTAAGATTGATGAAGAAGAGATTAAGCCTATGGGTCAGTCGGGTGAAATTGTGCTTGACAGAGTTGTTGTTCCTGAAATTGTAGTTGTACATGACGGACCGCCTAAAGATACTGAGGCAGATAATTATTATGTTACTTATAAAGATTATATTAAGAATGTAGCAAGCTCTGAGATATATTCAACATGGCCGAGGCAGACAATTGAGGCAAATGTGCTTGCTATTATGTCATTTACATTAAACCGGGTATATACAGAATGGTACAGAAACAAATTTTATGATTTTACAATAACTTCATCAACTGCATATGACCAGAAATGGGTTAATGGAAGAAATGTGTTCGAAAGTATATCACAGGTAGTAGATGATATATTTGACAATTACATATCAAGACCTAATGTAAAGCAGCCAATACTTACACAGTATTGTGATGGAAAGAGGGTGACATGTCCTAACAGACTTTCACAGTGGGGAAGCAAGTATCTGGGAGATCAGAATTATTCATCGATTGATATATTAAGATATTATTATGGTCAGGATGTGTATATTAATGCGGCAGAACAGATAAGCGGAATTCCTTATTCATGGCCGGGAACTAATCTTGATATAGGTTCATCAGGACAGAAGGTAAGACAGCTTCAGGAACAGCTTAACCTTATAGGAGAGTATTATAGTTCTATTCCGGTCCTAAGTACTGATGGAATATATGGTGAGCAGACAGCAGCAGCGGTTAAGGAGTTCCAGCGGATATTCAATCTGCCACAGTCAGGAATAACAGATTTCCCTACATGGTTTACAGTATCAGAAAAATATGTTGCACTTGCCGGACTGGCAGAATTATAAGAATGTTAATGAGGTATGTAAGGCTGTCACTTTGTGGCAGCCTTTTTAGGAGGAACATTTAAACAGCCTGTCCAAGACATGTCTTAATGTCATCTTCCGGATTGCTTATAAGTCTTAACTGGAAAGTGTCTACAAGGTACTGTAATACATTAGGGCTTAAGAATGCTGGAAGTGTCGGACCGAGATAAATATTCTTAATGCCAAGGCTTAATAGGGCGAGAAGGTCTGCAACAGCCTTCTGCTCATACCATGAAACAATAAGAGATAAAGGAAGTCCATTGACATCTGTATCAAATGCATCTGCAAGGGCATTGGCAATAAGAATAGCAGAATATACATCATTACACTGTCCGATATCAAGAAGCCTTGGAAGTCCGGCAACTGTGCCGAAATCAAGCTTATTGAAACGATATTTGCCGCATGCAAGAGTGAGAATCATGCAGTCATCAGGAACCATAGTGGCAAAATCAGTAAAATAACTTCTGCCAGGTCTTGCACCATCACAGCCACCAATCAGGAAAAAATGTCGTATCTGTTTTGATTTTACGGCTTCAACAAGTTCACCTGCATGAGACAGAGCAGCTTCATGTCCGAATCCTACTAGAATTTCTTTTGCTTCCTGCTCTTCGGTAAAGCCTCCAAGTTCAAGAGACTGTTTTATGATTTCAGAAAAATCCTTTTCACCGTCAGGCTTCTTCTCTATATATTTTATGCCATCCCAGCCTACAACATTAGTAGAATATATACGGTCTTTATATGTGTCTCTTGGACGCATGAGACAATTGGTTGTCATAAGGATACAGCCGGGAAGATTATCAAACTGTTTTTGCTGGTCCTGCCATGCGCCGCCAAAATTACCTACAAGATGCTTATATTTTTTAAGACCTTCATAACCATGGGAAGGGAGCATTTCCCCGTGGGTATATATATTAATGCCAAGGCCTTCGGTCTGTTTAAGAAGCATTTCAAGGTCTTTAAGGTCATGACCGGAAACAATGATGAAGGGACCTTTCTTAATGTGAACGTTGACCGGGTGTGGTGATGGATTACCATATATGGTTGTGTTTGCTTCATCAAGTTTTTTCATTATCTCAATAGCCATATCACCTGTTTTAAGAGTCAGACGGATAAGTTCTTCGACAGTCAGGGTGTTATCTGTTATTGCTTCGAGTGCAATGATATAGAAATTGTCAACATTATCACTATAGTATGAAAGTTCCCTTGCCTGATGACCGTAGGCGCTTATTCCTTTAAGACCATAAAGAATAGTCTGTCTTAATGAGCGGATATCAGGATCCAGAGTTTTGTCGTACATAATGCCTGCCATTGGCGCGTCACGCAGCATATCAGCTTTAGTTTCTGGCAGTTCGTATGCAGCAGATGGGGTAATATAATCAGTTGTTCCTACTATATTTTTCAGATTATTCTTGATGTCCTGGGATTGTTTAAGAAGATGTACATGGTCATCTACATTGAAATTAACATTGGTAAGAGTGGTAAAAAGACAATTCTCAATAAAGCTGACAACAGATTTGTCAACATTAAGTCCTGAATCCAGAATATGTCTGGCATAGAAGCTGATACCTTTCAGCTGATAGATAAGCAAATCCTGAAGATTGGCTATTTCTGGCGTCTTTCCGCATACGCCGAGTTTAGTGCAGCCTTTTCCGCCGGCTGTCTGTTCACATTGATAGCAGAACATATCGTATCCAAGATCCATATTATTACTCATATAATACTCCTTTTTCATTCATAATTATTAATTAATATTATGAATCCTGAATATCTGATTTATTCATAAATTTGTATGATATGACAATTTAATGATATAAAATGTATGGTACAATATTATATAGAAAGAATATGTGACGGAATCCGTCACATCCTTATCAAAAAGGAGATACGTGTTATGCATATATCAAAGAATTCTGCAACTCAGATTGTTGAAGAAATTTCAAAACTTGTTAAACAGAATATTAATCTTATGGATGAGACAGGACATATAATTGCAAGTCGTGATAAATCCAGAATAGGGGATTTTCATTATGGTGCATATAAGATTATATCTGAAAATCTTGAGGAATATTATATTGATGAAGATGATTTATCAAAAGGCATAAAAAAAGGAATTAATCTTCCACTTGAACTTGATGGCGGAATAGTAGGAGTGATAGGAATGACAGGTGGATATGAAGAGGTTATAACGTCTGGAAAACTGTTAAAAAAGATGACGGAAATTCTTTTGATGGAGAGTCGTGCAAACTATAGACAGCTTATGAATAAGCGTGTAAGGAATGCTTTCTATGAAGAATGGCTTATAAATGGAGGATATAAGAATGCTGATTTAGAAGACCGTGGAATGGCTTTGGGAATAGATATTAATAAGCCAAGAAGAGTGTTTATTGCCAGCATAGATGAGTTGGACAACCTTAAAGATTCACAGCAGGGACAGTCTCAGATTGCAAAATTTGAGAATGATGTTGATGCATTTTTAAAGAGAAATAATTATAAAATGCATTTCAGGAACGCTTCAAGACAGATAATAATCATAGATAATATGGATACAGAAGATGTGGTTAAATTTGCAGAAGAGCTGGCAGGATATGTGTGGGAAAAAGATAAGTTTGAACTGAATATTGGTATAGATTCAGCTCAAAGCTATGATATGCATGAAGCTTATGTTGAAGCACATAGGGCATGGACGGCTGCAGCTGAAAAACATGAACAGATTATATGCTATGAGGATATTAGTCTTGAACTTTTAATAAGCAATGTACCGACAGAGATTAAGCTTGAATATTTAAAGAAGGTATTCAAAGATATGGATTATAATGATATATGTGAAAATATTGCGTTGATGAAAGCGTATTTTAATGCACAGGGATCAATACAGAAAGCAGCAGACAATCTGTATATTCATAAGAATACATTACAATACAGAATATCAAAACTGAAAGAAATAACAGGACTTGATGTCAGGAAACCAACAGAAAGTCCAGCGTTGTATCTGGCATACATAATTACTGATGAATTAATTAATGAAAAATATGATTTACCATTATTGTTACATAATACAAAATAAAAATGATATTATGTGCTGTGTAACATTTTGCTATTGAACTTTACATGCTATTATTGTGTCATACAAAGCACAAAGATTTGTGCAAACCGTACAACAATAAAATAGAAATGAGGTGTTTTTATGACAGGAGTAGCATTGATAATTGCATTTGTCTTGGCTATCATTGTGATGATAGTTGCAATTTCTAAGTTTAAGGTTCATCCTTTCTTAGCAATTATGGCGGTATCACTTATTCTTGCAATGTTGGCAGGGATTCCATTTGTTGATACTGTAAAACCAGACGGAACGAAGGTGTCTGGAATTCCAACAGTTATAGGAGCTGGATTCTCAGGTACATTCAGCAGCATCGGTATTGTTATTATATTAGGTGCATTGATTGGATCGGTACTTGAAAAAACAGGAGCAGCATTGAAGCTGGCAGATATGGTAATTAAGGTAGTAGGAAAGAAAAGACCAGAACTTGCAATAGAGCTTATGGGCTGGGTTGTTTCAATTCCTGTGTTCTGTGACAGTGGTTTTGTAATTCTTAATCCAATAAGAAAAGCACTTGTAAAAAGAACAGCAGTTTCAAGTGTAGCAATGACAGTAGCACTTTCAGCAGGACTTTATATTTCTCATGTGTTTATTCCACCAACACCAGGTCCGATAGCAGCTGCTAATACACTTGGAGTTGGAGATAATCTTTTACTTGTAATGGGACTTGGTGTTGTATGTTCAATATTTCCTCTTATAGCAGGTCTTGTATATGCTAAGTTTATTGGAAAGAGAGTAAAGAGTGCTGATGAAGTAACAGACAATGGAGAGGTTACCAAGACATATGAAGAATTAGTTGCAGAGTATGGAAAACTTCCTAATGGATTTAATGCATTAGCTCCAATTCTTGTACCAATCATTCTTATGGCACTTGGTTCAATTTCATCAATGGCTGGCTGGACCGGCGCACTTGACATAGCATGCCAGTTCCTTGGAAAACCAATTATAGCACTTGCTGTTGGTACAATATTTGCAGTAATCCAGCTTGCAACGGCACATAAGATGTCCGATTTTTACAATATTACCAATGAGACATTAAAGACAGTTGGTCCTATACTTTTTGTAACAGCAGCTGGTGGTGTGTTAGGAAAGGTAATTTCATCAAGCTCAATGGTTGCATTTATTACACAGCATGCAGAAGTGCTTTCAGCAGTTGGAATATTCTTCCCATTCCTTCTTGCAGCAATATTAAAGACAGCACAGGGTTCTTCGACGGTTGCAATTACAACTACAGCAGGTATCATTGCTCCACTGCTTGGAGCACTTGGACTTGCATCACCTGTTAAGACAGTGCTTTGTGTAATGGCTATAGGCGCTGGTGCCATGACAGTATCACACGCTAACGACTCATACTTCTGGGTAGTTACTAATTTTGGTGACATGAATCCTGAACAGGGATATAAGACACAGACAGTGTGCACATTAATAATGGGTATTGCAGCAATGGTTGAAATATTTATTCTTTCATTAATTTTATAATATAAATGTTACATAATGCGGCTATACTTATGAGAACTATATGGACTTATCAGTATGGTCGCATTATTATATAAAAGAAAGATTATAATAACAATACATTTAGAACAATATCAGGAGGATTATATATGGTTATAGGCTTTGTTGGATTGGGAATAATGGGAAAACCGATGGCAAAGAATCTTTGCAGAGCTGGATATACATTGATTGTTAATGACCATCATAAGGAAAATGTCGATGAACTTGTACAGGCAGGTGCGAGAAGTGGTGATTTAAAACAGATTGGCACGGAGAGTGATGTGGTTATAACAATGCTTCCAAACAGTCCTCAGGTAAAGGATGTAATGCTCGGGGAAAATGGTATTGCGGGTTATATGAAAAAAGGAACATGTTTTATAGACATGAGTTCAATTAATCCTGTCGACAGCAGATATATTGGTGATGTATTAAAAGAAAAAGGAATTGATATGCTTGATGCACCTGTGTCAGGAGGAGAACCTAAAGCAATAGATGGAACAGTTGCATTTATGGTTGGTGGAGATGAGAAAACATTTGATAAGTATAAACAGATTCTTACACATATGGGTTCATCAGTTACAAGATGTGGTGAACTTGGAGCTGGAAATACAACAAAACTTGCCAATCAGATAATTGTTGCATGTAATATTCAGGCAGTTTCTGAAAGCTTCATTCTGGCAAAAAAAGCCGGAGTAGACCCTGAGCGTGTATTTGAGGCAATAAAAGGCGGACTAGCAGGGTCTACTGTTATGAATGCCAAAGTTCCAATGATGATAGAGGACAATGTTGAACCAGGATTCAGAGTAGATTTACATATTAAAGATTTGAATAATGCACTTGAGTGTGCTCATAGTGTTGGAGCTCCAGTACCGATGACGGCACAGGTTCAGGAAATAATGCAGTATCTGCATAATAATGGGGATGGAAGCAGCGACCACAGTGCAATTATACATTATTATGAAAAACTGGCAGACACAAAATTATAAATGTTGTTGACAGGTTATTATAATGTCAGGAAGGAGAATCTTATGAATAAAGAATTAAGAGCGGTTGCAGATAATATAATTGATGCGGCAATTAAAGCAGTTCTTCCGGATGAAGCAGTTAAGAAAACACTTAAAGACAGGAAATTTGATGGAAAAGTTATTCTTGTAGCAGTAGGAAAAGCCGCATGGCAGATGGCAAAGGCGGCAAGTGACTGTCTGGGAGACAGAATAAATGAAGGAATTGTAATAACGAAGTATGGACATGTAAAAGAGCCGATTGAAAGAATAGAATGTTTTGAGGCAGGCCACCCTGTTCCAGATGAGAATTCATTTAAAGCAACACAGGCAGTTATTGAGATGGTAAGCGGACTCAATAAGAATGATACAGTGCTTTTTCTTCTTTCAGGTGGAGGAAGTGCTTTATTTGAGAAGCCGAAGATTACAGGAGAAGAATTGCAGGATATAACTAATCAGTTACTTGCATGCGGTGCAGATATTGTTGAGATTAATACGATAAGAAAACGCTTATCAGAAGTAAAGGGCGGACGGTTTGCAAAATTATGTGAACCGGCGCATGTATTATCAATAGTATTATCAGATATACTTGGTGACCCACTGGATATGATTGCTTCAGGTCCGGCATGTGCAGATACAACAACATGTGAAGAAGCATGGCACATTGTAGAAAAATATAATCTTAATATAAGTGAAGATATAAAAAAGCTGATGGATATTGAGACACCGAAGAAACTGGATAATGTAACAACTTTTATTAATGGAAGTGTGCGTGAATTATGCAGTGCAGTATCAAGGGAATGTTCAAAGTATGGATATGAACCAGTAATGCTTACGGACCAGTTATGCTGTCAGGCAAAAGAAGCCGGAAGTTTTCTTGCATCTATAGCAAAGACACATTGTAAGTCAGGAAAGAAGCTGGCATACATAGCAGGCGGAGAAACGATTGTTAATATTACAGGACATGGGAAAGGCGGAAGAAATCAGGAAATTGCATTATCGGCAGCGGAAGGTATTAAGGGAATGTCAAATGCAGCAGTATTCAGTATAGGCAGCGATGGAACAGACGGACCTACGGATGCGGCAGGTGGATATAGCGATGGTGATACAGCAGGAGTTTTAAAGAATAAAGGAATAGATATATTTGAAGTGCTTAAGAATAATGATGCTTATAATGCTTTGAAACTAACAGAGGGGCTTATTATAACAGGACCTACGGGAACAAATGTTAATGATGTTTCTGTGCTGCTTATATCAGATTGATAAGGTACATAAAGCGATAAAAATATATAATTTAATTATTTATTATAGTGTAAAGCCAGTATTTTGCTGGCTTTATATTTTTTTAATAAATTCATTAGCACTCACCTCTTGACAGTGCTAACAATGAGATGTATAACATCAATTGTAAGAGGAAAACAATAGATAAACAGTGAAGTTAAGCATTCATTGTAATAGAAGGAGGTAATCGTATGAACATTAATAAGTTTACACAGAAGTCTATTGAGGCTGTTAACCAGTGCGAGAAGATTGCCTACGATTATGGTAATCAGGAGATTGATCAGGAACATTTTCTGTACAGTCTCTTAACTATAGAAGATAGTCTTATCGCGAGCCTGATAGAGAAGATGGGAATTGATAAGGACACATTTATTAAGAATATTGAGACTTTACTTAGCCAGAAGAATAAGGTTTCAGGAAATGTACAGCTTTATGTAAGCAATGATCTTAATAAGGTTTTAGTAAATGCTGAAGATGAAGCAAAGAGAATGGGGGATGCATATGTTTCTGTTGAGCATCTTATGCTTGCGATGATTGCAGCACCTAACAAGGGCATAAAGCAGCTTTTTAAGACATATGGAATTAACAGGGAATCATTCCTGTCAGCACTTGCCACAGTAAGAGGCAACCAGAGTGTTACTTCGGATAATCCAGAGGCAACCTATGATACTCTAAGCAAATATGCTACAGACCTTGTAGAAAGAGCTAAGGACGGAAAGCTTGACCCGGTTATCGGCAGGGATAATGAAATCAGAAATGTAATAAGAATCCTTTCCCGTAAGACGAAGAATAATCCCGTTCTTATTGGTGAACCTGGTGTTGGTAAAACAGCAGTTGTTGAAGGACTTGCACAGAGAATTGTAAGGGGAGATGTTCCAGAAGGCTTAAAGGATAAGAAGCTTTTTGCACTGGATATGGGCGCGCTTGTTGCAGGTGCAAAGTATCGTGGTGAATTCGAGGAAAGACTTAAGGCTGTACTTGATGAGGTTAAGAAGTCTGAAGGTCAGATAATCCTGTTTATTGATGAGATTCACACTATTGTCGGTGCAGGTAAGACAGAAGGTGCTATGGACGCAGGCAATATGTTAAAGCCTATGCTTGCCCGTGGTGAACTTCATTGTATAGGTGCTACAACTCTTGATGAGCACAGAGAGTATATTGAGAAAGACCCGGCACTTGAAAGACGATTCCAGCCGGTTATGGTTGATGAGCCTACAGTTGAGGATACTATCTCAATCCTTAGAGGTCTTAAGGACAGATATGAAGTGTTCCATGGAGTTAAGATTACAGATGGCGCACTTGTAAGTGCAGCTACTTTGTCAGACAGATACATTTCAGACAGATTCCTGCCAGATAAGGCTATTGACCTTGTAGATGAGGCATGTGCAATGATTAAGACTGAACTTGATTCAATGCCTGCAGAACTTGATGAGAAGAGAAGAAAGATTATGCAGCTTGAGATTGAGGAGGCTGCCCTTAAGAAAGAGACAGATAATCTTAGTAAGGAAAGACTTGATGCATTACAGAAGGAATTATCTGAATTAAGGTCTGATTTCAATATCCAGAAAGCTAAATGGGACAGCGAGAAATCTTCTGTTGACCAGGTAAGCAAGTTAAAGGAAGAGATTGACCGGATTAATACCCAGATAGCACAGGCTAAGAGAGAATATGATCTTAACAAGGCAGCAGAGCTTCAGTATGGTAAGCTTCCACAGGCACAGAAGGCTTTGGAAGAAGCTGAGAAGAAGTCAAGTAACAGAGATATGAGTCTTGTTCATGAAAGTGTTACTGAGGAAGAGATTGCCAAGATTATATCAAGATGGACTGGTATTCCGGTTAGCAAGTTAAGTGAGTCTGAAAGACAGAAAACTCTTAATCTTGATGAACAGCTCCACAAGAGAGTTATCGGTCAGGATGAAGGTGTTACTAAGGTAACAGAGGCAATCATAAGGTCTAAGGCTGGTATTAAAGACCCGACTAAGCCAATTGGTTCATTCCTGTTCTTAGGACCTACAGGTGTAGGTAAGACAGAGCTTGCAAAGGCACTGGCTGAGAGTCTGTTTGATGATGAATCTAATATAGTAAGACTTGATATGTCCGAGTATATGGAGAAGTATTCAGTATCCAGACTTATCGGAGCGCCTCCAGGATATGTAGGTTATGATGAAGGTGGACAGCTTACAGAAGCTGTAAGAAGAAAACCATATTCAGTTGTTCTTTTTGATGAAGTTGAGAAGGCACATCCAGATGTATTTAATGTCCTCTTACAGGTACTTGATGATGGCCGTATCACTGATTCACAGGGAAGAACTGTGGATTTTAAGAACACTATAATCATAATGACAAGTAACATTGGTTCTTCATATCTGCTTGAAGGCATCAATCCTGATGGCTCAATTAAGCCAGAGGCAGAGGAAGCTGTTATGGGTGATTTAAAGAATCATTTCAGACCTGAATTCCTTAACCGTCTTGATGAGATAATTATGTTCAAGCCTCTTACTAAGGATAATATCAGCAATATTATCAATCTTCTTGTTGCAGATGTTAACAAGAGACTTGCAGATAAAGAGCTTGAGATTGTTCTTACAGATGCAGCCAAGGATTTCATAGTTGAAAACGGATTTGACCCAATGTATGGTGCAAGACCGCTTAAGAGATATGTCCAGAAGACAGTTGAGACACTGGCAGCCAAGTTAATACTTGCAGGCAATATCAATACAGGGGATGATATTGTTATTGACCTTGTAGATGGAAAGCTGACAGCCAGAGCCGCTGCGAGGGCTGTTGAGGGATAAGGCCTGATATTGAAATAAAAGCCTACTAAACTATTGTGTAATGCAAGTTTAGTAGGCTTTTTGAAAGCAAACCAGCAATTTATTCTTTGAATTTCTGACAGCATGCTTTATAAGCAAACCGCAATTGCGGTATTGACAAAAACTTATATTAATTGTATATTAAAAATGATTTATGGTTAAAGATTCATGACAGACTGCTTGTATGTGAATGAAAGAGAA
>ERZ791830.335-NODE-335-length-52859-cov-7.093648_pt1 | contig 52859 bp, 46 predicted proteins | sample MGYA00509945_ERZ791830 | MGnify/ENA primary metagenome ERZ791830 (study PRJEB30046, sample SAMN00792021) | human gut metagenome | study: EMG produced TPA metagenomics assembly of the A metagenome-wide association study of gut microbiota in type 2...
GGTGGGGCTGTTCCGCCGCAGGAGGGCCGGGGATGAAGACTGACCCAGGAAGAATTTGGATCAATACAGGGCTGCTGCTGCTGACAGCGGCCCTGTTCCTATGGGCCTATAACGGCCAGGAGTCCCGCAGAGCCGGAGACGCTGCCCAGCAGGTCATCACGGAGCTGACCCAGTCCCTGCCCCAGCAGCCCCCAACGGAGGCCGGGGTTGACCCGGAGCGCTCAGATGCCCCGGCGGTAAAGCTGCCGGAATACCTGCTGGATGCCCAGCGGGAGATGCCGGAAAAAACCGTGAACGGCCGGGACTATATTGGCGTACTGAGCATCCCATCTCTGAATTTGGAATTGCCGGTGCTGAGCCAGTGGAGCTACCCCAATCTCAAAGTGGCCCCCTGCCGCTATTCCGGCTCCCTATACCAGAATGATCTCATCCTCTGCGCCCACAACTACGCTTCCCATTTCGGCAAGCTCAAAACCCTCCAACCCGGGGATACCCTGCTCTTTACGGATATGGACGACCAGGTGGTCTCCTTTCAAATGGTAGAGCAGGAGATCCTGGAGCCAGACGACGAAGAAGCCATGACCACCGGCGACTGGGATCTGACCCTGTTCACCTGCACCCCCGGCGGCCAGACCCGTGTCACCGTCCGCTTCCAGCGGGCAGACCCGGGCCGCAGCCAGGAGTGAGACTTGCCGAAATGCCCAATTGGCAGAAAATGGAAAGGGCAAGGGCGGTTTCTTTTTACAAATTTTTTCCCGGAGCTATCTCAAAAAAATCTGCTGTTTTTCCATTCTCCCCCACCTTTCCCTCAAAAATCCACACATTTCCCGCCCGTTTCGGCGCAACCTATGACTGCGGACAAAAGCCGCAAAAAGAAACGGAAAAGGAGAGATTTACGATGGCAAGCAAGAACAGCAACCAGATCAACGTTCCCCAGGCCCGGGAGGCTATGGACAAGTTCAAGATGCAGGCAGCCCAGGAAATGGGCGTCAACCTGAAGCAGGGCTACAATGGCGACCTCACCTCCCGCGAGGCCGGCTCCGTGGGCGGGCAGATGGTCAAGAAGATGTGGCCCGTACGAAGTGCGAATTTTGCGAGGGATAGCCGGGTTGCGGCTGGACATAGGGTGGAGATTCGGTACATGGCGCAGCTGACAGTGTAAAACAATACACTACATCCAAACAGCCCTTAAAAAGCGCATCTGCTTTCCATTTCGAGCAGATGCGCTTTTGTCAGTTCTAGCCGGTAAGATGCTGCCGCTTCCCGATGGAGGAACGCTGGCAGGATCAGGCGAAGGGATTGTCGGTGGGATAAGGCAGGCTCTTGGGCTGGTTGTATCTCCATTCCAGAAAATTGTTACACGCCGCCTCTATTTATTGAAGAAAAATGTTACAAGTCATTTGACAATTCCCGAGAATAATGTTACACTTTTCTTGCTACAATATTCTTGGAGGTGGTAGTATGCTGTATCGAAAGGCCTATGACAGGCTGCTGGAATGGAAAACTCAGCCGAGGAAAAAGGCCCTATGCATCATGGGTGCCCGTCAGATTGGAAAGACCACAATTATTCGCCAGTTTGGCAAGGACCAATACGATTGTTTTGTGGAGGTCAATTTCATCACGGATACGGATGCGGCCAAGATATTTGATGGGAATCTGGATGCCAATACCGTTATTACCGGCCTGACTGCCTATACCAGAAAACCGATGATTCCCGGGAAAACCCTGGTGCTTCTGGATGAAATCCAGGCCTGCCCCAATGCCCGGACTGCCATCAAATTTCTGGTGGAGGATGGACGCTTTGACTATATCGAGTCCGGCTCCCTGCTGGGTGTTCGGCACAAGGAGGTTCGCTCCTACCCGGTTGGCTTTGAGGAGCCCTACCAGATGTATCCCATGGACCTGGAGGAATACCTGTGGGCAAACGGAGTACAAAAATCCACAATTCAGTATCTCAAGGACTGCTACGAAACCGGGATGCCGGTCACCGATGCCATTCACCAAACCCTGTGCAAGCTGTTTTACAGCTATATCGTTGTGGGCGGTATGCCGGATGTGGTGCAAACCTTTGTGGATACCCACGATATTGCCCAAGTGATCGCCCGCCAAAGGGAAGTTTTGGAGCTATACCGGCTGGACATTGCGCAGTATGCCCAGGGCAGCGAAAAGGTCAAAATTCGTGCCATTTTTGACAGCATTCCCAGCCAGCTGAACGACAAAAAGCGGAGATTTGTTCTGGCGGCGCTGGATCCCAATGGCCGTCAGCTCCGCTATGCGGATAGCTTCAACTGGCTCTGTGACGCCGGCGTGGCCCTGCCCTGCTACAATGTGGAGGAGCCCCAGCCGCCGCTCATGCTGAATGAAAAACGCAATCTCTTCAAACTCTTCATGGGGGATACCGGCCTGCTGTGTGCTGCCTGTATGGAAAACGTACAGTTTGAGATTTTGAATGGCGACTTGCAGATCAATATGGGCAGCATTCTGGAAAACGTAATTGCCCAGCAGCTGAAATGCAACGGGTTTCGCCTGAATTATTACGACGGCAAGAAAACTGGAGAAATTGATTTTGTCATTCAAAACGGTATGGGCATTGAACTGATTGAGGCCAAATCCGGCAATGATTTCAGGACGCATTCCGCTATGGACAGGATTCGTAAAGTGGAGGGCTGGAAATTCGATAAGGCCGTAGTACTCTGCAAGGGAAATGTGGAAATGTTAGATGGTATCTGGTATTACCCCTGGTATATGGTCATGTTCCTGAAATCCTACCAATTGCCCAAGGAACTCAAGTATGAAATTGATTTAAGCGCATTACAGTAACTCATAATTGAGGAAGCATCTGCTCACCGGCAGGTGCTTTTTTCTATACCCAAAGCAGAAAGGAAGTTGATTTTTATCACAAACGAAGAATTAAATAACCCGGTTCGTGCTCGAAGCTATGAAGATACCGCAGAAGTCGCAAAGGAACTCGCAAATTTTTCCCGGCAAGAAGCGGGACGAAAGCAGCAGTAGAAAGTATCATCCGGCAACAGCAAGCACATACCACAGGGAGTGTCCCGGAAAGCTCCGATGCTCTGTCTCCCCGCACTGCCCAAAGAACAATTCGCACCCGTGAGCAATCTATGGCTGTTTCTGCCCCTGCTTCGACTGCACAGCAGGAGGCCGCACGAAAGGCCGCAGTCCAGGACCTTGTCCGGCAGAGGCAGGCCCGAAAGCAGGATACGCTGCAAATACCCAATCGGCAAGGTGTTCTACACCCCGGAGGGCGGGAATGCTCATCTTCTTCGACTGGGCCCCACAGGACGGTGTGCCGGACCACGTTGGGATTGTGGAGAAGGTGGAGAATGGGATGGCGGGAAATTAACGATACCAGCTCCAGCCATCTGTTAGTTCTGCTGAAATGGCAGCGAATGCGCAAAAGTCAAGTCTTGTTTCCAGCTCTATCTATGGTACAATGACTGGCAGTGCGCAACGCACAGGAGGAATGGCTTTATGTCTGAAACCACCCATACGCTTCAGGAATATCTCAATCAGGCTATGCCTGTGTTAATGGAAATTCCCGGCTTGCCGAAAAATATCCTGATGCCGTATTTACCCTGATTGCTATGAACAACCTGTTCCACCATGACCGGGAATTTTCGGAAATCCATCAGGAAGCGTTTTCCTCTATACTGGATGGGGAAGATATTTCCTCTGTACAATTTCGGTACAACCGCCGTATGGACGCTTACCTGCAAGCGCATTTGTGGGATGACTAATTTATGGAACAAAAGCCAATAAAGCCATATAAGCAGTTAATACAAAAGCAGAAAGCAAAAATTTCTGACGATATGTATCTGGAAACGCAAGCCTTTTGGCAGGCTATAAAGATTTAGAATTTACAGAGTACCAGCAGAATAATTCGTAAAATTCAAAAGGCGGATGTTCGCCGACCGGAGATTTAGATGGGCTTCCTGCCGCAAATTGCCGGGAAGACACAAAAGTGCTAAATCAGAACACATAAAAAGGAGAATTTATAGTGGAAATTGGCTAAAATACTGGTGTAAAACATTTTTAAAGGAGGAAACGCAATGATCGAGGTAAAAGACACCGGAATCAAGAGCTACCATCCGGATATGGATGGGGATCCGCTGTATGTGACAAAGGGAAACTGCCACTACAGTCATGAAGGCACGAAGGATTTTCTGGACTATATCACAGCGTACCAGCCGGAAAACGGGGGCGTCACGTTCCTTGTGAATACCTTCCGGGGGGCCAAGGCCCAGGTGAGAATCCGCTTCGTCAGTCCGACTGCCTTCCGCTTTCAGATGTTCCCTCACCTGGTGCAGCCCAAGCTGAATGAGGTATTTGGGTTTGCTCCCGTAAGCGGCGTTCAGGTAACGGAGGAGTCTCTGTTCATTGTGGTTAAGACAGAACGGGTGACCCTGCGGCTGCGAAAATGCCCCTGGGAAATGACGGTGGAGCTGGACGGCGAACTGCTGACCATGGAACAGATCAAGGATCACAACGTGGACCAGAAGTACAAGGCCGTCCCGGTGGGCTTCACTGTGGGCGACGACGGCAGGATCCTCAATGCCTTTGAGACCATGTACATGTACTGTGACGAGGCTTTCTACGGCTTCGGTGAGAAATTCACCTCCTTTAACAAGCGGGGTCAGAAAATCACCGTCTGGCAGCAGGACGCCCAGTCCACCAATTCGGATGTTTCCTACAAGGGAATGCCCTACTTTATGAGCTCCGAGGGATATTCGGTGCTGATGAATACCTATACCCGTACCCACTTCAATATGGGCGCCAGCTCCGGCGTCTCCTACACCATGGAGACCGAGGATCCTTATCTGGACTACTATATGTTCTGCAACCGGGATTACAAGGGGTTAATCCGGGATTATACCGCCCTGAGCGGCCGCTCCGCCATGATCCCCAGGTGGGCCTTTGGCTTCTGGATGTCCCGCATGAGCTACATGAGTCGGCAGGAGGTCGAGGAGATCGTGGACCAGATGGCCAAGTTCGGGATGTCCGTGGATGTGATCCATATCGACGGCTGGCTGGATACCATGCAGCCTGACGGCGGCAAGGAGCTGCTGTGCTTCGACGAGAAACGGTTCCCGGACCCCGAGGGCATGATCCAGTCCCTGAGAGAGAAGGGAATCCACCTTTCCCTGTGGATGTTCCCTTATGTTCACGCTGTGGATAGGGAGGGCAGATTCTCCAGCCAATTTAAGATCATGAACGAGCGGGGCTATCTGGTAAAGAATCAAAAGGGTGAGCCTTATCTGTTCTCCCCCGGCGAGGGAGACGCGGGCAACTGGAAGGTGGCGGCGCTGGATTTCACCAATCCCGAGTTCGTTGCCTATATGAAGGAACGGGTCAAGCGGCTGATGCGCATGGGCGTAGGCGTGATCAAGACCGACTTCTCCGAGGAGATCCCCGAGGATGCGGTGATGTACGACGGCTCAACGGGCCTGGAGAGCCATAATAAGTACACCCTTCTGTATGCCAAGACCATCTACGAGGCCTCCCGGGAGGCGAAAGAAGAGATGGGCCAGAAGGCGCTTCTCTGGGGCCGCAGCGGTTACGCGGGCAGCCAGAATTACCCCGCGAACTGGGCCGGAGACTCTTCCGCTGCCAAGAACAATCTCTACGCCATTCTCAACGGCGGCCTGAGCATGGGCGTCAGCGGCGTTTCTTTCTGGGGCTTTGACATCGGCGGCTTCTATAACTGCGATTACTCGGGCAAGCGTGTGATTCCCGATGATGAGGATTACATCCGCTCTGTGCAGATGGGCCTGATGAGTCCCCTGAGCCGAAGCCACGGCCAGTCCACCCCCAGAGAGCCTTGGATCTATTCGGAAACCGCCCAGAAGGCATTCCTGAAGATCAATAAGACCCGTTACGCTATGCTGCCTTATCTGTACAGTGTCGGCTATGAGACCACCCGGGAAGGCATCCCTATGATGCGGGCAATGCTTCTGGAGTATCCCAATGACCTGAACGTTTGCAATCTCTCCACACAGTATATGCTGGGCGGCTCCGTACTGGTGGCTCCCGTGTTTGACCAGAAAAAGCATAACGTCTACCTGCCCAAGGGCAGCTGGATTGATCTGGAGACAGGCCGCAGATTGGAGGGCAATGCCTGGATCGAATATCCTCAGAAGATCGATGTCATTCCCATGTTCCTGCGGGAGAACACCATGATGGCAACCCTGAAAAAGGTTCCCGAGCATATCTCTGAGGAAAATTTCCAGGGACTGGAGATTGTAATGAACATCACCGGGACCATCGATCAGGACTACTTCGATGACGGCGTGGAGGGCAAATTCCACGCGACAGTCCAGGATGGCACGCTGGAAATCACGCTGCGGGATATCCCCGCGGAGAGCTTCAAGATCTACGCGGATACGGAAATCTCCAAGGTCATTGTCAATGGCCAGGCCAGAAGTGTAACGAAGTGCGCTAATGTCTTTACCGCGTAATGGGAAAGACATTAAAATAAACCGTAGTTCCCGAAACATAATTCTTTCTGCATTCTGGCCGATTTATCAAGTGTAGAAGGAATAAAGTAGAGGGAACTACGGAAAAAAACAAAAAGGAGAAATCATCATGAAAAAACTCATCAGCATTCTGTTGGCATTGGTTATGGTGCTCGGACTGTTCGCCGGCTGCTCAGGCAATGCCGGAAACGACAAGACCGCAAACACCGATTCTCAGCAAACCGAAGGCAAGAACGGTAAGTCCGGTGAGGAACCCTATGAGGTCCGCATGATTATCGCGCTTCCCGCAACGGTTCCGGATCAGGACGATCTGGACCGCGTCATGGCAGCAATCAACGAAATCACATTGCCCGAGTTGAACATGACGCTGAAACTGGAACCCCTGCCCTTCTCCGTCTACAACGAGCAGATCAACCTGGAGCTGAGCTCCGGCGCAAAACTGGATCTGGCCACTACCGTTGGGGTCCGTGCTGGCACGTATGTCAACTCCGGATATCTGGTCGATCTGGAGCCTCTGCTGGCGGAGTACGGTCAGGATATCGTCGGCACCTATGTCAGTGAAGACCTGGCGAAGGTATGTACCAATCAGGGCGTCCTGTACGGCTTCCCCGTACACAAGGAGGTCTCCATGCAGCAGACCGTCTTCTTCCGCACGGACATCCTGGAGAAGCACAACATCGACGTGAGCAATGTCAAGTCTTTTGAGGATGTTGACGCTATCTACGAGCAGGTTGCCGCTCTGGAGCCCGGCATGTGGATGGTCGCACCCGAGGTCGGCGGCCTTATCAAGACGGCTGCCATCGATCCCGTAGGCGGCGATAGTACCGACGTTGTGATCGTGGATCCTGCGAACAATTCCGAGGTTGTCAATCTGATTGAATCCGATGCGTTCCGTGAATGGTGCGACTACGCCCACAAATGGTACACGAAAGGCTGGATTAACCCCGGCGCCGCTTCCGATACCGAGTCCTACTACTCCTACATTGCCTCCGGCCAGGCTTTCTCCTTCTTCTCCGACTACGGCCATCCTCTGTCCGAAAGCGACCAGGAGGCCAACTGCTCCGGTGTGGATCTGACCATGGTCACCATTGCCAAGCCGTATTCCACCACCCACAGCTCCGCGGTCTTCTCCTATGCCATCCCCGCCGGCTCTGAGAAGCCCGAGAAGGCCATGCAGATGCTGAACTTTATCATGACCGACTCCCGCATTATGAACCTGCTGAACTGGGGAATTGAGGGGGAGGACTACATCGTCAACGAGGACGGACTGCTGGACTACCCCGAAGGAATGAACGCCGATTCTGTGGGCTATCACCTGGATGCCGGCTGGATCCTTCCCAACCAGTTCGTCTGCACTCCCTGGTGCACCAGTGGCGCGGATGTTTACGACAAAATCATCGCTTACAACGAGACAACGACGGTTTCCAAGGCTCTTGGCTTCTCGTTTGACGTTTCCGAGACTTCGGATATCGTTGCCGCCGTTACCAATGTGCACAACAAGTACTATAAGGCCCTGCAGACCGGCGCGGTTGACCCAGAAGAGTACATCCCCATCTATGTTCAGGAGTTGAAGGCTGCCGGCATTGACGAGTTGATCAAAGCAGTCCAGGCGCAGCTGGACGACTATCTGGCAAGCAAATAATTCGAAACCGGATTTTTGGGAAAGCGAGGATGCTATGACTCCTAAGAAGAACTCGCTTGCTGTAAAAGCGAACAAATTCACGCGGTACTTACCGCTCTATCTGATGATGCTGCCGGCCCTGTTCTACCTGCTCATCAACAATTACATGCCCATGGCCGGTATCGTACTGGCCTTCAAGAAGTACACCGTTCAGGGCGGTATCTGGGGCAGCGAATGGAATGGCCTGAAAAACTTCGCGTTCCTGGCCCGAAGCAAGGATGTTCCCATCATTATCCGCAATACGCTGGGATACAATTTCTGCTTCATTCTTACGAACGTTATACTGGGCGTCACGCTGGCAATTTTTATCACGGAAATTGGAAATAAGAAGTTGCAGAAGTACGCCCAAAGCAGTATCCTGTTCCCCTTCGTTGTGTCCATTATCATCGTTTCTTACATGGTCAGAGCATTCCTGGATCCGCAGGCAGGTTTGGTAAACAGTCTTCTGGAGTCCCTTGGACTCCAGAAGATATCCTGGTACGATACCTCAAAACCCTGGCCAGGTATCCTGATTTTCGTCAATGCTTGGAAAGGCGTGGGCTACAGCTGCATCCTGTATATTTCCACAATTTTGGGGATCGATCCTTCGTTGTATGAGGTTGCCCGGTTATCCGGAGCGTCCAAGGCGCAGCAGATCCGTTATATCACACTTCCATTTTTGAAGCCTACGGTGATCACCATGGTGCTGCTGAATGTGGGACGCATTTTCACCAGTGATTTCGGACTGTTCTACCAGGTGCCTCAGAACTCCGGTCTGATTATGGATGCCACGCAGACTGTGGACACCTTCGTGTACCGCGCTCTGATGACGCAAAACAATATCGGACTGTCTTCCGCAGCCAGCTTCCTGCAGTCTGTGATCGGGTTTGCCATGATCCTGCTGTTCAATGGAATCGCACGGAAGGTAAGTCGCGAAAACGCTCTGTTCTAGTGAGGTGCCCATATGATCAAAACAAAACAGGAAAAAGCGTTTGAAGTGTTTGCCTCTGCGGTGATGATCTGCGTGATGGTCATTGTGATCTTCCCGTTCCTTCTGCTGTTTATCTCCTCGATTACAGAAGAGAATACGCTGTTGATCAATGGCTACTCCATTTTCCCTGAGAAGCTCAGCTTCGATGCCTACAAGTACATCTGGAATTCCAGAGACGTTATTTTTAGGGCCTATGGAATTACTGTTTGCGTAACCGTCATTGGAACCCTGGCCCATGTGGCTATCGTCGCTATGGCCGCGTATCCCTTGTCATTGCGGAATTTGCCCGGCAGATCCTTTTTCAGCTTTGTGATCCTTTTCACAATGCTGTTTAACGGCGGTCTCGTCCCAACCTATATGATTTACACAATGGTATTTCATATTAAAAACACCTATTGGGCATTGCTGGTGCCAAATTTGCTGTTCAGCTCCTTCAACTGTATTATCGTCCGTACCTACCTGCAGTCCAATGTTCCCTCGGAGCTGTATGAGTCCGCCAAAATTGACGGCGCTTCTGAGTTCCAGATTTTCAGACGGATCGTGCTGCCCCTTGGTAAGCCTATTTTTGTCACAGTCGGCGTTTTCGCGGGTTTGAACTATTGGAACGACTGGACAAATGGGCTATACTATATCAGCGATCAGAGCAAGTATTCTATTCAGCAGGTGTTGAATGTCATGGTCAAGAACATTGAGTATTTAACCAAATATGGACGCGGCACGGTCAGTTCGGTACCCAGTATCAGCTTGCGTATGGCAATCGCATTTGCGGCTATGCTTCCCATTTTGATACTGTATCCTTTCCTGACGAAGTATTTTGAAAAAGGTATCGCCGTAGGCGCTGTGAAAGGATAAAGCCATGAGTAAAAAGCATCTGCATATCCGCCGCATAAATATCAGACAGGTCTTAATTGTGTGTGTCCTGCTGTTGGGCCTGTGTGCAGCCCTTGCTGTCTTTTCCACAGTGAAATTACAGAGTAATGCAATGGATACGGTACGGCGGTATGCGGATGCTTTTATCTCCAGGCTGTCCAGCGAACTGGAAAACAACGATTCCGCTATGGAATCTACGGTTCTGACCACCAGTTACCGGTCTGTGTTCGAGCAGACCGGTATGGAATGGGTCGAGCAATCCGGCAGTCTGCAAAATACTTACCAGCTGCTCAATAAGTTGTCCATCAACCGGTACAATTATTATGTTTATGAAAACCATCAGGACCGGTTCCTGGAGCTCACCGCCGTGACCCTGCCTTTTTCGGAGTACCGCCAGATCCGCGGTGAGCTCAAGAGGCTGTCGAAGGAGCCGGTGGTCAGCGGACGGTACGTCCTCCATGAAATGCCGGGTGGACGGCGAGTGATCCTTTGCATGTGGGTGAACGACTCCTTTGTGTGCGGTGCCTGGATCACGGAGGAGGATTTCTTGTCCGGGCTGGTTCATTACAGCGACAACAACATTGCCGAGTTCTCGCTGCTGAAATACGGCGAGATGGGTCAGAGTTCCCGGGAGAAACGGGTAACGTATGAGCTGACCGATGTCTATGCTGATTTCTGTATTCAGATGCAGATCGATTCGGATCGGGACATCATGTGGGTGCTGCTGTTCCAGGTCGTGCAGATGCTCCTGCTGATGATCGGTATGGTGATTCTGCTGTTGTCTGTCAGCGCGGTACGCAAAAACCTTCTGGAGCCCATTCAGAATTTGACGGGAATTCTGAGCAAGTACAGCAAAAATACAACATCCTATAAGGACGTGAACGGTGCGGTTATCAACGCACTGGACGATACCTATGACGTGTTGTCTCAGTTGAGTGATCAAATGGAAGCGCTCTCTGTCCGGCTGTATGAGGCGGAGCTGGAAAAACGGCAGCTGAATATCAATTTCCGCAATCTGCAGATCCGTCCGCATTTCCTTGTGAACAATCTGACGACGATTTACGACATGGCCCAGCTTGGGCAGACGGATAAGATCATGAATCTGACAGTGGCCCTGTCCAACTATTACCGCTATGTGCTGCGGGACTGCATGGATATGGTTCCGCTGTGGCAGGAGCTGCGCCACATGGACAGCATTATCCGGATCAACCAGGAGTGGAATGGCAACAGCGTCCATGTGGAGTACAGTATCGCGGAGGATGTCCGCAGTATTTTGATTCCGGTACTGCTGGTGAGCACCTTCCTGGAGAACTCTCTGAAGCACGCGGCAAACAGTGAGCACGGCTTGAACATCACGGTATTCGGCGCGTGCAGGCAGGAAGGGGAGAAGCCATTCCTGTTCCTGCGACTCCGGGACGACGGGGGCGGATATCCCCAGGAGCCGCTGGACTATCTTCAATCCGGCAAGCTGATCCCGGAGGTAGACGGCAAGCATATTGGCATCAACAACGCAATCCAGCGGATTCGTCTGATCTATGGTGATGCGGCAAAGATCACCCTGTCCAATCATTCCGACGGCGCACAGGTGGAAATCTGGATTCCCATGTGAGGCAAGCAAAATGAAACTATTGATTGTAGATGACAATAAATATGTTGTGGAAGGCGTGTCGCGGAGGCTCGATTGGAATGCCTATGGTATCGATGAGGTGTTTGGCTGTTACAACGTATCCGACGCGAAACGGCTGCTGTCTGAGCACGCGATAGACTTCGTCATTTCGGATATCGAAATGCCAGGGCAGGATGGCTTTGCTTTGCTGGAGTGGATCCGGCAGCGGGACAGTGAGATTGAAGTCATGCTGCTGACCAGCTATCCGGATTTCAGGTATGCCCAAAAGGCTGTGGGCTACAAGGTGTCCAAATATCTGCTCAAGCCTCTGGATACCGGGGAGTTGGAGACCGCCGTCCGGGAGATTGTGCAGCAGCATCAGATTCGGGAAAAGAAAAAGCAGCTCATGGAATACGGCAGCCAATGGATTTCTCAGCAGAGCAACGCGAAAGCCACATTTTGGAACAACCTGCTTCGGGAGCTGGCGTCGGGCGGCGGGGAACATCTGGACACGGAAAGCCCGGACGCCGGGGCGCCCTACCGTTCCAAGGAAAAGCTGACCACTGTGCTTATCTTCCTGAACACCGGCGCGGAGGTCTGGCAGGATGAAATGCTCCGCTTTCTGTGCGATAACACATTAGGGGAACTTTCCGAAAGGAAGCGGCAGAATTTTGAGTCCATATACTGCGTCCAAACAGGCCAGCTTTTGGCCGTCTTCCGGGCAGGGGAGAGCGAGGCGCCGGAGCTGGAGCAGCTGATGCGGGAATTCGCGGAGTTTATCAAGTCCTACTTCCTGTTCGACATCCGTTACCATATTCTGGAGTCCTGTACGGTGAACCAACTGAAGGAAACGGTTGGCGCGATCATCCAGATTTCCGGGAATACCGCGAATCAGGAAGCCAGCCGGTTCATCGAACTTCAGGAGCATACCCAGGTCAAGCCGGACTATCAGCCCCCGGACACACAGGTTTGGAAGCGGATGCTCCAAGAGGGAGATATCATTCGGTTTCAAAATGCCTTGACGGAGTATTTCAATGCCCATAGACGCAGCGGCGGCAGCCTTTCCACGGACTTTCTCGGCGCCCTGCTGGTGGACTGGAATTTGCTGATCAGCGAGCTTCTGCGGGAAAATACGGTGGACCAGTCCATTTCCAAGCTTCGGGAAAACCAGTTCGGCCGATGGCTGACCCAGGATGCCGGGGAGCTGGAGCAGCTGATGCTGGAAGAAGCCAACCGCTTGTCTCAGCAGATTCATGTCGGCAATACGCAAACTCTGGTGGCCAAGATGAAAGCATATATCCGGGAACACATCGATGAAGTCAGCCGGGGACAGCTAGCGGAATATTTCTACCTGTCGCCGAGCTATTTATCCAGGCTGTTTCATAGGGAGACGGGAGAATCCCTGATTGATTATATCCAGAAGGAGCGTATCGCCCTTGCGAAGGAGCTGCTATCGCACGGAGAATACTCCATCAGCGATATCGCTATCCGGACAGGATATACCAATTTCTCCCATTTTTCCAAGCAATTCCGGAAATTTGTCGGGTGTACGCCCAATGAATTCCGGAAACAACAAAAGGAGCCAAACAGGCGGAAAGGTGATTAATCATGATTTATAAGAAACTAGGCAAAAGCAATGTAAGTGTTTCTCCGATTATTGTGGGCTGCTGGTCTATGGGCGGCGACTATTTCGGGGAAGTGCAGGATAGCGATAGCATCGAGTGTATTCACACCTATCTGGATCATGGTCTGAATACCTTTGATACCGCCGAGATTTATGGAAACGGCCGGTCCGAAGAGGTGCTTGGCAGGGCTCTGAAGGGTGTTGACAGGGAGCGGTATGTCCTGATCTCCAAGGTGTTTCCCCACCATTACCAGATGGAGGACATGGAGAAATCCTGCGACGACAGTCTGCGCCGTCTGGGGACGGACTATCTGGATACCTATTTCCTCCACTATCCTCCCCGGGATGGCATGTCCATCGCCCAGGCCGTGGAGAATGTGAACCGACTGAAGGAGAAGGGCAAGATCCGCAGCATTGGCGTATCGAATTTCACCCTGGAGATGCTCCAGGAGGCCAGACAGTACGGCCAGATCGATGTGGTCCAGCCCTGCTACAATCTGCTGTGGCGGTATATTGACCGGGACCTGCTGCCCTATTGCACGGAGGAGGGTATCGGTGTCATTCCCTACAGCACCCTGGCCCAGGGCCTGCTGACGGGCAAATTCAAGCCGGATACGCCAATCACCGGCGGCCGTAGCCGGGCGGCGCTGTTCCAGCCCGGCGTCTATGAGAAGTGCCTGAAGGTGGCGGACTTCCTGGTGGAGGTTGGCAAGCAGTACGGCGTGACCGCGACGCAGGTCTGTATTAACTGGCTGGTGAACAACAAGAATCTGACCGCCCCCATTGTAGGCGGCACGGACAAGCGTCACGCCGAGCAGAACATTCAAGCCCTGAACTTCACATTAAGCCAGGAGGACTATGATCGGATCGATGCTTACAGCCGGGAATTCTGCAGCCAGATGCCCGAGTATGTGTTGTTCTTTAATACCGAAGTGAAAGGGGAATAATTATGTCTTTGGTAAAGGTAAACGATCTTCTGAAACATGCTACGGAGAACCACTATGGTGTCGCCGCCATCAATACCATCAATTATGAGACCATCCGCTGTGCCATTCAGGCGGCGGAAGCGGAGCGGGTGCCTGTGATCGTCCAGTTCTACCCGGGCTTTGACAAGTATATCCCCCTGAGCCATATCGCTTTCATGGCCAACGACCTGGCCAGGAAAGCCTCCGTTCCCGTAGCGGTACATCTGGATCATTCAGCGTCCTATGAGATCGCCGTCAGCGGCATCCGGGACGGCTTCCCCTCCGTCATGGTGGACGGCTCGGCCCTGCCTTATGAGGAGAATGTGGCGCTGACCAGCCAGGTGGTCCGGACCGCCGCGGTATTCGGCGTAGATGTGGAGGCGGAGCTGGGGCATGTCGGTGTGGGTCAGAATCTGGAGGACATGACCAACGCGGATCTCTTCACCGATCCGGATCAGGCTGCCCAGTTTGTGGAGCGGACAGGCTGCGGCTCCTTGGCCATTGCGGTGGGCAATGCCCATGGCGATTATATCCGGGAACCCAACCTGGACTTTGATCGGATCCGTCAGATCCGCAAGGCGGTTTCCGTACCCCTGGTGCTCCACGGCTGCTCCGGCATTCCCGATGAGCAGATGCGGGAGGCGGTGAATCTGGGCATGAGCAAGTTCAACATTGCTACGGAGTATTTCGCGGCCACCTATGACGCCTTTGACGCGACCATTGAGAAAACCGGCCATAACCGCAACGGTGTGGCGATGTTCTTCGGTGTGCAGCAGGGGATGGTGGACTTTGTCCGGGGGAAGATCCGGCTGCTGAACCCCAACGGCTTCTCTCTGTGATGGCTGGAGGCTGCATGGAAACTTTTGACATTTTCGGCCTGGACTCCCCCTGCATGGATTTGAACGCCAATCTGGATGCGCTGCCCCAGCGAAACGGCGGTGCCCGGCTCAATGACCTGAGCTGGCAGGGCGGCGGGAAGGTCTCCAGCGGTATGGTTGCGGCGGCGCGGCTGGGCGTCCGCTGCGCCCTGGGCGGCGTACTGGGCGACGATATTTTCGGAAGATTCTGTTATCAGGATTTTCAGCGGCACAACATCAATGTAGACAATATGAAGGTCCGTACCGGTTGCAATACCGGCCTGTCTGTGGTGATCAGCGAGAAGGACACCCAGACCCGCACCATTCTGTTCCGCATGGGACAGACAAAGCCTCTAACAGAAGCAGAGGTAGACTGGTCCTACCTGGAGCGCGCCCGGTATCTGTTTATCGCGGATACCTCGGCCCTGACCCGGAAGGCGGTGGCCATCGCCCGGGAAAAGGGCGTTAAGGTCTTCATTGACGCGGATTCTTATACCGAGGAACTGCGCGGCATGATTCCGCAAATTGATTACTTTGTCGGCTCGGAATTTGTTTTCGACAAGCTGTTCCCCAACAGCAGGGGGAAGGCCCTGGATGAGCTGGAGGATGAGTGTGCCCAGCTGATGGCTATGGGGCCGGAGGCTGTGGTGTTCACCTTTGGGGAGAAGGGCTGTGTGGGCCTGGACCGGGAGGGCTTCTTCCGGCTGCCGGCCTTCCAGGTGGAGGCCCAGGATACGGTGGGCGCGGGCGACGTGTTCCACGGCGCGTTCCTGGCGGCCCTGCTGAAAGGATATTCCCTGAAAGAATGCGCCCGCTACGCCAGCGGCACCTCCGCCATTAAGTGTACCCGAATCGGCGGGCGGGCCGGCATTCCCAATGAACAGGTGCTGGAGCAGTTCCTGCGGACCGGTATCATCGACTATACAGAAATCGACCAACGGGTCGAGTATTACAGAAAGGGACTGGACTATGTATCAGGCTAAAGTAACGATTGGCGTGTTGCCCACAAGAAGAGGCATGCTGGATGTGAATGTTGCCATCCAGGAAAAGAAGAAATGTATGGAGGTTATCTCCGGGATTCTTCCGGATGTGGTCAGGCTTGTTACCATTGATGATGTGGTGGAAAATGGCATTATCGACCACGAATCCAAATCTCCCGCGGCAGTCGCCAAGTTCCAGAAAGAAAAAGTGGACGCGATTTTCGTCCAGTTCTGCGATTTCGGTGACGAAGGCTCCGTAGCGGATGTGGTCTCCAAGTTTCAGGTTCCCGTCCTGGTTTGGGGCGAACGGGACCAGAATCCCAACTCTGAGCAGAGGCGAGGCAGGGACACCCAGTGTGGCATGTTCGCAGCCACCAAGGTACTGCGCCGCTACGGTGTGAAGTACAGCTATATCTATAATGTGGAAGCGGAGAGCGAGGAGTTCCGCCGCGGCTTCGACAATTTTGTCCGTGTGACCTGCGTGCTGAAGGATCTGAAGAACTTGCGCATCGGCAAGATCGGCGAGCATCCCGGCCCCTTCCGCAGCGTGATGACCAACGAGGCGGCGCTGATGACCCGCTTCGGCATCCAGACCGTGGCCATCGCTCCGGTGATTCTGCAGAAGACCATGGCGAAGATCCTGGAGGATAAGGAGGAATCCTTCGTCAGTCAGGTGGAAGCGTTCCGTGGGCGGTTCGACTGCAGCTGTGCCGGCAGCGACGGCGTGGAGAAGGTGGTGGCCTTGAAACTGGCCATTGCCCAGCAGCTGGAGGCCAACGGCTGTACGGCGGCGGCCATCGAGTGCTGGCCAACCTGCATGCTGCTGGGGATGCCCGCATGCGCGGCTGTCAGCGAGCTGACCAACGAGGGGATCCCCGTGGCCTGCGAGACAGACATTAACGGCGCCATCACCATGGTGATCCTGCGCGCCTGCATGCTGGGCAAGGAACCCTGCTTCCTGGCGGATCTGACCATCCGCCATCCGGAGAATGATAACGCGGAGCTGCTGTGGCACTGCGGCCCCTTCGCCTACGATCTGCATTCCAAAACCAGCAGTCCCAAGCTGAAGAGCGGCCAGGTCCACTTTGAAATGAAGCAGGGCAGCCTGACGGTGTGCCGCTTCGACGACGCGGAGGACGGCTACCACCTGTTCGTGGGACAGGGTCGGAGCACGACTGGTCCGGAGACCACGGGTACATACGTTTGGATGGAGACGGACAACTGGAAGGCCTGGGAGGAAGAGCTGATGTTCGGTCCTTACATCCACCATCTGGGCGGCATTTACGGGGAATACCTGCCGGTTCTGAAGGAAGTGGCAAGATACCTGGATCTGCACTATGATTCCCCGGAACATAGTGGTCCAACCTGTATTTCCTGAGGAGGTAGCTTTATGAAACAATTGATCGCACAGCCCCTGAGTAAGGAGCGTTTTGAGAAGTACGGCGAATACATGGACCTGCTGGACGATGAGGCACTGTCCAGGAAATCCATTTTCCCCCAGGGCTTTTTCGCCGATGTGGTGAAGCTGGACTTCGGAACCACCACGCTGCCCACGGTTTCCGTCTGTCAGGTGACCAGGCAAGAGCGTAATGTCATACGGATGCTGGAGGCCCATAAGTTCACCTGCGAGGGTCTGCTGCCTCTGGACGCGGATGTGATCATCTTTGTTGGCACACCCCTCCCCGGCAGGAAATTCAGCGTGGATACGGTAGAGGCTTTCCTGGTTCCCAAGGGCACCTTTGTGAAGTTAAATCCCCTGATCCTTCACGGCACCCAGTTCCCTGTGAATGCGGACAGCGCCCACATCCTGTGTATGCTGCCTGGCAGAACCTTTATGAACGACATGATGATGGAAACCCTGGCGGAGGACGGCCAGGCGGTCGTCGTAGCCCCGTGACAGGACCTTCCGCTGATGGGCCCCCAGGCCCATCAGCGGAAGGTATCGGGAGAATTGTCTGATGAAAAGAATACAAGAGTCTCAAAAACGGTGGCTGCAGTTGTTCCGTACCAATGTGGCGTATTGGGTGGCGGCTGGAATCTGTGCCCCCTTTTTTTCCGTCTACTATAAATCCATTGGCCTGACCTCCTCCCAGATCGGCGTCCTGTTTGCCGCCAGTCCGATTTGCGCCATCTGCATCCAGCCCCTCTGGGCCTGGGTCAGCGACCACAGCGGTAAGCGGAAAACGATCCTTGCCGCACTGGCGGTATGCACCGCGGCGGCGTCCTTGCTGTACTATGCTGGAAAGAGCTTCGCGGTCTGTTTCTTCGCGACGATGGTCTTGTCCATGTTCAGTTCCGCGCTGCTGCCGCTGTGCGACGCGATTGTCATAGACCGGGCGTCAACCTATCAGTGCAATTTTGCGACCATCCGTATCGGCGGAACCTTGGGGTTCGCGCTGATCGTTTTTCTGGCGGGATTTCTTCTGGAGCGACACCCGTCGCTGCAGTTTCTGCTGTCCTGCGGTGCCTACCTTGTGTTTGCGCTGGTGGTCTTGCGGATTCCCATGGACGGAGGGCAGGAGAAAGCGCCGAAGTCTGTGGGGCTTTCTTCAGCCCAGAAAGGGATCTTCGTGAGCCGTGAGGTGGCTTTTGTCCTGCTGTTTGCCTTTGTGGAATCCGTTGGCCTGGGTTTTTGCGGCTCCTTTACTGGTGTGTATGCCGTGGAGCTGGGCTATTCCCAGCGGCTGATCGGGATCCTGAGCTGTGTCTCGGCTCTGAGTGAGGTGCCGATCCTGCTCTGTGCGCGGAAGCTGACGAAACGGTTCGGGGAGATCCCCCTGTTGGCTTTCTCCGCTGTAATGACCAGTCTGAGGCTGTTCCTGGTTGGTTTGGGAGCGGTACCCACCATGGTGGGGGCGCAGCTGCTCCAGAGCGTCACCTATATGACTACCTATTACTGCTGTACCCAGTATATCAGCTCCCATGTCCGGCAAGGGAAGATGTCTCAGGGCCAGAGTGTGCTGGCGGCGGTCCAGGCCGGTTTGGCGTCGGTGTCGGCCAACCTCTTGGGCGGACAATTGGTGGATCGGGTGGGTACCCGCAGCGGGTTTCACGCAATGGCGGCGTTTGTACTGGCAGTCTCGCTGCTGGTTATCGGGTCGTATATGGTCTACAGCAGAAAAAAAGGAGCTGCGAATGAGAAATTTTCTGCGATATGACGGACCGTTGGGCCGGTTTCTGAATTCTGTAGCAGACATGGTCCTGCTGAATCTGCTGTGGCTGCTTTGCAGTTTGCCGGTAGTTACCATTGGCGCGTCCACCGTGGCACTGTATACGGTCACTCTGCGATACCCGGAAGATGACAGCGGCCTGGCTAAATTGTTTTTTTTAGCCTTTCGGAATAATTGGAAGCAGGGAATGGCGGCAGGTCTGATCTTCCTGGCTGCGGCAGCGGCGTTGATCCTGGACTTTAGAATTGTGGAGGGTCTGTCTGACGGCTGGCAGGTGCTGAAGGCAATCCTGTGGGCGGCGGTGTTCGTGTGCCTAATGGTGTATGTGTACATCTTCCCGCTGCTGGCCCGCTATGATCAGACCTTGGGCAAAACCCTCCGGAACGCCTTACTTCTGGGCCTGTGCAATCTTCCCGCGACGCTGCTGGTGATGCTTCTGCATGCGCTCCCGGTGGTGGCAGTGGTACTGAATCCGGAGATGTTCGTCAGCTTTGCTCTGCCTTTCCTGACTTTTCTGGGGCCCAGCATTCTATCCTTCCTGAGCGCCCAGGTTATGAAGCGGGTCTTTGCCAGGTATCCTGCGGGTGAGAAAGGCTGAAGGCCCGTCCTGCGCGGCTTTCGCAAATGATTGTCTATTACAGCGGGCGAATGCTTCGCAAAACCATAAACCGCTGTAAAACCAAAAGATATGCATCGGTCTCCGGCTGTGCGGACGTCGGGGACCTTCGGATAAGGAGGATGCTTTCCTATGCGTAAATCATTCCGTTATGACGATGTGCCGGTACTGGAAACCACTTCCGGCAAGCTGAAGGGCTGCTTCTATGACGGCACATATATTTTCAAGGGCGTTCCTTATGCCTATGCTGATCGGTTCCAGATGCCCGTCCCCTCCGAGTGGACGGGTGTCAAGGATGCCACCTCCTATGGCTACGTCTGCCCCTTGATGACCCAGGATAAGCCAACCGCGGAGCTGCTGGTGCCGCACCGCTACTGGCCTATGGACGAGCACTGCCAGAACCTGAATATCTGGACCACTGCACTGGATAGGGAAGCGAAAAAGCCCGTTATTGTCTGGTTCCACGGGGGTGGATACGCGGCCGGTTCCTCCATCGAGCAAGTGGCCTATGATGGCCGCAATATGTGCGTGGAGGGGGATGCGGTGGTGGTTTCCGTAAATCATCGGCTGAACATTTTGGGCTACTTGGATCTGTCCCCCTTCGGTCAGAAATATGAAAACTCCGGTAACGCTGGTCACGCGGATATGGTAGCGGCGCTGCAATGGATTCATAACAATATCGCCCTCTTTGGCGGCGATCCGGAGAACGTGACCATTTTCGGCCAGTCCGGCGGCGGCATGAAGGTGGCGGATCTGATGCAGATCCCGGCGGCGGACGGCCTGTTCCACAAGGGACTGATCATGAGCGGCGTAAGCGATGCCACCATGATGCCCTCCTGTCAGGGAAACGGTGAAAAGATCGTGGGGGCTATGTTGGCGGAACTGGGTCTCACCGACGCCGATGTGGAGGCGTTGGAGACACTGCCTTATCCGGAGCTGGTGAGGGTTTACACCAAGGTCATGCCGGGCGTTGCCGGGACCGGGGCTTATGTGGGCGGCATGCCGCAGGTCAACGATTGGTTCCTGGGCAACCCCCTGCAGTACGGCATGCGCTCCCACGGCTATGAGATCCCCCTGATGATTGGCTCTGTCTTCGGCGAATTTGCTTTTGCCCTTCCCACTTTCGACAAAACCGCCCTGACAGAAGCGGAAACGACCCGGATGGTGGAGACGGTCTACGGCGAACATACCCAGGTGGCCCTTGCGGCCTTCGCCAAAGCATATCCCGGCAAGCATCCTGTCGATTTGCTGATCCTCGACCGGATTATGCGGCAGCCATCCAAGAAGCTGGCAGCCATGCACGCCGGGGGGCAGAAGGCGGGGACATATCTGTACAACTTCACCCTGGAGTTTCCATTGCTGCACAAGATTGCCTGGCATTGCTCGGACATTCCTTTCTTTTTCCACAACACGGATAAGGTAGAGGTTTGCTCCATCCCCGGGGTCACAGAGCGGCTGGAGACACAGATCTTCGGCGCCTTCCTGAACTTTGCCCGGACCGGAGTGCCCAGCCAGGAATCTTTGCCCGTCTGGCCGACGGTCACGCAGCAGGAGGAACCCACGATGATTTTTGACACAGAGTGTCAGGTGCGCCGTAATTACGACGATGAGTTGCTCATGCTGATAGACAGCTGTCTGCCTGCTGTTAATTTGATGGATATGATGGAGACGCAGGATATGCAGCATTAATTGTGTTGGCTCTTTTTCAAAAAGAAAAATCTTTCTGAGGTCGTTTTCCTCTTTTGTCTTAGTAGAAGGAATATAGAGATTCGGTACATGGCGCAGCTGACAATATAACGCTGTCCGTTCTGTGCTAAAAATGGCCCCTGCTGGTGATCTCATCACACAGCAGGGGCCATTTTAGGTTTTTCCCATGGAACGCATCCACAGCATCGCTAATTGCATCCCGGAATGTCTCATTCGATTGTCCGGGAGCAAGTGGAATATGTGTGTTCAATTGTATCCACAAATCTCCTGGACAGGTGTGGATATCCATGTTCAAATTCTGGGAAATGCTCAATCACACGAGCCGGAATAATCCATACCGTAATTTTCCCGGCTCATATCACCGTTGGCAAAATCGATTACGAAATTTTTCAGAAAGACGCCGTGCTTTTTTGAGTTTTGTTTTCCGTGTCTCATTTCTAATGGAGGCTCAAAGGGAGAAGTAGTATTTACGGATTTTTTCAGACATCAGCTTTCTGCGCATTTCAAGGAAGTTATTGTAGTCCGAAACACTCATTTCCTCAAATCCGTCAGGAATACAGTTCTGTTCCAGATTTTTACGAAGTTCAACCTTGTCAACAATGCCTCCATAAACAGGTTTCTTGGTTTGACACTGCTCAAAAACCTTTTTCATATAGACACAGGGGGCATCGTCCTTGATTTTAATATTGATTTCCTGTTGGAGAAACACATAATTTGCAATCTGGTTATACATCGACTGTGGAATGCCATTTTTCGTGAGATAGTTCTTGGGAAAAAGATGGTGAATATCTCCTCTGTTTTCCAACATGGCCTCCACATCGACCTGCGTAGACAAAAATCCTCTGTCATGGCTCTTTACCTGTGCCACAAGGAATATGCTGAAGTAAGGGCTGCTTGCGACAGAAGTATTCAAGCGCTGTACTATACCTGCCATGGATACTGAATATGCTTCCGTACAGCTATTGGGCTTTGACTTGTTTGGCAGTCTTAGCCACATAGTCAGCCTTCATGATTTCTGTTCGTCAGGCCAGTGATTTGCCTCCAGCTTCCTTCAGATTCCCAGTTACCCGGGACGCCCTTGCTCTTGGCTATATCCTTCCCGCTGTCGGGCGGATTAAGGACTTTCACCCTTTGAAACATGCGCCCGCTGGGCGCACAGAAAAAGCAGACCCTTTCCATTTCGGGAAAGAGTCTGCGATTTCCTTTTGGGGTTATTTATCTGCCCCTTAAATATTTGTTGTTTTTTAACCTGCCTTCGACTCTTTCAGAAGAGAACGGCTTTTCCATTTTCCGGAGCAATAATAGGCGATGCAAATTATTGCGGGGATGATACGGGAACAGGCAACGCCCCACCAGAGACCCTGGTGGCCCATTTGGAACACGTTCATAAACAGCAAGCTCAGGCCAATTTTGCAGACAACGCCATCCAGGATACCGATGATGAAGCCGAGCTCCACAAAACCGCAGCCCATGACCATTGCCTGAAAAGCACCGATGATGGCCGAGACAATGAAATGCAGGATGAAAATGTGGAGGAATGTTACGCCCAGTTCAATAACAGCCGGATCGCTGGTAAACAGACCGAATACCTGCCTCGGCAGGAAAATACAAATCAAGCAGGTCACAGCGGCGCAGGTGAGTGTGGCGCAAAGGGTGCACAGCGTCACCTTTCCCGCCCTTTCCGGCTTTTTTGCACCCAGGTTCTGGCCGACCATGGAAGAAGAGGCTGTGTCTACACCCTGTACAAAGACCTCCAGGAACTTCTGCAGCTTGTTGCCCACGCTGTTGGTCGCGGAGACAGTCAGACCAAAGGAGTTGGCGTTGGCGTTGACCCAGAGCATGGACATCCGTACCAGCAGACTGCGCACCACCTGAGGAATTCCCAGTTTGATGATCACGCCCAGAGCTTCTTTATCAAATTTGAAATAGGAAAGCTTCAACTCAAAATCAAATTTCTCCTTTTTCTTCAGCATAAAAATGAATGCTGCAGCAAAGGAGCCGAACTGCGCAAAGGTTGTCGCAATGGCGGTACCTGCTGCCTCCAGGGGAAATACGGCAACCAAAAGAATATCCAGGACAATGTTAATGGCAGCTGCGATCAGAATGAAAATCAGAGGCCGCTTGCTTTCACCCATACCGCGGAGGATCCCACAGACAGCATAATAGCCAAAGGTAAAGGGAAAACCGATGGCGGTGATGATCATGTAATCTCTGGCCTGCGCCATTGCCTCCGCCGGACAGTTCAGAAGCTCCAGGATGGGCTTGCAAAATACAATGGCAATCGCCATTAGTCCAAAGGCAACGGTGAGCATGAAGCCCAGTAGTGTGCCCACGGTGCGCTTGATTTTCTCTTCCTTTTTTGCGCCTGCCAGCTGGGCAATGTAGATCTGCCCCGCGCTGGAAAAGCCCATTGCGATCGGGCTGACCAGATCTGCAATTTCACCGCCTGTGTTTACGCCGACTGTTCCGATGCTGCCCACGTATTTTCCAATCACCATCAGATCTACCATGGAATACAGCTGTTGAACCAGATTTGTCAGGACAATAGGAATTGCAAACAGCAGAAGCACTCTCATAATGGGGCCTTGGGTCAGATCCCGACCCAATTGTTTTGTCGTTGTCAAACAATCAAATCCTTTCGTTTTTTATTCATAACGGCAGTGTACGCCGACGTTATTTGACAAGGCCTAAAAGAATGATATAATATAGAAGAACGAATAGAAAAGGGGGGCGTGTCCCATGGACATACAAGGAATCAAGTTTTTCCTGAGTGTAGCGGAGACTCGCAGCTTTACAGAATCGGCAGAGCTATGTAATATTTCACAGTCATCTCTGTCCAAATCCATTATGCGGCTGGAACAGGAACTGGATGTTAAGCTGTTTGATCGCACGCAGCATCCGGTTTCTCTGACACCTGCAGGAGAGTGCTTTTATACACATTTTAAACCAATGGAGCAGCAGTATGCTGATGCTATGGAGGACATCCGGCGCCTGCGGAAGAGCACAGTGCTTCGAATTCTGCTTTGCCCGAATGCATTCTACTATCGGGATGCCTGCATGAATTTCCAGGAGACACACCCAGAGATCCACATAGAGCTAACTGCAACGTCCTCCTTTGATGCAATCACAAAGCGCATTCAATCGGAAAATTTCGATTTTTGCCTTTCTACACGCCCATTTCTTCTTCCACCTCAGATCCGTGCACATGAGCTGCTGAAGGACGAGCTGCTTGTGCTGATTTCTCAACGCTATCCTTTGAGCAGGCAAAAGACCGTTTCTTTGCGTGAGCTCACAGGCTATACCGCGATCCAGAGCAACTTCACCAGGCAGATCCTGCTCCAGCTGATGAAGTACTTCTCCTATGCGCCGCAGAGCATTTATCCGCCGGACGATTCGAGCATTCAGCGACATGAGGCAATCCGCCGAATTGTTCTGGGGGAGGGTATCGGCTTCTTTTGCAGCAGAGAGCTGGCGGGCTTTAACCTGAGTGGTGCGCGGGTCCTGCGGCTGCAGGAGGTTCAGGAGCTTCCGTCTGTACTTATGGAAAGGGTGGATCTGCCGGATTCGAAGGCAAAGAGCATGTTCCGACAGTGGATGAAAGAAAATCTTTCCCGCTTCGCCTATCCGATGCTGAATGACAGTGCGCTATTGTGAGCAACTGAAGAACGGATTTTTCGCTGCCTTTCATTCAATATTCTAACTTTTTGCTGAAATATTCGCAATTCAAATGTTGTTGCGCGGATTATTCCTAAATAGAATAATCCGCGTGCTGGCAGAATTGACAGGGGCTGGAGGGCCTGCTATAATCCGGGTATTCTATGGAGGGAGTATCTTGTCATGAAGCAATCAACATTACTGACAGGCGGTGCGAAAAAGCACCAATTATTGGTATCTCTGCGTTCTGCAATTCTCTTTGGCCTGGCCGTTACGCTCCTGTATACCCTGCCGAAGGGAGCATTTTCTCAGACCGGGGCCAAGGGGTTGCTCCTGTGGGGGGATGGAGTCTCTATTGCAGGTGTCTTGGTACTGCTGTGTACCGGAGGGTTCTGGCTGGATCGCAAAGGAATACTTGACTTTGCGGCATATGCACTTTATCAGGCACGTTATTTGCTGTCGCGGAAGCGCAGTACGCAAGAACGCTTGACCAATTATTCCGATTTTAAGCAGCTTCGTCAGCATGGGACCAAACCGCTGTGGTCGTGGGCCTCTGTGGGCATTGCCTTTTTGGCGACCGGCGTATTGCTGGCGGTTGCATATGTTGCGTAGACTTCAGAATTTGTGATATTCGCATAAAGTTGCGCGGTGAATTTTAGACATTTTTCATGAGACCATGTGCGTTTTCAACAACACATGGCCTCTTTTTTTGACGATTTTAATTGTTATTCTTGGCGTTATTCGAATTTGGAATAATACGGGATATCGAATCGGAATTGCGACGCGGTTGGATTGTGTTATAATGAAAATGCCTAAATCAAACGGCGATTTTCAAGATGGACTGGGCAGAATGACGGCTGCCGGCGGCTCACTTCGGACCAGACATATTGAAAATCGGAACAAAAAGAAGGAGAGATATTTCATGTCAAAAAAGATGTTCAGTTTGCTCCTGGCGGCCTGCATGCTGATTGGCCTGCTGGCAGGATGTGGATCCAATAGCAACTCTTCCACCTCTTCCGGCGGTGCTACTGCGGCACCGGTTGAGACGACCATTCCTGAGGCACCTGCGGATGCCGCTGATGCAACCGCCGGCACAAAGGACCTGGTCTTTGCAATCAGCTCCGACAATGGTGACCTGTCCCCCTTTGGCGGCGATTCCGGCGGACGGCATCACACCTATAGAATGATCTATGACTGCCTGTGTGCCAGCTACGGACTGGGTAACACTGTAAACGAGCTGCAGGGCCAGATCGCAAAATCCTGGACAATCGTTGACGGCACCACCGTAGATGTTGAAATTTATGACTATGTGAAAGACAGCAAGGGCAATCCCATTACTGCGGAAGACGTGGTTTACAGCTATGAGCAGGCCATTGCCAGCGGTACCATGGAAAAGCTGAACGGTTACCTGGACAAGGTAGTCGCTACCGGTGACTACACCCTGCGTATTACGCTGACCAGCGCTTCCAAGGGTGCTATGGAATGGACGCTGACCACGGTTCCCATCATCAGTAAGGCCTGGTTCTCTGCTGCTTCTGATGCTGACAAGACCTCTGCCCCTGCCGTGACCGGTGCCTATGTGATCAAGGAATTCAGCTCCGGTTCTCATACAACGCTCGAGCGGAATCCTGACTATTGGCAGACCGATGCTTCTCTGCGCAGCTATTACGATTCCCAGTACTACAACACCATTACCGTCAACGTTCTGAAGGAGTCCAGCATGCGTGTGATTGCTCTGGAGAATGGGGAAACGGATGTGTGTCAGAATGTTCCTGCTGCAGAAATCAGCACCTTCCTGAACGATGATGGCACCTCCGCAGACGGCTGGAGCGTTTACCCCGATGAGAATGGCCGTATGAACGTTCTGATGTTCAATAATGACAACAGTGTTTTTGCGGACAACAAGGAGCTACGTCAGGCGGTTCTGTATGCAATCGATTTCAATGGTGTTCGTCTTGGCTATGGCAATACGCCCATCAATGGCCAGGTGTGCCATGATTTCTCTCCGGACATCTCCAGTGACTACCTGGATGAGTGGAACCAGGAGGATTACTACGACTACAATGTGGACAAGGCCAAGGAGTTGATGGCACAGGCCGGTTACCCTGACGGAGGCATTACCGTGTCTCTGATGTACCAGAACAGCACGACGGCAACTGCCGGCCTGACCGTCCTGCAGAGCTATCTGGCAGAAATTGGCATTACCGTGGAACTGAATCCTGTGGATCAGGCGCTGTTTAACAGCTATAAGTACGACGATACAAAGTGGGACATGATCGTTGACTCCAAGTCCACAACGGACTTCGTCACCACTGTCTGGCAGAATGTATTTGACACGAATTCCTTCGCCAATGGTTCTGCCTGCTTCACCCACGACGATCAGCTGCAGACGCTTCTGGAGGCAGCAGCCGATGCCGAGCACTCTACCGATGATGACTTGAGAGCCTTCCATGATTACCTGAAGGAGCAGGCCTATGCAATCGGCATGTTCTGGAACTACTCCTACTATGTTGCCCGGGATGGCCTGACCATGTGCCAGGATGGCTTTGGCAATGTTACTGCCAGCACAATTATTCCCTCCGCCGACTTTACTTCCGTTGGCAACTGAGAAAACCTCGTGAAAACGCGCCCATGTGCCACGACAAGGGCACATGGGCGCAGCAAATTTATCAAGGAGAGAACGATGGGAAAATATGTATTAAAGCGCATCCTATTGATGATTCCCATTCTGCTGGGTGTTGCGATTCTGATTTTTACCATGATGTATTTCTGCCCCGGAGATCCCTGCGAAATCATTCTGGGAGCATCCGCCACGGAAATGCAGGTTGAGGCCCTGCGGGATCAGCTAGGTCTGAACGACCCCTATCTTGTGCGTCTGTTCAATTTCCTGAAGGAAATTATAGTTAACCGAAGCTTTGGAAACTCCTATATTCAAGGAACCAGTGTCGCGACAGAGCTGATGAAGCGGTTCCCCAAAACGCTGACCCTTGCGGCGGGAAGTATCCTGCTGTCTACGCTGATTGGTATCCCCTTGGGCATCAGTGCGGCAATCCATGCCAACGGTGCCGGAGACCGCATCAGCATGTTTGTCTCCATGATCGGTGTCTCTATGCCGAATTTCTGGCTGGCGCTGATGCTGGTGTTGCTGTTCGCACTGAAGCTGCATTGGCTGCCCTCCAGCGGTGACAAGGGTGCAAAATACTATATTCTTCCCATCGTTGCCAACGCATTGGGCGGAATTGCAGGCATTGCCCGATTGACGCGGTCGAGTATGCTGGAGGTTATCCGTGCGGACTATGTGACGACGGCCCGCGCAAAAGGTGTGGCAGAGCGAAATGTGATCTGGCACCATGCACTGCCCAATGCGCTGATTCCCATCATCACCATTTGCGGCGGACGATTTGGCGGCCAGCTGGGCGGCACGGTGGTCATTGAAACCGTTTTTGGTATCGCTGGCATCGGAAATTATCTGATCGATGGCATTAATAACCGTGACTACACCGCTGTCCAGGGAAGCGTCCTGTACATCGCGTTCACATTTAGCGTTGTTATGCTGCTGGTAGATTTGATTTATGCCTATGTTGATCCTCGTATTAAGGCACAATATGAGGGGCAAAGCAAAAAACGCGTAAAGAAGGAGGAGAAGGCAAATGGCTAAGAAAGCGAAAGCTCCTAAAAAACTTGCCCGTCCAGGCTCTGCAAAATATGTCTGGCAGAAGATTTGCCAGAACCCCCTTGCTTTGGCTGGCGTGATCACGATTTGCGCCATGATTATTCTGTCTATTCTTTCACCGTATATTGTCCCCTATGATTACGCAAAGACCGATATGTCCAGCGCCTATATGACGCCCAATGCCAAGCACTGGTTCGGATGTGACGAGCTGGGGCGGGATATCCTGGCCCGCGTTCTTTATGGTGCCCGGTATACGCTGAGTGTTGGCATCCTTTCTGTGCTGATTTCCGCCACCATTGGCGTGGCGATGGGTGCCATTGCCGGATATTTTGGCGGCGTCGCCGACCAGATTGTTATGCGCATTCTGGATGTTATGGCGGCTTTCCCGCAGCTGCTGCTGGCCATTGCCATTTCTGCCGTTCTTGGCACCGGATTTGACAAATGTATTTATGCTCTGGGCATATCCGGTATTCCGCACTTTGCCCGCATGATGCGTGCAAACATCCTGACCATCCGAAATCAGGAATTTGTGGAAGCTGCGACCTCCATTACCTGCAGCAAGCCGCGAATCATTATTCGCCATGTGATTCCCAATGCCATTGCGCCCCTGATCGTGGAAATCTCCATGTCTATTGCCTCTGCCGGCCTGTCGGCCTCGTCTCTGAGCTTTATAGGCCTGGGTGTCCGCCCGCCAACGCCGGAATGGGGCGCAATGCTGGCCTCTGCCAGAAATTACATCCGGCTGTATCCCCATATGATCATGTTCCCCGGCCTGTTTATTATGCTCAGTGTTTTGAGCTTTAATCTGATTGGCGATGCCATTCGCGATGCGCTGGATCCCAAGCTGAAGGACTGAGAAAGGAAGAGAGCGAGATGGATTTTACAGAACTGAACAAGGATGCGTTTCTGTCCGTTCGTGACTTGGTGGTTGAATACCGTTCCGAGGGCAAAACCGTTCACGCCGTAAACGGCGTTTCCTTTGATCTGGAGCGCGGAAAGACCATTGGCCTGGTTGGCGAGACCGGCGCAGGAAAAACATCCATTGCAAAGGCCCTGCTGCGCATTTTGCCGGACCATTCCACCCAGGGGCAGGACGGCAGTGTGTGGCTGGATGGGAAGGAGATCATGTCCATTCCCGAGAAAGAAATGCAGGAGCTCCGGGGCCATATGATCTCTATGATTTTTCAGGATCCCATGACGGCACTGAACCCCGTGAAGACAGTGGCGGATCAGATCGCAGAGGTCGTGCAGCTGCACAGCAACGCCGGAAAGGCAAAGGCCTTGGAGCGTGCAAAGGAAATGCTGGGGATGGTTGGTATTTCGCCGGATCGGGCAGGGGAATATCCCCACCAGTTTTCCGGCGGCATGAAGCAGCGCGTTGTCATCGCTATGGCCTTGGCCTGCAACCCGGCCCTGTTGATTGCGGACGAGCCTACCACGGCTCTGGATGTGACAATTCAGGCCCAGGTGCTGGATATGATCAAGAATCTGCGGGAGGAGTTCAACACCTCCATGATCATGATCACCCACGATTTGGGTGTTGTGGCAGAAACCTGCGATGCTGTTGCTGTTACCTATGCGGGAAAAATTATAGAGTATGGCACGCTTGAGGATATCTTCGATCATCCCACGCACCCCTATACACTGGGACTTTTCCGCGCACTGCCGAATATGAATGCAGGCTCCCGGCGGCTGGATCCAATCGACGGTCTGCCCCCGGATCCTACGGATCTGCCTGAGGGCTGCGCTTTTTCGCCCCGCTGTCCCTATGTCTGTGAAGCATGCCGTCAGCAGGAAATTCCTGCGTTTTATATCAACGATACACACTATTGCCGCTGCATCCGCTGCAAGTCTACGGAGGAAAAGCTATGACACCACTGCTCCAAGTGAATCATTTGAAAAAATATTTCCCCACAAACAAGGGGGTCGTCCATGCAGTGGATGATGTTTCCTTCAGCTTGGATGCCGGAAAAACCATGGGCGTTGTCGGTGAGTCCGGCTGTGGAAAATCCACCCTTGGCCGTACCATTATCCACCTGCAAAACAGTACCGATGGGCAGATATTGTTTGAGGGACAGGACGTGACCCACGTAAAGGGAAAGGATCTGGACAAGCTGAGAATGCAGATGCAGATCGTTTTTCAAGACCCTTATTCTTCTTTGAATCCCCGCCTGTCCGTCCACGATACCATTATCGAGCCGCTAAAGCTTTCCAAGCGCTTCAAAGGAGCGGAACTGGAAAAAGAAGCACGCCGCCTGATGGATCTGGTAGGAATTGAATCCCGGCTTTACAATGCCTATCCCCACGAGATGGATGGCGGGCGCCGCCAGCGTGTGGGCATTGCCAGAGCGTTGGCACTGAATCCCAAATTCATTGTCTGTGATGAGCCGGTCTCCGCCTTGGACGTGTCCATTCAGGCACAGGTCCTGAATTTGCTGATGGATCTGCAGGATGATTTGGGGCTGACCTATATGTTTGTCACCCACGATCTGTCGGTCGTGCGGCATATTTCGCATCAGATCTGCGTGATGTATCTGGGACAGCTGGTGGAAACCTGTTCAACCCAGGACCTGTTTGAGCGCCCGCTGCATCCCTATTCCAAGGCGCTGCTCTCTGCAATTCCGTCTGTGGATATCCATAATCCGCCGAAGCGAATTCTCATCAAGGGCGAGTTGGTTTCTCCCATCGATCCAAAGCCCGGATGCCGTTTTGCAGCCAGGTGCCCCTATGCTCGTGAGGCCTGCCATCAGCCTCAAAACCTCCAGGAGGTCCAGCCGGGGCATTTTGTTTCCTGCTGCCGGGTAAAAGAAGTGAACGGGCTGTAGTGGTCTGCAATCAGGAGGTAGTTATGGAAGGAAGAATGTGGCCTATTCAGGGATTGAGCAAGGCAAAACGCCTGAAGTGGGGGGCTCCGCAGAATCATATCAGCTGGGCCTATATGAAGGAGCTTCGGGAACGGGATGCGACCAGGCGGATTTATGACATTTGCCCCTATATTGAAGTATATCAGTTCCGGGACAATGTATACGGCCTGTTCAACCAAAACTGCGATGGTGCAGGAGATGTATGGATGTATCTGGTCCTCGGTCCGGAGAAAGCGATGGTGATCGACACCGGCTTTGGCATTGGCGATGTGAAGGGCCTGGTGGATACCATCACCGGTGGAATGCCGCTGGTGGTCGTCAACACCCATTCCGGCCCGGACCACTGCATGGGCAATGTCCGGTTTGAAAAGGTATACTGCCATGAGTTCTGTGTGCCCAATATTCAAAGAAAATGTGCGCCCGGGGCCTGGGATTATCTGTTTGATGAAAATGGCAACAATATCTGGCTCCAATTCGACAGACAGGATACGCCGGAATATCGTCCATACGAGCTGATTCCTGTGAAGAACCACCATGTGTTTCATCTGGGCGGCGACCATGATGTGGAGCTTATATGGCAGCCGGGCCATGACTCCGGTCATGCTATGTTTCTGGACCACAAGACGAGGATCCTGTTTGCCGGAGATGATGTGTGCAGCGATGTGATTGGTTGCGGCAGCGGCGGACGGGAGGGGGACCCCTACCGGAAATATTGCTGTATCGAAGCTTACCGAAATGAACTGGAGAAGCTCTGCGGACGGCTGGATGAATTTGACTATATTTTCCCGGGACATTTTATGGTCAATCTGGAGAACAGTCTGCTTTTGGATATTTTGGATGCGTTGAATGCCATCCTGGCAGACCCCGGATGCTTTGATTATACCCAGATGACCCCCAGCGCGACTGGCGGACCGGATCGACGAGGCTGGCACAAGTTTGTCAAAGGCTTCGGAACCATCAGCTATGACCCCTCAAAGGGTGTCTATATGCCAAAGGAGCCCTGACATGATTGAACTGGAAAACGAGTTTCTCCGTGTGCGCATTTCAGAAACAGGCGGAAAAATGCAGTCGATTTACGGTAAGAAGACGGGAATCGAATATTTGTGGCAGGGTGATCCTAACTATTGGAAGGGAACCGCTCCAAATCTGTTTCCGTTTATCGGGCGACTGTTTGGAAAGCAGTACCAGTTGGATGGAAAAGCTTATGATATGAAAATCCATGGCTTCCTTTCCGGCTTGCCAATGCACATACAGTCTTCGGAAAAGATGTGCGTGCAGCTGCTGGCGGAGGACAGCGAGCAGACGAGAGCGGTTTACCCCTATCGTTTTCGGGTGATACTGTCCTACCGCCTGGCAGAACAAACACTGGAAATCACATTTTCAGTCCATAACCTCTCGACGAACCCCCTGTATTTTGGTGTGGGCGGGCACCCGGGCTTCCGGGTGCCCATGGAGGAAGGACTGGACTTTTCAGACTATCAGCTGACATTTAATCAGCCCTGCAGACCCAAACTGATCGATTTCAGCCAGAATGTGCTCTGCACAGGTATCCGAGCGCCTTACCCGCTGCAGGGAGATCGGGTTCTGCCGCTGCGTCACACGCTTTTTACCCAGGATGCGCTGGTCCTGTCAGATGCTCCACGAAGGGTCAGCCTTTCCAGTCCGAAGGGAAAGCACGGCGTCTGTGTTGACTATCCGCAGATGCCCTATGTGGGGTTCTGGCATACGCCCAACAGCGATGCTCCGTTTCTCTGCATTGAGCCCTGGAGCATGCTCCCAGGCCGCGAGGGGGTTATAGAGGAGCTTTCGGAGATGGCTGATGTATGCTCTGTGAAACCCGGCGAGTCAGCAGAAAACCGATGGAGTATTTCTGTTTTTTGACGGAAATGCTTGGCAGAAAGGAAGGAGTGCTATGGCGGCTGTCCCTGCAAAAAAGGGAAACGTTGGCATTAACTTAACGCAAGGAAATATTTTTAAGCTGCTGGTTCAATTTACGATCCCTCTTCTCTTGGCGAATTTTGTTCAGCAGCTGTACAACACGGTCGATATGATCGTAATCGGGCAGTATGTTGGCAATATTGGTACGGTTGGAGTTTCCACCGGCGGCGATATTGCAACGATGCTGACCTTTGTTGGCACCAGTCTGGGCACAGCCGGACAGATCTACATCGCGCAGCTGTCAGGCGCGCGGGAGGAGAAGGCAATTAGGGAGACCGTTGGAACGCTGATCTCCTTTTCTCTTCTGATTTCGGCTCTGTTTGCGGTTATCTGTATCGTTGGCTGTGACATATTTCTGGACTGGCTGAATTGTCCGCTGGAGGCAATGGAGCAGGCGCGGAATTATATGAGGATCGTCAGCTTGGGGCTACCGTTTGTGTTCGGCTATAATGCAATCTGCGGCGCACTGCGGGGAATGGGCGAATCCAAGCGCCCGCTGCTGTTTGTCAGTGTGGCAGCGGTGGCCAATTTGGTGCTGGATCTGCTGCTGGTTGCCGTCTTCCCGCTGGAAGCGGCCGGTACTGCCATCGCTACAGTCGTGGGGCAATTTGCCTCCTGCCTGGCTTCCGGAATTTTTTTGCAATGTCACGGGCATAAGTTTGGATTTGAAATGAAAGCTTCTGGCTTTGCCATTCACCGGCACCATTTGGGGGTGCTCCTCGAACTGGGAATTCCGCTGACTTTGCAGTCTGCCTGCATCCATTTTTCTCAGCTCATTTGTGCGGCTCAGATCAACGGTTTCGGCCTGCTGGCTTCCACGACCAACAGCATTGGAAACAAGGTCAATAAGATGGTGAATATTTTCACGACCAGTGTGAACGGCGGAACAAGCGCCATGGTTGGTCAAAATCTTGGTGCGAAGGAATATGAACGGGTCAAAAAAACCATTTATACGGCCCTTGGTATGTGTGCGGTGTTCAGTGCTTTTGGCTGTGCCATTGCGCTGTTCTTGCCCAAGACGGTGTTTTCTCTGTTTACACAGGACCCCACGGTCATGGAAGGCGGTGTGGCATTTATGCGGGTTTCCGTAATCACATTTGTGCTTTCCGCCGTACAAGGCCCGTTCATGGCTTCTGTAACCGGCAGCGGTCACGCAAAGCTGAATTTTGTGGCAGGAATGCTGGACGGTGTGATCCTTCGCCTGGGAATCAGCTTCACATTTGCGTATCTGCTTGAAATGGGCGTGACCGGCTTTTATTACGGGAATGCATTGGCCAGGCTGGGGCCGGTGATCATTGGTATATCCTATTTTTACAGTGGAAAATGGAAAACCCGAAAGCTTTTGCTTGAGGAAAAATGATATGTTTTTGAAAGGAGCTTTTATATGCTGCGAGAAATGACTCCCATTCAGGGCCTCTCCAAGGCGAAGCGTCTGTCCTGGTTTGGACCGCAGAATTTGGTAAGCTATACTTATATGAAGCGCCTGCGTGAGCACGATGACACACGCAGGGTTTACGACTGTGATCCCTATGTGGAGGTATACCAGTTCCGGGGCAATCTCTACGGCCTGTTTGTGCCCAACTGCGATGGAGCAGGGGATGTATGGCAATGGCTGACCATTGGCCCTGAAAAATGCCTGCTGGTGGATACGGGCTTTGGCCTGGGTGACACAAAAGCCCTTGTGGAAACCCTGGCACCCGGCAAGGAAATCATTGTTGTAAATACCCATGACCATTATGACCATGCATTTGGAAACTGCCGGTTTGACCGGGTGTACTGTCACGAGTCGCTGGTGCCGTTGGTCAAGGAGCAGAATCCTCATATGTGGGACTATCTGTGGGATAAAGAAACAAAGCAAAACAAATGGCTGGAGTTTGACAAGGCAGATTTGCCCAAGTTCCGTCCATACGAGCTGATTGGGGTGCCGGATGGCTACACCTGGGATCTGGGCGACGGTTATGAGATTGAGTTGATCAATTCCAATGGCCACGGTGGAGCAGGAGCTGCCATGTATCTGGACAAGCACAACAAGATCCTGTTCCCCGGGGATAATATCTGCGCCGATATTTCCGGCTGCGGCAGCGTCAGCTATCCTCTCGAGGAATGCTCCCTCTACAAGTATCGGGAGTGTGTGCGCAAACTGGTAAACCGCATGGACGAGATCGACTGGGTGTTCCCCATGCACTTTATGTGCGATCTGGAAAACCGGATCCTTCCGGCAGTCCTGGAGGCACTGGACGCGATTCTGGAAGACCCTGAGTACAACTATGACTACAAGATCGAGCAGCGTCATTCAACAAACGGTCCTCTGCGTGTGCGTTATTGCAAATATATCAAGGGCTTTTCAATCCTGTGTTACTCCATTACGGATTCGGCGACAGAACCGGCCCCGGCTGCAATTGCTGCGTTGACAAAATAGAATGCGATGGTTAACGGGAAGTTGAGAGAGCAGTCAGTACCTCTCGGCACTGACTAAAAAATGAGTCAAAACCCCCAGTTAAGCTGGTTCGAGCTATCTCGGATAGTATCTGCAAGTTGCATATACTATCTGCTACCATACGGGAGTATTGTCACATATTGTGCGTGCAGATGCAAGTCGTGGGGAGGTTTGACGCTTACATATGGAAGGTGATTTTACCCGACCCGAACAGTAACAATTTTAAAAAGGAAAAAGCCTGTGCACCACAATTGGCGGTACACAGGCTTTTGCAACATTATAAAGTTCCCAACAATTCTTCTGCGATCTCGCGGCTTTCCAGCCGCATGATGTTATCCTCCACATCGTCTCGGGAGAGCAGGTTCATGCTGCCGTACCAGAGAACGGTTTCGTCTATTATTGCGAAATGCTGGCAATTGTCCTGAGCGAAACGGACTTCACAGCCTCCTGTGCGCAGAGATTCCAGCAGGGCCAGGCGGTGTTCGTCCTTTCCGTAGCGGAACACATCCGGGTGCCAGGTGATGACGGTCACCCTTATTGCGCGCATTTGCCAGTATATAAAATACAATCCCCGTAATGCACCCTGCACAGATGCTTGTCAGCAAGGCAGATACTGCAGGTAACGAGCAGAACAGGCAAATCGATAACACTCCAGACACAATCGTAATAATAAAAATATAAAGGATCATGCGATAATGGGGATACCTTTTGCATTGCACACACATATTCTTGATTTTGTCAGTGAGAAGATGCCGTTCTTTTTTTACCAAAGCTTTTTCCTCCTGCATTCTAATGAATCCACGCGAGGTGCTTTCTTCATCGCTTTACGATTCCAGCTGCTGCCCTCTGCCACGCCCGATGCTTCTGTAATCAGCTCAGAAGGAAAGATAAATATGTTCCAGCTGTTCGCACAGCAGAAGATTATCGATGTCATCAGACATCGTCTCCCCCTGGCGGATTCCGTTTATGAACGATTGCATATCCGTCTTCAGCTGTTTCGGCAGAGCGATCCGCTCCTTTGGCGGGACCAACATCAGAAGATGGTATACATCACGGTAGTGTTTTCGGATATGGCGGGAATTTCCTTCCTCACCACCTTTTTGGCGAGCGGATAGTTCGCTCCAGGCTTTTGCTTTGAATGGAATCAGGTATTTCTCGTCCAGGACGCTAAGCCCATCGACAATTCTCCTGCCTTGCAGAAGGAACCGGTAGTAGTCGTCATTCAACAAAATGGCCGAGAGGCTGGAAACATCATCCGCAATGGGGACAGGTGTCAGATGCGTTTCCGGCAGGAGGGGAATGTCCGGCGTTCTGGAAAACAGTTCAATCATTTTAGGGTATGCCGCATCTGTTGGATTCCGAAATCGGTAAAATTGGCGCTGTGTTTCTCCGGTTTCAATTCCGTTGTAGTTTGCTTCCTTGATGAATTCCCAGAATGCCTGACCGAATTCTGTGCTGATGTTCTCAACAATCAGCACAACATCCAGGTCCTTCGTTGCACGGAAATTTTCACCGATTTCATCGAATAAAATCGAACAGGCAGTGCCGCCAATCAACACATAATTATCTGTATACTTTTGAAAAAAATCTCTGAATTTATATAATCCTTGAATGTTTACCATAGGATTTCATTCACCAAGCCTTCTATTTCTATTTGCACTCGCTCATCCTTGCTGTCTTTGAACTGGGCATAAAGGGAGCATACGTCAACATAGTTTCCACTTGCCAGCATTTTCGGGTCATACCGAAAGATTTCTATAACACAATAATCCCTGTCAAATACATCATACACATTGAGAATTTTTGCTTTTTCAATTTTTTGAAAGTCCTGTGCAGAGGCGGCATAAGAATGGATACTGGTCCCGTTCAGAAAAGAAAGCCGAAACAGCGCCAGATCTCCCGACATCAGGAATCCCGGATTGTCAAACTCCATTGCAACATAGTGGCGGGTTTTCACCGGATCAAACAAATACTGTTTTCCCTTTTCCCAAAATTCCCTTCCGCTGGAAATGGTGTACTGTTTTCTGGTGCTGCTGCCTTCCGTACGCAGTAGTTCGCGGAAAGATAGTTCTTTCAAAGCTCGATTGACGGAAGCTACAGAATATGGGAGCCATTCGCTAAGTTGATGGGCATTTGTTTTTTTGATTTTGTTTAGCAGCAAATAGATAAAAACCACTTGCGTTGCGACAGCAAACTGTTCCCCATATTCCTGAGCAACGGATTCGGTCTCCGTCAAATTCATTGCGCAATGCGGGATATATAGCTGTTTCTCCGGAACAAGAAAGGCGATTCCCGATCGCACCAGCGCATTTCTCTGGTTCAGCCGCAGATTCTCCAGCAGTAGGACCGGCAAAAGGTTTGTATATTTTTGAATTTGCTTCAGCTGCTTCTTTAGCGTCTCCATTCTTAAATCCATCGCGGTCTTGGACTTAACCAATAGATACCGCTCTTCACCAATTTGCAGGGAAAACAGCTGATAGTTTTCGGTAAGATACAGCGGTAAGTTGTCGTATCTATGGTAGTTTTCCAAAAACATCTGCGGGCCAAACATCGTCCGCAGGTAGCTGATCAACTGCTCCATTTTCGCTCACCTCTCTGCTAAATATTTTGCATCAGTATTATATCATTTATTGTGAGATAATACAACATTTATGATACAATTATTTTTAAGCTTTCGGCATAATCTATCCCCCCCGGATAATGTTGCGAAAGAAACGGGAAAGGGATAGCAGGGGGTTACGGCCCAACATAGGGCAGAAATCCGGTACATGGCACAGCTGACAGTGTGAAATGCCCCCAGGAGGTGACGTGCAAATCATCTCCCGGGGGCTTCTTCCAGTGCTTTACGATTTCAGCTTATCATCATTGGAATCATTCTTGTCATTTCTTAATCACAATGTGAAAAGGAAATACTCGGGATGCCGCTTTTTGCCGCGTCAATTTCAATGCGGAAGCTTCCCGGATTGGACATGGTGCTTGGTAGGCTTTCTTTCTCTCTTTATTTCACCGCAACATACCTTTGCTTACTTGATGTAGGCTTTTCCGGAATTGCCAGCTTTAGCCCTCCCTCATCCGGCAATGGCCTCAAATACCGTGCCGCAAAGCTTTTCACGGCTTATATCCGCAGTACTCTGCTATTTCTTTTTTCTCCTGGGTACATTGCAAAAGGCAAGTACAGTTTCTTTCACCTTGTCTTGTGGGGCAGTTTCATTTTCACAAGTTCCCCCAGCGTTCCATGTATTTCATGCGGTGAAGCAGATCCGCAATAACCGGATTTCTCCAGGCGAATAAATCTTCAGCCGATCGCGGAACTTTTTTCTATTTTACGATTTCAGTCTATAGATTCGATTCCGATTTCCACCTTCCGTCGATACCGCTCCGTCCTCTACCATTTCACCAAGAAGTTGTCTGGCCCTTGCACTCTTTACACCAAGCATTGCGGAAATATCTGCACACTTTGCAAAAGCATGGTCTGTTAGATATTCCAATATTGCTGCCTTTTGACTTGCTGTTTTCACGTTTTTGATTTTATCGCCGTCATTTATCGCTGCTTTTTTATCGCCATTTTGATTTTTTGTCAGCGATAACGATAACACGGTTCGATCCGGCTCCGCGGATTCCGCAATGACGGGTTCTTCCCACCCCTGCTCTCGCCAAACCCGGAAAATATTGGGGATGCCGCTTCCGGCCCGTTCACCAATATCGATCAGGTTAAACATTTTCAGCATGGTTCCGTTTCTGGGATCAGACACGCCGCCGCTTTTCGCCGCGTCAATTTCAATACGGAAGCTGCCCGGATTGGACATGGTAATTTGATTCTTTCGCTTGATAATCACAAGTCCCTGCCGTCCATAATAATCCGCATTGACCAGGCAATTCGCCAGTGCCTCCCGGAGTGCCTGATGAACAGCCGTATCGTCCACCCGAACGCCGCCCTCCATTTTGAACGGCACCTTGATGTCTTGCGTCAGTTTGTTATACACCCGGAAATAGAAATCGTACACATTGCCGCTCCAATCTCCGGAAGAGGAAATAATTCGGTCTGTCCACCGAGTATCGGAATCGTATTGTTCCTGATAATCCAGGAAATACGTATTAAACTCCCGCACAATATCGTACTCGTTTCCGAACATCAGAAGCCCCGCAGAGGTGGGATGCTTTTTACCGTCAGAGCCAATCCCAACCGCACCCAATTTCATCAGGAAATCCTCATCCTCCAAGGCTTCCCAGACGTGGCCAGGGCGGGACAGGCGCATTCTTTGCCGGTAGCTGCGGATGCTTTCGCTGTTGAATACGGCCATGTCCATTTCGTTCAGCACCAGCATATCCTGGGTCTTCACGGAAGCATCCCGGACCATGGCCTGAAATTCTTCCTTGGTGCAGCGGTAGTCACCTTCCCCATTCCGGCGATAGGTGCATAGCGGATTTCCGTCTACATAGACAGGTCGGTATGAACGCTCAGCACGAGGGACGTTAATGACTACGATATGGTTACCATCCACATCTTGAACAAAAACATCTTTGGAAGAAAGCACATTTACGCTGGTCTTGTTTGGGTTGTTGGCAATGTTCCAGAATTCTTTTATGAGCTTGTCCGGGTCAGGCAAGTCGATTGCATGAAAGGATTTATCCGGCATTTCTTCCACGCCCAGCAAAATGATTCCACCGTAGGTATTTGCAAAGGCAGAATATGTCTCCCAAATGCTCCTGGGTAGACCGCCCAGTGCTTTCTTCGCCTCAATACGGTTGTTCTCCCGGTACTGCTCTAATTTGGAAAAGTCAATCATAGTTGTCCCCCTTTGGTCTTCCACAGGAATCTGCGCTCTGCCCAAAATCGTTTTTCTAATCAGCTACATCATATCATACGGCGGCATTCGTATGCAATGGATTTTTCAAACATAGCAAATTCGGTAAGCGTCGAAACAGATTTTGTTTTGGGCCGACAGAGAAGCATTTTTCAAATGCGCAGCCAGAACAAAGTTCTGATCTTGGGGATTGGGGATTTTGCCCCAACAAGCAAATTGCGTCCGGGTAGCACCCGGACACTGCTTGCCGGTATTGTTTTTCCCCTTTCTCTTTTATTTGTGTAAAGCATTACCAAATTTAAGTTACAAGCCGTGAAATCATAGACACCTTGAATTATTTATGCTATATTTGTCTCAAATCAATCTTAATTGTATTTATACACGCAAAATCGTTGCCGCATTTTAGGAGGGATTTCCAATGGATGATAACAAAAGCGAGTTTTCCAGTGTTTTATCGGATCAGGAAAAGGTTGTCTCCCTGTTTCAATTTATTCAAGAATTGAACAAGCTGAAACAGAAGGCGATTTTAAATATCAAGGAATATCCCTGGGAACGCTCCCTCTTGAATATTCCAAATGATTCGGAGAATATCATCCTACACTACCAAGACCGGGTTGCCGAAGAAGAGCAGGATAAGGACAGCGAAGGCAATTTGATTCTCTCTGTCCATAAGCCAGAATTTCAAAAGTGTCCAAGCCCTGAGGTATCGTTTGAGCCCTGGTTAGCGCCCGGATGGGACGATTTCCGTGGAGATGCAAGTGTTGTTCCGTCCATGCCCGGAAAAGAAATTGATGAAGAAACCAACAAGCCCAAAGAAGTTTTCTTTACAGATGACCCTAGACGGCAATTGGAGCTTGCACAGTGGTTGGAATCGAGAGAGAAATGGGCAGAACAGCAACGAACCATTGCTCAAACCAGGGACCTGTTCACGGATTTGTACCGTCTGTATTTTGAGTTAAAGCGCGAATCCGAAACTGAGGAAATGATTGCTGCAAACGGTTTTATCCAGGATCGAGAGCATCCCGAAGTTTGCCATCCCATCGTGACACACCGTGTTCGCATTGACTATGACGCAGACATTAATACCGTCTCCGTTTATGATGCGCCGCTTCCTTCCGAACTCTACACAGTTGCTTTTCAGGTAATGGACGGCATCAATCTCGGTGAAATCAATATTCTGAATGAGGATTTGAAGAAGAACGATTATCATCCTCTGGATCGTAATGAAACGCCCGGATTCCTTAAAGTTCTCATCCACCAGTTGTCCTCTGACAGCACATTCTCCGATACAGGTGTCCCAGCCAATTGGGAGAAGAATAGCAGGCTTCTTCTCTATCTGAACCCCTGTCTAATTGTTCGCAAGCGTATAGATGGCACGCTGAAAGCCATTGAGCAAATTATAGAAAATGTTCAGGAAACCGGTGAAGTCCCTGGGCCTATCCGTGATATCGTCAGTGGTGGAATGATGGAAGTGCCCGAGGACTCCGCAGAAGAATCCATTGAAGAACAGCTTGCAGCTGTTGGCGGTGAAAGCGTAGATATTCTGCTGTCTAAACCCGCAAATAAGGAACAGCTAAATATTGCCCGTCGTATTGAACAGTACAACGCTGTCCTGGTGCAAGGCCCCCCAGGTACCGGCAAGACACACACAATCGCAAATCTTTTGGGGCACTTTCTTGCCCAGGGAAAAAGCATTTTGGTAACAAGCTATACATCCAAAGCGCTTCGTGTTTTGAAAGAAAAAGTAAGTCCCGGTCTGCAAAACCTGTGTGTCTCCATGTTGGATGACTCTAACGTAGACATGGAACGTTCTGTCAATGGCATTACGGACTATATGTCACAAACGACCTCCGGGGATATACGGAAAGAAATGACCAATCTATCCGAAACGCGCAAGGATGTTATCAAACAGCTGGCCGCTACCCGAAAAAAACTCTTTACTTTGATCCAGCAAGAATGCAATACGCTTGTATATAACGGCGAGGAATTGTCTCCATCCGCAGCAGCACAGTTTGTCGTGGCGCATTCTGATGATTTATCCTATATTCCAGGAAAAGTACGCGTCCCATCATCGCTTCCCCTTCCTTTTGAACAATTGGCAGATCTCTATCGCAGCAATGGCGGTCTGACAGAAGCAGATGAACAGGAACTGGAATGCGAGCTTCCGTCTCCGGAAGAAATTGCACCTCCGGAAGCATTTGAGCAGACTATCAAGCAGCTTACCTTTGCGCAAAGGCAACTGGATACCATCTCATCCCGAAATGGTTGGGCGATTATGGCTTCCGGCTCATCTTCTGTAGAGGTTTCTGGCAGCTTTGGTGTAGTTACGCTGACACAGCCGCCAATCAATGAAGTACGGGAATTGAAGGATCATATTCGTTCCATTGGAAGAATTGAGAAATGGATGCAGCAGGCTGCTGTTGATGGGAAAGCCGGTGGAGCCTATCGGCAGCGCTGGCTGACGCTCATTGCCCAGATCCAAGCCGTCTGTAAATGCTCCGAGTCCGTCTTGGCGGAACAATTCGGACAAGATGTTGAAATTCTTGATGTATCCAGCGTACAAAAAGAAACTTTGAAAACAATAAGGGGGATTTTTGCAGAAAAAGGGAAGATCAGCAAACTGACACAGATGCTTCACAAGGAGTATGCTGTTGCCTTGGAGTGCGCAAAAATCAGCGGCCACTTCATTCAAACGGCGCAGGACTGTGACCTAGTGCTCCATCAACTGGAGCTGTTGGAGCTGCGCGGAAAGTGTGCTAAATACTGGGATGTTCTGATGGCAAATACCGGGATGCCCGCTTTCTTCGATTTAGACCGCGAGTGTCCCGAAGCAATCGCGGATAATTTGATTCCGGAAATCCAGCGTGCTCTCGACTGGTATCAAGAAGACTTCACGCTTCTTACGGATAAAATGGAAATGATTGGCATTCCCGGAGACGTTCTATTTGCCGCAAATCCCCTGGATTCCGATTACGTCGCTGCCGAAAAGCAGTTTTCGGCCATTGCAAAAACACTCCCGCAGTTGTGCGACCTTTGTGAAGTTATTCATCAAAGCAATCAATGCCGCATTGCGCTAGACAATGAAACCGCCATCCTCATGTCCGGCAAAAGAGGCGGCAGCCATCTTTGCAAAAATCTCCGAGTTTCCATCGAATCATTAGATGGAAATTCCTATGCAGAAAACTACGCCGCATTGAAACAGGTGTATGAAAAGTATACATTGCAAAACAATCGGGAAAACCTCCTCAAACAGCTGGAGCCTGTTGCCCCAGACTGGGCTGATGCCATCCGGCAGCGCAGAGACATTCATGGGAAGAGCAGTGTTCCCGCCTCTATTGAGGATGCCTGGAAATGGAAACAACTCCAAGGAACCATCGAAGAAATCACGGCAGAACCTTTCCAGGAACTTCAAGCAAAGAGTCTTTCTCTCAGCAAGAAATACCGCGGGGTTACTGCGCTTTTTGCCGAAAAGAGTGCGTGGTATCATTTGCTGCGCCGCACAGAAAGCAATATCACCCTGCACCAGGCGCTGCAGGGCTGGAAGCTTACCGTCAAACGGATTGGCAAGGGCACTGGCAAAACCGCGCCAAAGTTAAAGGCCGAAGCCAGGAAACTGATGAGTCAGTGCCAGGCCGCAGTCCCCGCCTGGATCATGCCGATCAACAAGGCACTGGAAAGCCTGAATCCCAAAGAAAACAAATTCGATATTGTTATCATTGATGAAGCCAGCCAATCCGATATTTCTTCTCTGGCAATCCTGTATATGGGCAAAAAACTAATCATTGTAGGTGATGATAAGCAGGTCAGTCCAATGGCAGTTGGTGTTGACAGTCTGAAAATGGACGCATTGGAACAGATGTATCTTCATGGAAAAATTCCCAACGCGCAGCTCTACAATGCAAAGACTTCCATTTACGACATCGCCGCAACAACCTTTAAGCCTTTGATGCTTCACGAGCATTTTCGCTGTGTCCCGGAAATTATCGGCTTCAGCAATATGCTGTCCTATGAGTATCAAATCAAACCTTTGCGGGAAGCCAGCAGCAGCAATCTTCTCCCTGCCGTGGTGAATTATCGCGTGGATGCCGGTCAGCGTGACGGAAAAAACAAGGTAAATATCCCGGAAGCCAAGGCTGTTGTTGCCTTAATGCGTGCCTGCATGGAGCAGCCAGAGTATTCAGGAAAGACATTCGGTATCATCTCTCTGCTGGGTGATGCACAATACCAGCTGATTCAAAAAGAAATTGACGCATCCATTCCCCCAAAAGAAATCATCCGGCGGAATATTCTTTGCGGTAACTCAGCAAATTTCCAGGGCGATGAGCGAGATGTTATTTTCCTGAGTCTGGTTGACAGCAAAGATATTGGTACTCCTGGCCCACTTCATCTGCTGAACTATGGTGTAGATGATTCTAATCGGAAACGCTACAATGTCGCAGCAAGCCGCGCCAAAGATCAGCTTTGGGTCGTTCACTCTCTGGATGTTGCCAACGATTTGAAGCCCGGAGATATTCGCAAGCAGCTCTTGGATTATGCTTTCAATCCAAGGGCACTTGAAAATGTCCATCATGAAATATCCACGGCATCTGAGTCTCCTTTTGAGGAAGCTGTTGCAATCGCACTATCTGACCGAGGTTACCACCTTGTTCAACAATGGGAAGTCGGTGCTTATCGGTTGGATATGGTCGCAGTTTATGGCAAAAAAGTCGTTGCAATAGAGTGTGATGGCGAACGCTGGCACAGTGGTGATAGCAAAATTCGTGAAGATATGGAACGACAGACCATCTTGGAACGTCTCGGATGGCGCTTTATCCGCATCCGCGGGAGTGAATATTACCATGCCCCAGCCCAGACAATTGAGCGGGTCATTCAGGAACTAACTGAATGCGGAATTGAACCAGAAAATACAAACACGTCCATTACTGCCGGTCGAGCATCCGAATTGTTGTCCCGTGTTAAAGAAAGGGCTGCTCAAATTTTGTCTGATGTCGCTGAGAATTCCTATGATGATTCTGTAATAATCGAAACCGCACTGAATTCAAAATCTCTGGAGCAGCTGCCAAACTTTGACGCTCAATCTGATACCCGGTACGAAACTGTAGACCGCACCTCCTCTCCCGTACCAGCAGTCCCTGCGTTCAAGTCCAAAGCAAAACCCGATGTCGCCGCCAAGCCACAAGTCAAAATTGCTGAGAAAGAGCCTGCTGTGGACACTAAAAAGGTTCCAACCATTCTGCGTGAGCCAATTCTTATTCCAGGTGTATCTGGCCCCAGGGTACTGCCTGAGACCGTTGAACAGCAAGTCATTCCAGGTATGGAGCAAGAGCCGCCCAAAAGTATGAATACAAGCAGCAATATTATTGATTTTCTAAAAAGGCGAGATATACACTTTGTCGATAAACGCAGCAATGGCGGTGCTTTGTGGCTGATTGGTGGAAATGAACTCAAGCCAATCATTTCAGAGGCCGAAAAGCTTGGCATTCGATTCCATTTCAAGGAAGCTGGTGGAAAGGCAACCAAAGGAGCCCCAGGTTGGTGGGCAAAATGATTTATCCGAAAAGGAGATTTTATTATGGCTTATGGACTTTCTGAAAACACGATTAAAGAAATTCAAGCATTTTATCACCGTGATTTCATCAGCAAAGACAATTTAGGTTGGAAAATTCGATTGCTTACAGAAAAAATGCTGCAAACCTGTGGCTTTGTTTATGTTGCAGAGAAAGGCTCTGTTATACACGCCTGTTCTTCTTGTGGGACTGGTATCAACAGTTTAGTGCCTATTGACATTGCACAGAAATACGGGTATACACGTCTTTGCAAAACTTGCGCACAGGGAACATACGTTGAACGGTTGCTCCAAGAATATCGGAAGTAAAAAACTTCAAAACATTTGTTTTTGATATTGTTCAAAAATAGCAGCTCTGCCGTTTTTTGCTTCTGTTGATAGACATCCCAATTGAAATAGAATTGGGTCATGCTGACCTGCTCCTTTTCCACCATTCCCCACCTTTTCCGCAAAAAGCCACGCATTATCGAAACTTTTCCGCATAACCTATCTCTGCGGAACAAAGCCGCAAAAAGAAACGGAAAAGGAGAGATTTACGATGGCAAGCAAGAACAGCAACCAGATCAACGTTCCCCAGGCCCGGGAGGCTATGGACAAGTTCAAGATGCAGGCAGCCCAGGAAATGGGCGTCAACCTGAAGCAGGGCTACAATGGCGACCTCACCTCCCGCGAGGCCGGCTCTGTGGGCGGACAGATGGTCAAGAAGATGATCGAGGCCTACGAGAGCGGCATGCAGTAAAAAAGCCCTCGCGGCAGTTTTGAAGCGGTAACGGCTGCGTTATCCGACAAAATTGCATACGCGAAGGCGGGAAACCGGGAAAGCGGCTTTGCTTTCCCGGTTTCTTGCATTTTGGGGTCTGCTGTGGTATGATAGCGGAAAACATTGGAAACGGAGCGGAAACCATGATTCAGGCAATTTCTTTCCAGGAGGGAAAGCATATTTTGGATACTTATCCCGGCAGTGTGCTGCTGGATGTGCGGACAGAGGATGAATATGCCCTGGAGCACGCGGCGGGGGCAAAGCTGCTGCCGCTGGATGACATTGAGGATGCGGACCTGTCGGAGATTCTGCCGGACAAGCAGGCAAGAATTCTGATCTATTGCCGTACCGGCCGCCGGTCGGCTTTGGCGGCTGCCCAGCTGTTTGACCTGGGCTATCCCCATCTCTACGACCTGGGCGGCCTCAACGGCTGGCCCTACGGCATGGAATATGGCCTGCTATAACGAGCAACGGGGACGATGCCAGAGCATCCCGGGTGTCACCGGTCCACAAAAAATCCACAGCCGCTCCAAAGCAGGGGAGAAGCTGTGGATTTTTTTCCTCAGAATGTCACCGTGATCTTTGTACCCTTGCCTAGGGCGGAATCCAGGGTGACTGTGGCGTTGTGGATCTGGGCGATGTGCTTGACGATGGCGAGACCTAAGCCGGTGCCGCCGGTTTCCCGGGAGCGGCTCTTGTCCACCCGGTAGAACCGCTCGAAGACCCGGTCCTTGGCGTCCTCGGGGATGCCGATGCCGTTGTCCTCCACGATCCATTGGGCGTGGCCCGCCTCTTCCTTGGCGGTGACCTGGACGAAGCCCCCCTCCCGGTTGTAGCGGATGGCGTTCTGCACCAGGTTTTCCAGGAGCTCTTTCAATAGCTCCCGGTCACCCATGACCGTGGCCTCCCGGCCGAAGCATTGCAGGGTGATGCGCCGCTGCCGGGCGGGGACCTCCAGATCGCCGCAGACCTCCTTGGCCAGGCTCAGCAGTTCCACGCTCTGTACCCGGGCGGGGGCCTGGGCGCTGTCCAGCTCGGAGAGCTGGATGATGTCGTTGATCAGGCTCAGAAGCCGTGCGGCGTTCTTCCGGATTTCTCCGGCGAAGCGCAGCTGCTGTTCCCCGTCTACCATCTTGTTTTCAATGAGCTCGGCGTAGCCGGAAATGGCCGTCAGGGGGGTTTTCAGCTCGTGGGATACGTTGGCGGTGAAATCCTGGCGGCTCTGGGCGGCGGAGAGAATTTTCTCGTGCTGGCTGCGGATTTTCCGGGCGAAGGGCTCCAGCTCCTGATAGACAGGCTCCCGGGCGGGCTCGTCCAGGTGCTCGGCCATATCGTCAATGGGGGCGATCAGCTGGGCGGTGAGCAGGTGGCCCAGCAGCAGGCACACGGCGAAGATCACCACGGCGATGATCAGCAGCACCGGCACCGCCGCCAAAAATACGGAGCTGATGGACCGGGCGTCCACCGCCAGCCGCAGCACCGTGCCGTCATCCAGCCGCAGGGCATAGTAAAAGGTGTTCATGTTGAAGGTATCCGAGGTGCGGACGATCTCCCCCTCGCCGGTGTCCATGGCCTGCCGGATCTCCGGCCGGTCCGCGTGGTTGGGAAGGGCTCCGGCGTCGGCCTCATCGTCATAAAGCACGGTGCCGTCGGCGTCCACCCAGGTAATGCGGACCTCGGGGTCTTGCAGTGCGGGGGCATTGCCCCGGGTGAATTCGCCGCTCTGGCCCAACAGATGGGCCGTCAGCCGCAGATCCCGGCCCACCTGCTGGCGGAACAGGTCATAATAGACCTTGGTCACGCCGACGGTGGTGAGGATCAGGGCCACCAGGGCGATGAGCCCCAGGCGCAGATTGATTTTCTGCTTCATGAGATGGCCTCAGCTTTCAGGGGTGCTTTGCAGCACGTAGCCCACATTGCGGACGGTGCCGATCTGGCGGCCGCAGGGGCCAAGCTTCTGCCGCAGGGTCTTGATGTGCATGTCCACGGTGCGGGTCTCTCCCTCAAAGTCTGTGCCCCAGACGAAGCGCATAATGGATTCCCGGGACAGGACCATCTCCGCGTTGATCATCAGATACCGCAGGAGCTCATATTCCTTGTAGGTCAGCTCCACGCTTTTGCCCTGGGCCAGTACGATCCGGCGGGCGTTGTCCAGCTGGATGTCCCCCACCCGGAGCTGCTGGGCGGTCTCCTCTGTGGAGCGGCGCAGCAGGGCCTTCACCCGGGACAGCAGCTCCAGCACGGAGAAGGGCTTTTTGATATAGTCGTCGGCCCCGTCGTCCAGCCCCTTCACCATGTCCATCTCCGAGGTTTTGGCGGTGACCATGATCACGGGCAGCCGCTTGGTGGCGGACTGGCTGCGCAGCCGCCTCACAATATCGCAGCCGTTTTCGTCCGGCAGCATTACATCCATCAGCACCAGGTCCGGCAGAATGTCGTTCAGAGCCCGGTAAAAGTCTGTGGCCCGGGCAAAGGCCTTTACCAGATAATTGCTGTTTTTCAGGGCGATGGTCTCGATTTCCCGGATGTTGTCATCGTCCTCTACTACATAGATCAGTGCCATAGTGTGTTCCTTTCGTCATTCAGGGCAGGGGGTATTCCTTCAGCTTCTTGTCGTATTCCTGCCGGAACCAGGGGTCGCTGCCCTTGGTGGTCAGATTCAGATATTCGTGGGTGTCGTATTCGTTGGCGTGGACCTCAATCAGGCATACGGCCACATTGGAGCAGTGGTCCGATACCCGCTCGTAGCCGGTGAGCAGGTCCTCCAGAATGAGCCCTGCCTCCAAAGAGCAGGCGCCCTTGCGCAGCCGGATAATGTGCCGCTGCCGCATCTCGATGCTCAGGGTATCGATGACCTCCTCCAGAGGCTCCACGGACCGGGCGCGGTCCGTGTCGTCTGCAGCGAAGACGGAGACGGTCAGATCCAGAATGTCGCTGACGGCCTTGCCGTAGACGGCCAGCTCCTTCCGGCTGTCCTCGGACAGGGCCAGTCCTTTGTCGCGCAGCTCCTGGGCGGATTCGGCCACATTGATGGCATGGTCCGAGATGCGCTCGAAGTCATTGATGCAGTGCAGAAGGATGGACAGCGTCCGGCTGTCTGCCTTGCTCAGGTCTTTGCCGGAGAGCTTGACGAGATAGGTGCCCAAAGTGTCCTCGTAGCTGTCGGATTCCTGCTCCATGGCGATGACGCGCTGCAAATCCTTTTCGGAGAAGTTGTCCAGCAGCCCCATGGCCAGCTGGAAGGAGTTCCGGGCCAGGTCCGCCATATGGTCCACGGCCTCCTTGCACAGGTTCATGGCAAAGCCGGGCCGGTCCAGGAAGCGCTCGTCCAGAGCCTGCAAGGCTGCGGGGCGGGTATCCTGGGCGGCCTCCTTGCCGTCGGGGATGGTGAGCTGAGCCAGCTTCACCAGCACATTGGAGAAGGGGAAGAGCACGATGGTGCAGCCGATGTTGAACAGGCTGTGGATCACGGCAATGTCCGCCGCGCTGGCGGGGGTGAGCAGGAAGGAGAAGTGCAGGAAGCTGTTCAATGTATAGAATACCACAAGAAACAGCAAAGTGCCAATTAAATTAAAATAAAGATGGATGAGAGAGGCCCGGCGGGCATTCTTGCTGGCCCCCATGCCGGAGAGCAGGGCCGTGACACAGGTGCCGATGTTCTGGCCCATGATGATGGGAATGGCGGTGCCGAAGCTGACGGCCCCGGTCATGCACAGGGCCTGCAAAATACCCACGGAGGCGGAGGAGGACTGGATGATGGCGGTCAGGGCCGCACCGGCCAGCAGACCCAGGATGGGGTTGGAGAAGGCGGTGAGAATGCCGGTGAACTTCTCATTCTGGGCCAGGGGGGAGACGGAGGAGCTCATGGCCTCCATGCCGAACATCAGAATGGCGAAGCCCACGAAAATGGTGCCGATGTTTTTCTTCCTGTCGTCCTCCTTGGCGGTCATGGTGAGAATGACACCGATGGCGGCGAGAATCGGGGAGAAGGAGCTGGGCTTCAAAAGCTTCAGGAACAGATTGCTGCCCTGAATGCCCGTCAGGGACAGCAGCCAGGAGGTGACGGTGGTGCCGATGTTGGCGCCCATGATGATGCCCACGGCCTGACTGAGGTTCATAATGCCGGAGTTTACAAAGCCGACCACCATAACCGTGGTGGCGGAGGAGGACTGGATGACGGCCGTCACCAGCAGGCCCAGCAGCACGGCCATGATCTTCTTCTGGGTCAGCTTTTCCAGTATTTTTTCCAGGCGGCCGCCGGACAGCTGCACCAGCCCGTCGCCCATGGCGGACATGCCGTATAAGAACAGGGCCAGGCCGCCCAACAGATTCAAGATCCCGAAAATATCCATTTTTTACAGCTCCTTTACGTTTCTGGCCCTATCTTAAATTGGCTGCGTAAAGTCCAAACGGGGCGGAATGTAAAGCCAGTGTAAAATTTCGGGATTTTACCTATGTTTTACGATTCCACCGTTGTGCCCTTTACCTTCCGGGGGTAGGGTGAGGGCAGAAAGAAGGAATTGTTATGAAAAAACTGTGGAATCTTGTAGACCGTACTTCCTGGATGGCAGAGCGCAAATATAGGGTTTGCGTGTGGGTTTTGGCCGTTATTGGCGCGCTGCTGGGGGCTGTGCTGTGGCTGGCCGTCTCCCGGGTGGCCCTGGGGACTCCGGATTGGCTGCTGGTGTTCGCAGGAACCCCTGTGCTCCTCGCCCCCATGGCCGTATTCCTCTACGGCTGCCGCCATCCCTTCTGAGGGCCGACATATTACGTAAACAAAATGTCCCCTGTTCCTCTTGCAGCTGTTCCACTCTGTGGTATAGTTATGCTAAGAGAAAAAAGGGGACATTTTTATGCACTTGTTTGCACGCCTGCGAAAAAAAGTGGATAATGCTGCGCTTTCGGGGCGGCTGCTTTTGCAGCCGCCCCATGGCGTATTAGTTGGGATTTTGATATTCCATTGCCCGGGTGCTGTCGCGCAGGCCGCGGGTGGTGGGGTCATTGACGATGCCGAGAATGGTCAGCAGTCCAAACACTGCATTGATCAGGTCCAGCAGCTTTCCCTCCACTGCCTGTACGGGCAGGGCAAAGCCAAACAGAGCGGCGATGCTCTGGGCTACCAGCAGGGCGGCGGGGATTGCCGCCAGCCAGAAATTCACATTTTTCAGACGTACCTTCCAATTGATCATGATTTTGCTCCTTCCTTTTCCAGGTCCTCTAACCTGTGATTGATGACTTTGATCTGCTCTTCTACCACCGGCATCCGCCGGGCAAAATTGTTGTGCTCCCGGACCTCCCTTGTCAGCTGCCGCAGCTGCTCATCCGTTACGGCCTGGGCTGTCCGCAGGGCATTTTCCCGCCGCCGGTCCGACAGAAGATTGCTCAGCATGACCCCCGCCAGAGACAGCAGCCCCGTGATCAGGGATGCCAATACCGTTGCGTTCATCCAATACTCCCTTCTTTCAGTGCGTATACCGCCAGAGGCACCGCCCAGGTGTCTGCCGGTGCGGCAGCGGCGAATTCCAGCCCGGCTTCGGTCTGCCGGAGCGTTCGGACCGCCAGGGTGCTGCCGGAAAATACTCTTATGGCCCCGGCAGTCCCGGCAAGCTCCCAGACCCGCTG
>ERZ791830.345-NODE-345-length-51783-cov-65.438892_pt1 | contig 51783 bp, 90 predicted proteins | sample MGYA00509945_ERZ791830 | MGnify/ENA primary metagenome ERZ791830 (study PRJEB30046, sample SAMN00792021) | human gut metagenome | study: EMG produced TPA metagenomics assembly of the A metagenome-wide association study of gut microbiota in type 2...
CCCCCCCCACGGTCTATTTCAACTATGCGTTAAACTAATCTTTCACGCAATCTTTATTGTCACATTCTTAACTATCCAATATTTTCACACGTTTTCGCACTTATTGCTACTCATTTGCATCTGTGTTGTCACTGTCATACGCTCCGGAATCGGTCAACATTGACGTATTTTGTCCATTTATGCTGCCTAACTGTGGCAGATCCGAAGCGGTTAAGGCTTGCTTGTGGTTCTGTTGCTCTCTCGATACTCCCGGAAGGTTCCAACCGTAGTGACGATTTAATATTGCCAGGATCCCTACAGGGTTGCGCTTTGCTGTGGCTAACTTTGCGCTTAAAGACTCTTCACGAAAATCCGATATCTTTTTGCCGATGTCAGAACTTAATGGACTTGATTTAGTTCCCTCATCTCTCCAAGTAGCTATCGTATATCTGTCTATACCTGTTAATAAACTAAATCCTATAGCTGATACCTCTTTGTCATACATCATGCACATATATATATAATAATCACATATACGATTAATTAACGTATAGTCATAAGCATTATAATTACTATAACCACCCATAAACCCGTCTATATTATGCATCTCTTTAGATTTAAGACAATCAGGCTCATTAAATGCATGGCGTTTGATATACATAAGAGCAGCATTCCAAACGCTTTGAGACTCTTTCCTGATATCCTCGATTTTCTGATCTCTGCAGAACTGGGAAAGGTATAATTCCATGTCATTTTCATAAACCTGTGATGTTTCCGTATTTTCGACTTTTTCCATGCTCTGCACCTCCTGAAAATCTGCAATAAAAAAATCACTAATCCTCACTTAATAGACCCATGTTTTTTTATCTCCTCCACAGATTAGGTAAAAAACATAAATTTACAAAAGTGATCAGCTAGTGACTTCTAATCGGTTCCGGTCTGTCGGCTCCGGTGGTCTTGGTTACAATCTGGGCGGCTGCATATCCAGAGGGGGTTTGATTTGTACCGCTGTCACTCTCACCGTATTAACGTCGGCTCCCTAACTGCTTATATCATACCATAAGTGCTATTTAAAAATCCACAACAACCTTTTACGCATTTGACAATTTGTTGTTGTGGTGTTCTGCCGCTGATCCTGAGCAATAAAAAATCATGCGGTTAAAAAATATCATCCGTGTAAATTTGGCAAATTGGATTTTTAAACAGACAGACAGGTGATTTTTGCAGATGGGTGTTTGGTGGTAGCTGGTCAGCTCTAGTATTTATATATACTTGGTTATACAATGTCTTTCTGCTCTTATTTATTTTTATTTTATCTAACCTTTATTTTATCTAATCTCCTTTTATTTAATCTGCGTAGACAAAATGTCTACAATTTGTCTACAAAATTTAGCACATTAAAACAACACAGTGAAAATAGATCAAGAAAAGCAGGCTGTTACACCTGCTTAAATCTTGTTAACAATATGCACCGTATCTTTTCCGGCTGTCTTGTAATCGGTTCCATCGCTCGTCTTCTAATTGCTTCTTTTTTTGGACTAAATTTCTGTGATATTCTGGATCCAGTGACCGAAGACTGCACGCCCTGATAAATATTTTTTGCAACAACGTTTTGTCTGCGAATTTCTGCCGATCCGCTATCAGTTGTGCAGCATCTGTGTAGCTTTCCACCTCTGGGATAACTTTGGCTTTTAACTCTTCCCACGCTTGCCGCTCGAATTTGTCTTTTATCTGCGGTTCATACCACGGGAAAAACGCTCTACAAGTCGATACGATCCGGGCGGCTTTCTTTGCTGTGATCTGTTCCGGTGTTCCTGTCATGCTTTCTGCTCCTTTTCTCTTTGTATTCGTTCCATACCTTGCTTGTAAATTTCTTCTGCTTCTTTCCTCTTGCGTTCTACCCATTCAACGTTGCTTTCGTCTGGTCGCTGTCCGGGTAAGCCTGCCCATTTCGGAGGATGTTTAACGACTGGTGCAACTTCTCCATGCTCTCTAGCGGCTCTTTCTGCCGCTGTTTTGGCTTGTAAAGCGTGTAGCCGTTCATTTGCCTGCATGAGTGCGATTTTCTCGTCTATGGGGCTTTTAGAGCCTGTCACGGGTGTTTCTTTCGGTTGCTCTGTCACTGCCTGCGGCTGTACTGGTTGCAATGCTGCGATCACGGCACCTATAACAAACTGGGTGACGCTTATACCGTTCTTTTCTGCCTGCGCTTTGATCTGCGGTTCTAGGTCTTTCGGGAATCTAATCATTTGGTTAAATGTTTCCGCCATTTTAGCACCTCCTTTTCTTGTGATATCATGGCTGTAATATCATGACATCATTAGTGTGATATCACTTGTTTGATATTGTGATATCACTATAACATTATGTGCCTTATATGTAAATATGTTTTTGTGCCTTATTTCAATATTTTTTCGTCATGCTCCAGTTTTTCCGCAACAGCTAATTTTATAAAATCGTTCACACTCTTATAACCTAATTTATTGATACGGTCTTTTGTGCCAGTTGCAAAACGGCAATTCACCCGTTCGAATTTGTTGTCGTATTTGTAAATTGCTTTCCTTGTTGCGTCTGTTGTTTTTCGCTCCATTGTTTGCACCTCCTTATATAAATGTATCTTTATTATATTTGTTTGTGCCTTATATGTCAATATTATTTTTTATCTACTATAATATAATCATGTTTCTTTTTGTGCCTTATGCATTTTGTACAATAAAAAAGATTATTTTGTGCCTTATATTTGTATATTATTGCATCTTGTTTTTGTGCCTTATATCTGTTATAGTTATCTCAACAAATAAATAAAGCCGGTGACCACCTACCAAGCGAACACCGGCACCCAAAAAGAAAGGCACTCAAATTATAACACGGGTGAAAAGGTAAAAGCAATATGTTGAAAACAAATTGTAAAAAGGCAATGGAGAACATAAAAAAGGAAATTATTGACGCTTACGAATCAGCGGAAGAATATTATACCTTTAACGGCAGGGAAGCGAAGAAAGAATACAACGATATTTGTAAAGATATCATGAACGCATTTTACATTGAAAAAGTAAAATATGATTGCAGGAGAATGAGCCGTCAAGAATTATTTATTGACTGGATGTCAGGACTTCCAACCGCTTTCCCTGTATCTGATGAAATTTATTTACGTTCTGCATCCGACTGGGTGGGAAAAATCTTGGAGCAGGCAGAAGAAGAAAAGGAAAAATTCACCGAGGAAGAATCCGAAAAATTAGCTTGCTGTTTGCTTTTCAGGGAACTTGAAAAACACGCAAGCAAGGCAAAATAATAGGTTGACAGTATGGAAATTATAACCGCTTTATTTTCCGACATTGCTGCCTGGTACATCATCAGATATTACAGAGAGTTAAGCAAGTAAGACAGGCTTACAACCGGGATCGAGTCCCGGCTTGCTTTTACCCGGAAACGGGAAAAATTGAAAATATGGAGGAATAGGAACATGACAAGAATTGAAAAAATGCGAAAAGATGGATACCCAAATATAATAAAAGGAAACGGAGGTTTTAGAGCGTATTTGAAAGATATGCAACCTTTAGGCGGTGGAGATTATATGGCTATATATCACTATCCCGGCGGGGAATGCTGTCACAGCTTGGAAGAAATAAAAAAATGCTTTGAAATCATCGAACAATAGCCGCCGCAGAGGATGCCCGCCGGATCACTACCGGCGGCGGTTTTATGGGTGGAATATACCCAAAATTAAAAAAAGGAGGTCACCAGGATGAAAGAAAAGAACATCGAAAGACTTTACAAGCTGTTAGAGCGTGCGGACCGAGAGAACGACACGGAGACAGCCGCCGCCCTGCGGTGGGCGATTTTTGAACTTGAAAACAGATAAAAGACGGCTTACAACCGTCTTTTTGTCGTGTTCCGTTGGATCTGCTGCCGGCTTGGCGGTCTATTTGTGCTACTCTTCCACCGGGTCCGGTCAGATCCTGCACCCTAATATATTGACGGATTGCGCTGTCTTGGTGTACAATAAATGTTACAAGGGGGATTATACAAAATGCGAAAAGTGGGAATCGGTCATGTATACGACATTATGGAGAGCGTATCGGATGCCGGGGAACGGCTGGAAACCGTCATGCGGGTGGAGAGCGCCGCCGGTGGTATGTCTCCGGAATCTGCGGAGCTGCTGCGGTCTGCGTATGATTCTATGCTTTCGGCAGTCGGAGACCTTGCGAAAGCTGCGACACGGTGACAGGGTGACAGGTTCAGGACTTGCACTGCAGAAGCGAACAGGCGTTTCACACATTGAATCGGTCTGAAAAAATCAGAGAAAAACCTCTGAAAACGGATTTTTCAGCTTGAAAAGTGCTACCCCGGGGGGATTGAAAATTTTTAGCACGAAAATTGAAGAAAAATTTTTCTTTCAAAAACCTCTGAAAATGAGATTTTCGGTTGAAAATACAGACCTACGGGGGGTATCAAAACGGTTGACCCAAAATTTTTTACGAAAAAAGTCTCAAAAAATGAGATTTTTAATAAAACCTAGAGGGGGAAATATTATGAATTGTTACAAATGTGGTAAAGAAATGAGAGTTGTTCCGGAACAGGTGGCTACGGATGATAAAGGATTGCCGGTATATCACAGAATAGGTTATTGTGATGCTTGTATGTCTAAATTCGATATTGACATTTTGGAACAGCAAAAAAATCAGACAGTTCAGAACAATCAAAAGCCACCTAAGAAAAAGCAGAGCACATTAAGTACGTTGGCGGCTGTTTTTTCTATTTTGACATTTACTATTCCGGTTGCTGTTATTCTTGCAATAATCGACATTTCTACTGGTGATAAAAAGAATAAATTGCATACTGGTTCGTGGTTTGCCATTATATGGTGTGTTCTTGCAGTCATAGTTTATAACATAGGCAATAAATCTGATGATGTTTCTATTCCTATTGCGGAAGTAAAAGTTTCGCTTGAAGCAACAGAAGAGTCTACTTCTTCTCCTGTTGTAAATAAATCAGATTTTGTTATTTCTCCAGGTTACACATTCGATGCGGACGGCTTGCAAGTCACAATAAATGATTTTGACATTGACTACACTGATTATGAGGATGAATACGGTTGGAACGCTCCTGCTGATGGAACAAAATACATTATGATTGATGTTTCTTATCAGAACAACAGCAAAGATGATAAGTATGTAAGCATCTACGATTTTCAGTGTTACGCAGACGATACAGATTGTGAACAAAATTACAGTGTTGTGGATAACTCTTCTTTGAATGCGAATATTTCAAGCGGTAGAAAAACATCTTACAAGATTGCATTTGTAGTTCCGCAGGATGCGCAGAGTATTGAACTGGAATACGAAACAAGTTTTTGGACAGGTAACAAAGAAGTTATCAAATTACAATAGAATATAGGATTTTAAGGGCATCCGAAAGGGTGCTCTTATTTTTTTTAAAAACTCTTGACTTGTAACTCGTAACGATATATAATGTAACTCGTAACAAGGAGGTGATAATCATAACACCTAAAAGCAGAGCCGATTACATGAAAAAGCGGAGGGAGAACACAAAAAACTTTAGTGTAGAAATTGAAAAGGAGAAGTTTGACAAGTTAGAAGAAAAACTATCTGAAAAAGGAATAACTAAAAAGGAATGGTTTAATACCAAAGTAGATGAAGAAATCGGAAACAAAAAATAATTTTATAATTTAGCGGAGGAATAGTCTATGGAAGAAATGAAATTTAAAATAAAGTCGCAGAGGTATCATTTTAGCAGCGAAATGCATGAGGAAACGATAACTGGGATGGAAAATGCATTAAACGTATATGCAGATAAGTGCAAAGACCATGAAATTGTGATGATGGAGAAGGTAAAATAGAGAAGACTTATTTGCAAAGTCTTCTCTATGCCATTCTTTCCACAAAACCACTTATCAGTTCATCAGCCACAGCAAACACTTCTCTTCCGTAGGTAGCCAAAAAGTCGGCAACAATCTCTTCTGTCTGAATATCCATAGTCAAATTGTAGGACAGGCAGAACGCATGGCACAATTCATGGCACAGCACACGGTCATAGAAATTACCATGAATCATATTTGATATGTAAATGTCTCTTGTGTTTCTATCAGTCATGCCAAACGTATATGTACCATCAGAACGCATCAGCATAGGGCTGTGACTGCGTACAAGCCTTAAATTCCAGTCCATTCCATTTATCGTGAACAATTTACCACCTCCAACATAAAAGGGGCTAAATAAGCCCCTTAAGTGTTTTAACCGATTTTTGTTACCAGCGCAGACAGCTTGTTCCGCAGTACCGTCTTTTCTTCCGGTGTTGCATCGTTGATGATCTCCGTCATGTCGTTTGCAAGTTCGGTCATGTAGGTGTTCAGGTCACGGACTTTTGCTTCTTTGTCCTGCTGTGTATTCGCCTTATGCAGTTCCTTATTTTCCATGTAGGTTCTGCGGCTCATGCCACTTCTGCCCTCTCTTGCATCACGCATACCGGATGAAGAAGTTTCTGTGTAGTACATACGCCCAATGTCTCTGTCCATGTCACGGTGATACATTTCCGGGGTCATGTGGTAATAGGGTGGCTCTTCATAACCTCTGCGGTAGGTTCCACGACCTTTAGGTGCAAATCTGCCGTCAGCATAGCGGTAATGGTCATAAAACCGTCTGCCACCGTCACCGTAACGATCAAACATTTCCATGTTTTCGTCCGGGTCATATTCCTGCATGGTTTTTGTCAGTTCCCGGTAGTACATGGCTTCCGACAAGTCTTTCATCATATCAACGGCTTTTGACATTTCGCAAATATCTACTTTGTCGATACCCTTGTCAAACTGCGCTTTAGCACATTCAGAAAGTTTTTCAATCATTTCATGCATTCTCTTAACATCCATGATTTTTCACCTCCTACGCTTCACGAACGGCAATCAAATTGCTGTTCTGCACTTCAATAGCTTGCGTAGAAGTGTTCTGAACGGCTACCGTACTGCAGCATCCACGAGGGACATCAATGTAAGCCTGCGCAGAAACGTTAAATAAATTCTCTGCAGCTGCAGGAGTTACGATCATTCTTGTGGACTGTAAAGGTTCTCCGTCTACTGCCAGCGCAAGAGAAATTTCCCCAACAGTTCCACCAGTGGGAATCTGAATGTTGCCGGAATAACTTACAAGGAATCTCGCCCGGCACTGATTAGTGATACCTCTTAACTTCACAATTCCGGATCCCTCTCTGTGAGTTATACAACCACTTCCATTTACGGCAGTTTCGGTAAAAGCAACGTCTGCTCCTGCTGCCACAGTCTGTAATGCTACTGCTGTATATTCAGCCATAATAAATACCTCTCTTTCAAAATCAAAGGGGCAAACCATATAGTCTGCCCCATGTTGTCAGTAATTCTGCATAGCAGACATAACCTTAAGGTTAAGTTACTCGATATGCAGTTTTAGCATCCGCAACCAGTGTTACATCCACATCCGTAATATACATTAGGGTTAGGAACCTGGTATGCAGGAATGGGCGCAGGATTCACAGCGTTAATGATCTGCTGTGTCTGTGCACTCATGGCAGTAGTCAGAAGAGCATTCTGACGATCCTGAGAAGCGGCTCTGCGCAGATCGTTGTTCTCTGCCTGCAGAGTAGCGATCTTATCTTGGCATAAGTAGTCAAGGATTGCTCTTGTACCGGCATTCTGACTGTCGATAATGTCACGAGTGTTGTTATTCATGGTGTTCTGCAATGCGCAAGTATTCGTTGCCATATTGTAGTTTACACCCTGGATAGCTTCACGGGTATCGCAGCAACATTGTGCTAACTGTGCCTGTAAAGCGTTAGCATTCTGCATTCCTGCTACGGTGTCTGCATTGATAGCCTGTTGAATGCCATATCCAGTCTGTAAAATGTTGGTATTTACACCATTAAATCCGGTAAGCATACCGTTGTTTACAGCGTAGAATCCGTCACACAGACCGTTGTTGATTCCGTCCAGTTTACCGATGATAGACTGGGTGTCGAACCCTCTTTGCAATGCAGAATCTGTGTAGTAACTGGAATTAGAGCCATTACCGCCCCATCCATTACCGCCCCAACCGCCAAAAATCGCAAAAATTACGACTATGAACCAGAGCCATCCACCATCACCAAATGCACCATTATTTCCGTAGCCATTTCCGGCAGCCGGAATAACAGGCATGGTAAAAGGACTGTTGTTTGTTTCAAACATATTAGATTACCTCCATAATTTTATTCATAAAGAGGTCTCCCGGGTTTTGTGCACAAACCTCTAATATGCTGTTAAAAAGGAAACTGACTTTTTATCTGTCTTATTACATCATCAGGGTTTATACCTTTCGTTTTGCAGATGTTTCTCGCTAGATTTTCTACTCCTTTGAAATCACCTTTTTGAACCATCCCATAAGCGTTTTTTACCATGTCGTTAGACATAATCTTGTTGTTTCCAATCATATTTTGGATAAGCTGTTGCTGATTTACCATTGACTTAAGCATCTGCATCATCCTTTCTTTGCGATTGCTGATTTTTTCTTTGCGTTTGCGAAGATTTTAACTGCTCAATCTTTTGTTCCAGTTCATCAAAACGCTTCATAAATACCGCTGTGGCTTCGTCTGATAGGTCAAATTTTGTTTTTTCTGTGTCAGACGGTAAATTGTTAGGGTCTGCATCTAAAACAGGCTTATAGAGCCTTGTATAGATTTTTCCATCTGCTCCCCAGGATTTAGCATAGATCTCCGACAAGTCCTGTTTTGGGAAAAATGCTGTGTTTCCATCCATAGGAACCTCATTCGGTGCTATGCATTCTTGTGCCGGTACAATACGACCGTACATCTGTACCGTATTTTGTTGCGGCTGTTGCATAAACTGCTGTGGTTGGAATTGTTCCTGTTGTGGCATAAACTGTCCGTACATAGGTGTTCTATACTGCGGATTGAAATAGTTCGGATTCATAATCGGCTGCGGCATGGCTGTTCTCCCTTTCTTCCATTGATTCTATCTGTTTCGCAATTTCAACTTCATCAAGTGTCTGATATGTCGGCTTGTTCATAAGTCCCAACGGACTGAAATTCATAAGCATTACCCGTCTCTCCTAAAACTTCCTCGATTACATGAACCATGATTGACTGATACTTAATCGGCACTTCCCTTGTACGTTCTTTGCTGAATATATTTTCCAGTGTTTCATCTGAAAATTTGAATTTTCCCATAAGGTCATCCCTCCTTATGCTTAAATTTTGGCATAAAAAAAGACGGTCTACCCGTCATGTATCCGTCACATTTCATTCACTATAAAATTATTGGAATCTTTGCAAAAAACTCCTTTCGTTTTAGGCTTGACTACTATTTTGACTACTATCCGACTACCCGTTGCCCGGGAATTCCCATTTTATCAGCTTTTTCGAGTGGAAGCAAGGGGGCTCGAACCCCACTCTATTCCTCTTACTTTCCGCATATTTACTGGCTTTCTAGGTGTTTTTTGTTGATTACTTTTGACTACTTTCGCAAAAATAGTATTCAAATCACCTTGCCTGTAAATCTGGTATGCTACTCAAAATAGACGATTTCTTTTCAATGGTTTTCCTGTTCCTATGATAGTGTATTTCTGATGTCATGATATCTGTATGCCCCATCTGATCCATGACAAGTCTCTTATCCACATTGTTATCCATAAGAATAGTTCCATATGTCTTTCTTACTTTGTGCGGTGGCTTTGGATAAATTTTCAATTTCCTGCAAAGCCTTTTTTGCCTTTGCCTAACCGCCTGTGCAGTAACCCTGATATTATTTTTGGTAAAAATGTAATCTCCAAATGGATTCATGTACTTTATTTTATCGCAAATCCATACATAATCATTCGGTATAATTGCTGTTCTGATTCCTGCTTTGGTTTTGGGATACTCTTTTACTTCAACAACATTGTTTCCGCTTTCGTCTTTATACTTCGTTTCTGTCCTGCGAACGTTAAAAGTATTATCAGAAAAATCGGAATGTCTTAATGTTACAACTTCTCCGATACGTACACCAGTTAAAAACATAAGCAATATAGCAACATTAGAAGTATCAAGGTGGCTGACAAGATACTTAATCATTACATCAGTTTCATATTCGTCGAATACTTCTTCATAGTCTTCCTTTATTACTTTTTTAAAATCACTATCAGATACGTCAAGATTCTCAAAAAGTTCTACAATATTAAAATCAATAAGTTTACGTTTTTTCGCCCGTTTAAGGAAGGTTCTTGTAATTCCTTTTAGACCGGAAAAAGATTTAGGTGTCAACTCTTTATCGGCAATTTCTTCCTCTAAAAAATCCCCCCATTCATCTTCTGATATTGATTTTATTCTTCGCTTACCCAACTCTCCATAGTGTCTTAGAAAATATCTCTCATCTCTGTCGTATGTTGCTTTACATATCTTTTTAAGAGACAATCTCCGGTCTTCACATTCGTAAAACACTTCTGTAACTGTTGGATTTTGCTCTTTTTGGTAGTAAAACTCAATAACTTCTTCTTTGAGATCTTCCTCGCTTTTCTTTTTTACAAGTCTCCTTCCTTTTTCCTCATCCGGCAAATAAGTTCTCCAGTATCCGTCTTTTCCTTTGTTGATTGCGTATAGATGTTTCTTTAGATACTCCTCTTTCTTTTTCATTTCAATGCTTTTTTGCAAAGATTCCGTGTCAATCATACCATTGCTAACGGCATATTGCAATATTTCCATATTAGAAAGTTCCAAATCTATCACCTTCTAACCGCTTAAGTTTATTTTTTATAGACCTCACTCTTCTTTCTACAGTAGTTACAGAAATGGAATGTCTAAAGGATATTTCTTTTTGAGAAATTCCTTTAGACAAATCCCAAAACACTTTCTCTTCCTCTTCCGTGAAATTGGCGTTACGGAAGATTTCTTCAAGTTCAGGCTTAGTCAGTTTTGATAACTTCATAAGCCATTCTCCTCCACTAAATTTCAGTTTACTGAATTATTTTTCCTCTGATGATTCTATCTTTATCGTCATAGTCCGCTTCATATGTTCTACCACATTTTGGGCAGATTAACTTAATTTTATAATCCGAATCATCAAAAGATGTATTAACCTTTATTGTTTTATCACTTAATTCTCCATTATTTGTAATTGCTCTTGCAACCTTCCAGTACTCACTACGAAAAGCATGAAGAAATGTATTACAGTCACATTTTGGCTTTTTATAATCCATCATCTTTTTTACCTCCGTAAATCCTAATATTTCAGTTTAATCAAATCTCTTATCATATTTTTTATCTTCTACAAGGTCAACATCTGTATAATTATCAAGGCATTTCTCATAATGCCCCTCTTGCTTAGTAATTCCTGAATATGTTTCATACGGATTAGGAAGATTATGTTTTTTACAACATTCATAGCAGATTACAAAACTTCTAGTTTTTTCTCTATTTCCATACGGTTCATTATCTGTATGATACCTTGCAAAATTTTGAAAAGGTGTCATAGACAGTAGCGTTGCTGTTCTATCGCAATCCTTACCACAAAAATCACATATAGCGTGTATCATGCTCATTACCTCTCTTTCTCTACTAAATCCTAAGTTACTATTTCACTTCCTACGCTTGCTCCGCCACCACCGGCAAAGCAGTCAATGATAATGTTATTTTTCATGGCATCACCCCCGGCATAAAATCAGATAATCGCATTTGTGCCATTTCTGCATCTAATCTCTTTTTGGACAAATCATAATAATGCTTGTCCAGTTCAAAGCCAACATATGGATGGTTGGTTCTGTAGCAGGCTATCAAGCTGCTGGCACTGCCTACATGAGTGTCCAAGATAATGTCTCCGGGCTTTGCATAGCGGTTCAGAAGCCATTCATATAGTGCCACTGGCTTTTGTGTAGGGTGTATACGGTTTTCTTTGTGTTTCATATTTTGCTGAAGCATTCCGTTCCACCTATATTTAATCTTCCTTACTGCAGTACTGAACGAAGTCCATGCAAGTTCACAATCAGCAAAATCAGTATTTCCATTATCTTTATCCCAAACAATCCAACAACTACTATCAAACGGCATTTTGCTTATAAAATGATTTGCCCCAAAAATAATCTGATTTTTTGACACTCTAAACAGTTCATCGAAATATTTTTCGTTTGGTGGATTTATATCCATTCCGCTAAAACTCTTGTAATCCTTTGCTTTTGCCAGTTTACCTCTTGTATGGTTTTTATCCCCATTTTCTCCAATCCCATACGGTGGATCCACAATCGCAAGGTCAAAGTAACCATCCGGGAACTCTTTCATCCCATCCATGCAATCCATGTTGTAATATCCAAAATCCATTACGGCATCACCCCCGGAATATCCTCAAAACTAATCTGATTATCTCTTTCAAAGACAATCATCTCATTTTTGGCTCTCTGATAAAAGTTGCGGTCAATCTCAAATCCGAATGCACTTCTCCCGATCTCTGCGGCTGCTCTTAAGGTACTACCGCTGCCACAGCAAGGATCAATCACTACATCACCGGGATCTGTAAAAATCTCTATCAGTTTTTTCAGCACCGCTACCGGCTTCTGTGCCGGATGAATTTTCGGAATATCTTTTCCGTCTTTCTCCCAACTGAACCAGTTAAAAATCATTTTCCCAGTGCCACGGGTCGTCTTCCCGTCCTCGTCAACCCTTGCACCGTTCCGGAACTTCGGCAGCTTGTCACGGTAGAACACAAGAGCATATTCAGTAGCACCAACCACACGCATATTTGCCTTAAGCACCTGCGGACTGTAATTTTTAACAAATACCAACGGTATGTAATGGACGAATCCATGTTTATAGGCGGCATCAATCAGCGTAGGCATCTGTTCAAAAGAGCAGAACACGATCATGCAAGGACTGTTGCTACTTCTTCCCCTGGTAACGCTATTCTTGTCTTCTTTTTTCAGCATCTTTGAGCAAAAATGGAAATACTCATATAGATTAAAGTTGAAATCGGAATTGAATGCCGCTTTTCCTGCAAGTTTACTTTCACCGTTCTTGTTATCCCCACCGTTGTACCACATAGGGTTACTGCCGTAGAAGTTCTTGCCTACATTATACGGGACATCGGCAATGATAAGCTGTGCCGGAGGTATGGCATATTTCTTATAGTTCTGCATTGAATCTCTGTAAATCTCACATTTTAATTTTTTCATTTTTTTCAAAGAGACCGCATATGCTTCACTCTGCGTAGAGTCTCGGCTCCTTTCTTGGTTTTATCTAACTATCGTTTCTTCCTGCTCCTTGTACATCCTGCCCGCCATCTGCACCAGGTAATGCTGTAATGCTTCATCCACGCTGACACGATGCTTGGTACAGTATCTGTCAACATACCGCTTAAAGTCCTCATTCTGCTCGTACAGGGCGGTGTAATCAATGTTCTGCATCTGCTCCACCTACTTTCTCAAAATAGAACTTTATCGGTTCTCTGTTTTCCTGCACCATACCGAATCTGACTGCGATACTATATGTACAAACATCTCTTTTCAGTCTGTCAGGTATCTTCTGCAACTGTTTTCTGAATGTCTCTAAATCCATTGTTGCCTTATAACGATTGCATGAACCGCAGGACGGCATCAGATTACTTATGCCGTGTACGTCAATTCCGGTAAATTCTTCGGTGTACTCATAATTTCTGATGCAATGCAAATGATCTACATTAAAACCTTTCTCCGGTATCTCACAGCCACAGTAAGCACAGTGACCGTTGTATTTCGCGTACACTAATTTTCTAACTGATTTAGGAATCGGTTTTCGCATCTACACCACCTGCCTTTACGATCTCCAACAAATCATCTACCAAATCCTTGACCTCGTACATCATCATAGTGTCGTAGGATTTTGACTGCTGATCTGCTGTCTTATTTCCATACTTCGTACAGTCTTTCAGGAATGCTGTGCGTTCTTCCAACTGCTTCACAACCTTGTCCGGGTCGTAAAGTCTGCTCTTTTCAAATGCTTTTTCCATCATCTCTGCGGTCTCCTGCTCATAGTTACCACAGCAGGTATTCATATCCGCAAGACAACGCTGGAAGAACTCTGCAAATCGGTCTGTGTTATAGTCCACTTCAAATGCCTTTGGAATATCAATTAGTATTTTCATCGTTCGCCCTCCTGTTCCATGCTTCTATGGCTCTTTTCTTACATTCCTCGATATTCTCCATAGTGTCATCCTCTTTGTTTGTGTCCGGGCAAAATCCCTCTGTCCTTGCACCGCATTTACATGCGCACCAAATGGTAAAACTGTAAGATTTTGTAGCTGCTTTAATTTTTGCTTCCCCGCCGCAGAACGGGCATTGTTTCAGTTCTTCACTCATTATTCACACCCCTTTTCTTTCAACGCATTGTATAAGCGCAAGTATATTTCAAAATCATTTGGGTTCATTTTGTCCGAAAGAAAATCCAAGAAATCCTTATTTCGCAAGCATTCTTTCAGTGTGCCGATCTGGCGGTACTGCTGCACTTGTTCAATAGCTGTTCTTACCGCCCAATTCTCGTCAACATCAAAGTTTTCTATATATCCCCAATTAGATTTTTCCTGTGCTATTACTTTTTTCAATGCGCTTTTGAGTGCTTCATTCTCCGTCATGTCTACCCTCCATTTTCACCAAAGTAAGGCGCACTTTTTCATTGTAGTATTCGTCACAATACGCCTTAATAAATAAAAGTGCCATTTCTAAGCTCATATTGCTCGCTATTCTATTCTCATTTTCATAAACTTCATACTTTCTCTCACTCATTTTGTCTCCTCACTTTCTTTCTGCAACCATGCCAGACAACTCTGTTCTCCCTCATATTCCTCACCAAAACGGTTGTCAAAATTGATAATAAAATCTGCCAACTCCTCGTCCGTCATGCTACGGATTTCATCTGCTTTGGTCTGCTTATGTGGCTCACTTTCCCGGTACGGCTCCTGCAGTGGCATCCAAGATACAATATCAATGTCCTCGTCAACCAAATCAATGTTATAACGTTCTCCGTATTCTTTGAGATAATCAACGCAAACACTTGACCACCAGTACCACTTTCCGTTGCAATAAACAGCAGTATCAACAAATGGAACATCCTTTATGTCTTCGTAATACGGTTCCGGGTTTCTGTTTATCCATGTTACATTAACTGGAACACAGTCTTCCGGCAGTCTCTCGCTTACCGGAATCCACACCGGCTGATTCTGTAAGGCAGTGATTGCCATTTCCATAAGTTCTTTCCAATATTCTTCATTTACAAATTCATCCCAATGAGGATTAAACCTAATAATGTCCAAATCCTTGATAGCTTCTTCTCTCTTCATTCCGCACCTTCCATTTCTGCCAGCTTGGCTTCGGCTTCCGCTCTCGATAAGAATACTTTTTTACCTATATCATCTAAGAAATAACAACTTTCACCCATTTTATCCATGACATCAATTCTTACAATTATTTTTTCATTGAAAAACTGCTTGATATTTATTTGTAAAACGTGTGTTGTAATAATCGGTTCTTTTGCATATGGAGTTATACGATATAATTTATCTCCCACCTTACACGGCAACCGCAAGAGCAATCCCTGCTCTTCGGCATCCTCATAATCTGCTAATTTTGTAAGTACTTTTGATGCATAATCACTTACCGCAGGATATCCTTCTCTGTCTATCATTGACTTTTTGCTCATAGCAGTGCCATTAAAATTTCTTTTTCTTTCTGTCAGTCTCTCCATCCTTGCTCCTTTCCTCATAGTGCAAATTTAACTCAATACCATCAATGTTGCCGTTCAGCTTATTCTGACAGTGGAACAGCAGTAAATCCAATTCATTTGAGTCCGTAATTTTCTTTGTGCGAATGTACGATAAAACTCTGTCTACGCTATCTCTGCGATATTCTGATAGCATTTTTTCATGCTCATGTTTGCACTCTTCAAGTTCTAATTTTGCAGTTTTAACCGATTGCGTTCTGATTTTTACTTCATCAAACTTATTACGGCATTTTTCATAGTCTTTTTCCAGTTCTATACGTCTACTTTCTGCAACTTCGTCTGCTGTGTATCCTCTAATCCCTGCTGCTTTTCCCATCCTTACTCCTTTCCGGAATCCTCGGCTTGCTCTCCATCACTGGATAGCTGCAGTCATACGGCTTCGTGCGTCCGATGCGGATTGCCCGCACACTGGGATGCTGCTCCATCTTCCGCAATTCATCCTCTCTATGAAATCCTTTGCTCACGTTTTTACTCTCCTTTTTCCGTATGTACTTGCGATTCTGTATACATTGCAAATTTCTCTGTAATATATTTCCTGTGCATGAATATTAGCATCCACACGGTCAAGTTCCGTCTCACACCACTTTGCAAATTCTTCTGTGGACAATGGTGTCTCTGAAACATCGAATTTCTCTCTGTTGTCAATCACAAAACGCACCATGTCAACCGGGATGTGGTTCAAATCCGCAAGAATCAGAATCTGTTTGTCCTTGTCCTCTGCTTTTTCGTAATTCGCCAACAATTCATAACCTGTCATCTGCATTTATATCACCTCTTATCAAGTTTGATTTCTTTGTCATAGCAACTCTTTTTCGGATTTCCCTCTACTGGGGAAACCATCTTTTTAGGGTCTGTGGTGTATGCTCCGTTTAGCTTTAAGCCGACTTTTCCTTTTTCATCCACATAGCATGACGGCTTGTAACGATCCGGTGGAATGTAGTTGTGAATGCGCCAGTGCTTCACCAACACAACACCGCTGTCGAAAGATAAAAGGAATCTGCTGTCTATAAGTATCTTCAAATCATCATCAGAAGCACCACACATCCTTATGATTTTCCGTGGATTGTTCACAAATCCGTCATCATCCGTGTTCATGCAGATGTGAAAATAAAGCATTTGAGCCGTAGCAGGAATATCCAAAAAAGCATCACTCTCAATTATTTTTGCGCTGAACATTCTTTTTTCTGCCATTTAGAACTCCTTACTCAATAATAGGCTTCTCAATATAGATACCGGTGTTTTCCACCAGTTCTCTCCACAAGTCCATGAAATTCTTTCCGTTACACTTGTCTCCGGCTTTGTCCATGTGGTCAGAAAACTTATCCTTGAAATTCGTCAGCTTCTTCTTACCGAATCCATCTTCCATAAGAATTACCATTCCATATAGGATGTACCTTGTGGACAACTCATTGATAAGGTTGTTACATCTGACCTGTTCCCGGATGCATTTCTGCGCTACAACCGACTTGTAATGTGGATAATCAGCTTCGGTAAATTCCTTGTACTCAATCGTCCAGTCTGCAAAATCGTTAAGCCTGTTCTGTAACTCCGTATAAGGCTCATTCTCGTATTTTTCGTTGTACTCGGTGAATTTACCGCAGAAGTCGGAAAGTCTCGTCTGTGAATATTTGTAGTCTTTCCACAAGGTATAGCAGAACAGTGTCAGTATTCCGGTGAATGGACTTCTCTCTGCAGACTGCTTCAAAAGTTCTGTCTGCCGCATGATTTTCAAAATTTCCTGCGGATTGTCATATCGTTTTGGCATTTTTTGTATCACCTCCAAGTTCTGTGATTTTCAAGTTCTTTCAGTGGCACATCCGCAGCATTCATCTTCGTATTTCACCATTTTCTGAAAAACTCCTTTAATTTATTGCAGACTTGCTGAAATCTATACTTAAACAAGTACTCTTTAAAAGATCTAGTTCCATATTGATAGCAAAGATACATAATTTGTTTTTGAGTAGAAAGAGATTCATAAAACTCCTTGTCAGTTTCTTCAACGTATTGTAAAAGTACTTCATAGTCTGTTTTATTCATTACTTTTACCATCCTTTTCTCCATGCAAAAGTTCCATAAACCGAACAAATTGTCTTTGTGAAACGGAATTGTTCTGCTTCTCAGGCTTCAAACTGATGACCAGATGCTTGTCGGCAATGTTCGCAAGTTCCCTTGCAAGGTTGATTTTGCCTTGTGCCAGCCCATCACGGTAACCTTTTCCCGGTCGGTACTCTGCGATCTGCTTCTTTCCATCACCTTGACCACCGGCTGTTTTGTTGCGAAGCTGATAACCCTCGTTTGCATAACGCTTAATCCAGTACTGCTCCCACTTGTCCAGTTCTTCTACCGGGTAATGTAAGAATCCGATTTTCCAACCGTATATATTTTCCACAGAATATAATCCGTGGCTCTTCATGGATAAATCAATGTGTTGGTATCCGTTAAGATGCCCTGCCAGTCTTTGTAGTAGGTGTACCGCCTGTCCCACATACGCAAACCGAAAACCATCCTCGTCTGTTCTTGTCAGAAAGTAAATTCCACTTCCATCGTCCACATGTGGATTGACTGCCAGTATTCTTTCACGATTCTTGGTTTCAATAGCTTTCGCTTTCTGAATGTTCTTCCAGTTACTCAAAACGGACACTCCTTTCCATTCTGTAAAATCCATTCCTTGCCTGCTGCCGCATAGTCCACATTCGCCAATGGAACAATCTTTTTTACCTCTGCGACACATTCTTTGGCATCAGAATTATCACGGCTTAAATGGCACAATATGACGTTCTGCAGGGCATCTGATTTGTTCGCAATGACAAATTCTTTTACCGTTTCCAGTTCCATATGACCACGGTACACATGGGATTTCTTAGCATCGTTGGAATCCTCTGTAATGTACTTCTTCTGATAGTTGCATGAAATAAGGATGTGGTTTACTTCATGAAACCGCCACTTAACAAATTCCGTGTCAGTTACATAAAGCAATTTTCCCATTTCCGGGTGAGTAATCAGGAATCCATAGCAAGGGCATTCTGAACCATCAGCGTTGGTATGTGTCCACTTACCATCCAGTGTAGTAAGATCAAATGCCATTATTTTTCCACCAGTAAAGCATATTTCCATAGGTTCTAAACTCTCATATGGTTTAAATACTGGTATTCCCATGTGTTCAATGTCTGATACAGATAATGAGTGGTCTTTGTGCGCATGGGTGCATATCGCACCCACAACACACTTAACATCCCAGTTAAGACCACGCTTTATGTCCATGATAGGAAGTCCTGCATCCAGTAAAAGTGTTTCACCGTTATCTGCCGTTAGAAGATAGCAGTTACCGGAAGAACCGGAGCCTAAACATTTTAGCTTCATCAGCGGATACCTCACTATCTGAAAAACAAAAACCAAATCAACGCTGTGAAACTGTCTGCAATAGCTGAGATAAATAAAATAAACACAATAAATCTCATCGGTGTCATTTTAAGTTTTCCGGTGTATGCAAGAGTGATTTTTTCTATTGTGCTAATAGATGCACTTACAAAAAACCGAACAATAAAAAACGCAACCCACAGTACAATACCTACTTTTACAAAAATCATAATCCCTTTTCCTCCCTACTTAAAGCAATCCGGTGTCTCTGCGCTGGCAATGTCCGTCTCTGCGGTCTGCGGTACTTCCTCAAATGTTGCGTCAGGAAACTCGATAGTGTTTGCATTTGCCTGTACCTCTTCTGCCACAACTTTTTCCACATCAAGTTTCACATCGGAAACATCAGGAAATTCTTCCTGTGCATACAAACCTTGGAATTTATCCGGAAAAGCTTCTCTTAAGGCCTGTACAACAGCAACTTTTCTTATCATTGTTGCAGGCTTTTTAGACCATTGACCGTTGATTGTTCCATCTTTTTTTCTTCCAACATATTCATCGAAAGATACTGACTGGTACTCCGGTGTCTCTCTTCCTTTGATAAACACTTTAGCCCAACCTCCTACAATAGATTCGTCCTTAAGGACAAAAGATCCTTCTCTTTCTTCAACGGAACCATCTTTCTTCTGAACAATAATTCCTGCTTTTTTTCCTGCATAATTCGGATTTGCATCGGCTCTTTTTGTAAAAACATCTTTTCCGGTAACAATCGTAGCAGGATCATTGTTTCCAAACTTAATGAGGTATGCTTCTTTCAAAAAAGGATTAAGATGCTGATATCTGCAAAGAGACATAAACATCATTACTTCCTGATCCGATACGTTTCCACCACCGCTTACAAGGTACTTTCTTACCGTTGTTGTGGAAATTTTTACAATTTCCCCATTTGATTCGTATTCCACAATTCCTGTGTTTTCCTGCTTCTTTTCGTCTGCCATATTGCTACCTACCTTTCTACCTTTTTGATGCCGTCAATGTTAATGATGAATACCTGTGTTGTCTTGGGATTCTGAATAAGCGCAAGAGTACGTTTAGACATATAATCGTGTTTTTTAATTCTTAAAACTTTGTATTCATCATCTTTGCTTACATCTGAATCTATTACAAAATTCTGTTCGTATCCTAAAAGACCACTCCATGTACCGTATAAGTTGTACTGATTACCGGTATCCGTGACCTTTACGGTATCTCCCACGCAGATTTCGTCTTTCTTCTCCGGTTCTTTCTTCGGTTTGTAGTTTTCAAGGACAACGTACTCTTCGTGCCATAAACAACACTGTTTCTCAGAGTTTTTACAAATGCATCCGCTTTTTGTAACATAAGTTACTTTGAAAATTTCTTCGTTTTTATAAGTATTAAAAACAGACTTCTCATTAACAACCTTGACGTACTCACCTACCTTGGCTTTCCTCTTAACCTCACGAACACCGTTATCAAGCTTCACATCTTCGCCCATCAGCCGATTGAAAGCCAACTTAGCACCAGTACGGAAATCAAATTCATCAGCCGGATTGCATTTTGCTTCTGCTTTCTCGCCAGTGGATTTGTCCAGTGCGATCACTTTGTTGTCCTTGCGGTAGATTACGATGGTTTCATTCTGAGTTTTAACTAAATCAAGCGCATCTTCTGCGTGATTCCATCCGTGCCCTTCTTTGGCGAATCCATTGCAATCATGACCGCCTACAAATTCGTCAAACTCAACCGAGCAGTAATTATCCGTCAATAGTTCTTTGACTGTTCCGCATTTCCCCACAGTTCTTCTGTTGAGCGTAACAATATCCTTTTTTACTTTTACTCTGTCTCCAACCTTAAATTTATGTTTTTCCATGCTATTCTTCCTCGCTTTCCGACTCATTCATAAATCCACTTGCAACTCCCTGATGCACTGTCACATCAGCTTTGTAAATCTCCTTGATACTTCTAGGCATCACATGGAATGTCACATCTGTATCAGCAATCTTGCCTTTGAATTTCAAGGCTCCACGGTCTGAAAGTCCCAGGTACACACCCACGCAACACTTGTCATCAAAATTGAATATCACTGTGTCACCGGCATTGATTGTTTCTCCGCTTGTTGTCAGAACAGAAATGACTGTTTCTTTCTTAATCTGCATTCTCTTCATTCCTTTCAAACTCTTTCAATTGCTCCGCCAACTTCTTACATTCATCAGCAACATATTCTTCTGAACGAACGACATCGACACCAACAGGAAATTTACTTTCTATCATTTTTTGCATCTGATAAATTTCTTTACGGCTTGGGAATTTCTGTATTGCATAATCCAAATCCGCCTTATCTCCAGCGTGACCGCAATCGAAACCAAACCACCATAAATCACTTTTGATAGGATAATTTGAATTTGTTCCACCACCTGAATATGAAATACCTCCGTGACACTGGAAATATGCTTCAATTCGAATTCTTTCATCTTTATCAATACAAGCACCAAGCAAAGGGAAAATGCCACTTACTTCTCTGCCCCAAATATCTGATTTTTTAATTTCAAGATGGTAATCATAATTTTTTCCGTATAACGTATGATTCTTTGGAATGCCAACATATCCGCACCTGTGAGCCATATTTCCAAATATCACAACGCATTTATACCCTACGTGTTCAAACTCACGCTCGACAATGTAGCGTTTCTCTGCTTCATTACTCATTCTTCGCTTCCTCCACTTTCAAACTCGCATCATCACTTCTTCGGAACATAATCAACTGACTGTCAACATCAGGAATCTTCCAAGGGTCAAGGCTCTCGGTATCGTCAACCATGATAGGCAATTCCACACCGCACCGCTTCTGAAACGCATTGCAAATGTCAATCTCCGTCAGAATCCTTGCTCCGTGGTTCATGTTCCGGCTGTAAGGCTCTCCACGGTATGTAAAGTCACAACATTCCTCCGTGTCACCATTCACAAGAGGTCTGAACATCCGCACAGTGCAGAAAGAAAGATACTTGTTCATATCAGCTTCCAGCAGTTCATTCTTCTTCCGGCTGAATTTCTTTAACAGGTCAAGCTGTGCCTGCACATCCGTGATCTTCTGTGCAATGTTCTTGCGCTCCTGTTCCAGTTCTGTGATACGCCTATCCACACTCTCGTTAATGCTTACACTCGCCAAAGACTTATCAACCACAGAAATATCCTTGCGGATCTGCTCTTCATCACATTTTAACTGGAATCTAAGAAGATTCATGTCAGTGAATTTGTGCATGGCAGCTTCTTTCTCTGCAATCTGCGACTGAATAGCTTTGTATTCTTCCATATTGGAAATATCCACGCTTGCCGGAATGGAATTTAAGGCATTATCAGCAATGGCAATCTCTTTTTCCAACCGTTCCACTTCATCCTCTGTCTTTTTCAGTTCCTCACGCTTATGTTCCAGTTCTGCCTGATCCGCTTTGATATGGTCAGCACAGGAAGAACCCTCTTTGGTAATCAGTTCCAATTCATGTGCCTTGTGTACATCAAATTCCGTTCTTAACTGCTCTTTCTTCTCTTCCGGATATTCCTGTCCACAGTAGGAGCAAATCAGAGAGTTTTCATCAAATTTAAGGCTTTTATTCAAATCCCAACTCTTCTTCAATTCCTGTCTCTTCTGTTCAAACTGTGCGATGCGCTTTTCCAGTTCCGTGATCTCTTCGCGAATGGTATCTTCCTTAAGCAACTCTTTCTGATGCTCATTCTGAATCTGATTCAGTGTTGTGCGCTTCTCTCTTCTGTCCACATCCAGTTTTTCATTTGCTTTCTGCTGTAATGCGCTCAACTGACCTTTTAACTCAATGATTCCATCAGAAAGCTTATCGTAGGAATTCATGCTGTTCTGCGTATCTGTCTGCTGCTTAATGTTCTCTGACAGCTTATCCATTAAAGCTTTCTTTTTCAGTTCAAGATCCGCAAGGTCAATATCCACTCTCTGACGGCTCACCTCGTCAATACGGCTCGGAATTTCATCTAACAGGTCTTGCAATCCCTTTGTTCCATTTCTTCCTCTTGTGCCGTACAACTGCGTATTGCAACGTTTTTTCAGTTCATCAACAGTGCCGTCCTGCAGAACAGTCCTTAATGCTTCAAACTCCGGAAACTGATTGCAAATGTCATCATTACTGTGCTGACCAAACATATCAGCAAGAAGTGCTCTCTGATCCGTGCCACCTTTCAGAAGAAGTGTCATGGCATTGATGCAAAGTGAAAACTTATCTTTTCCGCATACACTCTCTTCCAAAAATGCTTCAAAATCTGCTGCCTTTTTGGGAATATCATTCACATAGTAATCCGTGACATTTCCGGTAAACTCGCCTTTCTTATTGAAGTTCTGACGGCATACTTTTTTCAAAACCTTGTCTGTACCGTCAATCTCCACGGTAACTTCTGCGGTAATATCTCCGTCAATGTCATTGCCGTCCTTATCGTGCGGTCTGATTCCGGTGATCTCTCTGCCGTTCTCGTCACGGCATCCAAAAATATACTGAATTGCTCTCTTGATTGTGGACTTACCGGTTTCATTCACACCGGAAACCTCTGTCCGGTCGTATAAATCAGTGTCCACTACGTTAGAACCATAGAACTTGCAGAAATTCTGCAAAAAGATGTGCTTAATCCTCATTTTTCCTATCCTCCCAAAGATATAAATACAGTGAATTTACAAACATATAGATTGATACCGGCTTGTCTGTCTCATTGATTTCCTTGTATAGCTCTGTGTTTGGGTTCATCTTATCAACAACCCACTTGATTGCCTGATACACGCTTTTTTCATTTGTGCTGTGTTCCTCTCCGATAATCCGGTAAATTTCAGACAATCTTCTGTTCCGGTTCTCGAACATCAGCGTTTCAACCTCTATGATGTACTGGAATCCGGGCAAGTACTGTTTCAGCCCCAGTTCTACCAAGATTTTTCTTATCTTCCTTTCCATTTCCTCACTCCTCCGGCTTTCAGTCTTCTGTTACGTGAATTATATTATCTTCACCGATATACAAGATTCCTGCGTCTAACAGTCCTGCAATCAGAATCTCATTCGCACGGACGATGGGGATAATCTGTCGTTTCTGCATGAAAATACTCCTTTCCTAACCATTTTTTCTTCCCGGTATTGCGGTTTACAATTCTGTAATAGAATGCTGTTTCACGGTCAACTTCCCATTCTTTCGGACTGTAAAATATCTTTCCGATGCACCCTTTGACGGTAAACCGCTTTTTGGCACTCATACGGTGTCCTCCGCAAGTTTTCCTTGATTCCACTTTGATACATTATCAATGTCATACGCTGAAAAAGAAGTAGCACCATCTTTCCATGTAACTATTTTCCCATTTTCAAATCTTGCAAAATATCTAGGAACCCAAAACCCACCGTCATAATCTCTTACGTATACTTTTGTGTCAACCGCAACGTTCGACCAGTCAACAGGTGGCTTAACATATTCCTGCTCTGACCATTCTTTTACTTTTTCATGGCATGATCGACAATTACCTAAATCTCCAAATGTGCAGTTATCACATCGCAATTCATTGCATTTATGTAAATTTCCGCATTTGTCAATAGCAATAGAATTACCAGTTACTGCAATATCAAGAATTTTTTCCGCATATCTCTCTCTGTTCGTCATTTTCCATTCATCCTTTCCAGTTCTGCGCTCCTGGTTAATATCCAGTCTGCGTAATCACTTAATTCTGTCTTTGTGGCTGCGTTCTTCTCTCCGTGGTAAACCATGAGTACAATTCCTACATCACAGTACTTTTCAAACAATTCCGACAAGTAGTCGGCTCCCACATGGATATTACCGTCCACGGAGTAAATGTCCGTCACACCCAAACGTTCCATGCGGTCTTTATGCCATCTGTCAGAAATCTGCATCAGACCTTTGCAACCGCCACTTTCCACATCCGGTCTGCCGGAAGATTCTTTCTCGATCATTGCCATAAGCAGTTCCGGGCAGATGCCGTATTCCTCACCGTACTTTGCACACGATTCCTGTGCTTCCTCGGAGATAAAACTGCCTTTAGGCTGTGCAGTGGAAGTAAATGTGATGGAGAGTGCTATTATAATAGGAAGAAACAGCTTTATTGTTGTTCTCATATCACTGCTTACCTTTCTGTTAAAATTCTTCCATCTTGGAAAACATACAGACTTTTTACTTTGAAAAATTCTGATTCTTCTAATTCCAAATCATTACAGTATAAATAGTGCGCTCCAATTTTTTCATCGTTTTCTCCAAAAACATCATCTGTATAATACAAAACCATTGAAGAAAATTCTTTTATGTCATTTTCCGTAACTGGTCTGAGAAGAAGCTTTGATTCTTCCTCTTCATTTGCATGGTCAATGATTGCAATGTGTTGTCCATCTAAACAATCATCCATTAAGTAAACAGCAACATTTCGTTCATTGCTTTCAAACCATACAACGACTTCTGCATCGTCAGCGTTGGAATTCACATCCGAAACAGTAAGCCCTACCAAATCCCTTAAATCACTGCCGTGCAAGACTTTGTTCCCATATTTCAATCCTCTATCGTAATGTGCCCTTCTTACTTCTTTATTCACTGAAATATCTCCTTTCATCTAAGCACTTCTCTGCGCTTCTATTTTTCTTCTGATTGCATCAACACCTTTTTGATATACAAGTGTTTTTATAGATATGTGTTCTTCTCCGTTCTTGGTGTATTTCTGCTCTATTACACGGAACCATCCGCAATCAATGTATTTCTGATATGGTACATTCCATCTATCCAGGATTGCATTATCACGAAGAAATTCAAATAGGTTGTTACGTCCTAATCCTTTGATTCCCAGTACCTTCGAAACCTCATTCATGGAAATTGCAGTCTTGCTGTCTGCAACTGCATCAAAAAAATCTGCTTTCGGCTGCATTTGTTCAATGTGCTCTTGTTTCTGTGCAATGATTCTGTCTCTCTCGGCAATCTTGTTCTGCGCTACCATAAGTGCCTTTGCCAAAAGTTCATCGTCAGATAATGTTTCCTGTCCGGCTATGTATCCGCCGTTCTTCCTGATGGAAGGGATCACCTCGTCCATGACCCAGGATTCAAACTTCTCCGCCGCAGGCAATTTTGATCTCATAATGAGCCGGTATACATCACCCTCCGGTATAAAGAGGACATCTTGATTGCCACTTTTAGTGGGGATGTTCCATTTTAGAACCCCCTTGCAATGTGTCTGTACAGCCTTATGCGGTATTGCATATCCCAGTGCACTTGCAATGTCACTTCCAGCAAAATACGTCTTATTATTTTTTGTCACCGTCCGAATCTCTCCGAACTCTTCATTGTTAAATATCTGTAATTCTTCCATGTTTCTCCTTTCTAATTGATAAAATCAGTTACACTCATGCCTAATGCAGATGCTATTGCAGATATTTTTTCCAACTTAGGTTGATAACCTGATTCTCCATCTGTCTCATAATGTTTTTTCCATTCACTAAGAGTAGATGTAAGTACGCCGCTCATTTGTGCAACTTTGTAATCAGTCAATCCTAATTCATCTCTGCGTTTTGCGTACTTTTCGTACATTTTCTCTCTCCTTTCTTCAAAAACATATTGACAGTAGCTTAGTTTTCTAATATAATCATAGCGTCGCCTAAGTTAATATAGAAAAATAATCTACTACCTTTTTGATTAGCTTATGTTTCTAAGCTATGTATGTACTTTAGCATAGTTTTTTAAGCGTGTCAATATGAGATAGCTTATTTTTCTAATTTATTTTTTAAGGAGAATAACTATGGACGGAAATGGATACGAAAGATATGCTAAAATAAGGGATATTTGTGGGTTTACAGACTACAGAGTATCTAAATTAGCAAAAATAAAAGGTGGTACTGCTCCGATTTCTAACTGGAAAAATGGTGTTTCTGTTATGAAAGAAAATAAAATGAAGTCTATAGCTGATGTGCTTGGTGTTAGTTTAGATTATTTAAAAGGTGATGCCAAAACAACACGCTGCCCTATTTGTGGATATAATGTAGATTTTCTCGATACCTTTGACAGAGAGCACCATAAAGAAATACATGAAAAATTTATAAAAATAAAAGAAATATATCCATTTTTTACTGGCTACACAGAGTCAGAAGAAAAAAGAAACAAAAACATAGATATTCTTAATTCTTCTGCTAGTGATATTGACCGGAAAATGGAAGCATACGAAAATTATTTGCAATCTTCATTTTCGTTAGAAATAATAAGCAGCTGTTATGACATATCAAATTTAGATTATGAAGAATTTTGCAAAGAAGAAGTAAGCTTATTAAATGCAGACAGTAATATCACAGAAGAACTTATAGACAAAATTGTTAGGAAATATGGAATAGATAAAAGTTATATGATATCTACCGATCATTTATTGATTAGGGCATCAAAGAATCCACGCATTTTAAGATTACTAAGTTTTGCAGAAAAGCTTCCACCGGAAACTCTTGATATGCTAATCGTCCAGGCAGAAGCTTTATACAATAACCGCAAGGGGTGATTATTCATCCCTTGTTTTTTCTTTCATAAGAAGATAAAACCATCTTAATTTATAAGATTCTTCAATAGAATTTATCATATCAATAATTTCTTTCTTGTACTCTTCTTTAGACATTCTCTTTCCATTAGTTTTAAAATTTTCTGCCATCGTAACCACACCCCTCTCCCCTTTAATTTTCCGCAGAATCTAAAGTAGCGATACATCACATTATAGAACATACGTTCTTGATAATCAATATATATTTGACTCACGTTTTTTGTTGTTGTAAAATATCAACAAAAAGAGGACGGTGAAAACGCCAATAAACACCGCCCTCGCCAGAACTTGATGTCCCTCGTTTCAAGGGATGTTACAAGTGTATCATGTGAAAGGGGGATAAAAAACATGATGGAAAAAGACCGAATCAAAGAAATTTCGACACATCTATCAGTCAACCGTGCAAATTATATGTTAAGTTTTCGTGGGAATCTCCACGAATTTCTTAATGAGCCGGACATGACGGTTTACAAGCTTGCAGATGAAGCTAATTTGCCTTATTCTACGCTTAATTCACTACTGTACGGTAATTCTAACGACACGAAGCTATCTACCGCTGTTGCGCTTGCTAGAGCCTTTGGAATCAGCGTAGATGAACTGGTAGGTTGTGGCACTATGGAAGATAAGATGTTGGAATCTGTCAAGATATGTCGCAGTCTGCCGGAACACTCTCTGTACCTTATCCGCTACTTCATACGTCACCAAGATAAAATCTATTCCAGTCTTGAAAAATCGCAAAAGTATATTTCTATCCTCAAACCGCAACTTGTGAATGGAATTATAGCCACCACAAACGCTGTAGAACCTATTTGCATAGACAACTTACCGGAAGATATAAAATCCAAGACTTATATCGGTTTGAAAATTCCCTGTGACTACTATATGCCGTTTTATCTGCCTGGGGAAATTATTCTCCTTGCAGCGGATCGTGAACCGCAAGACGGTGAACGATGTATTGTGACCAGTAATGGTGGAATTTATATTGTCGTGAAAACACATATAATTGAAGATGGTATAAGAAAATGGAGATATGTTCCGCTTATGTCTCCGAACAGCATACTTCCGGAAAATCTTATTGATGACATGATAGGATATGTGGTTGGTTTTGTCAACAATGACGGTGACTGGGGAATCAGATAAATAGATTAAGAGCATGGCTTTTACACCATGCTCTTTTTGATTGATTTATTTTTGCTTCTAATCTCCGCCCATCGGCTATCACTCCTTCTGTAAATGGCAAGTTAGAATGGAAACTATTAGTTGAAAATACCAATAGTCAGTATACTATTACACAAACATATAATGAACTACTTGTATGTTGTGGCAACAGTAATAGTTCTCCAAAAATGGAAATGTATTTTGTAAAAAAATATAACGAAAGATTAAGAAGTGGTTATTATTATAATCCTTCAAATTATGGATTTGTTGAAATTGTAAAAAGCGGTAATGCAATTACACCTGCGTATTTTAGTAATGGTAATTCTGTAACTCCATATATGACGATTTATTACAGATAGTCTGTTACATATACAATTGCAATACTACTATATGGCTTTGCTGTATTCGGTACGTATGATATATTGCCATTGGTGTCAATTGCAAAAATACACCCATCAGACGAGGATGCAGATTGTCTACTCAGTGGTTTAAATAAATCAGGTACATTACCAACTTTGATTTCTGTATTAGTTATTAAGTTCGAAGTAGAAGTAAAAGACAGCGAACATATCACAATACCGTTGAATTTTATTAAAGAATTTGTTGTCCATACTACAAATGGATTGCTTAAAACAACCTTTCCATATACATGGTTTAACTTGCCATTTACATCATTAATGGCTGCATTAGTATCATTAATGTCTTTTGCCCCGAATGAGGTTCCTACTTGCGTATATTCAGTAACATCAACAAAAGAAACAGTTCCATCGTTATTTTGTATTTGCTGATATTTTCTTAACTGATTTTTAGTTGTATCTAATACATCATCAACATAGTTTGTTTTTAAATTTGCCATAATTACACCTTAAATCCTTTCTGACCGCCAAGCGTAAAGGCAAGTCGGTTCTGCGCTTTTCTTTGTGCTACTAACGTATTGTATATTTTTAACTGCAACGATTCTATCCTGTTCCAGTCTTCATGTGTTGGAACCGATTTATTTTCTTTCCATGTTTTAAATTGTTCAGGAAATGAGAAAGTGGAACTGTTAATTTCTGCCAGCGTAGTTTCAAATAAAGTAACTTCATCGGCATAAATAAGATCTGCTTCAACCTTATCCTCTCCAAGATTAAAAGATGATATTTTATACATAGATTCTGCAGTGCTTTTTAGTTCCAAAAGATTATTTTTAATACGGTTATAATCTGTATATAAAAAATAATCTCCTATATAAGTTTCACCATTCCATTCAGAAGACCAATTTGTTTTAGGATCTGCCCACATTATGCTTCCTCCACATCTCCAAACAATTCTATATATTTCTCTGTATCATTCAGCCCCAAATACTCTTTTATATCTTCTTTTGTTTTCGGTACTATTTCTCCGTTTGGATAAAACAAGAAAAAATTACCTTTTTCTGTTCTGAATATTTTTCTGTTTGTCATTTCATCAACATATATTATTTCAGAAGTTTGTGTGTTATACAGAAGACCGTTAATTATTTTTTTCATTACAACCTCCTTATGTTCTCATTGCTCTTCGTAGTTGCAATGATCCACTAAAAGCACCATTAAAGTTTAATTTGTGTGTTTCCACTTCTACTTGTAAGCTGTTTACAATATCACTCTCCATGAAAATAATATCAGCAGCTTCCAGCACCGGATCCCCTCTGTATTGAACATCATAAGAAATATTATTCGCATAATAATTCCCAATCCATTCGGCAACAGTCCTTGCATGGTCTTCTGTTGAAATAAGTTGGTTTTCACAATACCTTATCTCTCCAGTGTTGTTAATCGATTTCTTTAAATAGACGTTATCTTCAACTACTTGCGGTGTATTATCCTCTCCGTTTTGAAATGTATATATTTTAACAAAAACATCTTTTGTTTTTCTTTCTGCGTATCCATAAGGATTTTCTGTCATGGAGTCTTTTTTCAACTCATAATCAGATAAATCTCCAAAACTGATTTTATCAATCAAAACTCTGTTTTTAGGATATGCTTTTGTTATCTCGAAACGAATACTGTCGAAGTTTTCAAATTCATCATTTAACAATGATTTTTCTTTCAAATCATCATATTTGAAAGTCTTAAGAAGTGTATCTCCATTATATGTCGATACTTTCATCTCTTTTGGAGGATTACCCTGGAATGAAATATACAATCCATAATACGTGTATGCTGCAGGAAGTTTTAATGTAAGCACTGGATTCTCCGAAAACAATCCTTTTTCATCAGAAACATTGCTCGTAACATATCCTGTCTGTTCGATGGCTGTACCTGTATTCCTCGGAAGAAAAAATTGTGAACCATCTACACGCATAAAATTTCTTGTCAACTCTGCATATACATTGTTGTTTCCATACAATACGTTAGTCGCATTTCCCCACCATGCAGTTCCGTTTGATGTAACCTGCATATCTGCAGGATCTATAACATTTGCAAAGTTGGCTTTAATATTTACTCTTCCGTCAGAATCTACAAATAAAATGCATCTTGAAGCGTTGCACAGCAACTGCAAACATTCTTTGTGAGGTGCTTCCGGCATTGGATTGTGTAGGATCACATCTCTTAAACAATCGTCAACAAAATACTCATCAGGCTCGAATCCTGCATCTTTTAGAATGCTAATAGCTTCTGCATATGCTGTTCTATCGTATATTTTATTTCCTATTGTATAGTTGTCTTCCAAAGTTGAAAGAACATCATTTGCGGTGAAAGACATTTGATTTTTTTTAGAGTTCCAGTCAGTCAAAAGAATCGTGGCTTTTTTATGCCATTCCACTGTTTCGTCTGACAGGACCATTCCGTATGATAACTCCATTTTTTGTCCAGTTTCAAGGAAGTTGATAAAGGAATTATCATCGTCTACATTGTATACATTATTTTTATCCAGTATTGTTACAGATAATTTTCTGTATGGAATCTCCGCTGAAATTCCGTTGACAAATTCTTCAAAAGATGATGTTGATACATCATTATTTCTATATGTCAGCCCAACACCCATTACGATTTTTTCTACTCTAAGACGTTTATTTCCTCCGACCATAGATATAGGAATTATTTGTATATTTGTGGTGTTTCCGATTACATCTGTTGTTGAAAAATCGTGTTTATCATTTGTATAAGTCAATTTTTTTTCATCTGTAACAATTTTGAAGCTAGTTGGGTAATATTTCCCGAAATCTATCGTAAGTCCTTTGATGGAATACTCTTGTGGGAATTCTACTTTTACAGTTTCCATTATGTTTTGTGTAGTTAATGGAGCATTACGTAGCTGGTACAATCCGCTTGTCTCTCTCGGAAGAAAATACATTTGACCGTCTACACGCATATAATTTTGTTCCAAAGTAGCATATTCCGTATATTCTGCATCATTTCTAAACGGCAAAACCTTGTTTCCCCAGTATGCGTAATCACCATCAAAATGAGCCGTATTTTGTGCATCACCATTTACTACACCGAGAGTAATTGATATGTATGCCCTGTCTCTTATCTTTTTCTGCATTGCAGACTTATAAGCGTTAGAAGCTTTTATCATTCTTCCCACCCACAATCAATTAAATTGAATTTACACGTTTCATAGTTCCTATAAAAAATATCATCCAAAAACAACGGCTTACCGGTAGTGTCTCCTGGATACATGGTATATGTATGCCTTACATTGTCGTCCCCAGTAAACGTAACCGGAACAAAAAATGGCTCTAAAGCATCTTGCATATCTTTCCATGTTTCAGCGTCCAGTCCGTTCCATTGCAGATTATTTATCTTCCACAATTTTCTTCCGACTTTTTGACCGACAACTGCAGCATTTACATTTCTTCCTGAATCAACCGTCTGCGACCGAACTATTTCCATTCCAGGAGCTGGGCACGGAAAACGTACTCCATTTACTATGATGAAATCACTTGCTCTTGCTATCATTGTGTTTTCCTCCATAGAAAAAAAGAGTGGGAATAAATCCCACCCTTAAGTAATAATCTGTAATCCCATAGCTTTCTGACCCCTTAAGCTTGCCCTTGCTATGTCTCTATCACCGATATTTACAGATGTTTCTTTTACAAGTAACTGCTTAAGCAGGTCAATTTCCTGTTGCATCATGCGCATTTGCGCTTCTGCTGTGGTGTTAATAGCATCTTTTATTCCGGTGATTTCAACTCCACCGGCAACCGCTGTTTTTCCACCTACTGTTCCGGCAATCTCCGGTACACCGTTTTCTCCTGCCATAAACATTGTGTATCGGCTTGGAACGTAACCACCAGTTTCAAAAGTAGGAATTTTGCCAAGACTAATACTTCCTCCTGGTGCAAGTTGTATTCCGGCTACAGTTACAGGATCCCATGAAAAATTAAGTTTATCATTTATCCAGTTTGCAAACCTATTCCAAATTTGTTTGACAGCCTCTATAGCATTGTTCCACGCATTAGACAATCCGTCTTTAATGCCACTCCATGTCCATTTCTCGGTAGTAAAGTATGATTTTACATTATTCCACCATTTAGCAAATCCAATACCACTCCACCACAACGTGAAACTTGTCCACTTGTCTTTTAATGAAGACTTAATGGTTTCTCCAAAATTTTGCCATTTCTCTTTAGTAAACCACGGAGATACATTACCATTCCACCACGAAGGAATACCAGTGCCGCTCCACCATTGTTTAAATGAATCCCATTTATCAGACAATGATTGCTTTATATTTTCTCCCAATTCACTCCATCTTTCAGCAGTAAACCAAGGTTTGACAGATTCATTGAACCAATTTTCAGCAATAGGTTTTAAATTTTCAAAAACTGATACCAAACCAAAAGTATCGTTTATGTCCAGTTTAAATTGTGATAAGAAATTAAAAAACTGTCTTATCGGCATGGTTTTTGTCAAAAAATCTGCCGCATCAGAGTTCATCTGTTTCCAAGCGTCAAAAAGTATTGAAAAATCTGTGTTTTTTATTGTATCAAAGAATCCACCATCTCCAAAGAATTTGAAGTTGTTGTAATACTCTGCATCATCAGGGAAAAGTGCTTTACCTAATGATTTCCCTACATTAAATCCGATTTCCCAAGTAACAGCAGCTATTGCAATTGTAGGAACTATTCCTATACTTGATCCTAGTACTTTGGCTGATAACTTATCCGATATTTTCCCCCATATAATATCTCCAACGCCAGTGAATTTCAAAAGCCCTATTGCTGTGATAATCGTGGTTTCAATCGGTGCAGCATCAAAACTTCCTTTCCATAGATCGATTGCCGCATCTATGGCAGTTTCTATGAAATTTCCGGCAGATGTAAATACAGCAGTCCAGTCAATACCATCCAAAAAACTACCTATGTGTCTTCCAATTTTTTCCCAGTCCACAGAATCTATTGCTCTTGTGAACCAGTCAAAAATACCAGTTACCAGCTTTGATGTATCCATTCCGGCAACCTTAAACCATGAATCAGAATCAAACTTAAATGCATACGCCAGATCTTCTATAATATCTTTTACTGGTTTAAACACCTTGCTTACTTTGTCAGCCCAACCCATAGCTGTATTCTGCATCTTGTCGAACGCTTCCTGCCATACTTTTTCGTACTCCGCAGTAGCATCCATGATTTCCTTGGTAAGGTCAATTCCTGCTCCACCAGCAGGAGAACTTCCGCTTGAACCGCTGTTAGGGTCAATGATATTTAATTCATCAATACCAAGCGTATAACTTTTAGCCTTTTTTGCGCTTTTTCCAACTTTATCCAGTGCATCTGCCGTATCTTCCAACTCCTCGTTGTACCCGGATACACCTTGACCGAATGACGAAAAGTCAATCTTGATTCCCAGTAAATTTGCCACACTGACAAGCAGTCTCTTAATCGCAATTACGACACCGTTAATAACAGGAAGTACTTTTTGCAATACCGGAATAAACAACTGTCCTAAAACCATACCGGCTTCTTTTACGTTGTTGGTAAACTGACGGATCATGTTACTTGGAGAATTGATTGTATTTGCCAAATCTCCCCATGACACCTTGGACTGGTCTAAGATTGCCAGTAGACGCAACTGCTGTTTCTCTGCCTGTGACATTTCAGATACAGCTTTTTCAATTCCGTATTTGTAAGCATAGGTCTGTAAGGTGGCATTCGTGATATCAATACCATACTTATACAGTGCTCTTGACTGACCAATCAAACCGGACTGTAAATTAGTCGCAACTGTACTGAAATCCACGTTAAACAGAGATGAAATATCACCGGCAAGCATTGTCATAGACTTTGAAATTGCCGTGGTGACTTCTCCGGTCTGCCCTAAAGAGTTGGTGATAGATGCAAGTTGTGAAGCGTACTGCGTAATCTCCTGTAAATTCAACCCCAGGTTCTTCATTCCACTTTCAGAAATCAGTCCACCATCTACATCTACTTTCAGACCGGAAATTTTACCCAGCAATTCATTTACACGGTTCCCAAAACTCTGCGCATAATCTTCTGCGTTGTCGTAACCGTATTTTTCAAAGTCCTTGCCCCATTCCTTGCCGACTTTATTGAATGCTACCGTGTAGTAGTTGAATGCTTCAATATAGTCCGTAGTTCCCTCTATGGAACTCCAAAGAGATTTTATTCCACGGATAACAAGGAAATATGTTGCGTAGAATCTTCCGAAAGCCGCTGCAAGACTGAATGTACTCTTCGTGGCTCTTTTTGCGCTTGCCGTATAAGTGTTCAGATTTCGTCCTAAAGAGTTTGCCGCTCTCCCGGATGCCGCACCAGTAGATGCCAGTCCTGCCAGTGCATTCGTCATGCGGATAATGTTCTCACTGACATTCGGAGCGGTTGACAGAGTAGTGAACAACTGCTTCAAATTCTTCGCAAGTAAAGGAATGTTCGTAATCGCTCTGCCGGATGCCACACCACCAAGTTTTGAAATAGACGATGCAATGCTTGCAATATCCCCTATTCCATCTACTTTTGTTCCTGCCATGTCAGCAGAAAAAGTCTTTAACGCAGATGAAATTCTGCTTAATCCACTTGTATCTATTTTCCCCATTCTGTTAATGGAATTTGTCAGTGTGGAGATATTCTTAATGCCGCTCGTATTCATGGAATTTGCGGCATTTGCGATACTCTGTATGCTATTGGAAATGCTTGTCAGTTTGGACGTATCAATAGACAAGCTTTTCTGAAAATTTGTAAGGCTGTTTGCTAACTTATTTAGTGCGTTACTTGCGTTATTCGCATCCGCTTTTATTTTAATCTGCAAAGAATCAATATCTGCCATACCGCACCGCCTTTACACATAAAAAGAACGGTAAGCTGTGACACCTACCGTTCCTAAAATTATTTCTTAAGATATTCTCTCGTAACCGCACCGCACTTGTAATCAACCTTGATTCCGACTTTCTTTTGGAATACTCCGATTGCCGTTGCTGTGTCTTTACCTAAAATTCCGTCAATGTTGCTCTTTCCCTTTGCATTCACCGCAGATAAGCAACCATGATGAATGAGTGCAAATTGCAACCACCGCACATCATCACCTCTCATGCAAGGAACTGTTTTCTTTAACAGTCTTGTAGGTTCTGTGTAATGGTTGCTGTACGCTTCCGTAGTGCCCTGTACAGCTTCTAATTCCTTGTACCATACATTCATGTCCACATTTCCTGCAATGCCGCCTACACGCCCTTTAGAAGTATACTGCCAGCCTACCATGTTAGGTACTTGCGGTTGATACTTTACATCACACTTGCCGTTGTTCTTTCCGTACCGTGCAATCCACATAGGATAGTTTACACCACCATAAGGCTTAATGTATGTCTTGTAAAAACTTTCACCAGTGTATACGCCAAATGGCAATCCTGCGTCTGTGATAACCTTGCCGTAAGCATTGATAATGGAAATAATATTTTTGCCAAGACCTTTCATAACGGCATCTTCAACATCAAGATATACTGTCACTTTTCTGCCATTAAGAATAGTAAGCACTCTTCTTGCATCAGATCGTGATTTTGCAACCGTTGTAATATATCCGTATTCATATACTCCGTGCACATGGACATTGTGCTCTTTACAACCTTTCCAGTTCTCTTCAAACTTCTTGTCCGGGTTCAAATCCTTACGGATGACTTTCATAATAGCAAAATCAATACCGTTCTGTTTTACCGCCCACCAATTAATCGTCCCCTGGTATGAGGACACATCAATTCCTATTAAACTCATGTTTGTTTCTCCTTTTTGGGATGTGATAATTCAAAATTAGCCTGCATTGCCATAAGTCCTGCAAGAAATGCCTTTCTTTGTTTTTGCAATTCCTTTTCGTTACTAGCAGTTTCAAGACGCTCCATAATAGGCTTGTCGATATACTTCGATTGTGCTTTTCTCCCGTTTAAGCAATGGTCTACAGCAAAGATTAATGCAGATATTCCGTAATTTCCCCAACGTTGCCATGAGTTCCTATCTTCTTCCTCTTTTTTTAGTTTATATCCTTTGTAGCACCACTCTAATTTTTTAGGATTCAGATGTTTGAACTCTTCTATCGAGATCCCCATGGAAAAAGCAAATGGAAAATATTCTTCCCATATTATTTTGTGCCAGTCGATTTCTTCTTGTGATCCTGTGGCATCTTCGTTACCTTGCTGTCCTCTTTCTCCATTTCTTCCTTGGTCTGCGTCATCATTTCCGTCAGACCCGACAGTTCGAAAAAACCGTCTTCTTTCATACAGTCTGTCAGTTCTCCATACAGCTTCACAAAAGAAAGACCGTTTGCTTTCATGTATTCTTTCATTAAAGCATTGGATTCATCCGGTGTAATACCTTCATGGTTTTCGATAAGACCAGCATAAAAAGCCGTTTTGCATACATGAGGAAATTCTGCAAGCATATATCCGCTACCATCTACAATTTCTTCTGGTGTGGGATTCTGTACATTTTTTGCTTTTTTAGCTACATAGCCACCGGAAAGCATAAGAAACATCTTTTGAATCAAATCCTTGCACTCCACAGCACCGAATCCAAACTCTAAAGTATATTCAACATCATTAACTAAAATCTTCTTCATAAAAACATATCCTTTCCCCAACATTTTGTTGGAAAGGAGCCGCCCGAAGACGGCTCTCTTTTGCTTAAATCAATGGTTCGTCTACCGTTTCGTCAAAGTCAGCCACGGCAGTGTTATTTGTTTCTGACTGACTTGCTATTCCCCCGTTGTTAGTTCAACGGTAGCGTCCAATCCCTTGTATTCCTCAATAGTAAGATTCATTTCAATCGTCAGAAGTTCATTCTGTCCGATTTCCGGCTGTGGAATCTGTTCAGGCGGCTGTGCAACAACGAAGAAAGATTTCTCTTCTCCGGGAATAACAGTTTCAAACCACATTCTTTTACCACCAGTAAGAGCCTTATAAGCTGTAATAAGTGCAGTCCATTCAGCCACTGTTTCTGATGTAAAGTTGACTGTGACTGCAAAAGAACCTCCAGTATCTGCACGACCTTTTACATATCTAGTGATTGCATCTTCCAGTGCGGAAGCATCAATCTGCTCCGGTTCAATGTTGATGCCACCGATAGCATTTATTCTTGTAAGTTGTTTAAAACTCGTAGGTTTTGTTCCTGCTGTTGTCTCTGTACCATATCCGAAAGTAATTCCTAAAGTAGAAATTCCGGCTGCTGCCATGATAAATACCTCCTTAATTTTGCATAAAAAAATAGAGCCGTTTGGCTCTAATAGTTACAATGTATCGTCAGCACCAACAATTCGTCTGAACCGTGCTGTGCTTCTGTATGTGTTCTGTGAAGTATTGCTAAACTCCGGCATGGAAGTTATCTGAAATCGCAAACGTTTAAAAAGTCCGGCAACCGTAGCCATGATAGCTTCAGCTTCTTCCTGACTCTTGTTGGTTATCACATCCACCTGGTACGATGCTGTGATTCCATTAACAGACCGTCCTTCAAGGTCTTGTCCTGTCTCTGTGAACGGCATAGCATGAAAGTAAACTGTGGGAAATGTTGGTTCTGACAAATCCTTGCTCTTGTCCGTTACATACGCTTTAGGATGGCTCTGCGGTATTTTCGTTTTCAAGTATGATGCAATTTTGACTTTAAAATCTGATACCCATTGATATTCATTAACCGCCATTGCCGAACACCTCCAATGCCGCTTTCACTACATCTTTTTCAAGTTCGATACCTGTCAAGTACATAAATGGTCTGCTATCCATGCCCTCACACCAGTACACTTTTCCGTCATCACCTTTGTAGAACCAGCCGTATTGACCATTTGTCAACTGAATGATGTTTGAACCACTTCCGTAGTTCCATTGAACACCTTCTGGCAACGGATATGGATATTCCTTTTTCCCACCAAGGCTTCCAAGTGTACCAAATTCCACAAAAACAGCGGATTCATCATCAGCAACGACCGCCCAGATTCCACCGCCTTTTATGTTCCCTATATGCTCTGTATGAATGCTTCGCATTAAATCACCAGTGAAGATAGCATCTAAACTTGTGACCTCTATCCTAGCCACTTCTACGCCCTTTTCAGCCAATTTTTCAGCCAGTAGCCTACATTTATAGGTCAAGCTGTTTTCGTAGTCTCTAAGAGCCTTAATAGCGTTCTGTATGGACTTGTCACTGAATAGATTTAGTTCAATCGTCTTCCCCATATCACTTTACCGTCTTTTGAAGCAAAAACAGGTCAACGGTAAGTCCTTCATCGGCTACACCTTTTACAACGTAGTCCGCTGTCTTATCGTCAACCAGTCCATCACTATCTCGCCCCACATCAGATTTCTTCCAAACAATGTCTCCTGCTTTAATCGGCAAATATCCCTTATCGGTCACAATTTGACAATAAGAACTAGAATCATCAATACCAAATTCCTTTACCAGTACTTCTGACAACTTATTGCTGATATTGGCAGAAAAAGGAACAGGGTCAGAAAATCCGATAGCTTCTCTCAAAACTACTGGAATCTTTTCACCGTCAACCTCGATGTACTTAATGTTTCCATTTTCGTCACGGTCGTAGATTGTGACTTTCTCACCCTGTTTGGAATACTTCATTTTTTGCTTATTTGCTTCAAGCATCTTTCTTCACCTGTTTGTAAATCTGATTTACTCCTGTGCTTGCCAAACCGGAAACAATTCCTACCGCAATCGCATTCAGTACATCATTTGCCGGGAAATCCGGAATAACATACATTCCTACTACTCCGAGAATGCCACCGACAATGCCGACAACAACCGGGATGTAGTTATCCTTAATAACCGGAATCAGCTTCGCTCCAATACCGGCAAGATAACAGATAACCACGATTGCAACACAAGTTCCTACCTGTGAAAAATCCATCATTCCTTACCTCCGTTCTCTTTAATGTTAAGTCTTTCCTCAATTCCATCAAGTCTATGATGCGCAGATGCCGTACTGGCTTCAACCTTTGTCAGCTTCTGTTCATGCTCTGCAAGCTCTTTCTTCATCTCTGAACGCTCGCTTTTCATTTCATTGATAGTATCAAGGATGGTGTCCAGTTTCATGTTGATGCGTGTGTTTTCTTTCACACGTTCCTCAATATCCTTTGTGTCTGTTCTTTTGCTATTTTTCAGACCAATGTAGACGGAAAAACCGAGTGATAACACGCTTATAATGATTGCTGTAGATAACTCTATAGTCACATCATATACCGCCTTCCTTGTTTGTTGGCACACCGCCCACCACCCTTAAAGTGTGCCGCCTGCAACCTTATTACTGGAATCAGTAACATGGTCACGCACAATCTTCTTTTAATTACAATACATTTGCAAATGGAAATACGCCAACAAACAGATCCTCACGGTCTCTCCATTTTCTCGACACTCCATTCTCTGAATAGCTTGCCATGAAGTTTTCACCGGCTTGCGATCTGTCATACACGACAAGATTAACCACAACGGACTGAAATTTTTTCATATCCGCAGCAATCTTCTCTTCCGTGTAGCTTTTCGGGTATATTCTCTTTGCTCTGATGTCGGCTTCTGCTTGACTGATAAGTTGTTCCAAAAGAGGATTTTCTTCCAAATGGTCAAACACGACCTCGGAACTTTCAGAATCAATATGAAATTGTTTCAGACGGATTTTTACTTGCTCCAAAGTCGTATATTCTGCCATGTGCTACCTCTTAAAGTTCAAACTTTTCAATCAGAATCTTTTTCAGTTCCGCACCGCTGATTTCTTCCGCACCTGAGACACCGTGTTCTGCGGCTAACTTCTGCAAGTCTGCCGTAGACATACGGTTGATTTCCGTCTTAGTATATGCGGTTTCCTCCGGGATTTCTTCTTTTACTTCGGTGACGGTTTCCTCCGGGATTTCTTCTCCCGGAAGATACCATTTGCCTTTGTATTTGACTTTGTAATCAAATTTCATCAGCATACCTCCGATTAGTAGCACTTAATTACATAGGTGCTATCCATTCTCTCGTAGGAAGGCAGTACGATTTCTGATACTGTAGTCTTGGTTTGTACGGGATCCTCTGTTACGCTGACAGCAACAGCAACACCAGTATTCACAAGTCTTACATCTGTGGCAGGATTACCCATGAGTGTACGCTCTTCGGGAGTAGTGCCGTACCATGTACTACCCAGTGCACCGTTAGGAATAAGGGTCGCAAATCCATCAGGATAAAACTTATGAGCAGTTCCGCTTTCATCCTTGTACTGCTTAGTGTATACAATGATGCTAATGCCAAGTTCGGTAGAGAAAAGTTCCTTTACTCTCGCATCGGTCATAAATACATTTGCGGTTGTATTCTGTGCAAGAACAGCACTCTTGATCTTTTTGTTCTGTTTTAAGTAGTTCATGGTCTTCTTAGAGACAATCATGATGGAAGGTCTCTCGCCAGTAGCTTCTTCTACGGCATCAATGGCTACGGAAACATCATCCATAGGATCAGAGTTCTCGGTATCAGACCACTTATCGGTCGTAGTTGTAAGTTCTGCAAAGTTGTTGGCTTTGTAGGTTCCGTTAGGGTCATAGTTATAAGCGTAGGTTACACCGTCAGCCTGAATGGAAATCTTAGGAGATCCGTCACTGGGTGCAAGCAGCTGCATAATCATACGTTCAGGAACTACATCAGCACCTTCCACAAGAGTATTTGCATCATCAAAAATTCTGCTTAATACTTCTGCTGCGTAAGGGTCTGTGCTGTCCTTAATACGCATGATTTCCTGTTCGTCCTGTTCTTTGATAATCATAGATTCACGGAAGAATGCCATTTCTGTCTCTTGCATCTTGAATCCTTCACGGCTTCTGATAGTGGAAACTGCATCAAAATTAGATGCTTTCAGGGTAACAGGAAGTCCATTAGAAGTCTTAATCCACTTCAAATCCAGTCCCATTTTCTTCTTGGCGGGGAATAAGCCGGAACCAAGATATGCAATTTTATTACTTGCAACTTCTGTATGCACAAGTGCGATTGCTTTCGCATTGTAGGCATCTCTAATGTTCATTATTTCCTCACTTTCTACCGCTATCTTTCAGCGGTCAGCGGCTACATCTGTCTGTAGTCGGTTTCAGTTATTCAAATACAATCAGTGATAATCCTGTCTTTACACCATCGGCAATGGTAATACCTGCATTTGCGTTAGCATTTGCTTCATTTACACAGGCAAAAGCCTTAATGATAGTTCCGTTGGGGTTGCTATCGTAAACATCGTTAAGCAAAATACCTACTGCTGCATCATCGGTGCTTCCGCCATTTACTTTCTTTCCTGTCGCACTAATAGGATTACCAGCCTTGCACACACCATTAGTGAAAGCACTTGCATCCAGTTTAATAGGAACAAATAATTCACCGCCCAGCTTTCTCTTAAGAATTTCTAACTGGGTAGTTACACTTGTTTCAGAGAATTTCATTTTGTGTACCTCCTTATAAGTACTGGCTAACTACAGCTTCGGCTTCTTTGTTTGTTCCAGCTAAAGTCTTGCCAATCTTTTCAGCCGCTTTTTCGGCTTCTGTTTTTTTGTCATCTTTTCCACCGCCAGCAATTCCACCTCCAGGATTAGTAGATCCGTTTGCAATCTCCTGCTCCTTGGCTTGTGCCGCAGCAGTCTCTTTATCAGAGATAATTTTTCCGAGAACATCAAAATCAAAACTGCCGTCATCCTTTACAACCTGTGCCGCCTGTTCTGATGTGATTTTGAATTTGTCAGCCGCACTTGTACGCTGAGTTGCTAAAGTCTGTGCTTTTTCCAACTCTGCGATACGATTATTTGCTTCCTCTAACTGCTTCGCTGCCTTTTCCTGTTCGGAAAGATTTTGGTCTTTCATGGCATTAAACTCTTTTTCAATGCCCTGTAACCGTTCCAGTTCAGCATTGTTTTTGGTTGCCTTGGCATTTGCTGTCTGAACATCTTTGCCGTTTTCGGCAATAACCTTTTCAATCTGTTCATCAGTTAATCCCATTGCCGCTAAATCTTCTCTCTTCATAAATTACCTCCGTTATGTCCTACGTTTTTTTACGGTGCAACGACACCGAGTGACATTGCCGATTTGTACGCTCACGGCTTTGCGAATTTTTATAAAATAAAAACAGCTACCTATTTCTAGGCAACTGTCTTATTTTGCATTTGTTTTACAATTTCCTGTGCTTTTGCCATCTGCTCTTCCATGTTGATAATGTCAGCAGTTTTCCACAGAGCATCAAGGTAAGGTTTGGAAAGGTTGAAAGTCTTTTCACAATCTCCCCAAAGTCCAACTGTTTTGATTGCAATAAGCGGATGAATACCACACTGCAGAAGTTGCAGTAATGTCTGCGACTTGGTATACATATTATCTTGTGGACTGTGGTTGATCTGCACATCAAAATCTCTAAGAGTGATTTTCAGATCCTCTTTCTTAATGCGGATAACATTCAGCGCAACCTTGGCCAGTCTCTTCTCTGCTGTCTTAACAACCGGATCCTTAAGCCTTGCTCTTGATTTTGAAAAATCCCATCCGTTTCTCAGCTCAACCGCACCCTGCGTATCACCGCCAGTGTTTCCTTGCTTGTTCGGTATTCCCAAAATTGAAAGTGCGCTGTCTGTTAAATCATCCTTGGAAACCTGTGTCTGCGTTTGGTCAAGTTCCTGTGACATCACATCAACATCAGACTTGTTATCCTTGTTAATGGACTTTACAACCAATGCATGGTTCATTTTCATTTTTTTGAACTGTTCTTCGTCAACTTCACAGTTTACAAATTTGTACCATGCCTGGATAAACTGCTCTATACCATCCATTCTGTTTGACTGTGTATTATTGATTGCATCCAACAGATCTATAACAAGTTCAATATCAGACAACCGCTCATGGTTGTTCGGAAATTCTACAATCGGAATACCACCAAATCCGTGAAGTTTCCATGTATCAGGAACAACCGCACTGTTTTTTATCTTACATTCATAGGATTCCGTGTAGCATAGTTTGTACCACTCGCCGTTTTCATCTTTTAATTCCTGTACCGCCAAAATCGGTTCTTCGGAACTGCGGTTGTAAATGACAAACGTGTTCAGAGGATTAGGTGCAACCACACGGATAGGCACATCTCCATTCACAATCTGTATAGCTTTGAATGATGTTCCGGTTGCCGACTGCCACTCACCAGCTTTTATGTCTTTCTCATGCTTATTTGCATCTGCTAAGTAATCATTCAGTTCATCTACTGCCTTATTTACAGCTTCATCATCTTTTCTGCTGACAAACTGAATAGGCTCTCCGTAAGTCTGACCGACCTTGAACTGTACCCACTCATAAGCATGATTCTCAACGATTTTGTTCGTTATATCCTCATTTGACAGCTTTGTTCTGTACAGTACCGGCTGATCTCCTTTGTAGTACTCCCACAAGTACTTGATAACTGACTTATTGTAATTAAAAACACCGATGCAATCACCAATAACCTTTACAATGTTGTCTGCGGTTATCTGCTCTACATCCGTATATGCAATTTTTCTACCGTGACAACCCTTTACAAGGTCTTGAAATTTCATAGTGTTCATATTTTCACCTACATAAATGTAATTCCGCTGCTCTGGTCTCTTTTGGGAAGTTTCTTGATCTCACGTTCTCCGGTCTCCGTATGGTAAACAACCATCTTATCGCAATTCCGGCACTTATATGTCTTGTCAATGTGCGATTTTGAACTGCATTCACCGACTAACCGTCCGCATCCCGGACAGTACACTCTAATTTTTTGATTAAAAATCATAAATACCTCTTTTCTGCGCACAAAAATACCGCCCTTGCTGATAAGAGCGGTACTTCTGTAGTCTTCACATGATCTGAGGAGGAAATGAAAAATATCTTGGAATCTTTCTGCATCTTAATAGTATCACGGAAAAATCGGACATATCGGACAAGTTTATATGGAACTATACGATTTCGTATGTTTTTTCAAAAATATCAGGCTTGCAAGGGTAAAATTCTCCATTTACTCCTTTTATTATAAAATCATTTATAGATACGTTCATATATCCCTCTAAAGTTTTTATTTTCATGATTACATGAGGTGAAGATTTTCCTGCTCTCCAAGCATCATCGATAATTTCATATATAAGCGATTTCCCAACAAATGCTTTTATTTCATCTAAGTTAATGCCATTCCATCTAATAGCTTCAACAATAATAGGTATCTTTCTATATTTTGCCATTTTTATACCTCCGTATTATTTTAATTTGCCATATAGCGGTCAAATGCTTTTCTTACGCTATCCTCTGTGTTTCCACCACCGATTCTATCAGCAACCTTGTTCCATGATAATTTTTCAACAAAACGTAAATTGATGATCCTTCTTATACGGCTGTCCTGAACGCTTGCAATAAATTCTTCGACTTCATTATTTTTTTGCAGTAAATCGTCCTCTAAAAGCTGTAAAGTAGCCTTTCTGGAATAAAGCAGTGTCCGTTTTCTGCTGTACTCTGGATAAGGGAATCCTTCAATACGAAAATGTTCAGTGCCGCCGCATCCACCTGATACGCTGTCAACAACATTCCCATCCGATTCAATTTTTCTGATATCCGATTCAAGTTTTTTAATCTTCTGCTGTACTTCTTTGATTTCTTCCTGTAAATCTATGTATTGAGACAAAACATCTTTAGTCACCATAATCAATACCTCCGTCCGAAAGAGAATGGATTTTGAATTGCTTCTACTTTTGCTACCCTGTTTCCGTTTGTAATTCGCAACGCAAAGTTTGAAAATACATCAGGTACATCATCTAACTGTTTTTTCCCTGAAGCAGAGTACCTTTTCAGTAACGACATCATTACACCGTATGGTTCGTTAGGCTTATACAATGATGGATCTTTGAATATTACGTGTTGTAAAATCCAGTTAGAGCACTGGAAAATTCTTGCTTCTTTGTTTGTCTCTGTCGGTGTGTCTGTGATGTTGCATATCCATCCTTTACTCTCTACACGCTTATTTACTTCCATTGCCACACGGTCACCGCCGGCATTACGCTCAAATTCGCACTCTTGCACTTTATTATTAACAAGTACATTTGCAGCATTTTCATACTGCATCTCATAATCCGCAGTATTGTCACAAACAGCATCCACACAGTAATAATCTTCTCCGTACTTTTGCAATACCGGAAGAACAAAAAAGTCGGTTCCTTTTCCCTTGGTATCGCATTGCCCGGTAATAATTTCCGGTTCCCCATGTGGCAGATTAAGATAACGTCTGATTTTTTCTTCTGGAAATAACAATCCCTCACGTTCAATAGGCTCTTGCTTGTAAAGACACCTATAAGAGATTTCATCCATGAGTAATTGTTGATCTTCAAAAAAAGCAACCGTAAATCCGGAAAATTCGTAGTCAAAATTGCTTAATCCTGTTTTTGGGTCAATATCCGGCACTGCAATTACTTTTACTCTCGGATTCCCTTCATACATATTTTGGATCCGACCGATTACATCATTTACGCTCCACCTGGTTGCAATATGGATCTCTTTGCAATTCTTTCCGTCAGTATCTTGTGTCTTTCTTTGCCTTGCATCTACCGCATACTTGTCCCACAGTTTATCCAAAATTATAGGATTCATAGCTTCTTCGATGCCACCGATCATGTCATCTACGAACAAAAACTTAGATGCACGTACTTTACCAGCATTTTTACTTCCTACGGATGTGCACTGAACTGATGGAAATGGTTTATATTTTCCGATGTTAAACTGTTCCATTTTTGCGTTAGTACTGGTAACAGAAAGATTTGGGAAGATTTCATTCCAAGTGTACTCGTCAGAATTTGTGCAAATATCGTACACACCGTCATAGTACATACGTGTAATATCTCCACTGTGGGAGTAAAAAAGGTTGAAATCTCTCGGAAACCATCCTGCTACCAATGCATTCAGCATTTTTTCAACCGTAGTTTTTCCGGCACCAGGGATAAGTGACACGCAGAGAATGTCGTATTTATCATCAATCATTCCTTGAATGGCATCCATTAGACCGATTTTAAGAAATTGCTTTCTACGTGGCATGTAGAACCGCTCTCTAGGTTCTCTTTTCTTTTCCAAGTATTGGTATGCACTGTCCACAACCTTATTTTGTGCTTCTAGTAAAAGAACATCGTATAATTTATCTGTCAGAGAATAGTGCGTCTTGTTTGCAAAGGAATACTTTTCCAAATCCCATATGGTTCCTCCGGTTCTTTCCATACAAAAACGCTCTACAATGCCTTTAGAACGGTTTGTTATCTGTAAGCCATAAGTTATGTCCTTTTCACCGTTTATAGCCACTCTGCAGGCTTCTATGTACGCATCAATGACCTGTTCATCAATTCCCTTGCGCTGTATGTAATTGTCATAGCTGTTTACTGCCGATATAAGGCTCTGACTCGCCAAAAGAAAAAGCACCTCCGCTTGTGGCAGAAGTGCCTTATAGGATTCTGCCTATAATTTTTCTAGGTTAGCGACTAACTCCGTTTGTTAGCCGGTGATTTTGTTTATTCTAATTCGTCTGCGTGTCTTGTCATTTCAATCTGTGTTCCATTTTCATCTCTTGTACAGACAGTTACATATTTGTCAAAGCCACTTATCATATCCCCAAGCCTTATTTCAGTCTTATCATCATTAAAGTTATAACACTTACGCATTTCTTCAATGCAATTATTCATTTCCGTTATTTTCATTCTTCATAAACCTCACAAAATCTTTCCTGCACTTAGGGCAAAGTTCAAATTGTGCTTCTTTCGTGTACAGAATTAGTTCAAAATCATCAATCAAGTCACTGACACGGTATCCATTTTGTATTTCTGTCTTAATTTTCATTTTCCCTTTTCTGATAAGTGTATTCTTTATTTTTTCTCCGCACCTATCGCAAGTGTGCCATTCTTCGTAATGTTTCATTAGTTACCCCTCTTTGTATGGATTGAAGAAGTCCTCATCTTTTTCAATTCCAAGATGCTTTTTCAATGCAAAATTTGTTATCCTTTCCCGATTAAACGAATTACTGACAATATAATTTGCAAGTTCTCCATCTTTCCATCCGTCCGTACTTGTCATATAATCATAAATCTGCTTATATTTTCCTGTCAGCTTATCAAATTCAAACCAGCCTAAGTCAAGCGTCACTCCATAATTATAAAATCCCTTGTCAGACCACTTGCTGACATAATACATTAACTGCTTGTACGAAAATCCAAGCCTTTCAAAAATATTACCAATAGTTCTTATGCTCAATTCCCGATCGCTAGAATGTAATTTTCTTTTCTGCTCATTCACGCAAGCTTTGAAAAATATTTCTTCTAATGGCTTCATTCTTCCACCAACTTTCTGCTCACACCTCGAATCCTGCTTTACGGCACTGTTCTTTTATTGATTCCGGCAACTCAATCCCATTTTCTTTTACGTATCGAACCATTTCCGCTAATTTCTCATTGCTGATTTTTTCTATAATTTCAGAATCTTTTAGTCCTGATTCTCGCAGTTTTAATATCTCGTTCCATTTTGTACCGTTTATCTTATAACAGTAGTCACGATTATATAAAACGTGACTATGTTTATCAAACATATTTGTGCAGTCAAAAGCAGTACCCGATAACCTTGAACAAAAATGGGCGTTTTGGCAACAATCACATTCCGTATCTTTTTCAACGTACTTCCTTGGTTTATATTTCTTAAAATCTTTGCATTCAAAATCTAAATCTGTATCATTACCTTTTGTACACTCATAAATGGGATATTCGTCCCCTGTTTCTTCGTCAAAAGAATAATCGACAGAACAGTATTTGCAAGCAGAGCAGTCTCTAAACATCCTCATATCCTCCGTAACCCATGCAGAAGGAATCGAACCTCCGACACACATCCTATGCGGATGCCGCTCTTCCACTGGAGCTATGCATGGAAATCGCACCGTAAAACCTTTTATGGCTTGCGCTTGCCATAACCAAAGATGCACCGCCTACTTGTCACTGACTATCCACAATCTCACAGTCTTGTCTGTTCTCTACTTCATAGGCTTGGTTTTCGCTAAACGTATGTGGCTTACGTTTTAGACAGGGAATAGTTGCCGTGGGAGTTGAACCCACCCGACCCAAACAAGGCTCGACTGCTTTTGAATCTGCAAATTCTACTCACAGAAGTGTTTTTCGTTAACCGATAATGAGCAACTACTATCCATACATCTCCCATCGACCTGAACTATTGCAGTAGTACCAGACTAAGTGGAGATAAGGATAAACACGCCCGGAAAGCATCGAACTTTCGTTAGAGGTTTTGGAGACCTCTTTCTGACCAACAGACAGACGTATATAAAGTTTTCACGATTTTTCGAAACTTGAAACGGTCAAACTTTTTCATTGCTTTCCAAAACAAGAGGAATTGCCACTATTTCAACAAAGTTACTTTCTAGAATTTTCGCTTCTCAATAGCAACCACAGGTCGCATCCTTCAGCAACGCACGCCATGTTAGGGATTTGAACCCCAGAGACTTTTACATCCAGACTGTTTTCAAGACAGCACCCTCGACCAACCGGACACATGGCAAATATAGCAGTGTAGTGGAACTGCTATATCTGAAATTGCTTTTGCCACTACTTTGTACAATCTCATGCGGACTTTCTACCGCTTACGACTTTCGCCGTAAGTTAGCGCAGATACAAGGGCTCGAACCTTGACAGCATTTCTGCTGGATAGCTTAGCAAGCTACTGTGTTACCATTACACCATATCTGCATAATGCAAGCATATTTCCCGGGTTCTGCTACGCACTAAAATGTCGCATAGCAATATGCAAGCATTGAATTTCAGCCAAAACATAGACCACCTGTTAACAAACAGCATAATTTGACCGAATAGTTGCAGAAACAGATATTATGCAGCAGTTAGTCAGCACCTGCGAACAGGGACATGCGTTATGATTTTCTGCTGTTTATCGGTAGGGTGTCTCCCGGCTGTTTACCTGACTTGTACATTTACAAAACACCTTGTGCCGCCACCGTATCTCACGCTGTGTTTTATTTCTGCAAGTTGGGATGATGGGACTTGAACCCATGACATACTGTGTATAAGACAGCCGCTCTCGCCAACTGCGCTACATCCCAATGTGCGTTTCCATAAGCTGTATGCCTACATTTAAGGCGCTGACACAGCGCAACACTTATGGCTATTTTTATTTTCGCAGGACATCCGCCAGTTACCTGCTAGTCGGGAGCGACCCAACCACCTACGCCAATTTTATGTCCGCAATGGCTGTGCGGGATTTTAATGTCTTTACTGACAACCCACGGATTAAAACCTACAACGGTATTCCGCAAAAACCGGGCTATCATAAACCGGTTAAACCCTCACGAGCCTTGCGACGGCTCTTAACAGCATTCCGCTATGAGGTGAAAGGAGTGTCTCCAATGGAAAAGTATGGAAGACAATTCGCAGATGGCAAAGACCGAAAGAAGAAAACATCTGCGAAACAGGACTACCAGGATTCGGACCTGGGAATGCAGCAGTCAAAGTGCTGTGCCTTACCGCTTGGCGATAGCCCTAAACTCCGGGAGAGAGACCATCTGCTCCCGGATTATTTTCGTGAAACACCCTATATCGCTTTATCTAAAAAATTTTCTCGCCTGTGTACAGTACTTTGAAAAACTTGGTGTTGTCGAACGCATATTTCCATTTTTCGTTTCCCACACACAGGCTGCATACACTCTTGATGCCTTGATTTCTCCGACACATATCCAATGCCAACACAACACCAGATATTCGGCAATAACAATGGCTTTATGAATTTAACCCATTCAACAATGTGATATGGGATAATTCTCACAATCTCCGGTGGCAATTCGCATTTCTCCTTAACTGGCAAATCTTCTTTAGGTTCTTTATCAAGTCTGCTTTTTTGGTGCTTCATCTGGCAGCTAACCATTTCTGTAACTTTCTCACGGTCTCTCTTGATTCCATGACCTTGCAGAAACAATTCGCATTGCAGGACTTCACCGCATTTTGAACATTCGTCTTTAATTTCTTTTCCGTAGATCTGCATAAGCTATAAACTCAATCCTTAGTTCCACATATCCCCAGGAGGATCAATAGCAAATACATCCACCAAGGAGCCTGCAATGTATATAAAATCCAAAATAGCATAACGAGTAAAAAAATCATGCGTTTCCTCCTGTTAATCGTATTTTCCATCTGTGATTTCTACCGGGCAGCTATTTACATTCAGTATTGCTACCACTGTGCCCGTATTGAGACTTGCTCTCCCAATAACCGGATTTTTTAAATAGCTGACAGCTTTTACATACACATAAGCGTTAGTGGTCTTACTGCCAACTACACGATATCCATATCTTTTAAAATATCTTCTAGCCTTTGTAATAGCCTTATCTTTTTGAATGAATGGTATCACGGCTATATCTCCTAAATGGTCTTTTTTGTTTTTGAGGAAATTTGAGGGACTAAGATATGGGTTTTCTCGAATCCTGTCAGACCCCCCCCACGGTCTATTTCAACTATGCGTTAAACTAATCTTTCACGCAATCTTT